>Ga0157379_10001548_pt1 | contig 18911 bp, 17 predicted proteins | sample S25metaG_FD_121802 | JGI IMG/M metagenome (GOLD analysis project Ga0157379, IMG submission 121802) | Switchgrass rhizosphere microbial communities from Kellogg Biological Station, Michigan, USA - S2-5 metaG | ecosystem: Host-associated > Plants > Roots > Rhizosphere > Soil | place: USA... | reverse complement strand
CGAGGACGCCGGCAACCGAGCAGCCGGGCGCGAGCTCGGGCGGTGGCGGGGTCGGGTACAGGCAGCGATAGCACGGGCCTTCGAACGGCACGAAGGTCGTCAGCTGGCCCTCGAAGCGGAAGACGCTGGCGTGGATCACCGGGATGTTCTTCGCGACCGCCGCGTCGTTGAGGAGATAGCGGGTCTCGAACGTGTCGGTCCCGTCGATGATCACGTCGTAGCCGGCGATGATCCGGTCGACGTTCCCGGCGACGAGCATCTCCTCGTGCGGGATGACCGTCACGTCGGGGTTCAGGGCGTTGATCGTCTTGCGCGCGGACTCGACCTTGCGCTCGCCGACGCGGTCGTTCGTGTGCAGGATCTGGCGCTGCAGGTTGGACAGGTCGACGACGTCGAAGTCGACGATCCCGATCGTGCCGACCCCGGCGGCCGCGAGATACAGCGCCGCCGGGGAGCCCAGACCGCCGGCCCCGATGAACAGCGCCTTCGAGCCAAGGAGACGGGCCTGGCCGGCCGAGCCGACCTCGGGGATGAGGAGGTGACGGCTGTAGCGCTGCTTCTGCTCGGCGGTCAGGACGACCGGCGTGTCCCAGCGATAGCCGGCCGACTTCCAGGCCTGGAAGCCGCCGCTCATCGACGCGACATTCGTGTAACCGAGCTGCTCGAGCGCCTGGGCGGCGAACAGGGATCGCACCCCGCCGGCGCAGTAGAGGATCACCTGCGTATCGCGGTCGGGGACCTCGGCCTCGATCGCCTGCTCGACGTAGCTCTTGGAGATGTGGACGGCGCCCGGCAGGTAGCCCTGCTCCCACTCGGACTCCTCGCGAACGTCGACCAGCACGGCATCGCCGGCTGGCAGGTCGTTCACCTGCGCGGGAGTGACCTCGCGGATCTGGGCGCGGGCCTCACGAAGGAGGTCGGCAACGGTGCGTGGCATGGGCGGTGGATGGCTCCGAGTTGGACGACGGGCTGCCGGAGAGGGGCGGCAGGGCGGAATGGCAAGGGTGGGCGGGTGGACGGTTGGAGCGACGTCTGCCGCCCGAGGGCCCGCCAGCCCTGGAGTCTGCCGGCTAGGCCGGCCGGCGACACTCGCAACGGCCCACGGGGACGGCGGTCATGTGGGTGAGCCCTGGGGCGCCGGGGCGGCACCCTCGGTCTCGGCGAGCGCCTTGTGGAGCGTCTCGTGGCTGAGCATCGCGCACTTCAACCGGGCGGGGCTGATATCGATCCCGAGCAGGTCGAGGAGGTCGTCGGCGCGGAAGGCCTCGACCTCGGCGACCGGCTTGCCCTTGATCTCGTCGGTCAGAAGGCTCGCGCTGGCCTGGCTGATCGCGCAGCCGCGGCCGGTGAAGCCGACGCGCTCGACGATCCCGTTCTCGATGCCGAGCTGCATCGTGATCCGGTCCCCGCACAGCGGGTTGCTGCCCTCGAAGGACGCGGTCGCATCTTCGATGACCCCGAAGTTGTGAGGCCGTCGGTAGTGCTCGAGGATGTAGTCGCGGTAGAGGTCGTCCATCGGTTCCGGTTCAGTCTAGAGGAGGGTTGCGGTCAAGCCGACCGCGACGATCGCGACGGCGAGGAGACCGAGGCCCAAGAGCTTCAGGCAGCCGCTGTCCATGTCCCGGCGATCCCCTAATCCCGACGCATTTCGTCGGAATTGATGCTAGGACCGCTCGGGGCCGTCGTCAATCGGCGACCCTCGGATGCGCAGCAGGCAACGTTCAGTGCTTCGCCACCGTGAGCGACACCCCAAGCGAGTGCTGGATCGAGCCACTCACGCCGGTGATCGTCAGCGTGAAGGTGCCGCGCACACCGGCCGCGGTCTGCACCTTCAGCGTCGAACCGGCCGTCGTCGGGTTCGGGCTGAAGGCTGCGGTCGCTCCCGCCGGAAGGCCGCTGACCGACAGCACCACCGATCCGTTGAAGCCGCCGATCGGCGTGATCGTCAGGACATAGCTCGCCGCGCCGCCCTGCTTCACCGATCGGGAAGGCGGTGACGCCGTGATGGAGAAGTCGGCCGCGGGTGCGGTCACCGTGACCGTCGCCGTGCCGGACACGCCGCCGCTCGTCGCCGTCACGGTGTCGTTCGCGCTCACCGTGGCCGCCGTGAACAAGCCGGAGCCCGAGATCGACCCGCCGCCGTTGACCGACCAGCTGAACGTCGGCTGGGGGCTCATCGGGGTGTTGTTCTGGTCGTAGCCGGTCGCGCTGAACTGTTGGGTGGCCCCGACCTGCACCCAGGCATTCGCCGGAGCGACCGTGATGCGGGTGAGGACCTGGCCGGCGGTCGCGCAGCGGACGTCGGCATCGAACCCACCCGTGATGTACTGGGCGAGCGCGACGCCGCCGCCCGTGAACCCGGGCCCGATGCAGCTCGCGGCTGCGGCCGTCGCGTCCGCCGCGCCCGCGACCCAGCTCGGGTGCGCGTTGAATGTCGTCGTGCCGCCGGTGATCACGCCCCACTGGTAGCTCGTCGAATAGAAGCCGAGCGACGCGACATGCGCGACGTTCCGCAAGTAGTCCGCGGCCCCGGACAGCGCGGCGACATTGAGGGTCACGTCGGATCGCCAGCTGTTCGACGTCTCGACGTCGAGCCACCACGCACTGGTCGCCGGTGTGCCCGTCAGGCCGAGGGCGGTGAACGCGGAGACCGCGTCGGAGTACGAATCCAGCGCGGCGTTGTACCCGTAGTCATAGGCGCAGGCGGCGGTGTCCGGGCTCGCGGACGAACAGACCTGGGGGCTCGTCTGGCCCGTCGGCCAATGGGTCGAAAGGGCGGGGCCCGGGTTCGCCGTATTCGCATAGAACGCGGCGCTCGTCCCGCCCGCCCACGTCAGCTCGGCCGCGAGACATGGGTTGGGGCTGAACACGATCCCCTTGTTGACGCCGACGATGCCGAACGCCGGGTTGGCGGGGAAGGAACCGCCGCACTGTGGCCACGAGATGTCGTAGCCGGTCGTCGCGGAGGTCGCGGGCGAGGTCGGGGCCAGGGGCGTGGCGGCGGCGGCGCCGGCGGCCTGCGCCAGGGCAAGGAGCGCCGTCATCGCGATGACGACCGCGCGGACGCGCCTCGCTCCCTGCATTCCACCCTCCCACTCGGCGTCCAAGGCCCGCGTGGGTTGGACTCGATCCGTGATGAGCCCAGACTACCCTCGCCACCTGAATCCGGCCACCCCGACATTCGATCCCGGGGCGTGACAAAGCGCCCGTCGATATCGTTCGGGCATGCGCTCCACCCGGTCGGCGGTCCTCGGTGTGCTCGCTGCCCTCGTCATCACGGGCTGCGGCTCCGGTCCGGGTCCAACGCGCCCGCCGTCGAGCGGCCTCGGGCCAAACTCATCGACGGCGTCTCCGGACGCATCGGAAGGTCCGCTCCCGAGCGTGGTCAGCGGTGGCCCGCTCGGCGGCCCGTGGCGGTCAACCCCGATCGCCGTCGACGACGCACACGTGGCGATCGCGTCCGACGCCTGTGCGGCGAAGGCGCGGGTGGATCTCGGCGAGACGGACGCGAACCTGCCGACGTCCCTCGTGGATGCCCGCGGCGAGAACCTCGTCATCGTGATCATGGCCGACGATCTCAACGCGATCGAGTGCCTCGCCCGGTTCGACGCCAGCGGGTCGACGGCGACGGTCGACTCCGTCGCGGGCCTGTCGGTAACGACCCTCGACCCGCTCGACGGGTCCGCGATCGGGGTCTCGAGCGTCGTCCGCGAGACCGACCGGTCCGGTGGCAGGACCGTCGCGTTCGGGCGGATCGGCCCGTCCCCGGCGGCCGCGCGGATCGGGCTGCCCGATGGCTCGGCCGTCGTCGCGTCGAGCGCGGAGGGCTGGTGGGCGGCATGGTGGCCAGGCACGATCCTCGCCTCGGCCTACGCGGCGGTCGACGATCACCACTTCGTCGTCGGCCAGGTCGCTGCGCCGGCCGGCGAGGTCGAGGCGCGGGTCGGGCCAGCGAGCTGGTGGGTCGACCAGATGCGCCCGGCGCCGACCGCCACGTCAACGACGATCCACGCCCAGCTGGTCGAGAAGGCGTGCGCGAGCGGAATGTCGCCGGCCGGCCGGATCGAACCGCCGACGATCGAGCCCGACGACCACGGCATCACGGTCACGTTCCGGGTGCGCCGGCTGCCCGGGCCGCAGGACTGCCAGGGCAACGATCCGTTCGGGCTCGACATCAGGCTGCCGGAGCCCCTCGCCGATCGCCGGCTCTACGACGGAAGCGAGACGCCGCCCCGGGACGTCACGAAGGGACCGCCCGGCTGAGTCAGCCGCCGAAGACCCGCTGGACCTCGACGAGGCCGGCGCACAGGGCGTCGATATCGGCCCGGGTCGAGTAGACCTGGAACGAGGCGCGGGCCGTCGCGGCCAGGTCGAGCCGCTCGTGGAGCGGCATCGTGCAGTGATGGCCGGCCCGGACCGCGATCCCGAACCGATCGAGGACCTGGGCGACGTCGTGGGGGTGGATCCCGGGCAGGTTGAACGGGACGACGCCGCCGCGCAGATCCGGATCCAACGGTCCGTAGAGCTCGATCCCGGGGACGCGGGCGGGGAGCTGCTCGAGCGCGTAGGTGACGAGGTCGCGCTCGTGCTCGCGGACGTTGTCCATCCCGATCGCGCCGAGGTAGTCCGCGGCCACGCCCATGCCGATCGCGTCGCCGACCGCCGGGGTGCCCGCCTCGAACTTCCACGGGATGTCGTTGAAGTCGCTCCGCCGGAGATGAACCTCGCGGATCATCTCGCCACCGGCGAGGAACGGCGGCATCGATTCGAGCAGCTCCCGGCGCGCCCAGAGCGCGCCCGAGCCCATCGGGGCCAGCATCTTGTGGCCGGAGAAGGCGTAGAAGTCGGCACCGAGCTCCTGGACGTCGACCGGCACGTGGGGCACGGCCTGCGCGCCGTCGACCAGGACGAGCGCGCCGGCGGCATGGGCCATCTCGACCATCTGGCGGACCGGGTTGATCGTCCCGAGCGTGTTCGACACGTGGGTGAACGCCACGAGCTTCGGGCGGAGCTTGAGGAGGACCTCGAACACCTCGAGCCGGAGGATCCCGTCGTCGGTGATCGGGATGAACTCGAGGTCACCGTCGCGCTCCTGGACGAGGAGCTGCCACGGGACGAGGTTGGCGTGGTGCTCCATCTCCGTCAGCACGATCGCATCGCCGCGGTTGATGTTCTTCCGGCCCCACGAGTAGGCGACGAGGTTGATCGCCTCCGTCGCGTTCCTGGTGAACACGATCTCGTGGGCGTCGGGTGCGTTGATGAACCGGGCGGTCTTCGCGCGCGCCTTCTCGTACTCGGCCGTGGCCTTCTCGCCGATCGTGTAGATCCCGCGGTGCACGTTGGCGTTGTACTCGCGGTAGTAGGTGTCCATCGCCTCGAGGACGACGGTCGGCTTCTGCGACGACGAAGCCGAGTCGAGATAGACGAGCTTGTGGCCGTTGATCTCCTGCTGGAGGATCGGGAAGTCGCGCCGGACGACGGCCGGATCGAACCCGGATGCCCGGGTTGCTGGGATCGCTGCCGCAACTGGCCGATCGAACTCCACACGCAGGTCGGTGATCTCGCCGTCCCGGTGCCCGAGGGTCATCGTCCCCGTCGCCCCATCGCGGCGCCAGGCATAGCGACCGACCACGGTCGTGCGGTCCGGTTCGTCGACCGAGATCAGGTCGAGCTCGTCGTCTGGCGGCATCTCGCGATATGCGCCGTCGATGGCCTCGCGGCCTTCGAACGGGCCGACGGGGATCCCGACGAACTCGAGGCGGGCGTCGGCGCTGAAATGCGCGACCATGGGGCCGAAGTCCCCGGTCCGAACGGCGGTGTTGAATCGCTCGACATGGTCGGTGAAGAGGCGCGTCCCCGTCGTCGTCTCGATCGCCATCGTCGTGATCCGCCCGCCTAGCGGGCGACCCCCGCCGGCTCGTGATCGGCGTCCGCGCCGGCCGGCGCCTGGGGCACGAGGAGCGCCTCGTCGGACACGTTGACCTCGAGCCCGGCCTCGCGCAGGACAGGGCCGTAGCCCTCGTCCTCGAGCCGCAGCGCCAGGTCCTTGCCGCCGCTCTTCACGATCCGGCCCTGGGCCAGGACGTGGACGACGTCCGGGGTGATGTAGTTGAGCAGGCGCTGGTAATGGGTGATCAGCAGCACGCCGAGCTCGGGGTTGAGCATCGCGTTGACCCCCTCGGCGACGATCCGGAGGGCGTCGATGTCGAGACCGGAGTCGGTCTCGTCGAGGATCGCGATCTGGGGCTCGATGACGGCCATCTGGAGCATCTCGAGGCGCTTCTTCTCGCCGCCGCTGAAGCCCTCGTTGACGTAGCGGCTCGCGAAGCCCTCGTCCATCCGCAGCATCGCCATCTTCTCCCGCATCTTGTTGCGGAAGTCGCGCATGTTGATGCCGCCCTTCATCGGGTCGGTCGGATCGACGTCGCCGGTCTTGTCGATGCCCTGGAGCTTCGCGTTGAGCGCGCTCCGGATGAACGACGCGACGCTCAGCCCGGGGATCGCGGTCGGGTACTGGAAGGCGAGGAACATCCCGAGGCGGGCCCGCTTGTCAGCCGACAGCTTGAGGATGTCGCGGCCCTTCCAGACCACCTCGCCGCCCTTGACGAGGTACGCCGGGTGACCCATCAGGGCGTAGGCGAGGGTCGTCTTGCCCGAGCCGTTCGGGCCCATGATCGCGTGGACCTCGCCCTTGCCGATCTCGAGGTCGATCCCCTGGAGGATCTCGTGCTCGGGCTTGGCGAGGGGCGCGACGCGCAATCCGCGGATGATCAGGCGGTCATCGTCCACGGTGGCGGGGCCGGTCGGGGCGGCAGCGGGCGCGGTCTGGTCGGTCACGGGGCGATCAAGGCTCCTTGGAGGTCGTCGGCGGACAGGGGCCGGGGCACCAGGTCCGCCAGGGTCATCGATTCGAGCGCCCCGGAGATCGCGTCGCGGACGCGCACCCACAGGACATTGACGGTGCAGCGCGAGCTGCGATCGCAGGTCAGGGCGTGCTCGGGATCGTCGGTCGCGCACATCATCGGCGCGATCGGGCCCTCGAGGGCACGAAGGACCTCGCTCATCCGGATGTCGGCGGGCGGCCGAGTGAGCTCGTAGCCTCCGTGGGCGCCGCGAGTGCTCGCGACGAGGCCCGCCTCGCGCAGGCTCGTGACGAGCTGCTCGAGATAGGCCCGCGGGAGGTCCTCGTCCGCGGCGACATCGGCGAGGCTCGTCGGACCGGTCCCGAACCGACGTCCGAGCTGGACCATGAGCCGGACGCCGTATTCGCCCTTCGTGCTGAAGGAGACGGCGCCCGATCCGTGGAACGTCGGCCGGGCAGCGGGAGCGGGCGCGGGAGTGGTCGTGGGGGTGCCGAGAGCCTGCGTCAGGGGACGATCCTCAATCCCGAGTGATTTCATCGGGATTGTAGGTCGGGGGCGCTCCGGGCGTCAACGAAGGGACGGGGTCGACCGGGCGGTCGGTCAAGGGCACCGAAGATGCCGGCGTCCGGAGGCCTGCGCCCTCAGGCATAGTGGACGACGTCGGACCCGGATGGGCCGGAGGGGGAGAGCTTCATGGGATGGCCATCTCGCGTGCGCCGCGTCGCCGCGGTCTGCTCGTTCGCCCTCCTGGGCGTGGCCTGTGCGGCTTCGCCCGCCCCGTCGGCGAGCGCGGGCCCGCCTGGGATCCTGCTCGTCGAGCCCGGAGAGAGGGTCCAGGCCGGGCCGCCGACCGAGGAGCTCGCGAATGTGCTCAGCCAGATGCTCGTGCTGGCCGAGAACCACGGCGACGACCTGGGCTACCCGTGGTTCGACGCCACGACCGGCGAGCTCGTCCTGTCCGTGGCGACCCCGCACGGCCGCGACCTGATCACCGCTGCGGGGATCACGGACGCGTACAGGATCCGGTTCGTCGCGCACGGCGCCGGCCTGCTCCAGCGGATCCAGGACGACGCGACCTTCCTGCGCACGCAAGGCGTGCCCGGCGCCGAGCTGATCTACTCGACCGTCCCCGACTGGCGCGACAACCGCGCCATGATCGTGATCAGCGCCCCGAGCCAGCCGCTGCTCGACGCACTCACCGCGCGCTATCCGGCCGACGCGCTCGCCGTGCAGGTGGACCCCGCGCACGCGCCCTGACGAACGCCGGACGAACGAAGGCCGGAGCTTCGGGATGAAGAAGCTCCGGCCCACGAATGATTCCCCGGCGGTGTCCGCCGACCCGCGCAGCGTAGGTCGCGGCCGGGATGATGTCGAGTTTCGATTCGGTTGCGTGGTGCGCTCGGGCCGGACTGACCTGGCGCAACGCAGCGCCCGGCGATCAGTCCGGGACGAGCTCCCGCTGGAGGGTCGCGGCGAGCCATGCCGTGAACGCCTCGTGCCCCCATCCGCGCTCGCGCACGAGCAGGTGGTACAGGCCCGGATCGACCAGCGCGAAGACCAGGTCGGCCGCGCGCTCGGGATCGGCGCCCGGCCGGAGGCCGCCGCGATCCACGATGCTCGCGACGATGTTCGCGCCGCCGATCCGCCGCTCGGCGCCGACCTGGCGCCAGACGTCGGCTGCCTCCGGATCCGCGTGGGCGGCGCCGCGGATCGCCTCGTAGATCGGGCTCACGCGGCGGGCGACTCCGGTGACGATCGCCGCGTAGCCAGCAAGGAACGCGCGGGCGTCGCGTTCGGCACGGACGGCGATGGACTCGGGGCGCTGCGGCAGCGGGATCGGCTCGTCATCACCGACGAGGGTCACGTCGTAGGCGGTCTTCAGCAGCCCGGCCTTCGTCGGGAAGTGGGCGAACACGGTCGCTCGTCCGACGCCGGCCGCCTCGGCAATCGCGTCGAACGACGTCCCCACGTAGCCGCGCTCGGCGAACAGTCGCGCGGCGGCTTCGACGATCGCCCGACGGGTCTGGCGGCGCATGGCGACCCGGCGCGGCGATTCGTAGCGGCGCTTGACAGGCCCGGCGTTGTTCGTCAGACTCACAGTCCATTCATCATACTGTCAGTATGGTGACAAGTCGAGACGCGGGTCCAAGACCCGACACGAGGAGGATCGCATGAACACGACGCCTGGGATCGAGGTCCTCGCGGGCCTGATCGACGCGGTCAACCGGCACGACCTCGACAGTCTGGTCGGACAGTTCGCCGGCGACGTCCGGAGCGACACCCCCGCTCACCCGGCGCGCAGCTTCGTCGGCAGCGACCAGGTCCGCCGGAACTGGGCCCAGATCCTCGGCTCCATCGGCGACCTCCGGGCCACGATCGTGGCGAGCACCTCCGGCCCGGGAGCGATCGCCGGTGGCGAGGCGGTCTGGGTCGAGCTTGCGTTCGACGGCCACCGACCGGACGGTGCGCCGTGGAAGTTGCGCGGCGTCACGGTCAACCAGGTCGTCGACGGCCGGATCACGGACGTCCGTTTCTACATGGAGCCGCTCGACGAGACGGCGGTCGATGTCGGCTCGTCGATCCGCGGCAGCGTCGGCCAGGGCCCGGCGATGGCGGCGGCCTCGGCGGGAGCGGTCCGATGATCCTCGTCGCCGGCGGGACCGGCCTGCTCGGTCGGGATGTCGTGGCTCGTTTCGTCGGCCGGGGCAGGCGGGTGCGGGTCCTGACCCGGGACGTGGCGGCCGGCCGGTCGGCACTGGGTCGGCTGGCCGACCGGGTCGAGCTCATCGCGGGCGACGTCCGTGACCCGGCGTCCCTCGCGCCAGCGATGGTCGGCGCGGAGACGGTCGTTGCGGCCGTCCAGGGGTTCGGCGGCCGCGAGGCCGGCGGGATCCCGGCGGTCGATCGCGACGGCAACCGGAACCTCGTTCGGGCCGCGGCGGCCGGGGGCGTCGGCCGATACGTGCTCCTCTCGATCCACGACGCCTCCGCTGCCGATCCGCTCGCCCTTGGCCGCGCCAAGGCCGCGGTGGAGGCCGAGCTCCAGGCCACCTCGATGATTCCGCTCGTCGTGCGGCCGACCGCCTACATGGAGACGTGGGCCGGGATCGTCGGCGGCCCGATCCTGGCCACGGGCCGTGCCCGGGTCTTCGGCCGGGGGCAGAACCCGATCAACTTCGTCGCCGCCGCGGACGTCGCGCCGGTCGTCGAGGAGCTCGCCGCCGACGTCGACGGCGCCGGCCGCACGGGCCGCACGATCGAGGTCGTCGGCCCGGAGGATCTCTCGTTCGACGACATCGTGGCCCGGTTCTCGGCGGCGCTCGGCCGTCCCGTCCCGACCAGCCACGTCCCGCTGCCGATGCTCCGGGCGATGGCGATCGCGCTGCGCCCGATCAAGCCGATCCTCGCCGCCCAGATCGGAGCGGCCGTCATCCTCGACACGATCGATCGGACCGCCGCCGGGGCCGGGCCCGAGTCCGCCACGCTCCATCGTGGCGCGACGACGTTCGAGACCGTGATCAGCGGCCTCGTGGCGTCGTCGCGAGCGACTGCGGAGGTGCGGGCCGGAACCTGATCCGTCCATCGAGCGCCAAACCTGCCACGTCCCGGCGACATCGCGCGGCACAATCGACGGGATGACCGACGACCTGCCTGCCGAGTTCCTCCTCGACGGCTACCCGCCCGCGATCCGCGCCACCGGTCGTGCGCTTCGATCGCTCATCCTGCGGACGGTTCCGGGCGCCGTCGAGACCGTTCGCCCCGGCTGGCGCTGGGTCGCCTACTCGTTGCCGGAGAAGGGTCGCGTCCGGAACTTCGCGTGGATCGGACCGGAGCGGAAGCACATCCATCTCGGCTTCGAGCACGGTGTCCTGCTCGCCGATCCGGAGCACATCCTCAAGGGAGCCCAGGAGCGGCTTCGCAAGTTCCGGTACTTCACGTTCGAGCCGACGATCGACATCGACGAGGCGATCCTCGTCGACTACGTCCGGCGCGCGGCGAGGCTGGCGCTGCTGCCCGCCGCGGAACGGCGGGCCCTTGCGGACGACGGCGCCGAGCTCGTCGCGCCGGACGACATCGAGCTCGTGCTCGTCGCTGACTGAAGCGGCTCAGCCACCGCCGAGGAACCGGGTCAGGACGCGATAGCCGTCGTCGGTCCCCCGCCAGCGCCGGCGGAGCTCCTCGTCGCCGAGCCGGCGGCGGACATAGCGGAGGACGACGACCGCGACGATGACGTCGTCGAGCGGGCCGAGGACCGGGATGAACTCGGGCACGAGATCGATCGGGCTGATCAGCCAGACGAGGAGGACCGCAAGGGCGACCCGCACCCCGCGTGGCGCCGAGCGGTCGGTGACGAGGTCGCGGACCAGGCGAAGGATGTCCGGCACGAGCCTCGCCAGCTCGCGGGCGCCGACTCCTCGCGGGCGGATCAGCCAGAGGAGGACGAGCAGGGCGAGCCATGCGGCGACCAGCCCGACGATGATGGCGCCGAGAACGGACAGGTCCATCCCGGGAGTATCGGGCCTTGGTCAGGCAGCCGGGACGAGGCTCGCGAACGGCACGGCCCACGAGGCGCGGCGCAGGAGCGGCACGAGCTCGGACGCCGGGACCGGACGCGAGAACAGGAACCCCTGGGCCTGGGCACAGCCCATGCCGCGCAGGCGTTCGAGCTGGTCCTCGGTCTCGACCCCCTCGGCCGTCACCGACAGTCCGAGGGCCGAGGCGAACGCCAGTGTCGCGGTCACGATCGCGGTGTCCTCGCGCGACGCGCCCAGCCCGGCGATGAACGAGCGATCGATCTTGAGCCCGTGGAGCGCATACCGCTTGAAGTATTCGAGCGCCGAGAACCCGGTCCCGAAGTCGTCGACGACCAGCTTGACGCCCAACGCGCTCAGCTGGGTGACCAGGCCGACGCTGGCGGCCGACTCCTGGACCATCAGTGACTCGGTGATCTCGAGCACGAGCGCGGATGGATGGAGGCCGCTCGTCGCGAGGATGGCCCCGATCTCGGACGCGAAGCCCGGCTCCACCGCCTGGCGTGGCGAGACGTTCACGCTCATCGTGAGGCCGCTGCCGATCCCGGCGACCGTCAGGGCCTGCATCTCCTCGCAGGCCATCGTGGTGACGAGCCGGCCGAGGCGGACGATCAGTCCGGACGTCTCGGCCAACGGGATGAACTCCATCGGCGCGAGGAGACCGCGCTGCGGATGACGCCACCGGACGAGGGCCTCGACGCCGGACAGCCGGTTGGTCGCCAGGTCGACGATCGGCTGGTAGTGGAGCTCGAACTGGCCCTCGTCGAGGGCGGTCCGCAGCTCGGCCTCCATCTCGAGACGATCGCGGAGCCGGATCCGCATCGACGGGTCGAACACGGCGTACCGCCCACGGCCGGCGCCCTTCGCCTCGTACATGGCGGTGTCGGCGTGGGCGAGCATGTCGTCGGCATCGAGGTCGCGCGTGTCGGCGTACGCGATGCCGATGCTGACCGCGACGACGATCGATCGACCGTCGAGCACGATCGGCCGGCTGAGCTCGCGGGCGATCCGCTCGGCGGTCACGGTGGCCTCGTCGACGCTCCGGATCCGTTCGAGCAGGATCGTGAACTCGTCGCCGCCCTGGCGGGCCGCGATGTCGGTCGGCCGGATCGTCGCCTGGAGTCGGCGGGCCACCTCGATCAGCAGCCGATCGCCGGCATGGTGGCCGAGCGAGTCGTTCACGACCTTGAAGTCGTCGACATCGAGGAAGAGGACGGCGACCTTCGCCCGCCGCCGACGGATCGCGGCCAGGGCCCGCTCCACCTGCTCGCGGAACAGCACCCGGTTCGCCAGACCGGTCAGCGGGTCGTGCAGGGCGTCGTGGATGAGTCGCTCCTCGAGCCGCTTCTGCTCCGTGGTGTCGACGATCAGGCCCTGCGACACGCGGTGACCCGTCGTCGGGTCCGCGTCCAGGCTGAAGGCCTCGTCGTGGATCCAGACGAGCGCGCCGTCGCGGGAGCTCATCCGGTAGTCGGCGCGGAGCGGCAGCTTCGTCGCCCAGTGCTCGTTGTACGCGGCGATCGTCCGATCGCGGTCGGCCGGATGGATCAGCCGCGGCCACAGATCCGGGTCGTCCATGAACGCCTGCGGCGGGAAGCCGAGGATCGTCTCGATCTGCGGGCTCATGTACTGGACGCGCCCGCCGGCCGGGAACGCGGGATCGAGGGCATCGATGTAGACGGCCGCGGGGACGCTCTCCACGAGCACCCGGTAGCGCGAGTCGGCGTCGGCCTGGTTGCGGACGGCCAGCTCGAGCTGGCTGTGGGCGTGGCCGGACTCACCGAGCAGCCGCCCACGTTCGTGGAGGAGGAGGGTCTGGCGGATGCCGGTGAGCAGGATGACCCCGAGGGCGGCCACGTCGTCGAGCCCGAGGGCCGGTCGCGTCGTCCGATGGACGAGGATCAGGGCCGCGCTGCTGACGAGGGCGATCAGGGGCACCATGCCGAGGATCGTGGCCGTCATCGGGTGCGGGCCCGACCGGCCCGAGGCCACGAGCTGCCACGTCGCGCCGCCGATCCCCACGATCAGGATCCCGAGCGGGAACGCATAGTTGATCGGGCTGCCCGCGACCGGCGCCGCGACCGCAGCTTCGCGCAGCCACTCGACCCACGCGAACCCGACCAGCGCGAACCCGGCGAGCAGGACGTAGCCGCCCTTGGCCGTGAACGGTCCGCGGACCGCCAGGAGCGCGATCAGTCCCCCTCCGGCGGTCGCGAGGTGGAGGATCGGGTACGCGACCGTCACCGCGGCGGCAAGCGTATCGACGCCCTTGAGGTTCTGACCGGAGACGGCGAGGATTCCGGCCGTGATCGCCAGGAAGATCGCGGTGCTGTCGAGATGGACCGCCATCTCCTCCGCCCGATGCAGGCGGCCCCGCACGGCCAGCAGAAGTGCGGCCAGGACCGGGATGACCATTCCGAGATAGCCGATGTCCGACGCTGTCGGGATCCCCTGGACGCCCAGCGTGACCTGGACGTCCCAGGCGATCTGGCCCGCCGTCCAGGAGGCGAGCCCCAGGGCGACGAGGAGGCGAATCCGCCGCTCCGCCCCGATCGAGCGGTGGGCGCCGCTGAAGGCGAGCATGGTCGCCAGGAAGCCGGCCACCGTGGTGTGGGCGGGCTCCCACAGCGCGACGAGGCCGCCGACATCCGCCAGGGCGAGGAGCATCAGGACGCCGACGGCCGGCAGGCCGACGACGAGGAGAGTCCGCACGGACAGTCGATCCCACAGGCCGGACGGCCGGCGGACGGCACCCGGGCGCGGGTCGATCCGGAGCCGGGCGCGGCCGACGCCCCGGCCCGGCGCCGGGCGCGGACCGCCGAGATCGGGGCCCGTCAGCGACGGGTGGACGCTCTCCATCTCGACCACGGTAGGGCCCCTGGCAGGCGCCGGACACCCCTACATTGCGTACCTGTCCGCGTACGGCGGACACCGTAGGAGCGGCGCGCCGATCGCCGGATCAGGCTCGACCCAGGCGGCACCGGTCGATCGCGCCTACCCTAAGGCGGCATGGAAGACATCGCGACCCAGGCCGTCGAGGCCGCGCTCGCCGCCGGCGCGGCCTACGCCGACGCCCGGGTGATGGAGATCCGGACCGAGGCCATGAGCGCCCGGAACGGGGTGGTCGAGGGCCTCGATCGCGCGGAGCGGGCCGGCGTCGGCGTGCGTGCGCTGATCGGCTCGAGCTGGGGCTTCTTCGCGGTCCCCGACGTCGGCTCGAGGGCCGCGCGGCGGGCCGGCGAGCAGGCCGCGGCGGTCGCCCGCGCATCGAACCTCGTGGCGGGCAAGGCGCTCGGGCTGGTCCCCGAGGCCCCGACGACCGGTCACTGGGAGAGCGAGCGGCTGGAGGATCCATGGGCCGTCGGGCTCGCCGAGAAGGGCGACCAGCTCGAGGGCGTCACCCGGACGATGCTGGAGCACGGCGCTGATCTCGCCGAGGCGAGTCATCGGATCTGGGACACGCGGAAATGGTTCGTGTCGTCCGAGGGCACCCGGGTCGACCAGCACATCGTCGAGTGCGGCGCCGCGATGAGCGCGACCGCGGTCGGCGACAACGAGACCCAGCGCCGGAGCTATCCCGGGATCCGCGGCCAGTACGGGACCCGCGGCTGGGAGCTCGTCCGGGAGATCGACCTGCCGGGCAACGCGGCCCGGATCGCAGCGGAGGCGCGGGCCCTGCTGACGGCCGACGTATGCCCGTCGCTCGACGCGACCGACCTGATCCTTGGCGGCGAGCAGATGGCCCTCCAGATCCACGAGTCGGTCGGTCACGCCACGGAGCTCGACCGGATCCTCGGCTGGGAGGCCGCGTTCGCCGGGACCTCCTGGCTGGAGCTGCCGAAGCTCGGCTCGCTCCGGTTCGGCTCGGAGCTGATGAACATCACGGCCGACGCGACCTTGCCCGGGTCGTTGGGCAGCTTCGGCTACGACGACGAGGGCACGCCCGCCCACCCGGTCGACATCGTGAAGGACGGAATCTGGGTCGGGGCGCTCAGCGGTCGAGACTCCGCGGCCCTGGCCGGGATCGCGCGGTCCGGCGGCGCGGTCCGGGCCGACGGCTTCGACCGGATCCCGATGGTCCGGATGACGAACGTGGGGCTGGTCCCCGGGTCGGACTCGCTCGCATCCATGATCGCGGCGACCGATGACGGCATCCACATGGACACGAACCGGTCGTGGTCGATCGACGACAAGCGACTCAACTTCCAGTTCGGCTGCGAGATCGGGTGGGAGATCAAGGGAGGCAAGCGCGGCCGGCTGCTGAAGAACCCGACGTACACCGGCATCAGCCCTCGCTTCTGGGGCGCGCTCGACATGCTCGGCGGACCCGACGAATGGACGTTCTGGGGCACGCCGAACTGCGGCAAGGGCCAGCCCCAGCAGATCGGCCACACGGGCCATCCCGCCGTCCCGGCCCGCTTCCGCGGGATCCGGGTCGGGGTCCGGGGGTAGGCGATGACCACCGCTGACGCCGCCACGACCGGCTCCGCTGCCCGCGCCATCGAGACCGCGGAGCGGACCCTCGACCTCGTTCGCGCCCGGGCAGCCGGCGCCGAAGCCGAGGTCACGGTCCGCCAGGGCACGGAGGCCCTCACCCGCTTCGCGACGAGCTTCATCCATCAGAACGTCGCGTCCGACGTCAACCACGTCCTGATCCGGGTCGCGCTCGATGGGCGGAGCGCGGCGACCTCGATCGACGGACCGGCCGACGACGAGGCGCTCGGCCGGGCGATCGACAACGTCCTCGAGGCGGCCCGGGTGCGACCGGCCGACCCGGGCTGGCCGGGGCTGGCCTCCCGCTCGGAGCCTCCGGAGGTCGACCATTTCGACGAGGCGACGGCGAACGCGACCCCTGACGAGCGGGCTCGCCGGGTGCGAGCCTTCGTCGATGCCGCCGGCGGTCTCGAGACAGCGGGCTTCTGCTCGACCACGACCGTCCAGCTGGCCTTCGCGAACAGCGCGGGGCAGCGGCTGACGGGGCGCGGCACGGCGGCCGAGATCGACGGGATCGCCCGCACGCCGACGGCCGACGGCAGCAGTCGCCGCGTGTCGGTCCGGCTCGACGAGCTCGACGGTCGGGCCGTCGGGGAACGCGCGGCCGGCAAGGCGCGGACCGCGAGCAAACCGACCGACCTCGCGCCGGGTCGTTACGAGGTCGTCCTCGAGGCCGATTGCGTCGCGAACATCCTGTCGTTCCTGCTCGTCGCCGGGTTCAACGGCAAGGCGGTCGAGGAGGGGCGGTCGTTCGCCCGGCTCGGAGAGGCGCAGTTCGACCGGTCGATCTCGCTCCGCGATGACGTCACCGATCCGGGCACCCTCGGCGTGCCGTTCGACATCGAGGGAACGCCGAAGCGACCGCTCGATCTCGTCCGCGACGGGGTGACCAGCGGGCTGCTCCACACCCGTCGGACGGCGCGGGCGGCCGGCGTCGAGAGCACCGGCCATGCGGTCGAGGGCGGTGGGGCATGGGGAGCGCTCGGGGCGAATCTCGTGTTCGGCGCCGGGCAGAAGACCACCGAGGAGCTGATCGCGGGTGTCGTGCGGGGCGTGCTCGTGACCGACTTCTGGTACACGCGGATCCTCGATCCGCGGACCCAGGTCGTGACCGGGCTGACGCGGAACGGCGTCTGGCTGATCGAGGACGGACGCGTCGTGCGGCCCGTGACCAACCTGCGCTTCACCCAGTCCTTCCTCGACGCCCTCGGGCCCGATGCGGTTCGGGGGATCTCGGCGGAGCGCGCGCTCGTGCTTGCGGGCTGGGATTCGATCTATCTCGTCCCGAGCCTGCACCTGGCGAGCTGGAACTTCACTGGCGGCGCCAAGGGCTGAGGGCCCGTGTCGAACGCCGCGGCTCGCGCAATCGGGACGAGCGACGCGGACCCGGCCTCGGCGACAATTCGACGATGGCGGACCTCGACTACGGCGCCTTCGATGCGCTCACCTTCGATTGCTACGGAACCCTCATCGACTGGGAAGCCGGCATCCTCGCGGCGCTTCGCTCGATTCCCGCTCTCGCGACCCTGGACGGCGAGATGCTGCTCGACGAGTACGCGAACGCGGAGGCCGCCCTCGAGGCCGGTCCCTACCGCCGGTATCGGGAGATCGCCGGTGAAGCCATGGCAGCAGTGGCGCAGGCACATGACGGCGAGCCGACCGCGGAGGACGTCGCGCGGCTCGGTCGCTCCGTCGTCGACTGGCCGCCGTTTGACGACTCGCATGACGCGCTCGTGAAGTTGAAGACACGCTTCCGTCTCGGCGTCCTGACGAACTGCGACGACGACCTCTTCGCGGCGTCGAACAGGCGCCTCGGCATCACGTTCGACTGGATCGTGACGGCCCAGCAGGTCGGCTCGTACAAGCCCGACGAGCGCAACTTCGCGGCGCTGGTCGAGCGGCTCGGCGCAGACGGCGTCCCGAAGCCGCGCATCCTGCACGTCGCCCAGAGCCTGTTCCACGACCACGCCCCCGCCCAGCGGCTCGGCTTCCGGTCGGTCTGGATCGACCGTCGCCACGACCGGCCGGGCAGCGGCGCGACACCCCCGGCGGACGCCCGCCCGGACGCGACCTACCCGTCGATGGCGGCCTTCGCCGCTGCGGCCGTCCCCGGCTGACGCTCCTGGCCGGCCCGGGCGCGCCGGATCTGGTCGGCGTGGTCGTGCGCGTGCGCGCTGTAGATCCGCAGCCAATCGTCGACGGAGTACGGGCCTGACTCGCTGTGGGTGCCGGTCCGGTCCCGTTCGGCGTCCGTGAGCCGCTCGAGCAGGTCGAGGCTCGCGGCGCGGACGGCGCCCAGAACCGCGATCGAGGCGGCGATCGGGCGCTCGTAGTGCAGGCGCCGGGCCCACTCGGGCTCGTCGTACCCGGCGATCATCGGGCTGTCCTCGGCGATCAGCCGGCGCAACCGGATGTAAGCCATCGCCTCGCTGTCGGCGAGGTGGTGGGCGACCTGCCGGGCGGTCCACTCGTCCGGGTCGGCCGGCGTGCGGTCGAGCTCGTCGTCGGAGATGCCAGCGAGCGCATCCTCCACGTCGGCCGTTCCGGTCCGGTAGCGATCGATCAGGGTGGTTCGTTCGGTCTCGTCCACGGGCCCTCCTCGCGACCGAGTATCGCCGAGGGACGACTCGCCTGCCGGGTGTCGCGGTACCCTAGGCAGCCCCGCGCCCACGAGGTACCCGTCCGTGTCCGATCCCGCGATCCGCGTCGCGGCGCTCCAGAAGACGTTCCGCGTGCCCGTCCGCGAGGCCGGTCTCGGCGCGGCCACCCGGAGCCTGTTCCGACGGGAGCACCGCGAGGTCCGAGCGGTCGACGAGGTGTCCTTCACGATCGAGCCCGGCGAGGTCGTCGGGTTCCTCGGGCCGAACGGCGCCGGCAAGACGACCACCCTCAAGATGCTCAGTGGCCTCCTCTACCCGACCGCCGGCGAGGCGACCGTCCTGGGTCATGTGCCGTCGCGTCGGGAGCGGGAGTTCCTCCGCCGGATCACGATGGTGATGGGCAACCGCAACCAGCTCCAGTG
>Ga0157379_10001547_pt1 | contig 18911 bp, 15 predicted proteins | sample S25metaG_FD_121802 | JGI IMG/M metagenome (GOLD analysis project Ga0157379, IMG submission 121802) | Switchgrass rhizosphere microbial communities from Kellogg Biological Station, Michigan, USA - S2-5 metaG | ecosystem: Host-associated > Plants > Roots > Rhizosphere > Soil | place: USA... | reverse complement strand
GCTGGCCGCAGCCCTGCTCTCCCTCACGCGGCCGGCGGCACTCGTCAATCTTGAATTCTTCGTCTACGACACGCTCGTGCGCTGGACGCCGACGCGCCTGCCCAGCGGAAAGATCGTCATCGTCGACGTCGACGAGAAGAGCCTGGCCAGCGTTGGCCAATGGCCCTGGCGTCGCGACATCATCGGGCGCCTCATCGACAGCTTGCGCGACCGCGGGGCTGCCGCCGTTGCGCTCGACATCATGTTCCCCGAAACCGATCGCTTCGAGGGATCCGGGATATCGCCCGATGCCGTGCTCTCAGACAGCCTGCGTCGTGGTCGTGTCATTCTCGGGTACGGCCTGTTGTTCGATGCGACACGTGACGCCCCGAAGCCGTGCGTCCAGCACGCGCTCGGTCTGCCGATCATCCGCAGCGCCGGCGTGCAGACTGACGATCCGTTCTTTCAGGCCACCAGTGCTGTCTGCAACATCCCGACGCTGACCGCTGCCGCACAAGCCTCGGGTTTCCTGAACGCCGCGCCGGATCCTGACGGCATCCTCCGCCGCGCACCGCTCCTGATGCAGTATGACGAGCGCGTCTACCCCGCCTTGGCGCTCGCGGCTGTGCGCTCGACGAACAACGCGCAAGACCTCGTTCTGCGTATCGCCAACGTCAACACCGCGTCTCTCGGCCTTGCTGGACTGGACGTACCGCTCGACGGCAAGAGCAACCTGCTGTTGCGCTATCGGGGCGCGAAGCGGACGTTCCCCTATATCTCCGCCGTGGACATCCTCGAGGGACACGTCGATCCGTCCGAGTTCCACGATCGCATCGTCTTCGTCGGTACGACGGCTCTCGGCACGCGCGAGGTCGTGGCCACTCCACTCGACACGCTCTTCGTCGGCGTCGAAGTCCAGGCGACGGTCGCCGACAACCTGCTGCAACGAGACTTCATGTACCGGCCGGAGCACGGGGTCACGCTCGAGACACAAGCCGTGATCGGTCTCGGCACTGTTACTGCGCTCATCGTCGCGCGGTTCGGCCTCGTGTGGGGTGCGATCGCCGCGATCTCGTTCCTGATCGCGGCGTGGACGGGATCGCAGTCACTGCTGGCAACCGACGGCGCCTACTTCTCTCCGCTCTACCCATCCATGAGCCTGCTGGCGAGCCTTGCAGCAATGACCGTAGCCGGCTTCGGAGTCGAGCGCCGGCGTGCCGAGCGCGCTGGCGTCGACAAGGCCAAGTCGCACCGCCTGATGGTGCAGACGCTGTTGTCGTTGACCGGCATTCGCGACCTGGAGACCGGCCGTCACTCCAAGCGAACGCAGAGGTACGCGAGGGTCATCGCCGAGGAGTTGGCGAAGCATCCCAACTACCGGGATTACCTGACGCCTGAACGAGTCGAGTTATTAGCAAGCCTGGCGCCCTTGCATGACATCGGCAAGGTCGGCGTGCCCGACCGCGTTCTGAACAAGCCCGGGCATCTGACTCCGGAGGAGCTCGCCGAGATGCGGCGGCATCCGCGATACGGACGCGATGTGATCGAAAACGCCGAGCGTGCGGCGGGGGTACGCGATGATGTGGCGCTGGCGATCGCCAAGGACATCGTCTACACGCACCACGAATGGTGGGACGGCTCGGGCTATCCCGAAGGGCTGCGCGGCAACGCCATCCCGATCCCGGGCAGGGTCATGGCCGTCGTCGACGTCTACGACGCGATCATCACGCGCAAGCTGTATCAGACACCGATGTCGAACGAAGAAGCGGTCGCACACATCGTCAAGTCCCAAGGCTCGCACTTCGATCCCGTCGTGGTGGACGCGTTCGTGAAGGTTGCTCCTACCCTGCATCTGCTGTCGCAGGAACCTGAAGGGTAAGTTCCCGGTTCAAAGTTCGAGGTTCGGGGTTCATCGTATAGACTCCTCCCATGTTCAGTGTGGGCGTGCGGGTGAGCGCAGCTACGCTCGCTATTGCGTTGCTCGTGTCGCCTCTGTTCGCTCAGCGCGACGGGTCACCCGAGCCAGCCGCTCCAGAGCTGCTCCGCGACTATCGGCCAGTAACAGCCGAACGACTGCTCTCGCCCGAAGAGCAGAACTGGCTGATGATTCGCCGCACGTACGACGGATGGGGCTTCAGTCCGCTGACCGAAATCAACGCCGACAACGTGGGACAACTTCGACAACTCTGGAGGGTGCCGACCGACGAGCCCAAGGTGCACGAGGCGGCACCGGTAGTCAACGGCGGCGTGATGTTCGTGTCGACACCGAACAACCAGGTGATGGCTCTGAACGCTGTGACCGGAGAGTTGTTGTGGCGGTATCGCCGTCCGCGTCCCAAAGACGTGTTCGTGCTTCACGACACCAATCGCGGCGTGGCGCTCTACGCAGACAAGGTGTTTTACGCAGCGGCGGAGGCCGTGCTGGTGGCGCTCGACGCGCGGACCGGCAAGGAGGTCTGGACCAAAACTGTCGCCGACAACAAGTCCGCGTACTACATCACGCTCGCGCCGCTGGTCGCGGGCGGCAAGGTGATGGTCGGGGCGTCGGGCGGTGAGTTTGGCGTTCGCGGATTCGTCGCCGCTTTCGATCTGGAGAACGGCAAAGAGTTGTGGCGAACGTACACCGTGCCCGCGCCCGGCGAACCAGGCAGTGAGACGTGGCCGAAGGGCGATCAGTGGAAGACCGGCGGCGCTCCTGTGTGGGTGACCGGTAACTACGACCCGGAGACGAACCTCGCGTATTGGGGTACTGGCAACGGCGGGCCGTGGATGGGCGATCAACGGCCCGGCGATAACCTCTACGTCGCGTCAACCCTTGCGATCGATGTCGCGACGGGACAGATCAAGGGGCACTTCCAGTACAACCCGAACGAATCGTGGGACTGGGATGAAGTTTCGCCGCCGATTCTCGTCGACTACCAGCGCAACGAGCGCACGATCAGAGGACTGGTCAACGTGGCGCGCGACGGATACCTGTGGTTCCTCGAACGCGGCACCGGGCCAATCCGCTTCGTGGAAGGGAAACCGTTCGTCACGCAAACGGTATTTCGAAGTCTCGATCCGGAGACTGGACGGCCTGACGTCGACCCCGCTCGCAAACCAGGTACGGGGAAGCAGGCTGACTTCTGCCCTGGTCCGCACGGGGGCAAGAACTGGCCGCCGATTGCCTTCAGCCCGCAGACACGCATGATCTACATCCCGGCCAACAATGGATTGTGCGGCATCCTGACCGGCGTGCCGATCAAGTATCAGAAGGGGCGATCGTTTGCGGGCTCACAGTCCGGAGGTCAGTTCACGGCTCCCGACGTCAACCACATCGGTGAGGTGCAGGCGTGGAACGTGGACACTGGCGAAAAGGCCTGGACCTATCCCTACCCCACCAGTCCAACGTGGGGCTCGATGTTGGCAACGGCCGGAGGACTGGTGTTCACCGGCGGCACGAACGACGGAAAGATCCACGCGTTCGATGCGGCAACGGGAAAGCTGCTGTGGGAATTCGAGACCACATCAGGCATCGTCGCGCCGCCGACCACGTTTTCGGTCAATCGGAAGCAGTATCTTGCCGTCCACAGCGGCTGGGGCGGCGACCCACGCGGCATGAACAACGGACTGAATCGCCTCTTCCCCGGGCAATATCCTGAAGTGCCAGAGGGCGGAGCGGTGTACGTCTTTGCGTTGCCCTGACACATCATCGCGTCTTTGACGCGCTCATTCAGCCTACGGTGGGGTTATGCGAAACGTTGCGATCTGGATTGAGACCCTGCGGGAGGACATCGGTCGAGGATTGCGCGGGCTAGGCCGCAGCCCCGGGCTCGTAGCCGTCAGTGCCGTGTCCCTCGGGCTCGGCATCGGCGTAAACGCTTTGCTCTACATGGGCGTGAGCACCATCTACTTTCACCAGCCAACGATCGCGCGCGCCGATCGTGTCGTAGGCGTCGAACCGGGTAACGCGAATCAGTTCTCGTACCCGAACTACCTTGACCTGCAGGGCGTCAACAACTTCGATGGCGTCGTTGGCTTCAGGACGTCATCCCTGAATCTGGGCTCCGGGGATCGCGTGACTCCGGTCGGCATCCTCAATGTGACCGCGAACTTCTTCGATGTCCTCGGCATCACGGTCATGCAGGGGCGCACCTTCTCTGCCGCCGAAGCCGCCGCCGAGCGCGAGCCGCGTCTCGTCGTCGTGACCTTTGCGTTCTGGCAACGGCGCCTGCAGGCGGACCCGAACATCGTTGGTCGCACACTGACACTCAATGGCGAGCCGTTCATGATCACCGGCGTGTTGCCCGAGCGGTTCAAGGCAATCACCGGCTGGATGGCACCGCAACTCTACGTTCCCGTCAGCCGCCTGACGATGCCGACGCTCAACGAGCGAGGCAGTCCGAGCCTCACGGTCCTGGCCAGGTTGTCGACTGACGCAACTCCGGTCCAGGCACAAGCCGCCGTGACCGCACTCGGAGCATCGCTCGAACGCGCCTACCCTGCGGAGAACGAGCGCATGGCGCAGCCGGCCAGCGTCTTTCCGGCTTCGGAGCTGCAGTTCCGCGGCACGCCAGTCGGTTTCCGGGCGGCAGCCACGATGGCGCTCATGGCTGCAGGGTTGGTGCTCATCATCGCGTGTATCAACGTGATGGGACTGTTGATGGTCCGCGCGGCGCAGAGGAGCCAGGAGATCGCGATTCGCATCGCGCTGGGAGCAGGACGACGACGCCTGGTTCAGGCAATGCTCGCCGAAGCGCTCCTGGTCGTGCTCGCGGGGGCAGCAGTGGGTCTGCCACTCGCCTTCCTGCTCAATCGGATCCCGTTCGTCAACCAGATGGCACTGATGCAGGATGCGATGGCGATCGATGGCCGGCTCATTCCTTTCGCTCTGGCGATCATCGTCGGCGCGACTGCCGTCTGCGGCCTTGTCCCGGCCTTGCGATCGACGCGTCTCGACGGCACCGCAGGTGTTCGCTCCAGCGTGGATGCCGTGACGCCGCGCCTTGGCCCGCGCCAGGGATTGGTCGTCGCGCAGCTGGCGATCTCGCTCGTTCTGGTCGTCGCGACGATGCTCTGCGTCAGAAGTCAGGAGCACATCACGCATGTAGACGTCGGGTTCGATCTCGAGCGCGGGATCGTAGCTCGATTTGGACTCGACTCCGTTCGATATCCAGATGACGAGCGGCCGCGCTTCGCTGATCGCATCGTGGAGCGCATCGAGCACATTCCTGGCGTGTCATCTGCCTCAGCCGCCACTCTCGTCCCGCTGGGCGGTGATTCGCTGATCCGCAGCTTCCACCCTGCCGGCCGCACTGACATCCCGGGCACGCGGCCCTCCACCTTCAGCGTCGGTCCGCGATATTTCCAGGCGCTGGGGATCCCGTTCGTGCAAGGGCAGGACTTCGACAGAACCCACGTCGCCGGCGGACCTGTCGTTGCGATTGTCAACGAAACGTATGCCCGAACCTACTTCCGAAACACGCAGGCGCTGGGACAGCGGGTGCAGACCGCCAATGAACCTGACGCGACGATCATCGGGGTCGTGCGAGACCACCGCATCGACACGATCGGCGAGGCGCCGAAATCGGTGGTGTTCTATCCGTACGCGCTACGGCCGGGCCGTCTGATCGTGCATGCGAAGACGACGGTGGATCCGGAAGCGCTCGTCTCTGCGATCGCAAGAGCGATTGACGATGTTGATCCGAGTGCGCCGGTGAGCATCGATACGCGTCGTCAGTCGGCAAGCCTCGAGATGACGATGCGGGGCGTGGCAACTACCATGGTCGGCGGCATCGGCCTCGTCGGGCTGCTGCTCTCGATGGTGGGACTTTACGGGGTGATGACGTTTATCGCGGCGTCTCGCACGGCGGAGGTCGGTGTGCGCATGGCGCTTGGCGCATCAGCGAGCCGTATTCGTGTGGAGATGCTGCAACGTGGCGGCTCGGTCGTTGCGATCGGCGTCGTTGCCGGCGCCGCCGCGTCTGCCGTGGTCATGCCCGCTCTCGGCACGTTCCTCGCCGGCATCAGCCCGTTCGACCCGGCGGCGTTCAGCCTCGCCGCCGCGATCCTTGCCATCGCTGGTCTCGGCGCATCGTACGTGCCGGCGTTCCGCGCATCGCGAGTTGACCCGATTCGCGCGCTCAGGAACTCGTAGGACTAACAACGCGAGCCGCTACTACGAAGCGCTCGCCCGTCAATTCCCAACTTCCAATTCCCAATTCCCAAGCGAACGAAGCGTTTTGGGAGTTGGGAGTTGGCGTCTTGGGAGTTGACGCGCGTCAGTTAGACCCCAGCTCCTTCATCAGCGCATCGAGCTGTTGGTACTGGAGGCAGCCGCCCGTGGGTGGACTCTCGGGGCATCCGGTCGATCGCCAGCCGTAGTCGTCTTCGAGGATTTTCGCGAGCTCCGGCTTCGTCTTCCCCTCCTTGATCAGACCAATGAGTCGCGTGCGCATCGTTTCGAGGTCGGCCTTAAACTTCACGACGTCCGCGCGAGTCGACACGGCCCCGTGCCCGGGTATCACCGTGTCGAAATCGAGCTTCAACATCCCGTCCATCGTCTTCGACCAGTCGAGGAAACTGCCACCCTGGACGTAGTCGACGTAGATCGGCACACCGGGTGGACGCTGGCGGGCGGGCGCGTTTCCACGGCCGCCCGCCCGGGTGGCCAGAAACAGATCGCCGGTATGGATCACCCGCAGCTCGGGGAAATAGATGACGGCGTCGCCGCTCGTGTGCCCGCGACCAAAGTAATATGCCTGCACTTCCTTACCACCGAGGTTGACGGCAAGTTCCTGTGAGAACGTAATGCGCGGAAGGCCGATGGGCGTCCCCGGCGTGTCCTCGTAATAGGGGCGCTTGAGGTCGGCAAGGTTGGCGCGCACGTTCTTGTGCGCGATCACCTCGGCAATCGGCAGCATTTTCATATCGCCGCCGGCGTGGTCATCGTGCTGATGCGTGTTGATGACATACCGCAGCGGCTGGCTGGTCACCGATTTGATTTGTGCCAGGATGTCGGCATGGTTGCGGTCGAACATGTCGTCGACCAGCACCACTCCCTCCGACGTCGTATACAGGGCGACGTTGCCACCCTCACCCGAGACTATGTACAGATCCCCTTTGACCCGCTCTGTCCGGAGTGGCCCAGGGGGCTTGGCCGTCTGGGTGTAAACGGCCCATGACGCCTGCAGGACGAAGGCAACCGCACACGCGCCGAGAATGGCGAGTCGTTTCATAAGATTCCCCGAATCGCCTGTGAATCTACACGATCCGGGCGCCGGGCGGGTCAGCTCGCACTAATTGTCGATTTTCGCGGGGGCCGAGCGACTACATCATGAAAGGGCGGAATCGACCCCCCTGGAGGAGGACCGAATGAAGTACCTGTGCCTGATTTACGATGAGGAAGCCAAGATGGCCACCATGTCCGAGGCGGACGCCAACGCCTTTATGGGCGAGTACTTTGCGTTCACCAACGACATCAAGAAAACCGGCCACTATGTCGGCGGTGAGGCCCTCAAGCCGGTGAACACGGCGACCACCGTTCGTATGCGGAACGGCAAGATGTCCACGACCGACGGCCCGTTTGCCGAAACGAAGGAACAGCTGGGCGGCTACTACCTGATCGAGGCGCGCGACCTGAACGACGCCCTGCAAGTGGCGTCGCGGATCCCTTCTGCGCGCACCGGCTCGGTGGAGGTGCGGCCGATCGAGGTGTTCAGCTGAGCGAGATTCCGGTCACCAGCCAGATTGACGCGTTCTATCGGTCAGACTCGCGACGGGTCCTGGCCACGCTCATTCGTCTCGTCGGTGACTTCGATCTGGCCGAGGAGGCACTGCATGAAGCCTTCGCGGCCGCAGTCGAGAAATGGCCGCGCGACGGGTTGCCAGCCAACCCGTTCGCGTGGCTCGTCTCAACCGGCCGTTTCAAGGCCATCGACGTGCTCCGCCGCCGGGCACGTTTCGACGCATCCGTCACCGAACTCGCGAAGCAGCTGGAGACCTCGGTCGATCCGGTCTCCCTCGACGAGGAGACTCTCGAAGACGATCGACTGCGACTGATCTTCACGTGTTGTCATCCGGCGCTTCCACCAGATGCCCAGATCGCGCTGACGCTTCGCGAAGTCTGCGGGCTCACCACCGAGGAAATCGCGCACGCGTATCTCACTGCTCCCCGCACCGTGGCCCAGCGCATCGTCCGGGCGAAGGCGAAAATTCGCGATGCCGGCATCCCCTATCAGGTGCCGGCGCGCGATGAACTGCCACGGCGCCTCGACACGGTGCTTCACGTCGTTTACCTCGTCTTCAACGAGGGCTATGCTGCGTCTTCCGGCAGTTCGCTGACGCGTCACGATCTGTCATCCGAGGCGATCCGACTCGGACGCCTGCTCGGGGAGCTCCTTCCGGAGGCGGAGGCGATTGGCCTTCTGGCGCTGATGCTGTTGCAGGAATCGCGGCGGGCTGCCCGCACGTCCGACGACGGCGAGCTCGTGCTGCTGGCCGATCAGGACCGATCGCGCTGGGATCGCACGCTGATCGCAGAAGGTCTGGCGCTGACCGAACGAGCACTCTCCTCTCGACGCTTCGGCCCGTACTCGTTGCAGGCTGCAATCGCCGCGGTGCACGCCGAGGCGGCAAACGCGGAAGCAACCGACTGGCCGCAGATTGTCGGACTCTACGACGTGCTCGTGCGGGCCGATCCTTCAGCGGTGGTGGAACTGAATCGCGCCGCTGCTGTTGCGATGCGCGACGGCCCCGCCGCAGGTCTTGCCCTCATCGACGCGATCCTCGCTCGCGGCGATTTGACTGACTATCAATTCGCCCATTCCGCGCGTGGCGAATTGCTGCGAAGAATTGGGAAAACGGACGAAGCCAGGAGCGCGTACGAACGCGCTCTGATGCTCACACATCAGATAACTGAACGACGATTTCTCGAAAAACGACTCGTGGAAATCACCGCCGAATCGTTTCCACCAGAGCTCTAAGGTCGATCATGAACCCCACCGATTCGACGCGTTGATTTGAGCGATCGAAGATAGTACCCGGCTTCGAAGCAAAGTCACCTTGATTCACGTTTCCAACGACTATCGTTTCCTTGAAATACATCTGAAAGAACCCCCACCTCGCGTCGCGGAATTTGGCCGCGGGTATCGCGAGAAAGGGCCTGAACACGATTCTCGGAAAACTGATCGTCAACCTGTTACCGCTGAAGTCCTCGCTCGTCATGGGGTTTCGGCTGCTGAAGTGCATCCAGCCCACGCCAGCACCAATTTCTACAGCGCTATGCACCCATGCAGACGTGCCAACCTCGGTGATCCTGACGTCGACCGGATAGAAACGAGGGTCTTCGGCTGCGTGAAGATCTCTATAGTCGACAAAGAGGCAAGACGCATTCGCGTTCGAATACTTTGGTACGGCGAACCGCCCGGACAGCTTTTCCGGTACGGCATCTGGGGCTGCATTGGCAGGCAGGCCGTCTTTCCCGAAGCAACGCACGTTGTATAAGAGGTTCCATCCAGTGGACGGTCCCGGGCCATTCAGTTCCTCCAGCCAGTCCCACAACCCTCCCGCCTCGGCGCGACCCGAACCGGCCAGGGCCATCGTGAACATGAGGACTGCCACCCGCGACACGTGTCTCATCATTTCACCCCTCAGTGAGTAACGCCCTTGCCCAGCTGAGTGAACACACTTTCTTCGGGTCCTCCCCGTTGGAGCTCGGGGTCGTCCAGCCTGACGACGCGGCTTCGCGGCGGGTCCCGGAAGGGGCAGAACAACAGCGCTTCACTCATGCCCTCGCCAACCAGATAGCATGTATCCGACCGATGCACTACTCGTTCGTGCTCGTTGTGCAAGAGGATTCGATAGGGCATTACGAGAAGCATCAGTGTGACAAACGTCGCGGCAATACCGCCGCAGAGACTGAGCCACACACCAGGTTGTGGTTTCTGAGTGTTCTTCCAAATCAATGCTAACCATGCCGCCGTCAACATCAGGAACTCGAACGAAACGACCTGCCTGAAGTGACGTTGTTGGTCGGCATTGGCCGTACTTAGAGGTGATAGATCACCCGGCTCTCGCAAAATCAGATCGTCGAAGCCACTGAGCAGATCCTGGAACAACCACCAAGTCAGCGCTAACAGCCCGCACTGCGCTAGGAAGAGTACAGGTGCGCTCGTCGCGGTCGGAAGCTCTCGAAGCCACTTTGCGATATCACCGACTCGCTGGGTGACTGGCACCATTGCCACGCGTAACGGCTCTACGTTCAGGATGACGAATCGGTTTAGAACCGTTAGTAGCACCAGGCCTACTGCTATTGCGCCACCCATATAAACGAGCGGCGCAAGCAATGCGCGCAGACCCCAAATCGGCCAGACCCAATAGCTCTCGGTCTGAAACTGTCCGGATAGTCCGAGCGCCGAGTAATAGAACATCGAGGTAATCGATCCAGCCAGGGTCGACCCAGCCAACAGGATGCCGGTCGCCACTGCGACCCGGCGGGACCAGAGCCAACGGTTCGGCGACGGTTCCGGGCGGACGATTTTCGGCGGCACAAACTCGGGACGCGTGACCGGTTCGCCCGACAGCTTGGCTTCCATCTCGCCGGCAGATGCGTACCGTCGCTCCGGATCGGGATCGATGGCGCGTTCGACGATCGCAATGAACGACTCGCTCAGGTCTGGACGCTCGTCACGCAGGCGGCGGCGCCGCCCGCGGGCATGCGCATCGAGCAACTCTTTCGGGGTTGAGCCCTCGACCGGGAACCGCCCCGTGACCAGGTAAAACAGCAGCACTCCCGCCGCATAGATGTCGCTGCGGACGGTCGCATCGCCGCCGTGGAGGACCTCCGGCGCCAGATACAGCGGCGTGCCCTGCGCGCGCTTCCCGAGCGACGGATCGTTGACGAACTGGCCGGCGCCGAAGTCCATCAGGATGATCCGGCCGCCGTCATGCGCACGCATCACGTTCTGCGCCTTCACATCGCGGTGAATGATGTTGGCGCGGTGCACGGCCGCCAATGCCCGGCACACCTCCTGCCCGACGCTCGTCGCTTCGCCGGCGCTCAGTCTTCCCCGCGAGACCCGGGCGGCGAGTGTCTCGCCGTCGACGAAGTCCATCCAGAACCCGACACGCCCGTTGTGGCGATCGGCGCCATGCACCGTGACGACATTGCCGTGACGAACGCGGGCGAGCTTGCGGGCTTCGTGGAGGATGTCGGAAGGCTGGACGCGATCTTCTGCCTCGCGCTTGAGGAGTTTCAGTGCAACGGGATGATCCAGCCAGGTGTCGTGTGCCTGATATACCTCGCCGTACGAGCCTTCTCCGATCTTGCGGACCAGGAGGAGCGGTCCCCAGGCCGCCCCCTCATCCGGTGCGGCTGCGGTTGCCACCACGACCGGCGGGTGCGGCGGTGCAGGCCATCCACGTCCCGGCACGGTCGCCGCCGTGACCGCGCCGTCTGGCGTGGGAATGTCGTCGACCTGCGATCGATGGACCTCGGAAACGTCGGCGATGAGACGAAGCTGGCGAATGAGAGCTCGTGCTTCTTCGTCATGGGCCGCTCGTTCGAGCGCGTCCCAATCGATCGACTCACCGTCGGCGACCGACTCGAACAGTTTGTCGAGATCGTCTGACTCTCCCGCCATGCCTCACGGCTCCAATCACGCATGGCCGGTCCGAAACGAATCGTCGAACGGCCCCGGAGGGGTCACGACCAGCACTCCGGCGACAGCCTGGCTGTCTGCGTGTGGGCGAGGCTTACGATACTACGCGTCGATGGTCAGCGGGTGTCTGAGTTGTCCGGCGAACCCGCTTTCGTGGACATGGCTTTGAGGAGATTCTTCAGGGCGCGCACGACCGCCATCCGGGCCGCGTCGGCGCTCGGCTTTCCGAGTGCAATGGCAATCTCGTCGTAACTTTGCTGCAATTCCACGCGGGCGATGATCGCTTCCCGATCCACTTCGCGCAGCGTTTTCAGCGCAGCTTCGTAGCGTTCCAGCGACTCCTGCCCGATCGCGCGCTCCAGCGGTGAGGGGCCGTCGTCCGGCTGGTCGTCGGGCAGCTCCGCCGGGACAGGGCGCCCTTTGACTTTCCGGATCTCATCGCGAATGTGGTTGTGAACGGCTTGCCTCAGATAGGCCTGCAATGCACCGGGGTGCCTCGCCTCGAACTTCTTCAGATGCGGCAGCGCTCGCAGGACGGCGTGCTGCACGAGGTCCTGCGTTTCAGCCAGGCTTCTCGCCCACTGCGGAAGCCGGCCCCGCGCCCAGCGCTGGAGCGGCGGTATTGACCGCTCGACGAGCTGGCTGACCGCGTCCTCGTCTCCCCGCTTGAACCGTTCCAGCAGGTCAAGCGTGCTGAGCATCCCGACCGGCCGGTCAGGCAAGTCCATCTCCCGCATCGTCGTGGTGCACATGGTATCCCTCACTTGTTGGCGCCAACAAGCTGGCCCTGGCGCTCACGAGTGCTCGGCTGGTGCCGTCCCGAAATCCGCTCACACTCTTCTAAACGGGAGGATTCCAGGAACCGAACTCAGCCGTGGGACTGGCGCGTATCGTTCCTGGTTCTTTGACCTTCGTTCTGAGCTCCGCACCAGGGAGTGATAGATAACTGCAAACTGGTCTACTAGCTGCGCCAATAAGCGAGCAATGCCTGTGGGTCGTCGAAGATCTTCACCGCGCCACGCAGGCTGTCGTCCGGCCAGTAACTGCCGCAGCGAAGCGCGATCGCATCGATCCCCGCGCGATCTGCGGCCTCGATGTCGTACGGCGTGTCACCGATAAGCGCGGTGTATTTCGGTTGAGCGTTTGATTTTACGAGTGCCGCATGCACGATGTCCGGATCGGGCTTCGATGCCTGCGCATCGGCTTTCGATGTGCGCTGGGGGATTAGATCGGCGACCCCCGCGCGCTGGAGCAACGCCGCCATCTCACGATCATCAGCCGACGTGGCGATAACCAGATCGATGTGTTGATCGCGCAGATATTCCACGAGCGGTCGCGCGCCGTGTGTCGGCTGCAGGGATGGGAGCAGCGAATTGAAGATCTGCTTCTTTCGCCGCGTGATCGACTGTCCTTGATCCGAGTCTTCGCTGACATGAGCGATCGCGGGAAGGATCTTGTCGCCACCCATGCCGATCATTCGTCGAATCTGATCGACGTTGACCTCGACGCCGTATTCTCGCATCGCCGTCGTCCACGCTTCGGCGTGTGCGCCGTTGCTGTCAATCAGTGTCCCGTCGACGTCGAACAGCAGGGTTCTGAACATATGCGGCTCATCGTGCGCGCGCCCTCGGCCTATCGCTTGCAAGTTCTATGCGCGGAATGGATGTCAACGCCGTGGTTGGCGGCCTGCTTCGCGACCTGGCGTTTGTTCAAACGTCGCCGCAGAAGACCTTCGGCTACAAGCGAGCCGCATCGACCATCCTGTCGCTCGAACAGCAGCTCACCGCGTTGCGTGGATCCGATGGAGCCCTGCCAAAAATCCCGGGCATCGGCCCTGGTTCTCTGCGCGTCATCATCGAGGTTCTCGATACTGGCGCCTCTCCAACAGTGGAAAGTGCTGTCGCCGCGAGTGCTCGACGAGATGACATCCAGCGGCGACGCGTTCTGCGGGCGCATTTCCTCAGCCGGGCCGAAGTGGTCCGGGTGCTCAGAGATCCCCACGCGAGCGGCCCAGGCCCTCGGGACTATCGCTGCGATCTGCAGATGCACTCGGAGTGGAGCGATGGCGCCCCGACGCTTGCCGACATCGTCGAAGCGTGCCTCGAACGTGGTTACTCCCATGCCGCGGTCACCGATCATTCGCACGGTCTCGCGATCGCAGGCGGAATGTCGATGGCCGAGGCGGCCAGGCAGCACGAAGCGATTGACGTGCTGAATGCGGCGTACAGCGGCCGATTCAAATTGCTTCGCGGCATCGAGGCGAACATCGGGGCCGAGGGAGCGTTGGATTTGTCTGCCGAAGAGGCGAGACAGTTCGAGCTGGTGCTCGCCGCGCCACATTCAAAGCTTCGCAAGGCGGAGAACCAGACCGAGCGCATGACGACGGCGGTTGGCAATCGCGCCGTCAACATCCTGGCGCACCCGCGTGGCCGCATCGCCGGCTCTCGCGCGGGGATCGTTGCCGACTGGGACACGGTGTTTGCGCGCGCCGCTCACGAAGGCGTCGCGATCGAGATCGATGGCGATCCGGCTCGGCAGGATCTCGATTATACGTTGGCAGCACGCGCTCTCTCCGCTGGGTGTGTCTTCGCGCTCGATAGCGACGCGCATACGACAGAGCAACTGCGCTACGCGGATACAGCCTTGGCTCACGCGCGACTGGCCGCAATTCCTTCCGAGCGAATCGTGAACTGCTGGCCGATCGATCGATTGCTTGCGTGGCTGGACAATCGATCGTCAGAGTCCGCCAAATGATATCGAGGGAATCTCTGAATCGAAACAGCCGCGCTTCGTGAAGGTGGCACTGGAGTTGCTCTTCACCCGGGCAACTCCGGCGGATTTTGCAGTCTGCAGAATCCCAAACGGCCCACCGTTATGTGTCGGAAGGCTCTCGAGCTTTCCGACACTGCCTCTCCAGATGAAATTCACAGAAAAAACCGCTCGTCTTATGATTTTGCAGGTCTTCGGTCTTCGATGTGATGTTCGGTATCTGTCGTGGCGACTCTGCTATCGCACCGGCTCGTGTCACATTGTCAATTGCGTTTGCAACTTGTGCTTCGAGCCGGTGCGGTCTGAAAGGTGGGACGCAGGGACTATCGACGCCGCGGCCGCTTCGCGACGGCTGACGCCGACCCGCCGCGGCCCGTACGATTGGGCATCTCGTCCTCTTCCTCATCCTCCTCAGCAGGATGAGCCGCGTGAGCCGCTTCCTGATTGACGCCTCCCTCTGCAATTGAGGTCAACTTTTCGTCGGCCGCCTTCTCTTCGTCCAGCGTTTCTTGCAGAAGCCTCTCCGCGTCGGTGTGTCCCATGCCGCGCGCCCACGCGATCAGCGTGCCGTACGCCGCCATTTCGTAGTGCTCGGCGCGCTGACCGGCCGCGATCAGGCATGCATCCATGGTGGCGTCGTCGAAGTCCTCCTCCATGATCGCTTTGCCCTCGTCGATGATGCCGGCAATGCCCTCGCAGTGCTTGCCGCGAGCTTTCTCGTCCAGGCTCTGAAACACCTGCTCGAGGCGGTCGACGTGCCCACGCGTCTCCTCGAGGTGAGCTTCGAACGCCGCCCGCAATTCCGGGGACGTCGAGGCCTTTGCCATCTTGGGCAACGCCTTGGTCAACTGTTTCTCCGCATCGTAGGTGTCACGCAATTCATCGAGAAACGCATCGTGCAGTGTGCCGGTCTCAGCCATAGTCGGTCTCCTTCGTAAAGTCACTGTGCCAGAGTTCGCTCGCCCGGCTTCATCACCACCTTGATACAGGCGTCCTCTTTCTCGCGAAACGTGCGATACATCTCAGGCGCATCGTCGAGCGTGACGCGATGGGTGATGATGAAAGACGGATCAATCTCGCCGCGCTCGATCCGCTCGAGCAGTGCGGGCATGTACTTGTGCATGTGCGTCTGCCCCATCTTGAGCGTCAGCCCCTTCGCGAACGCTGCGCCCAGTGGGAACTTGTCGAGCCACCCGCCGTAGACACCGGGAATCGAAATCGTGCCGCCCTTGCGACACGCGCCAATCGCCTGACGCAGTGCGTGGGGTCGATCAGTCGCCAGGAACATCGACGTTTTGGCGCGGTCGTACCACGCATCGAGGGTGGTGCCGTGTGACTCGAGGCCGACCGCGTCGATACACGCGTCCGGTCCCTGGCCGCCGGTGAGTTCCCGGAGCGCGTCGGTGACGTCGATGTCTTCATAGTCGAGAACCTCAGCTTGACCCTTCGATGCTGCCAATGCCAGACGCTCGGGAAACCGGTCGATGGCAATGACTCGCTCCGCGCCCAGCAGACGCGCGCTTTGAATGGCGAACTGGCCTACTGGCCCACAGCCCCACACCGCAACGGTGTCGCCCGGTTTGATGTCGCAGTTCTCAGCCGCCATGTAACCGGTCGGGAAGATGTCAGAGAGGAAAAGCACCTGCTCGTCGGATAGCGTCGCTGGCACTTTTAGCGGACCGACATCAGCGAACGGGACGCGCACGAACTCTGCCTGTCCGCCCGGATATCCACCGTACATGTGTGAATAGCCGAAGAGTCCCGACGCGGAATATCCGTACAGCTTTTCCGCCATCCAGGCGTTCGGGTTCGAGTTGTCGCAGAGCGACCACAACTGTTCTTTGCAGAAGTAGCAGCGGCCGCACGCGATCGTGAAAGGGACCACCACCCGATCGCCGACTTGCAGCCGATGGTTATCGCGACCCACTTCGACGACCTCACCCATGAACTCATGGCCGAGGACGTCTCCCTTTTCCATGGTCGGGATATAGCCGCCGTAGATATGAAGGTCGGAACCGCAGATGGCGGTCGTGGTCACTTTGACGATGGCGTCGCGCGGGTTGAGGATCTCGGGGTCCGGAACGTGTTCGACCCGAACGTCTTCTGTCCCATAGAAACGAACGGCTTTCATCGTGTGTCCTTCACGTCAGAGAGCCCGTGGCTCGTGGAATTTCACCTGCTTCGAGCAGTTGCTTCAGATGGCGGAGATCCTCGCGAATCATGCTGGCGGGGTTACGGCCGAACAATGTCGCAACCAGCGCACCGGCTCGACGCGCAGGCGGTTCGTACTGGAGATGCACAGACACTTGCGTGCTGCGCCCGCCGCGAACCGTTGAGAAGTTGACCGCGCCCGCGGTGATGATTTCGGAGCCGGGCAGCGAGCGCCAGCCGAGCACTTTGTCTTCAACCTCGTTGATGATCTCGGCGTCCCATTCAACCTTCATGTGAGCTGGTCCTTTGGCTTCCCAATGCGACCGGCGGTTGCCCAGATCGGTGACGCCTTCAAGATGGGTCATGAAGCGAGGCAGGTTTTCGAGGTTCCGCCAGAATCGGTAGACCTCAGCGACCGGTCGCTCGAGACGGATCGATTCGCGGACGTGGATCCCGCGACTCCCCGACAGAGCGACACGCGTGTCATCGCTTCCCCAGCGGTTGAAACGGGGCCACGTTCCGGACACGCCCCGGAACGCGAGTGGCGTCGCGGCCACAGCAAGACAGAAACCCGGCAGCGTGCGCCGGCTGAAGCCATAGGCCATCAGCGCGGTCGCGGACGCGAGACTCACCCACCGTTCGACTTCGGCGTAGCTGGTGCTCTCGTGCTGCGGGTCGAGCGAGTACATTGTTTCTTCCATGCGCACCTCACGCCTTGATGGCGTTACGCAATGGTCAGAAGCAGGTCACGTACCACGCCGCCCGCGATCGCTCGGCCCGATGCAGTCGCTTGAGTTGCCTGTCGCGCGCTCAGGCGCAGGCAAGAAGGAAAAAACAGGATGGAAGGACCCGATGACAAGTGGTCGGGGCGACTGGATTCGAACCAGCGACCTCTCGGTCCCGAACCGAGCGCTCTACCAGGCTGAGCCACGCCCCGACGGAAAGGCTAGTGTAGCATGTTGAGCTGAGAGCAACAGGAAGACTACTTTATTGCCATGCCTATTTACGAATACGAGTGCCGCGGCTGCGGGCATGAGTTCGAACAGCTCATTCGGACGGGAGACACCCCAGAGTGCCCCACGTGTCACGGACACGATCTGCAGCGCCTGCTTTCACATACTTCTGTCAGTACCGAGCACACCCGTCAAGTGTCGTTCAACAAAGCACGCGCACGAGCCAAGTTAGTCCAGCGCGATAAAGACGTGGCTCAGGCGGAGTACGAAAAGAAGCACCACGAGGAAGGCCACTGACCGGCTATTGCGTCGGCTGAAGCGCCAACCCCTCCACGTAGGCGAGCGCATCGTACGCGGTCATGTCCGGCTGAAGCGGCGTGATTGAAATATAGCCGTCGCGCACGGCCTGGTAGTCGGAGCGGTCGTGCGGTTCCCACTCGTTCTCGCCTTCCTCGATCCAGTAGTACTCGCGATGACGCGGGTCCATGCGCTCGCTCACGACCGTCACATGATTGCGCTTCGCCTGCACCGTCACACGAAAGCCCTTGGTCGGACCCATCGGGACGTTGATGTTGAGCAGCGTAAATTTCGGCAGACCTCTTTCGAGCACCGCCTGTGCAACGACGGCCGCCGCCGTCGCGGACATGCCGAACTCGCATGCGTCCCTGATGCGTTGTGTCGAAATCGCGATGCTCGGGATCTCGAGCAACGCCCCTTCGAGCGCGCCCGACACCGTTCCTGAGTACGTCACATCGTCGCCAAGATTCCAACCCTTGTTGATGCCGGACACGATGAGATCGGGCTTGCGTTTCAGCACGTGCACGATCGCCAGATTGACGCAGTCAGTGGGCGTGCCGTCGACGGCAAATACACCTGGCGCAATGGTGTCAATCCGGAGAGGCCGTCGCAGCGTCAGCGCGTGGCCGATGGCACTCGCTTCTTGAATGGGGGCAACCACGGTGACATCGCCGAGCGGCCTCAATGCATCAGCCAGCGCCTTGATTCCCTCGGAATGGACCCCCTCGTCATTGGTCACCAGAATGTGCCGCATGTGCACTTGATCTTAGCAAGTGCAAAGTCCAAAGTGTACTTATGACGCTCCAGGACGTCCTCGCCGCGCGAACGATCGATGCCGCGCCGGAACTCGTCGAGCGCCTCGACCGGGCGCGTCTGCGCTGCTACGCCTGTGGCCATCAATGCCCGATTCCGGAAGGCGCAGCCGGCGTGTGCAAGGTTCGATTCAATGATGGCGGACGCTTGCGCGTACCGTTCGGGTATGTGGGCGGCCGCCAGTGCGATCCGATCGAGAAGAAGCCCTTCTTCCATGCCTACCCTGGAGCGCTCGCCTACAGCATCGGCATGCTCGGTTGCGACCTGCACTGCAGTTACTGTCAGAACTGGGTGACATCGCAGGCGCTGC
>Ga0157379_10001546_pt1 | contig 18913 bp, 13 predicted proteins | sample S25metaG_FD_121802 | JGI IMG/M metagenome (GOLD analysis project Ga0157379, IMG submission 121802) | Switchgrass rhizosphere microbial communities from Kellogg Biological Station, Michigan, USA - S2-5 metaG | ecosystem: Host-associated > Plants > Roots > Rhizosphere > Soil | place: USA... | reverse complement strand
TGGCAACGGCAATCAGAATCGGCGCAATCGCCACGACAATGATTGACGCGATGATGAGATCGCTGAGCCGCTTGACCAGGCCATGCGCGCCGTAGAACGGCGACTCACACACTGCGATCAGCGGCACGCCGTGCACGACTTCAACGCGCGCTTCGATCAGACTCAATGCGAACAGATCGGGCACGAAGTAAATCGAGGCGACGGAGTCATGCAATTCGTCCAGCAGCCTCACCAGCCGCGGATTGCGCGACATCGGCAGCGTGATATAGACCACTTGGATGTTGCGTCGCCGGACGTAGTCGGTGACATCGTCGGTGCTGCCGAGAATGTTGATGCTGTCGGTGTAATTCGGTCCGGCTTGATACGCATTCAAACTGCGATCATCGAAGAAGCCAACGCACTCGATGCGCAGTAATGGTTGCGAAGCCAGCATGCGCGACAACTGCAAACCATGTTCAGTCACGCCGACGATGACGGCCGAGCGCAATGGCATATGCCGTACGCCCACCTTGATCAACCAACCCCACACCGCCAGATGCATGCCCCACAACACCAGTGGCGTGACTGCGAGCCATGCCAGCAGCGGCGGCGCAGTGAGGCTCAAGCCGATGCGCGAGAGATACAGCAGCAGCAGAATGCATACCGCCAGCGCATACCATCGCGCTGCAATGTATTTGAGCGCCTGACCGGTGGAATTGAGATATTCGATCTTGGAAAGATCGAACAACTCACCGACCCCGGCGAAAGCGATCACTGCGATCAAAAAATACGGCCCCGCCATCGGCTGTCGCCACAAGGCCAGACACACAGCGAGAAACAACACCGCCGTCACCGGATACAGCAACGCCTTGACTGTGAACACGGACGTCGAATCGCACGAAGTCACGTCGTTAGATCCACGCCGCACACGCAGCGCAGTAGCTGGGGGATTACTGCTCATAACTCACCGTCAATCAAACAACGAGTACAGGGCTGACACTTACGTGCCGCACTGGCCTACCCCCAAAACAATTTATTTTCAGACTCGATCAACGGCCGCTGTGGCAATGTTTTTTGCTTGCGACGCAATTGCAAAACGATCAAACCGCCACCGACCAGCAACATCAACCAACTGTCCGTGTTATCAGCGTTATGCGATGCATGTGCATGGTTCGACGCAATCGACCGCAGGCCCGCATCGCGCGACAGCAATTCATTGCCGAATGGCGCTGTGGCTACCGAACGTGGCGCATTGGTTTGCGTGTAAGCGCCACCGTTCATATCGCTGCGCGCATTCGCGGCGAGGGCATTCACGGCCGGCGATACGCTTGGCGCTCTGGCCGAGACGTCTGCATTTGCCACCTGTGAACTAACCGCAACGGTCAACACCAGCAACGAAACAATTTTTCTGAACATACGCTTATCCTCGGCTACAACATGCTGACGATCGACCCGCAGTCACGACTCGTAGTTCACTCTGTTGTTGCTCTTCTAACCAGTCGTACAAGCGACAAAGCAGTGTCAGAGGCGACTGACAGTTGTGAGACACGCACGCATGAACAACCCACTGGTTGCTGTCGATGCATTTGATTGGTGCATTTTTATGCAGGAAAACAAGCCTTTTTCCCGCACATCACGGCACTGATGCTCTGTGCCTCAGCACGTGCTGCAGTGGTTGCACTTGAACGAATAATGAATAGCGAAACAAACAATGTCGCCAGATGACGTCATCGCACTCACAGGCAATGTCAGTCTCGCTGGAAAAATTCGTTTGGGTTATCGCTGAGTTTGCGTGGAATGCTTAAGGGATAAAGCTAAGCGCCATTGCGAAACGCAGCGCGCGTAAGTCGGCGTGATCGGACGAGAGGATTTTTAACGCTGTAAAGAGGATTGGGGCGAGCACTGCAGGCAGTGTATTAATTTGCAGCGTGCATCGCCCTGCCGAACATCAGAACTGCCTACGCAATCCCAAGCTCGCGCTCTAGACGCTCACGCTCTGAAAGCTGGAGACGCATTGATAATCGATGTAAGCAGAGGCATCTTGGGGAAATTGCGCGGGACACACCTGCCGCCAATTTGTAGTACTTGTTATTCAGCACCTAGACGGCAGCACTACCGCATGGCGGGTATTGATTGCGTAGGAGTTGGCGATTTGCAGCCGTGCAGTGGAAAAACGATAGCGTTCTTCCGTGCGCGTGACAAAGCGCGGGGAGAGTAGACATGCGCAAGCTGCAACGCCAGCTTGGCTCACGTTAGCAAGGTGTCTTTATATTTAATACTCAGGGATGAATACAACCAAACGCCGTTATCCCCGCGAAAGCGGGAATGACGGATTGCTTTTGTTTACAGCAGCTCGCTGTTTGACATCATTGACGAGGGCGGTTCGCGAACCGCCCCTACGTGGACCGATGTGAATCGCGCTTGTGTAGCAAATTACTTGCCGCTGGTGAACACCAACTGATCCTTATCCGCTGTGACCTGCACTTTCGCGCCCGGCCCGAACTCACCGCGCAGAATGCGTTGTGCCAGTGGATTCTCCACCTGCGCTTGAATGGCGCGTTTGAGTGGCCTTGCGCCATACACCGGATCGAAGCCCGCTTCGCCAAGCAGATCGCGTGCGGCATCGTTGAGCGTGATGTGGATGTCACGCTCGACGAGACGCTTGCGCAGATTGCCGAGTTGAATATCGACAATGGAACGCAGTTGCGAACGACCCAGCGGATGAAACACCACGATGTCATCGACACGGTTGATGAACTCGGGACGGAAATGCTGGCTGACAATTTCCAGCACGGCCTTTTTCATCTTCTCGTAGTTACCCTCGCCACTCAGTTCTTGAATCACTTGCGAGCCAAGGTTGGAAGTCATGATGACTACTGTGTTGCGAAAGTCCACCGTGCGACCTTGACCATCGGTGAGCCGACCGTCGTCCAACACTTGCAGCAACACATTGAATACATCGGGATGCGCCTTCTCGACTTCATCGAGCAGGATCACGCTGTAAGGACGACGTCGCACGGCCTCGGTGAGATAGCCGCCTTCTTCATAGCCGACATAGCCCGGAGGCGCACCGATCAACCGCGCCACTGAATGTTTTTCCATGAACTCGGACATGTCGATGCGGATCATGGCTTCTTCGGTATCGAACAAGAACTCAGCCAATGCTTTGCACAGCTCAGTCTTGCCCACGCCCGTTGGTCCTAAAAACAGGAATGAACCATTGGGGCGATTTGGATCGGAGATACCCGCGCGCGAACGGCGAATGGCATCGGACACTGCACTCACGGCTTCCTGTTGACCCACCACGCGTTTGCCCAACGACTCTTCCATGCGCAGCAATTTTTCTTTCTCGCCTTCAAGCATCTTCGACACGGGAATGCCGGTCCACTTGGAAACCACTTCGGCGATTTCTTCGTCGGTCACCTTGTTACGCAGCAACTGCGTTTCCTGCTGCTCGGAAGCAGCCGCTTGTGCGAGACGTTTTTCCAGCTCGGGAATCTTGCCATATTGCAACTCGGACATCTTGGCAAGGTTTTGCGCGCGATGTGCGGCATCCAATTCCATGCGGGCTTTCTCCAGTTCTTCCTTGATGCCGGCAGAACTTTGCACCGCTGCCTTCTCGGCCTTCCACACCTCTTCGAGATCGGCGTATTCCTTCTCAAGCTGTTTGAGTTGCTCATTGAGCGTACTCAAACGTTTCTTGGAAGCTTCATCGGATTCTTTCTTCAGCGCCACACTCTCGATTTTTAATTGAATGATGCGACGTTCGAGTTTATCCATCGCTTCCGGTTTGGAATCGATTTCCATGCGAATGCGCGAACCCGCTTCATCGATGAGATCGATGGCCTTGTCGGGCAACTGACGATCGGTGATGTAGCGATGCGATAACGTCGCCGCAGCCACAATGGCGGGATCGGTAATGTCCACGCCATGATGCACTTCGTAACGTTCCTTCAAGCCGCGCAAGATCGCAATAGTGTCCTCGACGGAAGGCTCATCGACCAATACCTTCTGGAAGCGACGTTCTAGCGCCGCATCTTTTTCGATGTACTGACGATACTCATCGAGTGTCGTCGCGCCGACGCAATGCAATTCACCGCGCGCCAGTGCCGGCTTGAGCATGTTGCCGGCATCCATCGCACCTTCGGCTTTGCCGGCGCCGACCACGGTATGCAATTCGTCGATAAACAGAATAATCTGACCTTCCTGTTTCTTCAGGTCATTGAGCACGGCTTTCAAGCGCTCTTCGAATTCACCACGGAACTTCGCGCCGGCGATCAACGCGCCCATGTCGAGCGCCAGAATCTTTTTGTTGCGAATGCCCTCGGGCACTTCGCCATTAATGATGCGCAGCGCCAGGCCTTCAACGATGGCGGTCTTGCCGACGCCAGGTTCGCCGATGAGCACCGGATTATTTTTGGTACGACGTTGCAACACCTGCACCGTGCGGCGGATTTCATCATCGCGACCAATCACCGGATCGAGCTTGCCTTCGGCTGCGCGCTTGGTGAGATCGACGCAATATTTTTCCAACGCCTGACGCGATTCTTCGGCGTTGGGATCGTCGATCTTGTCGCCACCACGCAGTTCGTCGATGGTTCTCTCCAGCGCCGCTTTCACCACGCCGCTATGACGCAAGGCATTGCCCAATGCGCCCTTGTCTTCCAGCGCCGCCAGCACGAACAGTTCGCTGGAGATGTATTGATCGCCGCGCTTCTGCGCCAGCTTGTCGGTGACATTGAGCAGCTTGTTGCTGTCATTGGAGATGTGCACTTCGCCGCTGTTGCCTTCGACTTTGGGCAGACGTTCCAGCGCCTCATTCAACTGCGTGCGCAGTTGATTAACATTCGTGCCCGCCTTGTCGAGCAACGGTCGCACTGAACCGCCCTGCTGTTCCAGCAAGGCCTGCATGATATGCACCGGCTCGATGTACTGATGATCGCGGCCCACAGCCAGTGATTGCGCGTCGGCCAGCGCCATCTGGAATTTACTGGTGAGTTTGTCCATTCGCATTATTGAAACACCCGAAACAGTTGAAGATTGCGGACTATTTAAGGGTGATGCGGGGAAATTCAACTACGCGGTAGTGCGTAGATATATTCGTAGGGGTCGGGCATGCCCGACCCGGCGATATAACCATATGCGTCAGAGGGCGAGGCATGCCTCGCCCCTACGATGACCGCTTGGTTGCGAACATCTATGCATCTTTGAGTTCAGCCAAGAGGGCGCAATGAATTGCGCCCCTACACAGAACGTCGTCGCACTCACAGCAATCTTGTAGGGGCGCGATTCATCGCGCCCTCTTAGCAGCGGCACCATCTAATGATGCAACATCTGCTCCATTCCCCAGATCAGCAACACACCTAATGAGATCAGCGTGAACTGCTTGATGCCCGACTCGGCATCGACACGTTTGTGCAGACCGGGAATCAGATCGGCCACGGCAATGTAAATAAAGCTCGCCGCCGCCAGCGTAATGGCATAGGGCAACACTGCCAATGCGGTGCCCAAAGCAAAGTACGCGACCACACCACCGATGACGGAGGTCAGACTGGCAGCTAGATTCAGCCACAACGCTTTGCCGCGTTGCATGCCACCGTGCAACAGGATGGCGAGGTCGCCTACCTCTTGTGGGATTTCATGCACGATCACCGCTAGCGAAGTGACGATACCCAAGTGCACATCAGTCATAAACGCGGCGGCAATCAGAATGCCATCGAGCAAGTTGTGAAAGCCATCACCGAACAGAATCATCCAGCCTGAGGCGGCGTGATGATGTGCATCGTGGGGCTGTACCAGCACCAGGTTGTGCATGTGATGCGGCACGCGCGCGTGACCTAAGGGTTGCAACTTCTGCAGTTTCAGCGGCTCTTCAACGGTGTGCGCTTCACAATCATCGTGATGGCAGTGACGCCACAACACCAGCTTTTCCAGCACGAAAAAGATCATTAAGCCGATGAGCAAGGTTAAGCCGATCTGTCCTGCACGGGCAGTGCCGGCAGTTTCAATCGCTTCCGGCAACAGATCGAGCAAGGCCGCCGCGAGCAACGCGCCGATCGCGAAGCTGACCAAGTGCGGCACCCAGTGCACACGCTTGTGTTCGGGCACCAGCAAGAACATCGACGCCGCGAGCGCGCTCAATGCACCGCCCAGTGCAGTGGCGGCAATGATCCAGAGGAGAGTGGGCATGGGTTAATGAATTGTAGGGGCGGTTGGTGAACCGCCTTTGGTACGTTGTTTAGAAGGCGAATAATTAAATCATATTGTAGGAGCGGCCTCTGGCCGCGAATTCAAACCATCGCGGCCAGAGGCCGCTCCTACACAAGAACACATCAGCGATCATGTCATCCAAATCAAACTCGCCATGCGTCCGGTCTTGCCGTCACGACGAAAGGAAAAAAAACGCGCTGTATCGCTCATCGTACAAAGGCCACCACCATACACAGCAGTCACACCGAGACGCGCGAGATGCAGTCGCGCCAGCAGATAGATATCAGCAAGCCAGTGACCCGGGCGATGACCCAGGCGATAACTAGGACGAAACGCCTGTGCCGCCGCCGCATCCTGTGAAGTGAACGCGATTCGTACGTCGTCCCCTACTTCAAACACATCAGGACCGATGGCAGGACCCAACCACGCGAGTAACTCCGAACCAGGCAGGCCCAATGAGCTGACGGTGGATTCCAGCACGCCGCCGGCCAAGCCACGCCAGCCAGCGTGCGCGGCAGCAACGCGATCAGCCTCGCGACTGCAGAACAATACCGGCAGGCAATCGGCCGTCATCACCACGCACACTTGGTTGGCAGCGCGTGCAATGCAGGCATCTGCATCGGGTGTTGCTGTCCAATGTCCAGCCTCCACGACGGCAGTGCCATGTACTTGATTCAACCAGCAAGGTTCGGCGGGCAACTGCAATTCCTCGCGCAGACGCTGACGGTTGCTGCTGACCGCGTCCGGCTGGTCGCCGACATGTGCGCCGAGATTCAAGGAATCGAATGGCGGCGCGCTGATACCGCCAGCGCGCACAGTGGAAGCAGTGCGAACATTACGCGGTGCGGGCCACTCTGCTTGTAGCCAATCGAATTGCTGGCGCATTGAAAAATCCTGTTGGTTCTTTGTAGGTCGGGATTCATCCCGACATCACCGTCGCCTTCGGGTAAACGCTGAATACAGCCAACCCGACCTACAGGGAAATCATCACTACAACTCACGCCCCACGCGGATCTGCCGCCTTGGCTTTCTCAATCGCCTTCTGATCGGCGGCCAATGCCTTGATGAGCTGCTTCATGTCGGCAGGCAATGGCGCTTCGCAACTCACGGCTTTATGGGTGATGGGATGCGTGAATTCCAGCTTTGCTGCGTGCAGAGCCTGACGATTGAAGTTGCGCAGCGTTTCGTCGAATGCCTTGCTGGCGCCTTTGGGAATGACCAATCGCTTGCCGTAGACGTTGTCGCCCACCAGCGGATAACCGATGTGCGCGAGATGCACGCGAATTTGATGGGTGCGGCCGGTTTCCAGTTGCAAGCGCACATGCGTATGCGCGCGATAACGCGTGATCACGCGATAGTGCGTGATGGCATCGCGGCCGGTGCTGCGAATCGCCATCTTGACGCGATCGGTGGGATGACGGTCGATGGGTTTATCGACGGTGCCACCGGCGGTCATCACACCGACGCAGACTGCTTCATAGTGACGCTGCACATCGTGCGCTTCGATCATCGCCGTCAACGCGGTATGTGCTTCGAGCGTACGCGCGATCACCAGCAAGCCGCTGGTATCTTTATCGATGCGATGCACGATGCCCGCGCGCGGCAACCCGGCAAGCTTGGCATCGTAATGCAGCAGCGCATTCTGCAAGGTACCGGCAGGATTGCCGGCGCCGGGATGAACGACCAGACCCGCCGGCTTGTTCACCACTAGCAGGTGTTTGTCCTCGAACACGATGTTCAGCTCGATATTTTCTGCCTGCACACGGGTGTCGACTTCCAGCACCGGCGTGACCTGCACCGATTCGCCGCCCAGCACCGGGTCTTTAGGACGCAGGGTGCGGCCTTTCACCTGTACATGGCCGTCTTCAATCCAGGCCTTCAGGCGCGTGCGCGAGTACTCCGGCAACAGTTCAGCCAGCACCTGATCGAAACGCTGCCCGGCACTTTCGAAGGGAATGGTGAGGTCGACGGGAGCAATGCTCGATTCGGTGGGGTCGTTCTGCATGGAGTGGCGGTAGAACCAAATGGCGGGCGCAGAGTCTACACGGAGCCGCCGCGACCGGCCGGAAGTCTCAGCGTCGATTCAATTTCAAATCCGCAGCGAGACCCCTGCGGGCAACGCGGTGCCGCTATACTCCGCCCTCATTTTTTCATCACAGCCGACGCTATGACCACACCTGCCCGCAAGCCCTTTCTTGCCATGACCACGCTGCTGCTGGGCATGAGCCTCGCTGTCGTGACCCTGTCCGGCTGCAGCCACTTCCGCAGCAAGCCCATCACCAATGCTGACGAGCTGTACGACAAGGCCAAAAAAGATCTGGATGGCGGCGACTACGCCAACTCCATTCAAAATTTTCAATTGCTGGAAGCGCGCTTTCCGTTCAGCAACGTGACCCGTCAGGCGCAGCTCGATCTGATGTACGCGTATTACGAAAATGGCGATAAGGAAAACCTGCTGGACCAGGCCGATCAATTCATTCGCGAAAATCCCACGCATCCGCGCGTTGATTACGCGTACTACATGAAGGGTCTCGCCAACTTCGATCGCGACCGCAACTTTCTCGAACGCTGGTTCCGCGTCGATCTGACCAAGCGTCCGCCGGTGGATTCGCGCACCTCGTTTCAAGCGTTTCAAACGCTGGTGCAACGTTTTCCGAACAGCCAGTATGCTGCCGACGCGCGGCAACGCATGATTTTTCTACGCAATCGCCTGGCTGCGTATGAAGTGTATGTGGCGCGTTACTACGTGAAGCGCGGCGCGTATGTCGCGGCATTGAACCGCAGCAAGTACGCGATTGAAAATTACGACGGCGCGCCGGTGATCAAGGAAGCGCTGGAAATTTCGCGAGATGCGTACGCGAAGCTTGGCATGAAGGATTTGTCGGAGAAGAGCGCCGCGGTGCTGGCGCAGAATTTTCCGAACGCAAAATAAAAACGCGTAGGGGCGCGGCATGCCCAGCCCCTACGAGCCACGAATTATTTCGATTGATATCCGGACGTAATCGGATATCGCCAATCGCGACCGAAGGCGCGACTGCTCACACGAATGCCCGGTGGCGCTTGTCGACGCTTGTATTCGTTGCGCTTCACCATCTGCAACACGCGCCCGACCACGGCTCGGTCGTAACCGCGCGCCGTGATTTCATCGACGGATAAATCGGACTCGATGAACAACTCGAGAATTGCATCGAGAATTTCGTACGGCGGCAAGGAATCGGTGTCTTTCTGATCGGGACGCAATTCGGCCGACGGCGGCCGATCGATGACCTTCTGCGGAATCACCGGTGACTTGGCATTACGAAAACGCGACAGGCGATACACCATCAGCTTGCTGCAATCCTTGATGGGCGCGAAGCCACCCGCCATGTCGCCGTACAACGTGGCATAGCCCACCGACATCTCGCTCTTGTTGCCGGTGGTGAGCACCATCTTGCCCTGCTTGTTGGAGATCGCCATCAACAGGATGCCGCGACACCGCGCTTGAATGTTTTCTTCGGTGGCATCGGGTTTCGCGCCGGCGAATACGTCCTTCAATGCCGCTTCCACCGACTGAAACATGTTCTCGATGGAAATGATGTCGTAGCGCACACCGAGTTGCCGCGCTTGCGCCGCGGCTTCCTCAAGACTCAATTGCGAGGTGTATTGCGACGGCATCATCACTGCGTGCACACGGTCTGCGCCGATGGCGTCCACCGCAATCGCCAGCGTCAATGCCGAGTCGATGCCGCCTGACAAGCCAATCACCACGCCAGGAAAACCGTGTTTTTCCACGTAATCGCGCACACCCAGCACTAACGCGCCGTACACGCTGGCTTCTTCAGCGTAGAGCGGCTCGATATAGGCGGGCCGCGGCTCGACCACGCCATCTTTCAAGTCGATATCCACCGGCCACAGACCTTCCTTGTATGGCGGCATGCGTTGCACTACTTCACCGCGCGCGTTCATCACAAATGAATTGCCATCGAACACCAGTTCGTCCTGACCACCGAGCAGATTCAAATACACCACCGGCAAGCCCACATCGGCGATGCGTTCGCGCACCACGGCTTCGCGGCGTTGTTGGTAGTTGAGCGAGTAGGGCGAGCCGTTGATGACGACGATCAACTGTGCGCCAGCCGCTTTTGCGGCACGTGCGGGGGTGGGCTCCCAAATGTCTTCGCAAATTAGGGTGCCGACACGAATACCCTTGATTTCCAGCACGCTGGTTTCCATGCCCGGCTTGAAATAGCGCTTCTCGTCGAACACTTTGTAATTGGGCAATTCGCGTTTGCGATAGTTGAGCAACTGTTCGCCATCGCGCACCACAGCACACGCGTTATAGATGGTCTTGTCGACGTATTCCGGATAACCCACCACGGCGGTGATGCCCTTCACTTCAGCACACACGCGCTGCAATCCGGCCTGGACCTGGCGACGCACACCGGCATGGAATAACAGATCTTCCGGCGGATAGCCGGTCAGGGTCAGCTCGGGGAACAACACCAGATCGGCAGCGAGCCGGTCGCGCGCCTCGATCGCGGTTTGAATGACGCGTTGAGTGTTGCCTTCAACATCCCCGACGGGAATGTTGGACTGAGCCAGTGCGATGCGCAGGGTAGACATGTTGCGGGCCTGAATGAAAACGCCTCCGGAAGGAGGCGTGCATCTTATCTGATGGTGTTGGATGTATGGCCCGCTGCCTATCGTTTTAACGTAGGGGTTGGGCACTTGCACTGAGCGGAGTCGAAGTATGGCCAACCAGGCGATTCACCTATCGCGAGGACGGGCGAGGCATGCCTCGCCCCTACAATTAATCACTTCTTCTTGGCGACCTTCTTCGCTTTCTTGGCGACGGTCTTCTTGGCCTTTGCAGCGACCTTCGCTTTGGCCCTACTCACTGGCTTCTTAGTGGATTTCGCGACCACCTTCTTTGCCGGCTTTTTGCCAGCTTTCTTCACTGCGGGTTTCGCCGCTGACTTTGTCGCAGTAGGTTTGCTCTTCGCCTTCTTCTTGCCGCGCTTGGCGTATTCCTCGGCAATGGCTGCGCCGAGATCGGCGGGCGAGCGTACGGTGCGCACCCCAGCATCTTCCAGCGCCGCAAACTTGTCGGCGGCCGTGCCCTTGCCGCCCGCAACAATCGCACCCGCATGACCCATGCGCTTGCCGGGAGGCGCGGTCACACCAGCGATATAAGAAACCACCGGCTTGGTGACGTTGTCCTTGATGAAACGCGCGCCGGCTTCTTCATCGCTGCCGCCGATTTCACCCACCATGATGATGGCTTCGGTCTGCGGATCTTCTTCAAAGCGCGCCAGCACATCGACAAAGTTCATACCGCGTACCGGGTCACCACCGATGCCAACGCAGGTGCTTTGACCAAGACCGATATTCGTGGTCTGGAACACAGCTTCATACGTCAGTGTGCCCGAGCGCGACACGATGCCAACTTTGCCGGGTTTATGGATGAAGCCGGGCATGATGCCGATCTTGCATTCGCCGGGAGTGATGATGCCGGGACAATTTGGACCGATGAGCAGGCTGCCGTAGTCCTTCAACGCCGCCTTCACCTTCACCATGTCGTTCACCGGAATGCCTTCGGTGATGCAGACGATCAGTTCGATGCCGGCATCAGCGGCTTCGAGAATGGCATCGGCCGCATATGGCGCGGGCACATAAATCATGCTGACCGTTGCACCAGTAGCTTTGACTGCATCGCGTGCGGTGTTGAACACCGGCAGGCCAAGATGCTTTTCGCCCGAGCGACCCGGCGTCACACCACCCACCAGCTTGGTGCCGTAAGCAAGGCATTGTTCGGAATGGAAGGTACCCTGCTTGCCGGTGAAGCCCTGGCAGATGACCTTGGTGTTTTTGTTGACGAGGATGCTCATGGAAGATCCGCTTGTTCGTTGAATAACTGGAATGGACTATTTATCGATCCGTTCGTGGTGAGCTTGTCGAACCACTCCGTTCTCGCGCCATAAACCTTTCGACAGGCTCAGCGCGAACAGAGTAATTCGAACGTGCTTACTTGCCTTTCTTCACCGCAGCTACCACCTTCTTGGCAGCGTCGGTGAGATCGGTAGCTGCCGTGAGCGCGAGGCCACTGCCAGCCAGCAATTTGCGACCGGCTTCGGCATTGGTGCCTTCGATGCGCACCACCACCGGCACTTGCACGCCCACGTCTTTGACGGCAGCGATGATGCCTTCGGCGATCATGTCGCAACGGACGATGCCGCCGAAGATGTTGACCAGAATGGCCTTCACTTTCTTGTTCGACAGAATCAGATTGAATGCTGCGGTAACGCGTTCTTTGGTCGCGCCACCACCCACGTCGAGGAAGTTGGCGGGCGCACCGCCGTGCAATTTGATGACGTCCATGGTGGCCATGGCAAGGCCAGCGCCGTTCACCATGCAGGCGATGTCGCCTTCGAGAGAGACGTAATTCAGTTCGTGTTTGGCCGCTTCGTTTTCGGTGGCGTCTTCCTGCGAAGGATCACGCCAGCCGGCGAGTTCTTTCTGACGGAATAAAGCGTTGTCTTCGATGTTGAGCTTGGCATCCAGCGCCACCAAGCGACCTTCACCCGTCACGATCAGCGGGTTGATTTCAACGAGGCTGGCATCTTTTTCGATGTACAGCTTGTACAGCGCCTGCGCGATGTTGCTGAACTCATCGACCTGCTTGCCCGATAGCCCCAACGCGAACGCCATGACGCGGCATTGCGCGGGCTGCAAACCAGCAGCGGGATGGATGTCGACACGAATCAGTTTTTCTGGGGTTTTGTCGGCGACTTCTTCGATGTCCATACCGCCGGCCGGCGAAACGATGAAGGCGATATGGCCGAGTTCGCGATTGAGCACCATGCTCACGTACAGCTCACGCTCGATCTTGGAAGCAGGCTCCACATACACCTGATGAATCGGCAAGCCTTCAGGACCGGTTTGATGCGTGTGCAGATACTTGCCGAACATGGCTTTCGCGGCTTCGGCGGCTTTTTCCGGTGAATCCACCAACTTCACGCCGCCGGCTTTGCCGCGACCCCCGGCATGCACCTGGGCTTTCACCACCCACTTGGAACCACCGATCTTGCGTGCCGCATCGGCCGCTTCTTGCGCAGTGGCAGCGACATGGCCTGCCGGCACGGGAATACCGTAACGGGCGAACAACTGTTTCGACTGATATTCGTGCAGGTTCATGCGCGATGCATCTCACATTTGATGGTTAAAAAAGCACCGGAGTTGAAGCCAGTACCGAAGGGCGGCGTATTCTGGGGCAATTAACCACAGAAGCAAAGAACCTCGCGCATCATCCGCAATGAAAAATAGAACGCCATCGTCACGCCAGGATGATGCTGCTTTGCTGTGCTAACTTGGTGCGATATGAACCTGCCTATTGATGCCATTGCATTGCGATTGAACACCAGTCAATCCAGTACCAGTAACCATGCCAACTGGCGCGTGTTGTTGTTGCTCAATTGCTTCCGCATTTTGATCCCCGTCGTGCTCGGCACATTGCTGCTGGCGATTCGGCCTCGCTCAGTGGGCACGGCGTTTCCAGCCTTGTTTCTCGCCACGTTGTTTGCGTATGCGCTGTTCGCAATCGGCTGCTTTGTCACGCTCAAACGCCGCTGGCCGGGCATCCTCACGCAGACCATCACGCATGTGTTGGTCGATATTGCAGCCATTTCCGTACTCACCTATACCAGCGGCGGCATGGGCAGTGGGCTTGCCGCATTGATGGTGTTGCCGGTTGCCGGCGCCAGCCTGATCGTGGCGCCGCGACTGGCCATGCTGCTGGCCTCCACTGCGACGTTGGCGCTGCTGTTTCAGCAAACGCTCAATATCTTTAAGGGACAAAGCGACCCCGGCGAGATTACCGCGGCTGGCCTGGTTGGCGGACTGATTTTCTGTGTGAGCCTTGGCGCGAGCTTTGCTGCCAAACGTCTGCAGGAAAGCGAATTCGAACTCAAGCAGCGCGAAGTTGATCTGGCCAATCTCGCGGAGTTGAACGAATTCATCGTGCAGCATCTGCGCGAAAGCATTCTGGTGGTGGATGCGCAGGATCGGGTGCGCTTGATCAATGAGTCTGCCGCGCAATTGCTGAGGGATGGTCCGGTGGCCACCAATACCTTGCTGGGCGAAATCTCGCCGCGTCTGCTGTACTTGCTGGACACGTGGCGGCGTCAACATCAAGAGCCCGATATCAACGCCGTCACGGTGGTTTCTGCCGATGGCGGCACGCTGATTCAACCGCACTTCGTCGCACTGGCAAACCAAAACCCAGGCCCGACGCTGGTATTTCTCGAAGACACCAGCATCATCGCCGAGCGCGTCCAACAATCAAAGCTCGCGGCGCTGGGTAGACTCAGCGCCAGCATCGCGCACGAAATTCGCAACCCGGTCGGCGCGATGAGCCATGCCGCGCAGCTACTCAGCGAATCGCCGAGCCTCACCGCGGCCGATCAACGGCTCACCAAAATCATGACCGGCAACGCCGAGCGGGTCAGCACCATCATCAATAACATCCTGCAGCTATCGCGACGCGATGCCACGCATGCAGAGCGTTTATCGCTGAACGACTGGATTGAAGAATTCAGCTCGCAGTTTGAGCAAAGCTTTCAATTGCGTGCGGGGCAGATGACACTGCTGCGTCCCGGCTATGCAGTCGATGTACGCGCCGACGCGTCGCACTTGCATCAAATCCTGTGGAACCTATGCGAAAACGCATTGAAATACGGTCGTGGCCGTAACGATGCAGAACTGATCGAATTACGCTTCGGCCGCATCAGCAGCACCAATCGCCCCTTCCTGGAAATTGCCGATCGCGGGCCCGGCATTCCGGCAGAAGAAACCGAACGAATTTTCGAGCCGTTTTTCACCGCCGGCGAAGGCGGTACCGGCTTGGGGTTATTCATCGCCCGCGAACTGGCGCATTGCAATCGCGCCGTATTGATCTACGAGGCACGCCACGGTGGTGGTAGCATTTTCCGAATCGTATTTTCGGATCCGCAACGCTGGGAGATTTGACAGCCAGACCTTGAGCCACAGCTCGTCGGTTTTGTAGACTGCCGGCATCAAGCTTGGGAGAAACGCTCATGGCTACTGCGAAAGAAGAACTGACGCGATTGATTGAAGGACAACCTGAAGACAGCTCGCAAGAGGAGATTGTGCGCGAAATGGCCTTCCATCTCATGGTGTGCAACGCGGGTTTGCTGACGCCGACGCCAAACGCAGCATCACCAATGACGTCATGAAACATCGCATACAGTCATGGCAGAAATAGACTGGACTGATGAAGCGCAACGCTGGCTTGAAGACATCTTTGAGTATATTGCGGCAGACAATCCTCACGCTGCCACGCAGACTGTAACGGGAATATACGAACGAACACAGTTATTACGAGATTTCCGGAAATCGGTCATCGCTACCTTAGCTCCAATCGCAATGTGCGCATCCTGCTCTACGGTCACTACCGGATAGCGTACCTGCTTACAGAAAATGGAAACGTCAGTATCCTCCGCGTTTTTCATGGATTGCTCGACATCAACAAGTATCAGCTCTGAATCCGGAATCGATCCACTGCCATGCCCAACGCCCGCGCCCTGATTGTCGATGACGAAGCTGACATTCGTGAACTGCTCGGCATCACGCTGGAACGCATGAACATCGATGTGTTTGCCGCTTCCGATCTTGCCGCCGCGACCCGTCATTTGCGCAGCACGCAATTCGATTTGTGTCTGACTGACATGCGCTTGCCCGATGGCGATGGGTTGACGTTGGTGGAGTGGATACAAAAAAATCGTCCACAGTTGCCCGTGGCGGTGATTACTGCACATGGCAATGTGGAATCGGCAGTGCGTGCATTGAAGCTGGGCGCGTTCGATTTCATTTCCAAGCCGCTGGATCTCGCTGCGCTACGCAAGCTAATCACAGCAACACTCAAGCTCGCGGATAATCTTGAAGTCACCGGATCGTTGCCAAAAATCCGCCTGCTTGGCCAATCATCCGCGATGAATTCGCTGCGCGAGATGATCGACAAAGTGTCACGCAGCCAGGCACCCGTACACATCTATGGCGAATCCGGCACCGGCAAAGAACTGGTCGCGCAATTGATTCACGAAACCGGCGCACGACGTGATGCGCCATTTCTCCCGGTGAACTGCGGCGCCATTCCCAGCGAACTGATGGAAAGCGAGTTGTTCGGCCACAAAAAAGGCAGCTTCACCGGCGCCGTGAGCGATAAACAAGGCCTGATTCAAAGCGCCGAAGGCGGAACGTTATTCTTAGATGAAATCGCGGATCTGCCGCTACACATGCAAGTGAAGTTGCTGCGAGTGATCCAGCAGAAGACCGTACGACCAGTCGGTGAGTCGAAAGAATTTCCTGTTGATGTGCGCATACTTTCTGCCACACATAAAAACCTCGCCAACATGGTCAGCGAAGGCAAGTTCCGCGAAGACCTGTATTACCGCGTGAATGTGATCGAGATGCGCGTGCCACCACTACGCGAACGCGGCGATGACATTGCCGAACTGACCCAATCGATATTGAAGCGGCAAAGCAAACAACTTGGCATCGCACTGCGCATCACGCCCGCCGCATTGAACACATTGAATCAGTATCACTTCCCTGGAAATGTTCGGGAGCTGGAAAACATACTCGAGCGCGCCGCGACGCTGTGCAGCCAGAACACCATCGATGCTGGCGATCTGCAATTAAGACCACAAACCCCGACGTCATTCGATAGCGGTCCACATCACGTTGCAGACATACGTAGCGGCGAAGCACTAGGCGAAGCACTCGAAGACATCGAACGAGATGCCATCCTGAAAGCCCTCGAGCAGACTCGGTATAACAAGACCAAGGCAGCGGCGTTGCTGGGAATGAGCTTCAGGTCGTTGCGATACAGAATCAAAAAGCTGGGACTGGAATAACCTGTCTCCACAGGCCGAAATTCATAGACGCAACACGTCACAAGCTGACAATTTACGTCACATGTAGCGCGCCAAGCTTCACGCTTGTTGTCACATAAATTGAGAGCTACATCACGTTTGGCGGCATGTCATTGCCACCAATCAAGCAGTTAAGCCGGTATCACACACTTGGCACAGTGATTGCTTAAGTACCGATCAGGCGCAAATCGCCGACGCTTTATCAGCACATCAACACAAGTGGAGTTTCACATGCAGAAGCAAGTTCAAAAGGGCTTTACCCTGATCGAATTGATGATCGTGGTGGCCATCATTGGTATTTTGGCGGCGATTGCGTTGCCTGCGTACCAGGACTATACGGTTCGCGCAAAAATTTCCGAAGTCATGCTTGCGGCGGATGGGTGTAAAACTGCGGTTGCTGAGTTTTTGCAAGCAAATAACTCATTTCCCGCCGATGCGAACGCCGCTGGCTGCAGCACCACAGCAACAAAGTATGCGACGGGATTAACTGTTTCCGCCACAGACGCCAGAATAACCGTAACAGTTCAAGGCACGGGCTCGGCGGCGGACACCAAGACGTTGATCTTAGCCCCAGCTTCAGACGTGGGCCGTACGACAGCAATCTCAATTACCGGTGGCGTGATGACTCCGACGGCAAGTTGGTCCTGCGGTACCAATGCGACTACAACGGCACTTAAATACTTTCCCGCAAGCTGCCGCCAGGCAATCTTTGGCGGTCTGTAAAAAGATATGAGGATACAGACTTAGCTGAATCAGTAACACTTAGCTGATTGACAGAGCCCCTCTTCGGAGGGGCTTTTGTTTTGTAGAGGACCCCTTTGAAATAGCGCTGAGAGCAGCGTCCCGGGTAGTCTTGCGACAAGTAGATTTTATCGGCAAAGGACAAGATGCCGTTCAAAACACAACATGTGACGCGCATCTCTCAGCTATCCATTGCACTCCGGCACAATCAGCCTCAGTTTGACATTTGATCTGCCCGCCACTTGCGGCCACACTAAAGGTTCACGACTCACGCAGACCGCCCACCCATGATCGATCCATCCCAAATGACCACTAACGCACAACGCATGGCCCTCCAAGGCTTGGCGGCGCGTTTAATTCAGGATGGCTTACTGGATGAAAAAACCGCGCTTCAAGCCATAGAAGATGCAAAAGCGGCCAACACGTATTTGGTATCCTACTTAGTTGCAAAGGGCTTGGCAGATGCACGCGAAATCGCCATAGCCGCTTCTCAGGAATTCGGAGTACCGCTACTCGACCTCGACGCGATTCAGCCCGACCTAGATGTAGTCCGACTGGTCTCGGACAAGTTGTTGCAGAAGCATAGGGTTTTACCCCTAGCCCGACGCGGGAAGCGGCTATTTGTCGCCGTTTCCGACCCTACCAACGTGCATGCGCTCGATGAAATTAAATTTCAGACGAGCATGGCCGTTGAAGCCATTGTTGTCGAAGAAGATAAGCTGCAACAGCTGGCCGGCAAAACCATCGAGCAGGTTGATACTCAGATGCCCGATCTGGGTGCTGATGATGTTGATTTGGATGGCCTGGATGTCACAGGTGGCGATGAAGATGAACTTAGCCAAGCCGCCACTCGCGACGACGTTGAAGATGCCCCCATTGTTCGCTTCGTCAACAAGATTTTGCTAGAAGCCATCAAGAAGGGCGCCTCCGATATTCACTTCGAGCCTTACGAAAAAATCTACCGCATTCGTCTGCGCATTGACGGCTATCTGAAAGAGATTGCAACTCCACCAGTGGCGCTCGCTTACAAGCTCGCCGCTCGCGTGAAGGTCATG
>Ga0157379_10001545_pt1 | contig 18913 bp, 16 predicted proteins | sample S25metaG_FD_121802 | JGI IMG/M metagenome (GOLD analysis project Ga0157379, IMG submission 121802) | Switchgrass rhizosphere microbial communities from Kellogg Biological Station, Michigan, USA - S2-5 metaG | ecosystem: Host-associated > Plants > Roots > Rhizosphere > Soil | place: USA... | reverse complement strand
CCGGTGGCCCAGCTCGGCGCTCCCGATACGCCTTCCATGCGTGAAAATGCAAAGGGCTATTTTCTCGAGAAAGAAGGGATGGATTGGTTCACGCGCCTCTACGCGCCGAACAAGGATCATCGCAACGATCCGCGACTGTCGCCGCTGCGCTGCCCGGACTTGTCGGGGCTTCCTCCGGCCTATCTGATCACGGCGGGGTTCGATCCGCTGCGCGACGAGGGCAAGGCTTACGCCGACGCGCTCGACAAGGCGGGCGTTCCCGTCACCTACGTGAACTATCCGGGCATGGTGCATGGCTTCTTCAGCATGCGCGGTTTCATCCCCAAGGCGCGCGAGGCCATTGCCGCCGCAGCAGCGGCCATGCGCGAAGGCGTCAAAGGGGAATAAGCTTTCCCGGATTGAGTATGCCTTTGGGATCCAGCGCCATTTTCACCGCGCGCAGAATATCGATGCCAAGCGAGCCTTTCTCCACCGCCATCCAGGGCAAGTGATCTTCGCCGATGCCGTGATGATGACTGATGGTGCCGCCATTCTTCACAATTGCGTCGCTCGCTGCCCGCTTGATCGTTCGCCACTGCGCCAACTCGCCGTCGAGCGCGCGTGGAAAGATGTAAGTGAAGTAGAGGCTGGCGCCATCCGTATAGGAATGGCTGATGTGGCAGCTCACCAAGCCGCGCGCGCCGGCGCGCGGCGCTGTTTCGCGAATGGCCGCCTCGATGGCATCGCGCACGGTGATGTAGAGCGTGTCGAGTTTCGACCAGCTGATCGCAGTCTCCAACGTGTCAACGCCGACGCCGCGATCCATCATCGGGTCGCGCAGGTAGGGACCGTGAAAACGCCCTTCCTTCCAGCGCTTGCCCTGAGACTCGCCTAGTGCGAGCGCGCCGAGCTTCTTTGTCAGGACGTCAAAACGGTGCCTGGCTTCTTTTACCGCGCTTGATTCACCTTCGAATCCGGCAATCAGCGCACAGGACTTTTCGTCGAAGCCACGGCTGTCGAGATAGAGCTGGGAGATGCGATCTCTGACCGTCCGCTTTTTTCCGAGCGCGCCAAAGGTGCGATAGAACTTCGTCTCGATCGAGTCGGAAAGCCGCAGCATCGTGACATCGATCCCGTTGATCATTGCGGATCGGATGGCGGCGACGCCGCTGGCGAAATCTTTGAACAGATAGCCGCGGTAGTCACTTGCCGCGGGCAATGCGTGCAGTCGGACAGTCGCTTCGGTGATGATCCCGAGCACGCCTTCCGAACCCAGCACGAGATCGTTCAGACGCGGTCCCGTTGCCGAAGCCGGAAAACCGCCGGTTTGCAGTACGCCGCGCGGCGTGATGACTTTGGCGCCGACGAGCCAGTCTTCGGCGCGACCATATCGGTTGGATCCCTGGCCGGCACCGCGATGCGCAATCCATCCGCCAAGCGTGGAGAATTCAAACGACTGTGGATGATGGCCAAGCGTTAGTCCCTTGGCTTGCAACGCCTTCTCGAGCGCCGGACCGAGAATGCCGGCCTCGAAGGTTGCTGTCATGGATTGCGCGTCGATGTCGATGACGCGGTCCATTTCCGACAGGCTTATTGTTACGACGGATTTGAAACGGCCAGGATCCGCTGTAAGAGCGCCAACAACACTCGTGCCGCCGCCATACGGCACCGCCGCAATGCCGCACTCACCGCAAACGGCGAGCGTCGCCTGGACTTCATCGGATGTGCGCGGAAGCAGCACTGCGTCCGGTACCGTTGAAAGGTCGCCAGTGCGCAGTCGGATCAAATCATGATAGCTGCGGCCGAGTGCGTGATAAGCGCGCTCGTACGCGTCGTCACGTACTCTTTCCGCACCCAGCAATGCGACGAAGCGAGCCCGATGCTCCGCCGGGAGGCGAGACGTCGGGATCGTGATGCTCTCCAGCGGACGCGCAGGCGTGGCCAGAAGCGCGGGCATGCCGAGTTCTGTGGCGAGCCAACTCCAGAAGAGGTCATTCTCGGCGAGCTGGTCCTTGTGCGCAGTCCAGCCCCACCCGTTCCAGCGAATCGCTCGGTGGTCGATCGTCATATCCGCAACGTCCCCGTCCCCATGCTCAACATCGCAGATTGAGAGCACGAGGCAAAATCTCGAACGTCGCCGGCAATCGCCCGGCCGCCTCTCCGTCGGTCTCGATCAAAACCGCTCTGCCGCCGGTTTCGGCTACGGGCGCAACAACGACGTGCCGCCCGCGAACAACGCGTACATAAGGTTTCGAAATGTGCTCGCCAGTGTAGATGAGCTTCAGGTCGGCGAGCGATTGTCCCTTCGGTGCGCCGCCCATGATGACAACGTCGAACAGCCCATCGTCTGGTACCGCGTCGGGCGCGACCTTCATGCCCCCGCCGAAGTACCGGCCGTTCGCCACCGCCACCGTCGAAATCGAAGTGATTTCGTCTTCCACGCCGTCGATGATGAGGCGCACGGTGCGCGTTCGATGACGCAACATCGCAAGGCTGCTGTGAAACGCAAAGGCGAACGAACCGCCGAACAGTTTGGCGATCCGCGCGCGGTTGACGGAATCGACGATCACGCCCGAAAGTCCGAAGGACGCGATATTGATGAAATAGCGCAATGTCGGTTTGCCCGCCGACGTAAGACAGCTGACACGTCCCGCATCGATCTGGCGCACCCGCGCGCGCTTCAGCCGGTCGATTGCCACGTCTGTTCCCGCCTCTATGTCGAAGGTCTTGCGAAAATCGCCGCCGGTGCCGCTGGTGATGAACGCGAATACGGACTGTTGCGGTGTCTCGCCGCTGGCATCGAACATGCCATTGATGGCTTCGTTGATCGTACCATCACCGCCGACCGCGACGATCTCTTGATGACCTTCGCGCAAGGCGTAGCGAACGAGTGCAGTTGCCTCGCCCTGCTTGGTCGTGAAACCGACGGACATGGAGGGATAGATCGCGCTCAGCGCGCGCTCTGTCGTTTTCCAGTCGCGGCCGGTGCGGCCGTTTCCGGATCGCGGATTCACCACCACGAAAGCGGTCATGCCGCCTCGCGCGTCAGGAACCAGGGCGCCAGTTCGGAGATCTCGCGGCTGCGGCGCTCCTCGCTCCAGCCGAGTTCGCGCGCCATGATGCGCGATGCAGAGTCCAGTGCATCTTTGGAGGGCGCTCCGATCTGTCCCATGCAGGTTCGCCGCATCACGACGTCGGATAGCCGCAATGCCATTTCTTCGCGAACCGCGAAGACGATTTGCGCGGCGATATCACCGGCTCCCCCGATCGGCTGACGCAGTTCGGGACGATTGTCGGCTTGCGCGAGCATTTCGGGTAGCCGGGCCCCATACATGTGCGCGAGGTGTTCGATGGTCGGGAGGTCGGTGTGCTCTTTGCGCTGGGCGGAAAGAAAGTCAGCCACCCTGCCGATGTCGCCGCCGGCGGTAGGTTCTTCGTCGGTTTCGCAATCCGCAACTGACACGGCCAGCTTTTCGACGATCGCATCGACGACGCTCTGCGCCAGATCGCGCGACGTCGTCCACTTTCCGCCGATTGCCGAGAACAACCCATCCAACCCGTCGTCCTTGCCGTGATCGACGAGTTCGGCGCGCCGGCTGGCGCCATAGGTGTCGCCAGAACCGTCGTCGACGAGGGGCCTCAGGCCAGCATAAAAGTATTCAACGCTTTCTCGCATGAGCTTTGCCGCTGGCAGGTTCTGGTTGATGAACGCGAGAAAGTCGGAAATGTCCTTCTCGCTCACGCCAAGATCATCAGGACTGTTCTTGAACGCCGTGTCGGTTGTGCCAACCAGCGTATGGCCATGCCACGGCAATATGAAAAAGTGACTACCCTCGGCGGCGATGGTCAGCGCAGCTTTGCGCGTGATCGCCGGAACCAGGAGATGGATGCCCTTCGAGCGCATCAATTTGTGTGCCGAAGACCTGCCAAGCGTCTGCTCGAGAAAGATGTCCGCCCACGGACCGGCTGCGATGAGCGTCGCTCGCGCACGCACGTCGAAGACCTGTCCGGTTTCGTCGTCGCGCGCTTCGCAGCCTTCGACGCGTTCGTCGCGCTTGAGCAGCTTGCCTCCGGAAACATAGTTGGCGATGGCCGCGCCGTTTTCATCGGCCTCGATCAGGCACTCCAACGCCAGCCGCTCGGGCGAATACATTTGCGCGTCGTAGTACTGGAGTGCGCCCTCTAGACCGGGACGATCCATGACCGGTTCGGCCGCCAGCGCCTCATTGCGGTTCAGCCACGAATGATTTGGCAAGCGTTGAGCGGGATCGTCGAGCCAGCCTTTGTCGAACGAAAGCAAATCATAAAGTGTGAGTCCGGCGCGCAGCGTGGCGCGCGCCCTCAGGCCCCCGCCATAAATCGGCACCAGAAAGGGCAGCGGATGCACGAGGTGCGGCGCGATGCGCTGCCAGATGCGTCGTTCCTTCAGCGATTCACGTACCAATCCGAACTCGAAATTCCGCAGATACCGCAACCCGCCGTGCACGAGCTTGGAGTTGTGCGCGCTGGTCGCTCCGGCAAAGTCGTTCTTCTCGATGAGCGCCACTTTCAAACCGCGCAGACTGGCGTCGCGCGCGACGCAGGCACCCGTGACACCGCCGCCGATGATGAGGAGGTCGAAGGTTTCGTTGGCCAATCTGTCGAGCGCGCGGCGCATGGAATCCTGGAAGAACGGGCTGGTAAGCTCCGGTCCGACAGGCATCTTGTCAAGCAAGCGCGAGCCGCTAAGCTTCGCAAAATCAGGGGACACGCATGACGAAAATTCGCGCGAACGGCATCGAACTGGAATATGACGAAGTTGGGCCGGCGAACGGCATCCCGTTCCTGATGATAAACGGTTTCGGCAGCCAGATGACGTCCTGGTCCGACGAGTTTCGCCAAAGCCTCGCAAGTGCGGGCCTGCGGTTCATTCGCTTCGACAATCGCGATGTCGGCCTCTCGCAGAAGTGGGATGGAATCGTTCCCGACGCCCGCGACGTCGCACAGGCCGTGCGCGAGGGCCGCAAGCCCGATGTGCCTTACACGCTGAACGAGATGGCGGCGGATGCCGCAGGTTTGCTCGATGCGCTCGGCATCGAAAGCGCTCACATTGCCGGCGCGTCGATGGGCGGAATGATCGCGCAGCTCGTGGCACTCGATCATCCCGCCAAGGCACGTTCGCTGATCTCGATCTTCTCCACGACCAGCGATCCGTCTCTGCCGCCCTCGAGCCCGGAAGCCATGGCCGCTTTGACGACCCCACCGCCTGCGCCCGATCGCGCGTCGGTCATCGCCCACGGCGTCAAGGGTAGGCGAACCTACGCGACGACGCGGTTTCCCTTCGACGAGAAGCGCGCCGCCGCGCTGATCGGCGACGCCTTCGATCGCAGCAACTATCCGGAAGGACGCGCGCGGCAATATGCGGCGATCATGGCGAGCCCGCCGCGCACCGAACGTCTGAAATCATTGAGGCTGCCGACGCTCGTGCTGCATGGATCGGCGGACACGCTGCTGCGGCCGGAATGCGGACGACACACCGCCAAGTGCATCCCCGGTTCGGAATATCACGAGATCGAAGGTTGGGGACACGACATGCCACCCGAAATGGTTCCGTTGGTCACGGCATTCATTCTGCCGTTCGTGCGGAGAGTGGAGGCGACACGAAAGAGCGCGGCCATCGCCGCGCAGTAGCGCACGATTACTTGATCTTGCCTTCCTTGAAGACGACGTGCTTGCGCAGCACCGGGTCGTATTTCTTCACGGTCATCTTCTCGGTCATCGTGCGCGTATTCTTTTTTGCGACGTAATAGAATCCCGTGCCGCCCTCGCTGTTCAGCTTGATCTTGGCCGTTGTCGGCTTTGCCATGGGCGGTGCTCCTGGGATACGTCTGTAAGGCGCCGGGAATTAAGTGGCGGCAGGTTCTTTGTCAAGTTGGCGGCCCGCTCGAGTTGCCCCATTCCGGCCCAGCCTCAGATATGTGTAAGGCCGGCTTTGCCGCGCGAGAAGCGGTAGAACGGGATCGGGCGTGACGGATCGGCGCCGTCCGCCATTCGCGCCTCGACTTCGTCGAGCACGGTTCGCGTGATGCTGGGAAGGTCGAGTGCGCGCGCTTCGGTTAGCGTCAGCCAAGCTGGCGTCAGCAGCTCTTCATTGTCGAGCTCCTCGAGTTCATGGACGATGGCTCGCGCGTCGACCATGAAGAAGCGCGCATCGAAGCGGCGCGTGCGATTGGGCGGCGTCACCGCGCGGGCGATGATCTCGAGCCAGTCGAGTCGCGGCATGACCTTGTGGGCGAAGAATTTCTGCCATGCGGGCGCGCGCGTCCGCGGCACCTTCGCGCTGCGTTCGCCGATGAGGATTCCGGTTTCCTCGAAGGTTTCGCGGATCGCGGCGAGCGCCAGACCACGTGCCCGGGCCGGCGTACTGCCATAGCCGGCACGCGCAGCGACATGGGGCTTCAGCTCGCTCGACACGGGAATTCGCATGTCGCCCGCGTCGATGCGCCCGCCGGGGAAGACATACTTGTTCGCCATGAAGGCCATATTGCCGTGGCGTTGTCCCATCAGGACTCTGGGACCATCGCTTTCGTGTCGCACGATCACCAGAGTCGCCGCATCCTTTGGGCGCAGCACGCCGCCCACAATCTGCTCATTGTCGGAATCAAATGTCGCCATGGTGTCAGTCTAACGTCCTCGCCGGCGCGATGGCGAGCCCGGTTTGAAGCTTCGCTGTTTGGTCGGCTTGCGCAGCAAGCTTGTGGGGTCGGCGAGTTCGAAACGCAATCCGCCGGTCAGCGGCGCCGCTTCGGACAAGCGAACGTTCACACTGTCGCCGAGTTTGAAGACCGTGCCGGTGTGATCGCCGACCAGCGCGTGCTTTCGTTCATCGTGGCGGAAATACTCGCCGCGCAGTTCGCGCGCCGGCAACAGTCCTTCGGCGCCGGTTTCGCGCAAGCGTACGAAAAGTCCGAACCGTGTCACGCCGGTGATGCGCGCATCGAAGGTCGCGCCGACACGATCCTCCATGAAGGCGGCGACGTAACGGTCGGTTGAATCGCGCTCGGCCGCCATCGCGCGCCGCTCCGTCATCGAGATGTGCTCGGCGATCTCGCCGAGTCGGCCGGCTTCGCGATCCGTAAGCCCATCGTCGCCGAAGCCGTGCGCCCGGATCAGTGCGCGATGCACGATGAGATCGGCGTAGCGGCGAATGGGCGAGGTGAAATGCGCGTAGCGGCTCAGGTTCAATCCGAAATGACCGACATTGGCAGGTGCGTAAACCGCCTGCGCCTGCGTGCGCAGGACGACGTCGTTCATGACGTTCTCGTGCGGCCCGCCCTTGGCCTGCGCCAGAATTCGGTTGAAGGCGCCGGGCTTCAGGACCTGGCCCTTGGCGAATGTAATTCCGATCGTGCGCAGATAATCGGAAAAGCCGAACAGCTTCTCCTTCGAAGGATGCTCGTGAATGCGATAGACGAGGGGCGACTTTTTCTGTTCGAGTGCTTCGGCTGCCGCGACGTTGGCAAGCACCATGAACTCCTCGATGAGTTTCATGGACTCGAGCCGCTCGCGATAGGCGATGGACTTTACCTTGCCATCCTGACCAAGGACGATCTTGCGTTCTGGCAAGTCGAGGTCGAGCGGGTCACGCGCCTTGCGCTCGAGCGTCAGCGTTTTGTAGCACGCCCAGAGCGCAGCAAGAGTCGAGCGCGCCGTTGCGCTCATTGCGCTGTCCGGTTTGCCGTCGAACGCCAGTTGCGCGCGCGAATAGGTGAGGCGTGCTGCCGAACGCATTGTGGCGCGTAAGAATTCGTGGCGGCGCTTCCTGCCGTTCCGGTCGAACACCATGCGCACCGCAAGACAGGCGCGATCGACTCCCTCCTTAAGCGAACACAAATCGGCGGAAAGATGTTCCGGTAGCATCGGCACGACGCGGTCGGGGAAGTACGCCGAATTGCCGCGCTTATAGGCTTCGCGGTCGAGCGCGGAGCCGGGCGTCACAAAGTGGGCGACATCGGCGATGGCGACGAGAGCAATATGGCCGCCCGGATTTTTCGGGTCGTCGTCCGGTCCGGCCCACACCGCATCGTCGTGATCGCGCGCATCGTCGGGATCGATGGTGACGAGGGGAATCGCGCGCAGGTCCGTCCGCTTGCGCGGATCGGGCGGCGCGGCCGAGCGCGCCTGCGCCATGACCTCCTCTGGAAAGTCCGTTGGAATGCCGTGAGCATGAATGGCGATCAGGCTGATCGTCTTTGGCGTGTTCATGCTGCCGAGTTTTTCAACGACGCGCGCGCGCGGAAATCCGGCAGCGCGACCGGCGAGCGGCTCGGCCAGAACAAGCTCGTTGTGTGCCGCGCCGCCACGATCGCGATTGTCGACGCTGAACTCTGTCCGGCTCTTGCGGTCGATGGGCGCGATGCGAAGGCCTTGCGCACTCTCGTGCAGGACGCCCAAAACCTTGTGCGCGCTGGCGCCGAGATGCTTGATGATGCGCGCTTCATAGCCGTCAGGAGTCTTGGAGAGTCGGGCCAGCACGCGTTCGCCACGGCCGAGCTGTCCCGCCGGCGTCGTTCCCGGCACGATCGTGATCGGCGGCGGTTCTTCGTTGGAATCCCAGGTCTGAGGGCGGGCCAGCAACTCGCCATCCGTATCCTGTCCGGTAATTTCGAGCACGGCGACTTCTGGAAGTTCATTCGGCTTTGCGAAGCCCTTGCGGCGCGTGCCGGTGATGTCGCCCTCGGCGGCCAGCTCCTTCAAGATACGCTTGAGCGCGATGCGATCGGAGCCCTTAAGACCGAGCAAGCGTGCGAGATCGCGCTTCGTCGCGTGAGGCGAGCCGGACAGGAGTTCGAGAACGCGCGCCTTGTCGATCGGCGGTGCGTGTCCCGCCTGTTTCTTCCGCGCCAACGCCTACTCGCCCGCCACCGGCTCCGGCTTGTTCTTCGCCGTCTTCGCCGGTTTCTTCTTCACGGGCATTTTCTCGGCCTTGGCTGACTTTTGTGCCCTGGGCGCCTTTTTCTTTTTGCCGCCGCCCCTCGCTGCGCGGTCTTCGATCAGTGACACCGCCTGTTCCAGCGTGATGGTCGTCGGATCGTCGCTCTCCGGTACGGTCGCGTTGGTGGTGCCGTCCGTGACGTAGGGTCCGTAGCGCCCCTTCATCAGTTTCACCGGCGTGCCGTTCGCGCCATTGCCGAGTTCCTTCAAGGCGTGCGAGCCGCGCCGGCCGCGCGGATTGGCTTTCTTCTCGGCGATCACGGTCACGGCGCGATTGAGACCGACGGTAAAGACCTCTTCGGGCGAATCGAGCGAGGCATATTTCCCGTCATGCGCGACATAGGGTCCGAAGCGGCCGAAGTTTGCCGTGATCATCTTGCCGGTTTCGGGATGAAGTCCCACCTCGCGCGGCAGCGACAACAGCTTGAGCGCAAGTTCGAAGTCGACATTCTCGACGTCGGTGCCTTTCGGAATACCGGCGCGTTTGGGTTTGGCGCCTTCACCGAGTTGCACGTAAGGACCGAAACGTCCGCTGCGCAGCGTGATTTTCTCGCTGGTTTGCGGATCGACGCCCAGTTCGCGCGGCTGGTTCGCTGCGGCATGGTCGTTGCTCTGGCCCAGCTGGCGCGTGAAGCGGCACTCCGGATAGTTGGAGCAGCCGACGAATGAACCGAACCGGCCAAGCTTGAGGCTCAGTTCGCCGGTTCCGCAATTCGGACAAACCCGCGGATTGGTCCCATCCGCATTGGGCGGAAAAATGTGGGGTCCTAAGATCTCATTCAACTCGTCGATGACGTGAGAGATCTTCAGGTCCTTGGTTTCTCCGACGGCGGCGGAGAAGTCGCGCCAGAAATCGCGCAACAGTTGTTTCCATTTCAACGTGCCTTCGGCGACTTCGTCGAGCTTTTCTTCGAGATCGGCGGTGAAGCCGTACTCCACATAGCGATGGAAGAACGTGGCCAGGAACGCGGTGACGAGACGTCCCTTATCTTCTGGAATAAACCGACCGCGATCGAGTTTCACATAGGCGCGGTCGCGCAACACCGAAAGTATGGACGCGTAGGTCGAGGGCCGGCCAATGCCGAGCTCTTCGAGTTTGCGCACCAGGCTCGCTTCCGAGTAGCGCGGCGGTGGCTCGGTGAAATGCTGGCCGGAGTTGATCTTCTCGACTTTGGTTTTCTCGCCGGCCGATACTTTCGGAAGCTGCGAACCGTTTTCGTCGCTCTCGTCGTCCTTGCCCTCCTGGTAGAGCGTGAGAAAGCCGTCGAACAGCGTGACCGTGCCCGTCGCCCGTAGTGTGATCTGGCGATCCGTCGAGACGACGTCGACCGTCGTGCGTTCCAGCTCGGCGCTTTCCATCTGGCTCGCGACGGCGCGCTTCCAGATCAGTTCGTAAAGCTTGGCTTGATCGGCATCGAGCGCTCGCGCTGCCTTGTCCGGTGTCCGTTCGAAGCTGGTCGGGCGCACGGCCTCGTGCGCTTCCTGGGCATTCTTGGCTTTGCTGGTGTAGACGCGTGGCGCGGATGGCACATATTGCTTGCCATAGCGCGATGCGATGACCGTGCGCGCCTCGCTCACCGCTTCTTCGGCCATCGTGATGCCGTCGGTGCGCATATAGGTGATCAGACCGACGGTCTCGCCGTCGATATCGACACCTTCGTAGAGCTGCTGGGCGATCTGCATGGTGCGCTTGGCGCCGAAGCCGAGCTTGCGCGAAGCCTCCTGTTGCAGCGTCGAGGTGATGAACGGCGGTGCCGGATGGCGCTTCTGCGGTTTGCTCTCGACACTGTCGATCGCAAAGCTTTGCGCCTTGATCGCTGCAACCGCAGCGTTCGCCTCCGCTTCGGATTTCAGCGAAAGCTTGTCGAGCTTTTCGCCGTCCAGATGCGTCAGCCGGGCATTGAATCCGCCGGCGGTCGCCAGAAGATCCGCATCGATCGACCAGTATTCCTGCGCCTTGAAGGCTTCGATTTCCTGCTCGCGCTCACAGACGAGGCGCAGCGCGACGGATTGCACCCTGCCGGCGGAGCGGGCGCCGGGAAGCTTGCGCCAAAGGACCGGTGAAAGTGTGAAACCGACCAGATAGTCGAGCGCACGGCGCGCCATGTAGGCGTCGACGAGCTCTTCATTGATCTGACGCGGATGGGCGATCGCGTCGAGGATCGCGGACTTGGTCACGGCATTGAAGGCGACGCGCTCGACCTTGGCTTTGCCAAGGGCCTTTTTCTGCCGCAGCACCTCGAGGACGTGCCAGGAAATGGCCTCGCCCTCGCGGTCGGGGTCGGTAGCCAGGATGAGCTTGCTTGCCCCCTTGAGCGCCTCGACGATGTCCTTCACCCGCTTCTGGGCCCGCTCGTCGACCTGCCAGCTCATGGCGAAGTCTTCGTCCGGCCTGACGGAGCCGTCTTTGGAGGGCAGGTCGCGGATATGGCCGAAACTGGCCAGGACCTTGTAGCCCGAACCTAGGTACTTATTGATCGATTTGACCTTGCCGGGCGATTCAACGACGACGACGTTCATGAGGAACTTGAGTTCTCTACTTCTTGGGGGCGCAGGCGTCTTAACCCTGGAACCTTAAGAAATGCGCCAAATCCGGGATTGGTTCGCGGGAGGCGGGACACTGATAGAACCGGGAGATGAGTGTCAACCTTGGTTCCCCGGATGCAATTAAACTGTAAGTTGAAAATCACCGTATATAATAGAGTGAATGAAACCTTAGGTTGAACATTCGAGCCGGGCAGCATAGATTCGGCTGAGGCAAATTTTGTATCGGCCCATGACTTCATCTCATCCGTTGCCGAAAACACTGTCGAACGCACAGATCTCCAAGCTTCCGCCGGCCGAAACTGCCCGCTATTCTCGCGATCTGATTGAATCGCTTCGTAAAATAGCCCTTCAGCAGGGTCATTCCCTGCTTGCCCATCTCCTCGGTCTGGCGGCGCTCGAAGCCAAGGCGCTTGCCGATGGCGACTACGCCCATGAGACCCGGTTGCCCGAGTGACGCGCGAGCCTGCCCGCAACTTCCAGCTCCAGAAGCACGGAAAGCACTGCTGAGACGGTCGAATTGCACTGTCGGACCAGTTCGTCGACCTCGACGGGCGCCGGGCCGAGCGCTTCTTCGAGTTGCGTGCGAATCCGGTCGGCCTCGGCTTCCGCTGCGGCCGAATCGGTTGGGCTTCGTGGCGCCGAGGCGCTGGGCTCCGTGAAGTCTCGGCCCAGAATCGGACGCAAAACCGTCAGCACATCGTGTGCGCACTCGATCAAAGTCGCACCTTCGCGGATGAGCCGGTTCGTGCCTTTGGCGCGCGGATCGAGCGGCGAGCCCGGCACGGCGAAGATCTCGCGGCCCTGTTCGAGCGCGTAGTTCGCCGTGATCAGAGAGCCGGAGCCTTCCGATGCTTCGACAACCACCACGCCGCGCGACAGGCCGGAAATAATGCGGTTGCGCCTTGGAAAGTGTCGCGCCTGAGGCGATTTTCCGAGCGGCATTTCGGAAATGATGCAGCCTTCGGCGCGAATGCGCTCATAAAGTGCCGCATTCTCGGGCGGGTAGATGTTGTCGACTCCACCCGCAACAACCGCAACGGTGCCGTTTGCCAATGCGCCCTCGTGCGCAGCCGTGTCGATGCCACGCGCCAAGCCCGACGCGACCGCGAAACCGGATTCCGCGAGGTCCTTCGCAAGCGCCGCGGCCAGGCGGCGACCGAGCGCGGACGCGTTACGCGCACCCACAATGGCAACAGTTTCTCGTTGCAACAGCGTGATATGGCCGAGCGCCGAAATGACGGGCGGCGCCGGATCGGCGGCGGCAAGCCCACGCGGAAATTCGGGTTCACACGACGCCAGCAGCCGGCCACCGATCTTTGCCAGAGCGTGGAGCTCGCGGTCGATTTCGTCGTTCGACGGAATACGCGCCTTGTCGCCGCCACCGCGTTGGACCAAGCGCGGCAGCGCGTCGAGCGCCGCTTCGGCGGTTCCGAAGCGCACGATGAGTTGTGCGAATGTGACGGGACCGACGTTCGGCGTGCGCGCCAGCCGCAGCCAGGCGCGCCGCTGAGCCTCAGTAAGTGGCACGCTCACGCCGACTTTCTGTTGAGGTCAATGCGTGGTTCCTCGCCGCGCAACAGCCGGCGAATGTTTGCGGAGTGCACGACAAAGACCAGCATGGCGAGGACAAGGGCGAGCACTGCCTCGTGCACACGCCCGAAGAGCAGCAAGTAGACGGGCGTCATCACGGCCGCGACGAGCGCAGCCAAGGACGATATGCGATAGACGGCGACGACGGCGAGCCAGGTCGCGAATGCCAACAAGCCGGCGGGCCAGAAAAGCGACAGGAGAATTCCGAGCGACACCGCCACACCCTTTCCGCCTTTGAATCGCAGCCAAACGGGGTAGAGGTGACCAAGGAACGCACCCAGTGCTGCGAACAGCGCTGCATCCTGATCCATGAATAGCCGCACGAATGAAACCGCGGCCGCACCCTTCATGGCGTCGAAAAAAAGCGTCAGCGCCGCGGCGCCGCGATTTCCAGTGCGCAATACGTTGGTCGCGCCGATGCTTCCCGAACCGATCTTACGGACGTCGCCTTCACCAAAGGCCATGGAAAAAAGTAGCCCGAAGGGAATCGACCCGAGCAGATAGCCGATGGTGAGTGCCGTTAAGGCGCTCAACCAGGAAGTCGTCAGGAACGGCATCGGCACATTTTCTATGACAAAATTGGTGGAGAGCGACGAAACGGCTTGTGCGCCACACTACTCCGTTTCGGAGGTGACGGGAACTTTTACGCTTTAGCTTTACGGTCGAACACGCATGCGCCTGCAACGTAAGTTTTCTGCGCGCGACCGTGAAACTTGCGTCCTTCGAACGGTGTATTGCGTGCGCGCGAGCGCAACTCGGCTTCACGCACCGTGAACGGCTCGTCGGGATCGATTAGCACCAGATCGGCCGGCGCCCCTTTCGCAAGCGTGCCTGTATTGAGCCCCAGAATCTTTGCCGGCGCGGCTGTGAGAAGTTTCAGCACCAGGCTGAGAGACGCTCGTCCGTCGTGATGCAGGCCGAGTGCCACAGGAAGCAGAGTCTCGAGTCCGACTGCGCCGAAGGCGGCTTGCGCAAACGGCTGGCGCTTGGTGTCGGCCGCTTGCGGATCGTGACCGGAGACGATTGTGTCGATGACGCCCGACGCGACACCTTCGATCATGGCCGTACGATCGGCCTCGGAGCGGAGCGGCGGCTTGACCTTCATGAAGGTGAAGTAAGCCCCGACATCGAGCTCGTTGAGCGCGAGGTTGTGTGCGGCCACGCCGCACGTGATGGGCAGTCCGTGGCGCTTGGCGGCGGCGATCGCATCAAGCGAAGCGCGCGTCGAGATTTGTCCGAAGTGGTATCGCGCGCCGGTGACTTCGACGAGACGGATATCGCGTTCGACGATGATCGCTTCCGCCGCCGCGGGCGCAGCGGGCAGGCCGAGGCGCATGGCATACTCGCCTTCGGTGACGGAGGCACCTTCGGAGAGATCGGGGTCTTCCGCGTGGCCGACGACCAACGCTCCGAACGTGGACGCGTAGGAGAGGGCGCGTCGCAGCACGCGCGTGTTGGCGATCGTGCGGTCGCCATCGGTGAAGGCGACGGCGCCAGCTTCCTTGAGCAGGCCGATCTCCGTCATCACTTCGCCCGCCAGATGCCGGGTCAGCGCGGCCATGGGCAGGACGCGCACTTTGGCGGTGGCGGCGGCACGGCGGCGAATGAAATCCACCAGCGACGGTTCGTCGATCACCGGGTCGGTGTTGGGCATGACGACGATCGTGGTCACGCCGCCGGCAGCGGCGGCGAGGCTCGCCGACTCGAGCGTTTCGCGGTGCTCGCTCCCGGGCTCGCCGGTGAACACCCGCATGTCGATCAATCCTGGGGCCAGCACCATACCCTTGCAGTCGACGATTTCGGGGTCGTTGGCTTCGGCATTATTGAAGAGGCGCGGACCGACATCGGCGATCCTGCCGTTTTCGACCAGCAAGCCGCCCTTCACGTCCAGTTTGGTTGCAGGGTCGATCAGGCGCGCATTGCGGAACGCGATCCGTTTCGTCATGGCGCGTTGCGCCCTTCGCGCGCCATGCCGCGCGAAAGCGCGTCGAGCACCGCCATGCGAATGGCAACGCCCATTTCGACCTGTTCCTGGATGACGCTGACCTCGATGTCGTCGGCGACTGCGGAATCGATCTCGACGCCGCGGTTCATCGGTCCGGGGTGCATGACGAGCGCGCCCGGCTTGGCGAACTTCAGCTTGGCCGCATCAAGCCCGTAGAAGCGGAAATATTCGCGTGTCGACGGCACGAAGGCGCCGGCCATCCGCTCCAATTGCAGACGTAGCATCATCACGACGTCGGCGCCTTCCAGGCCCTTGTTCATGTCGTAAAAGACTTCGACCCCGAAACGTTCGGCGTCACCCGGCAGCAACGTACGCGGCGCCACCAATCGCACGCGCGCGCCCATTTTCAGGAGCAAATGAATATTGGAGCGCGCCACGCGGCTATGCAGCACGTCGCCGCAAATGGCGACGATGAGCCCTTCGAATTTCCGGCCGCGCCGCCGAATGGTCAGCGCGTCGAGCAAAGCCTGCGTCGGATGTTCATGGCTGCCATCGCCGGCATTGATGACGGAGCAGTCGAGTTTGCGCGAGAGCAGTTCGGCAGCGCCGGAATCCTGGTGACGCACCACCAGGATGTCGGGTCGCATGGCATTCAGTGTGGTCGCCGTGTCGATCAGCGTCTCGCCCTTGGAGACGGAGGAGGTCTTCACCGCCATATTCAGCACGTCCGCGCCCAGTCGCTTGCCCGCGAGCTCGAACGAACTTTGCGTTCTCGTCGAAGACTCGAAAAACAAGTTGATGAGCGTGCGGCCCTTGAGGACGTCCGTTTTCTTGTTGGCGCCGCGGTTGAGCGCGACATAGGTGTCGGCGAGGTCCAGCAGCGACGTGATTTCGCCCACTGAAAGCGCTTCTATGCCAAGAAGATGGCTGGATTTCAGGATTGTTTCGGCGTTGGCCGGTGTCATCAAAGCCCGGCTTATAGGCAAGCGCGCGTCCGCGGGCAAGGCGTGTCGTGCCGAAGCGCAAAATAGTTGTGGAGATTGGTGAATTAGGGCGAAAGGCGCAGCCGGTCGAGCACGCCCTGCAGGATGTACGCGGCAGCCATCTTGTCGACGACTTCCGCGCGACGCCGGCGCGAGGTGTCTGCGTCGATCAGCGTGCGCGTCACCGCGGCAGTTGATAGGCGCTCGTCCCACAACAGGATCGGGATTTGCGATCGCGCAGCGAAATTGCGTGCGAAGGCACGCGCTGACTGTGCCGACGGCCCGTCGCTGCCGTCCATGTTGAGCGGCAGGCCGACGACGATCCCGCCGACATTCTGCTTTTCAATGATTGCCGCGAGCTTGTCGGCGTCGGTCGTGAACTTGCCGCGCTTCAACGTTTCCATCGGCGTAGCAACCGTCAGAAGCGTGTCGGTCAGCGCAATGCCGATTGTCTTCTCTCCCAGATCAAGCCCGAGCAAACGCGTGCTCGCGGCGAGAGTCGATTTCAACTGACCGATGTCAACGATCACCGCTGCCCGATCTCAATGCGGTTTCCAGCCGGATCGCGGATGAAGAACCGCGACAAGCCTTCCGCGACGCTTTCTTCCTCGATCGTGACACCGTGCTTGAGCACGGCGCTCTTGGCACCCGCCAGGTCGGCCGTCAGAAAGCAGATGTGCCGCTTGCTCTTCGGGCTTGCGTCGGGATCAACACCGACATGCATCTGCAACGCACCGACTTGAAACCACGCTCCGCCGCGCGCCTGAAGCTCCGGCGGTTTGGCGAGTTCGGGAAAGGCGAACACTTCGCGGTAGAAGCTCAGGCACTTCTCTTCCAATGCCTTGGGAACCGCGATCTGGATATGGTCGATGCCGGTAATGCCGAGTGACATGGTCTTGCGCAGCGGGGCGGCGTTGCATCGCTTGCCAGCTACGCCCGTGATTGCTAGCAAGACCCTCGATTTCTCAGCCTATAGGCCAGCCCATGTCCGTCGACAAGGACACCGTTCGACGCATCGCGAAACTCAGCCGGATCGCGCTTGACGAGGCACGCGTCGCGCCGATGGTCGATGAGCTGAACGGCATTTTCGCCTGGGTCCAGCAACTGAACGAAGTGAACATCGACGGCGTCCCGCCGATGACAAGCGTGGTCGAGCAGCGTCTCAAAATGCGTGCGGACAAGATCACGGACGGCGGCAACGCCAACGAGCTCATGGCGAACGCGCCGCAGGGCGAAGATCACTTCTTCGTCGTACCCAAGGTCGTCGAATGACCACTCTGCCCGGCAGTCTTACGGACTTCACGCTTGCCGAAGCGCGCGATGCCGTGCACGCGAAAAAGGTTTCGTCCAAGGAACTGACGACCGCCTTCGTGAAAGCTGTCGCCGATGCACGGCCGCTCAACGCCTTCGTTACCGAGACTCCGGAGAAGGCGATCGAGATGGCGATCGCCTCCGACGTGCGCATTGCCCATGGCGAGGTGAGGGCGCTGGAAGGCCTGCCGCTTGCGATCAAGGATCTCTTTTGCACCAAGGGTGTAAAGACGACGGCAGGCAGCAAAATCCTCTCGAACTTCGTGCCGCCATACGAGTCGACCGTGTCGCATAACCTATGGAACGCGGGCGCAGTTATGCTGGGCAAGACCAACATGGACGAGTTTGCCATGGGCTCGTCGAACGAGACGAGCCATTTCGGACCGGTGATCAATCCGTGGCGCGCGCGCAATTCGAATGCCAATCTCGTGCCCGGCGGTTCGTCCGGTGGTTCAGCGGCGGCCGTTTCAGGAAATCTTTGTCTGGCCGCGACCGGTACCGACACCGGCGGATCGATCCGCCAGCCGGCGGCAGTGACCGGCATTGTCGGATTGAAGCCGACCTATGGCCGCTGTTCGCGCTGGGGCATCGTCGCCTTCGCATCGTCGCTCGACCAGGCGGGGCCGATGACGCGCACGGTGCGCGATGCCGCCCTCCTGCTGAAGCACATGGCGAGCGTCGATCCGAAGGATTCGACGAGCGTCGACACGCCGGTCGCGGACTACGAAGCCGGACTCGAGAGCGGGGTTAAGGGTCTCAAGGTCGGGATTCCGAAGGAATACCGCATCGCGGGAGCGCCGCCGGAAATCGAAGCCTTGTGGACCAAGGGCGCGGATTGGCTGAGGGCACAGGGTGCCGAGATCGTGGAAGTCTCGTTGCCCCACACCAAGTACGCGCTTCCCACATATTATATTGTCGCGCCCGCGGAGGCGTCGTCGAACCTTGCCCGTTATGACGGCGTGCGGTTCGGGCACCGGGCGCAGGCCACCGACGACATCATCGGTCTCTACGAGAAAAGCCGGGGGGAAGGGTTCGGCAGGGAAGTCCAGCGCCGCATTCTGATCGGCACCTATGTGCTCTCGTCGGGCTATTACGACGCCTATTATGCACGCGCGCAAAAACTGCGCACACTGATCTCCCGCGACTTTACCAAAGCATTCAAGTCATGCGACGTGCTGCTTACCCCGGCCACGCCGGGACCGGCATTCGGCGTCGGCGAGAAGACAGCCGATCCCGTGTCGATGTACCTGAACGACGTCTTCACCGTGACGGTAAACCTTGCGGGCCTGCCCGGCATCTCGGTACCGGCAGGCTTGACGGCGAACGGCCTGCCGCTCGGACTCCAGTTTATCGGCAAGGCGTTCGACGAAGCGACGATTCTGCGCGCCGCGCGCGCGATCGAGCAGGCTGCCGGTTTCGCGGCCAAACCAGCGCACTGGTGGAGGGCGGCATGAGCGAGCACTCTGCAAAGCTTATCAAGGGCACGACCGGCGATTGGGAAATCGTCATCGGCATGGAGGTCCACGCCCAGATCCTATCGGAGTCGAAGCTTTTCTCCGGCGCGCCGACCGCTTTCGGCGCCGAT
>Ga0157379_10001542_pt1 | contig 18940 bp, 16 predicted proteins | sample S25metaG_FD_121802 | JGI IMG/M metagenome (GOLD analysis project Ga0157379, IMG submission 121802) | Switchgrass rhizosphere microbial communities from Kellogg Biological Station, Michigan, USA - S2-5 metaG | ecosystem: Host-associated > Plants > Roots > Rhizosphere > Soil | place: USA... | reverse complement strand
GCCGTGCCCGACGCCGCGAAATCGTGCTCGACGCGGGCATGGTCGACACGCTCCTCGCCGCACGCGACCTCCTTGTGCGTCAGGTCGGCGGGCATCGCGACGGCCATCCGCTCGATGCCGCCGCGGTCGCTGCGATGTGCGAGCGCGTACGCCAGCATGTCGAGCACGAGGTCGGAATGGCGCAATCCGGCGCTGCGAGTGGAACGACCGGAATCTTCGACGGCGCCCCGGGCAGCGATCCGGCCTTCGGCATCTTCGATGGCGCCCCGGGCAGCGATCCGGGCTTCGGCTTCTTCGACGGCGCCCCCGGCAGCGATCCGGGCTTCGGCTTCTTCGAGGATCTGCCCGTGCCGCCCGCCGTGACCGCAGCGACCGTCGGCGCCGAGGCGGCTGCCGCCGCGGCCGGGCCGCAACGCATGGCAGAGCGCGCCGCGGGCAGCGTCGAAACGTCGATCCGCGTCGCCGTAGAGAAAGTGGACGCGCTGATCAACCTCGTCGGCGAGCTCGTGATCACGCAGGCGATGCTGACGCAGAACGCTGCGACGCTCGACCCGGTTCAGGACGAGCGCCTGCTGCAAGGGTTGACGCAGCTCGACCGCAACACGCGTGCGCTCCAGGAAGCGGTGATGTCGGTGCGCATGACGCCGATCGCCATCGTCTTCAACCGCTTTCCGCGCGTCGTCCGCGACCTGGCGGCCCGCCTGTCGAAGCAGGTTCGCCTCGAGATGGAAGGCGAGGCCACCGAGCTCGACAAGGGCCTCATCGAGCGCCTCGTGGACCCGCTCACCCATCTCGTGCGGAACAGTCTCGACCACGGCATCGAGATTCCCGAGCAGCGGGCCGCACAGGGCAAGCCCGAGGCTGGAACGATCCGCCTGCGCGCCTTCCATCGCGGCGGCACCATCGTCATCGAGGTGTCGGACGACGGCGCGGGGCTCGATCGCAACCGGATCCTCGCCAAGGCACGCGAACGCGGAGTTGCCGCGCCCGACAGCATGACCGACGCGGAAGTCTGGTCGCTCATCTTCGAAGCTGGATTCTCGACGGCCACCGAGGTCACCGACGTATCGGGGCGCGGCGTCGGCATGGACGTCGTGCGACGCAACGTCTCCGGCATGGGCGGCAACATCGACATCCAGTCCGTCGCCGGTGCCGGAACGACGATCGCCATCCGTCTGCCGCTCACGCTCGCGATCATGGACGGCATGTCGGTGGCAGTCGGCAGCGAGACCTACATCCTGCCGCTCGCGAGTGTCGTCGAATCGCTGCAGGTCGCCGACGGTCAGATCAAGTCGGTCGCGAACCGCGGCCTCGTCGCGCACGTGCGCGGCGAATACCTGCCGGTGATCTCGATGCACGAGCTGTTTCCGTCCGGCGGCGCCCGTGGTGAGCGTGCCAGCGGAATCATGGTGATCGTCGAGGTCGACAAGAAGAAGGCGGCACTTCTCGTCGACGAGCTGCTCGGCCAGCATCAGGTGGTCGTCAAGAGCCTCGATCGCAACTACCGCAGGGTGCGCGGCGTATCCGGCGCCACGATCATGGGCGACGGTCGCGTCGCCATCATCCTCGACGTTGCGGCGCTCGCGCGCCCGCGCCTGTCCTGAATCCATTCTCGACACTACGGAGACACCGATGCAAGCGTCCGACCGCCCCGCCGTCGCGGCCCACACCCACGAATACCTGGCGTTCTGCCTCGGAGCCGAGGAGTACGGGATCGACATCCTCAAGGTGCAGGAGATCCGCGGCTACGACCAGGTGACGCGCATCGCCAATGCGCCCGCGTTCATCAAGGGCGTGATCAACCTCCGCGGAGCAATCGTGCCGATCATCGACCTGCGGATCAAGTTCGCGCTCGGCACCGTCGGATACGACGCGTTCACCGTCGTGATCATCCTGAACGTCGCGAGCCGGATCGTCGGGATCGTCGTCGACAGCGTCTCGGACGTCGTTTCCCTCGTGCCCGACCAGATTCGCCCGGCGCCGGAATTCGGCGGCGCGCAGGACACCGGCCACATCGTCGGCCTTGCGCAGCAAGACGACCGGATGATCATCGTTACCGATATCGAGCGGCTGATGACGACGGCCGACATGGCCCTCGTCGACGCGGACGAAAAGCTGGCGGCCTGAGAACTCAACCCAAAAAACCGCGGACTGCCGTGTCGAACCGCCAACAAACCAGGAATACCTCTTCATGAATCTCAATCACCTGCGCATCGGCGCCCGGCTCGGGGCCGCATTCGGCCTTGTCGTCGTGTTCCTGGCGGGCGTGGCAACTGCCGGTCTCTGGGGCACGCATTCGATCAAGGAAAAGATCGATCTCCTGATCCTGGACAACTGGCCCAGCGTCGTGCTCGTCAACCAACTGACCGACATCGCCCATACCAACGCGACCGAGCTGCTGCACGTCACGCTGAACACCGGGCGGCCGGGCGCCGACGAAGACGTCCGCAAGCGACTCGAGCGCATGAAAGTGGACAGCCAGAAGGCCGTGACGATTCTCGCGGAGCTCGAGCACACCATCACGAGCGACAACGGCAAGGAGCTGTTCCACCGGGTCACGCAAGCGCGAGACGCCTACGTCGCATCCCGGCAGAAGGCGCAGGACGAGCTCAAAGGCGGTGAGCGGGATAAGGCGATCGCACGGATCAACGTCGAGACGGAGGCCGCGCAGCGCACATATCTCGCCGCGCTCAAGATGCTCGGGGATCACCAGGCGAAGCGCATCGATGAAACCGGCGCCGGCGCGGTCAGCGTCTACCGCTTCACGTTCATGCTCGTCCTCGCCCTCGCGTCCTGCGCCATTGTCGTCGCCGTCCTGGTCGCGTGGCTCATCACGCGCTCGATCACCCGGCCGCTCAACGTGGCACTCGGCGTCGCCGAGGCGATCGCGCAAGGCGACCTCGAGCACACGGTCGCAACGGACGCGCACGACGAAATCGGGCATCTGCAACGGGCGCTGGGCGCCACGGTCGCGACGCTTAAGTCGTTCGCCGATGCGCAAGCCGAGATGAGCCGCCAGCACGACGCAGGCTGGATCGACCACATGATCCCGGCGGAGCGCTTCGCGGGCACGTACCGGACCATGGCGCGGCAGATGAACGAGCTGGTCGGCGCCCATATCGCCGTGAAGTCCATGATGGCCGACGTCATCAAGCGCTACGCGGTTGGCGACTTCTCGGTCGACCTGCCGGCGCTCCCGGGCAAGAAGGCACAGCTCACCGAGATCGCGGCACAGGCCAAGCAGAACCTGCTCGCGATGCAGGACCAGATCGTCACGCTTTCCGACGCGGCGGCGCGCGGCGACTTCACCGTTCGTGGCGATGCCGACCGGTTCCAGCACGCGTTTCGCGACATGATCGGGCAATTGAATCGCCTGATGGAGGTCTGCGAGGGCAGCCTGACGGACGTCTCGCAGGTGCTCGGCGCCCTCGCGCGGGGCGACCTGACGGTGAGGATCGCCAACCAGTACCAGGGCACGTTCGGGCAGTTGAAGGACGATGCCAACACCACGGTCGCGCAGTTGACCAGGACGGTGCAGCAGCTGAAGGAAGCGAGCGGAGCGATCAACACCGCCAGCCGCGAAATCGCTGCCGGCAACCAGGACCTGTCCCAACGCACCGAGGAGCAGGCTTCCAGCCTCGAGGAAACCGCCGCCTCCATGGAGGAGCTCACTTCCACGGTGAAACAGAACGCCGACAACGCGAGACAGGCCAATCAGCTCGCCGCCGCCGCCTCCACCGTCGCCGTACGCGGTGGCGAAGTCGTCGGCCAGGTCGTCGGCACCATGAACTCCATCACCGAATCGTCCAAGAAGATCGTCGACATCATCAGCGTCATCGACGGCATCGCTTTCCAGACCAACATCCTCGCCCTCAACGCCGCCGTCGAAGCCGCCCGTGCTGGCGAGCAGGGCCGCGGCTTCGCCGTCGTTGCCGCCGAAGTACGCAACCTCGCCCAGCGCTCCGCCGCGGCCGCCAAGGAGATCAAGGCCCTGATCAACGACTCCGTCGACAAGGTCGAGTCCGGGTCGGCGCTTGTTGCGACGGCCGGCAAGACCATGGTCGAGATCGTCGGCTCGGTCCAGCGTGTCACCGACATCATGAGCGAGATCACCGCGGCCTCGCAGGAACAGTCTGCCGGCATCGGGCAGGTGAGCCAGGCGATCCTGCAAATGGACAAGGCGACCCAGCAAAACGCCGCCCTGGTCGAGCAGGCGGCTGCCGCTGCCGAAGCGATGCAGGAGCAGGCCCAGGCGCTCGACACCACCATCGATCGCTTCAAGGTGACCGCCACCCGCGACGGCGTGCCGCGCGACGGCGCAGCGCGCGCGACGGTCGCCACGGTGAAGACCAAGCTGACGTCACCCGCCCGGGCGCCTGCCGACGTCCCCAGACGGGCGCCGATCGCCGTCGGCACCGACACGTCGCCGACGGATCAGGAATGGGAGCAATTCTAGCGATCGCGGGGTCCCGTACACGACCCCGATCCCTGGACAGACACGAATCATGGAACAGACAAGCGAAACCGGCGCGATCGACGCAGCTCCCCGCGAGTTCCTCACCTTCAGGTTGGGTGCGGAGGAGTACGGCATCGACATTCTGCGAGTGAAGGAGATCCGCGGCTACGACGCGGTCACGCGCATCGCCAACGCGCCCGACTTCATCAAGGGCGTGATCAATCTGCGCGGCACGATCGTGCCGATCGTCGACCTGCGCATCAGGTTCAAGCTGGTCGATGTGCGGTACGACGCGTTCACGGTGGTGATCATCCTGACCGTGGCCGACTGCACGATGGGCGTGGTCGTCGACGGCGTTTCCGACGTGCTGGCGCTCACCCGCGACCAGATGAAGCCGGCGCCGGCGTTCGGCGCTGGAATAGACACGCAGTACATCACCGGCCTGGGCTCCATCGACGAGCGGATCCTGATCCTGGTCGACATAGAGAGACTCATGACCGGCGCCGACATGGCGCTGATCGAATCCGAGACCGCGTGAACCGCGCCGGACCTTCCAATCGCTCGCTCAGGAGAACTTCAATGAAACAGAACCTGCAGAAGTCCGCAATCGCCTGTTGCTTCGCACTCGCCGCCGCCTCCGCGTTCGCCGCCGTCGAAGGCGTGACCGACACCGAGATCAGGATCGGCATGGTCAACGTCCAGTCTGGTCCGGCCTCGGGCCTGGGCAAGGGCATGCGCTCGGGCGCCGAAGCGGTGTTCAAGGAGGTGAACGCCAAGGGCGGCGTCCACGGCCGCAAGATCGCGCTGCTGGTCGGCGACGATGGCTACGAGCCCGACAAGGCTGTGGATGAGACGCTCAGGATGATCGAACAGCAAAAGGTGTTCTCGCTCTTCGGCTACGTCGGCACGCCGACGGGCAACGCCGTACTGCCGATCGTGAAGGAAATGAAGGTGCCGCTCGTGGGCCTCTTCTCCGGCGCCATGAGCCTGCGCAGCCCCGTCACGAAGGAAGTCGTCAACGTGCGCGCGAGCTACGACAACGAGGCCGATGCGCTCGTCGAGTACTTCATTGCCAAGGGTGCCAAATCGATCGCCGTGTTCTACCAGGACGACGGGTTCGGCCTGGCCGTGCTCTCCGGCACGGAGAAGGCGATGAAAAAGCGCAACCTCGAGGTCGTCGCCAAGGGCAACTTCCAGCGGAACACGGTGGCGATCAACACGGGCCTCGCGGCCATGGTCGCAGCCAAGCCCGACGCGATCGTCATGGTGGGGACGTATACGCCGCTCGCCGCCTTCATCAGGGAAGCGCGCGCCGCGGGCCTCAAGAGCCAGCTCGCGACGGTTTCCTTCGTCGGCACCGACAACCTCGTGGACGCGGTCGGCAAGGCGGGTGACGGTGTCGTGATCTCGCAGGTCGTACCCTTTCCGCTCGACCAGGCCGTGGGCATCACGAAGGAATGTGCCGAGGTCATCCAGAAGCACTCGGGCGAGAAGCTCGGCTTCGTGAATTTCGAGGGCTGCATCACGGCCAAGGCGATGGTGGCCGCAATGGAGAAGTCGGGCCAGGAGCTCACGCGCACGAAGCTCATCGAGGCCTTCGAGGGCTTCAGCAACGTCGATCTCGGCGGTTTCACGCTCAACCTCGCTGCAGACAACCACCAAGCCTCGAATCGCGTCTTCATGACGCAAATCCTGGACGGCAAGATCACTCCGCTTCGCTAGCCCTCCCCTCAAGGCCTTCGAAAGCATGCACGCACCATGAAGATTTCCCAACGCCTGTTCGGCAACACGCTCCTCACTGCCGGCGGCATCGCGGCGGTCGCGGCGGTCGGGCTCTACGCGGTCTTCGTGATCCGCGCGAGCCTGGACGACCTCACTTCGCGCGCGAGCCCGCTGCAGGCCCGCACGCTCGAGCTCCAGGAGCGCAGCGAGCGCGCCATCGGCGCGCTGCTGCGGCAAAGCCTGGCCGTCGACCGCGGCGAGGCGGTGCGTTCAGCGGAGCTGGCCGAAGCAGCGATCAGCGATATCGCGCGCATCACCGGCGATATGAAGAAACTCGGCGCCGACGTACAGGACGATGCCTCGGTCTACGCCGAGGCAAAGGCCTCCGTCGCCAAGGCCGTGGAGCGGCGCATCGCCAGCACCGCGGCCTACCGCGCCGAGGCGGACAAGATCAATGCGGCGCTTGCGCGCGCCGAGATGCAGATCAGCGCGGTCCGCCAGGGCGTGCAGTCGATCGAGTCGGAAGCGATTGCCGCGGCCGACGAGGCGCAGAAAGCGAGCGGGCAGATCAACCAGGACATCAAGGCGCTGCTCTCGATCCAGGCCAAGGTGAAGGAAGTGCAGATCGTGCTGGCCGAAGTGGACGAGGTGAAGAACAAGTTCCGCCTCTCGCCGCTGAAGGAGCGGCTCAAGGCCGCGACCGACGGCATCGTGGCACAGGGCGCTGCGGCAACCTCGAATGCGCTATTGAAGGATGTGCGCGGCGTCGCCGCCACCGTGCAGGAGCAGGCGAACAAGGATGCGACCGGCCTCTTCGCGCTCAGGGTGGAGGCGCTGGCCGGCAAGGACGGCGACGGCCACTACGCCGCGGCCAGGAAGTCGTTGGCAGCGACCATCGAGGAAACCTACGCAAAGATCGCGACGGCTGTCGATTTGCTGGAACTGCAGACCGTGAAGCAGCACGAGAGCCTCGCCTCGGCGGTCAAGTTCCGCGCCGACGCCGACACCGTGATCGTGATCAGCGGCGCGATCGGCGTGGACGTCAAGGACATCGTGGCACGCGTGCGGCTGGTGATGCTCGCGGGAAGCCTCGATGAGCTGAAGGCCGCCACCGGCGGCCTCGTCGACGGGCAAAAGCGCGTCGCGAGCAGCATCGAGAAGCTGCGCGCGGCGCTGGCGCTCGCCGGCAAGCCTGCGCTTACCAAGTCCGCCGACGGCGCGCAGGCCGCCGTCGCGGGCGTGGCGCAATCGATCGGGGCGCTTGGCGCAGCGCGCCAGGGCGTGCTCGAGGCGGAACACGAAGTTACCGCGACACTCGCGCAACTGAAGACGGTCGCGACCGAGCGGGCGCTGCAGAGCGACAACCGCGTGAAGTCCATTGCCTTGCGGCAGTCCGACACCGTGGAATCGGTCAACGGCACGGTAAAAACCGCGCTCGCGTCGATCGTGGCGATCGCGGGCATCGTGATCGCGCTGTCGATGGCCATCAGCTTCCGCATCATGCGCGGCATCACGCGCCCGCTCGGCGCCGCAGCCGAGGTGGCGCGCGCCGTCGAAAGGGGCGACCTCGAGCGCACGATTCCCGCGGGTTCGAAGGACGAGACCGGCGAGGTGCTGGACGCGATGCGCGGCATGGTCGCCACGCTGCGCCGCTTCAGCGAAGCACAGGCCGCGATCGCCGCGGCGCACGAAGCGGGGGCGATCGGCGAGCGCATCGACGTGGAAGTCTTCCACGGGTCGTATCGCAAGATGGCGACGGACGTGAATGAGCTGGTGGGTTCGCACATCGCGGTCAAGACGAAGATGGTCGACGTGATCAAGCGCTATGCCATCGGCGACTTCTCCGTGGACATGGACGCGTATCCCGGCGAGATGCGCGTCATTACCGACGCGTGCGCCGAGGCCAAGCGCAACCTGATGACGCTCGAGGAGCAGATCGCGCGCCTGTCGGCCGCGGCCGCGCACGGCGATTTTTCGGCGCGCGGCGACGAGGCGCGCTTCCAGCATGGCTTTCGCGACATGGTCGCCTCCCTCAACGGCCTCATGGAGGTCGCGGACCGCGGCCTCTCGGATGTGGGCCTGGCACTCGGCCAGATCGCCGAGGGCGACCTGACGGCACGCATCTCCACCGACCACGCGGGCGCGTTCGGCGCGCTCAAGGACAGCGCCAACGCGACGGCAGGAAAGCTCGGCCAGATCGTCTCCCAGATCCGCGAATCCGCCGCGTCGATCACCACGGCGTCGACGGAAATCGCGCAAGGCAACGCCGACCTGTCGCAGCGTACCGAGGACCAGGCGTCGAGCCTGGAAGAAACGGCGTCGAGCATGGAACAACTCACCACGACCGTCAGGCAGAACGCCGCGAACGCCAAGCAAGCCAACCAGCTCGCCGCCTCCGCCTCCGCCGTCGCGGTCAAGGGCGGTCAGGTGGTCGGCCAGGTGGTCGACACGATGGGCTCGATCAACGCGGCCTCGAAGAAGATCGTCGACATCATCAGCGTCATCGACGGCATCGCCTTCCAGACCAACATCCTGGCACTCAACGCCGCCGTCGAAGCCGCGCGCGCCGGTGAGCAGGGCCGCGGCTTTGCCGTGGTCGCCTCCGAGGTGCGCAACCTCGCGCAACGCAGTGCTGCCGCGGCCAAGGAGATCAAGACGCTGATCGGCAATTCGGTGGAGCAGGTCGCCTCGGGCTCCAAGCTGGTCGACCAGGCCGGCAAAACGATGGACGAGATCGTCGTCTCGATCAAGCGCGTCACCGACATCATGGCGGAGATCACCGCGGCAAGCCAGGAGCAGAGCGCGGGGATTGCGCAGGTGAATCAGGCGATCGCCCAGATGGATCGCGCGACGCAGCAGAACGCCACGTTGGTCGAGCAGGCCACCGCCGCTTCCGTTTCCATGCAGGAGCAGGCGCAGACGCTCGATCATACGGTCGCCCAGTTCAAGCTCGCGCCGGGCGCGGCCGGCCGCTGGGAAGGTGACGAACGCCGTGGTCCCGATCGCGCCACCAACGTTGCCCGCCTCGCCTGCCGGACGCCGAAGGCTCACGACACCACCACCGGCACGCCCCCGCGGCGCGCCGGCAAGGTCGCCACGACCGTCGCCTCCGATGATGAATGGACCGAGTTCTAGCCCAGCGAGGTTGCGATCGCCTCGCGCAGCGACGATGACAGCGGGTTTCGCGTGAGCGCGCCGGCCGTCGCTCCGCGCGACGACGCGTGCGAATTTGCATTCTCCAATGCGGATTTCGAGCGCGTATGCGCGATGATCCACGCGCGCGCGGGAATCGCGCTCAACGGCACCAAGCGCAACATGGTGTACAGCCGTCTCGCGCGCCAGCTCCGTGCGCAGAACACCGCGAGCTTCTCCGACTATCTCGACGGGGTCGAGGCGGACGATGCGCTCGCGCAGGGGTTCGTCAACGCGCTGACGACGAATCTGACGTCGTTCTTTCGCGAAGCCCATCATTTTCCGCTGCTGGCCGCGCATCTGCGCGCCCTGCCCCGCCATGGCACGATCGACCTCTGGTGCAACGCGGCGTCGACCGGCGAGGAACCCTATTCGATGGCGATGACCGCGATCGAGGCGTTCGAATCGGACCGGCCGCCGGTGCGCATTCTCGCGACCGACATCGACACGAACGTGCTGGAAACGGCGCGGCGGGGTGTCTATCGCGACGAAGCGGTCGCGCCGCTGGCGCAGCAGCAGTTGCGCCGCCACTTCCAGCGCGGCAAAGGCCGCCAGGCGGGCCTCGTCCGCGTACGGCCCGAAGTTCAGGCGCTCGTGACGTTCCGGCCGCTCAACCTGCTCGCGCAGCGCTGGGACACGGGGCACGACTACGCGGCGATCTTCTGCCGCAACGTGATGATCTACTTCGACAAGCCGACGCAGCTCGCGATCCTCGAGAAGTTCGCACCGCTGCTCGTCGACGGCGGCTTGCTGTTCGCCGGCCATTCGGAGAACTTCGCCTACGCGACCCGCTTCTTCCGGCTGCGAAACAAAACGGTCTACGAGCGCATGCGCGCGGATGCGCCGCCATGACCCGTGCCGCGGTACCCGCGCCCAGAACGTACTACGATTCCCATTTCCGCCGCGCGGCGGTCAAGATCATTCCGGGCGAGTACTGGGTCACGGGGGCCGACCAGGTCATTGTGACGGTGCTCGGTTCGTGCGTGTCGGCGTGCCTGCACGATCCTTGCCTCGGCATCGGCGGCATGAACCACTTCATGCTGCCTGCGTGCGCCGACGACACGCGCATCGGCGGCGCCGCCGCGCGCTACGGCATCAACGCGATGGAGCTCCTGTTGAACGAGCTCATCAAGCGTGGCTCGTCACGCGCGCGTCTCGAGGCCAAGGTGTTCGGCGGCGGGAACGTGCTGGAAGGCCTGACCACGCTCAAGATCGGCGCGCGCAACGCCGCGTTCGTCCACGAATTCCTGCACACGGAAGGCATCCGCATCGCCGGCGAAGATCTCCTCGACGTATGGCCGCGCAAGGTCGCGTTCTTTCCGCGGTCGGGCCGCGCGCTGTCGAAGAAGCTCAAGATCGGCGACCGCGCGGCGATCGCGCGCCGCGAACGCGAGTACGAGCGCGGCATCGATGCCGCCGCGGCCGGCGAAGTCGTGCTCTTCTAGGCCGGTCCGATGAACCCCAAGATCCGCGTCGTCGTCGTCGACGATTCCGCGCTGATCCGGCGCCTCCTGTCGGACATCGTCAACCGGGAGCCGGACATGACGGTCGTCGGCACGGCTCCGGATCCCATCGCTGCGCGCGACATGATCCGCAGCCTCGATCCGGACGTGGTGACGCTCGACGTCGAAATGCCGCGGATGGACGGGCTCGATTTCCTGGAGAAGCTGATGCGACTGCGTCCGATGCCTGTCGTGATGGTGTCGACGCAAACGCAGCGCGGCTCGGAGGCGGCGCTGCGTGCGCTCGAGCTCGGCGCCGTCGACTTTGTCGCGAAGCCCAAGCTCGACATCGAGCATGGCGTGCGCGAACTCGGCAACGACATCGTCGACCGCATCCGCATCGCCGCGCGCTCGCGGCCGCGCCGCCCGTCGGCCGCGGCGAAGGCATTGCCGGGGCTCGCCGCGATCGGCAAGCGGATGACGACCGAGAAGCTCATTTTCATCGGTGCGTCGACCGGCGGCACCGAGGCGCTGCGCGAGACGCTGGTGCGGCTGCCGGCCGACGTCCCCGCCATTCTCATCGCGCAGCACATGCCGCCCGGCTTCACGCGCACGTTCGCCGCGCGTCTGAACGACCTCTGCAAGGTACGCGTCAGCGAAGCGCAGGACGGCGAGCGCGTGCTGCCCGGCCATGCGTACATCGCGCCGGGCGGCCGGCACTTGCGGCTCGCCAGGAGCGGTGCGAACTACATCGCGCGGCTGGATGACAGCAGACCGGTCAACCGGCATCGTCCGTCGGTGGACGTGCTGTTCCGCTCCGCCGCTGAGCTCGCCGGGCCGAACGCGATCGGCATCATGCTGACCGGAATGGGCAAGGACGGCGCCGTCGGGATGCGCGCAATGCGCGACGCCGGCGCCTACACCATCGCGCAGGACGAGGCGAGCTGCGTGGTCTTCGGCATGCCGAAGGAGGCCATCGCCGAGGGCGCCGTCATCGAGGTGCTGCCGCTCGACGACATCGCGGGCCACCTGGTCGAGCACCTGGTGCGCACCGGCGGCCGCACGAACCGCGTCTAGCCGGCGTCGTCGGACTCCGACCGCGCCACTTCGAGCCAGAGGCGGTTGCGCCCGTCCTCGTACGCGTAGCGCACGAGGCTCGTCAGTCGACCGACCAGGTGCATCCCGAGCCCGCCGACCGGTCGCTCGTCCAGCGCGGCGCCGAGCGAGGCCGGCGGTGTGGTCAGCGCCGCGACGGGATCGTGCGCCGGTGCCGCGTCTTCGTAGAGGATGCCGATGGTGTCGCCGCGCAGCGTCAGCGCTACGGCCACCGGGGAATCGGCGCCGCCGCGATGGCCGTGGACGACGGTGTTGGTGAAGAGCTCCTCGACGATCAGCACGAGGCGCAGCGCGTCGCGTGGGGCGACGCCCTCCCGATCGCAGAATCCCTCCACGAACGCGACGGTTTCCGCTAGCATCGCCATGCGTGCAGGGAAAATGCGCTGTTCGCTCGCGTTCACGGAGTGCATTGGAAGACGCATTCTACCGGTCGCGCGTATCCACGATCCAGGGAGACCTAAATGCTTCGATCGACCCGGCGGCTGCGTGCGCTCGCCACCGCACTCACCGCTCTGGCATTCGCTGCGCCGGCCGCCGCCGCCACTGATATCGGCCAGATCAAGACGTCCCATGGCGAAGTCGTCATCGAGCGCAGCGGCCAGACGCTTCCCGGCGACATCGGCGTGCGGCTGCAGGCCGCCGACGTCATCCGCACCGGCACGGACGGCACCGTCGGCATCACGATGAGCGACAACTCGCTGCTGTCGGCGGGGCCCAACAGCATCATGGCGCTCGATCGCTACGCGTTCGATACCACCACCAGTCAGGGCCAGTTCGACACGACGCTGCGCAAGGGGTCGTTGTCGGTGGTCTCCGGCCGCATTGCCAAGCAGTCGCCCGACGCGATGACCGTGCGTACGCCGACGGCCATCCTCGGCGTGCGCGGCACGGAGTTCGCCGTGAGTGTCGGCGACTGATTCCATGCGCGTTGCCGCCCTCGCTGCGGTGTTGCTGTTCGTCGCCGGGTGCGCGAGCCGCAACGAGACGATCGTGCTGCTGCCCGAGAAGGACGGCCGCGACACGGCCGTCGTCGTCAAGCGCGGCGACAGCGAGGTCGTTCTCGATCAGCCGTACGCAGCGGATCGCAAGACGGTGTTCGGCGAGCGGACCTACGTCGCCACACCTGCCGAAGTCACGTCGAAATTCGGCCCCGCCCTCGACGCCATGCCGGCGCGAGCGAGATCGTTCACGCTGTATTTCGTCGAAGGCAAGGACGAGTTCACCGAAGAATCGAAGCGCGTCGTGGAAAGCGTTTTTACGGAGATCGCAAGACGTCCGGTGCCGGACGTTCTCGTCATCGGCCACACCGATGCCGTCGGCAGCGATACCGTCAACGATGCGCTCGCGCGCCAGCGCGCGGAGACGGTCCGGGCCGAGCTCATCCGCCGCGGCGTGAAACCGGAGAACATCCAGGCCACGGGTCGCGGCAAGCGCGAGCCGGTGGTGCCCACGCCCGACGGCGTCGCCGAGCCGCGCAATCGCCGCGTCGAGATCCTGGTCCGCTAGCGCGGGCCGTTGTAGCGGAGCGCCAGCACCGTCAGGTCGTCGGCCATCTCGGCGCCGGCGACAAATCCCTCCACGTCGCCCCGCAGCGCATCGACGACCGCCTGCGCGCCGGGATCCGCCGGCAGCAGGCCGGTCAGCAGCGCTTCGGCGCGACGGCCGCCGTATACGTCGCCCGCGCGGTTGCGCGCGTCGTTGACGCCGTCGGTCACCACGCACAGCATTTCGCCCGGCCGCATCCGGTATTCGCCGCCGTGGTAGTGATAATTGTCGACGGCGCAGAGCGGCGGGCCGTCGCCATCGACGATCCGCCCGACCACGCCCGCGGCCGGCTTCAGCACGTAGGGGTTCTCATGCCCGGCGTTGCAGTACCACAGGTCGCCGCTGACGAGGTCGAGGATGCCCGCGAACGCGGTGACGAACAGCATCTCCGGATTGTCGCGCGACACCTCGACGTTGGCGGCCGACATCAGCGCACCCGCGTCGCTGTCGGGCACGCGCAGCGCCGTGCTCTTGCACAGCGCCTTGCTCACCGCCATGAAGATGCTCGCCGACAGGCCCTTGCCGGCGACGTCGCCGACGAGAAAGAAGAGGCGCCGCTCGTCCAGCCGGAAGAAGTCGTACAGGTCGCCGCCCACTTCGCGCGCCGGCGTCATCGCCGCAGCGACTTCGATGCGCGGATCCCCGGCGAGGAGCGTCGACGACGGCAGCAGGCCGGTCTGGATGCGCTGCGCCGCGGCGAACTCGCCGGCCACGCGCGCCTCGTTCTCGCGGGCGGACTGAAGCACCCGCTGCAGCGAACGGCGCTGTTGCGTCGTGTCGCGCAACGTGAGGAACATCAGCAAGGTCGCCAGCACCGCGAGCGCCAGCACCGGCGTGACCGCATCGAAGACCCAGCGTCCGGCGCGAAACGCTGCGTACGCGGCCAAGAGCGGCAGCACGACCGACGCGAGCGTGAGCGCGGCCCCGTTGCGCGGACTGAGTGACGGGGTGAAGATGACGACGAGCGTGCCGACCACCAGGAACAGCGCAAGCTCGAGCGCGCGCGCAAACCGCGGACGCGACAGCCACGTGCCGTCCAGCATGTTCTCGATCGCCTGCGCCTGGACCTCTGCGCCCCCCATCTGCTCGCCGAGCGGCGTGGTCTGCACGTCACCGAGCCCCGTTCCGGTCGCACCGATCAGCACGACATGATCGCGAAACATTGCCGGATCCGCCTTGCCGTCGAGGACGTCGAGCGCCGAGACGAAGCGCCGCTCGTCGGTGCGCGCGTAGTAAAGGCGCATCGACGCCTTCCGTCCCGCGGGGACCACGAGCTGGCCGGTCGCCACGGCCACGACCTCGTTGCCCTCGCGGAGCGCGTCCACGAACGGCGCACGCTGGGCAACGCGCAGGAGCTCGACCGCGAAGCCCGGCACCGGCGTGCCGCGAACGTTGAGCAGGAGCGGAATCCGCCGCAGGTCGCTCGGCATTTCGCGTCCGTCGCGGTTTCGTCCGCCGCGGGTCGACGACGAGATCATTCCGCGTCCGGTCGCCGCACGGTCCAGTTCGTCGTAGATGCCGAGCACACCGTTGAACCGCTCGACGTCGATCTCGGTTCCCGGCGGCCCCTCCCTTCCCTTGGGTTCGTGCAGCTTGACGAGCGTCGCGATCAGCCTTGCGTCGTTCTTCTCGGTCGTCCCCGCGAGCGCCATGACCACCGGCGCGCCGGCGATCGCCTGCGCAAGTTCGCGGTCGTTCGAGGGCAGCACGGCGAGGTGTTTCGCGAGCAGCTCGTCGCCGACCGCCGTGTCGCGCAACACCCGCGCGGGCGACAGCGGGTCCGCGTCGGGCATGAGGATATCGATGCCGATCACGGCCGGGTGCGCGCTGCCGACGGTGTTCACGAGCTGCGCAAGCAACGTTCGCGGCAATGGCCACTGCCCGACCTTGGCGATCGTGGCGTCGTCGATCGCCACGATCGTCACCGGCAGCTTGTCGGTCGCGCGGGGCGCGCTCGACTGCAGCGCGTCGAAGCCGGCGGTCTGCAGCCGCTCGATCCAGCCCGGCTCGGCCCACAGCAACGCCACGAGGGCGATCAGGATCAGGAAGCCCGCTGCGCGGATGCGGATGGCAGGCGACGGCGCCGTTTCCCCGACGCCCGGCGCATCGGTCACAAATCGATTTCCATGCCGTCGTAGGCCGACGTGATGGCAAGCGGCGCGCCGGTGCGCGTGATCTCCTCAAAGCGCCGCGTGTCGGCGAGCACCTTGGCGAGCGTCTCGTCGCTCGACGCCGGCTCGTGATGGAACATGCAGAGCTGCGCGACTTCGGCGCGCTGGCACAGCTCGACGCCGACGATGTTGCTCGAATGACCCCAGTCGGCCTTGACGGAGATCGCGTCGACGAGCGAGTACATCGCGTCGAAGATCACGAGATCGGCGCCGCGGAAGAACTCGACGAAGCCGTCGGCTTCCTTCATATCGGCGAGCGAGTGCTCGGAATCAGTCGTGTAGACGATGCTCTTGCCGTCGCAAGCGAAGCGGTAGCCGTACGAATCGCCGGCATGGCGCTGCTTCTTGAGCGTCACGTCCATGCCGGCGATGGCGTAGTGCGTGCCCGGCTCCAGCCGCACGAACTCGATCGTGGCGCGAAGCGCCGCGAAATCCACGGGGAACGACGGCCGCGCCTGCTGCCGGCGCAGCGCTTCCTCCAGCACTGCGTGCCCGCCGTAGATGAAGATGCGGTTGCCCGGAATGTAGGCCGGCGTGAAGAACGGCAGCCCCATGATGTGATCCCAGTGGACGTGGGAAATGAAGATGTGGAACGTCTGCGGCACGGCGCCGTGCTTGGCAAGCACCGCCTGCCCGAACGGCCGTACGCCGCTGCCGAGGTCGCAGAGCACGTAGTCGGTGCCGCCGGGCTCGATCTCGACGCACGACGAATGGCCGCCGAACGTGCCGGCCACGTCGAACGGGAGGCCGTCGACATACCGAGCGACGGCCTCATCGTCGGCCAGCGACCGCCCGGCAGCGCCGCGCAGTGCCGTGATGATCTTGCCGCGCACATCGGCGGCCGTCAGCGCGACCGGCAGCGAGCCGCGCGTGCCCCAGAAGCGGACGCGCATCACGGCGCGCCCGCGCGCTCCGCCGCGTCGTACGCCTTGGCAGCGTCCGGCGAGAGCCGCTCGATGCCGCCGCGAACGGTGGGCGACAGGTCCAGGACCATGTTGAAGCGGCTGATCTCGAAGATTTCGCGCACCATCGGTTGCGGCGCCGCAACGCCGATCCGCCGCGCCTGGCCGCGCACCTGCTTCGCCGCCATCATGAGCACGCGCAGGCCGACGCTGCTGATGTAGTCGACGCCGGAGAAATCGAGGAGCAGCGCCGCCGTTCCGCTCGCGGCGCCGTCGACGAACGGCGCGAGCGCCGCGCTGAGGCTGTCCGCGTTGGCGTGGTCGATGCGCCCGGTGGGCGCCGCGACGACGACATCGCCGTAGCGGCGACTCGAAATTTGCATCACGCCATCCCGAAAGTGGTGCCGGCAGCCGAGCGTCGATTATAAGAGACGTTGTCGCAGGGCTGGGGGCGAATATTCGCTTGTACGCACGCGCTAGAGCGATTCGGTCTCGGCGCTGGCCGGACGCCACACCAGGAGCCGGGCCTCGATCCGGGTCACGACGAAATCGAGGAGCAGCGCGAACAGCGTGAGCACGAGGATACCCCCGATCACGGTGTTGATGTCGAAGACGCCCTCCGCCTGCAGGATCAGGTAGCCGACGCCCCGGGCCGAGCCCAGGTATTCGCCGACGACTGCGCCGACGAACGCCATGCCGACGGCCGTGTGGAGGCTCGAGAACACCCACGACGTCGCCGACGGCAGGTAGATATAGCGCAGCAGCTGGCGCTTGGTCGCGCCCAGCATTCGCGCATTGGCGAGCACGACGGGGCTTACTTCCTTGACGCCCTGGTAAACGTTGAAGAACACGACGAAGAACACCAGCGTGACGCCGAGCGCGACCTTGGACAACACGCCCAGGCCGAACCAGACGGCGAAGATCGGGGCAAGGATGACGCGGGGCATCGCGTTCAGCGCCGTGATGTAAGGCTCCGCCAGCGCCGAAGCCGTGGGCGACAGCGCCAGCCACAGACCGACGACGAGGCCGAGCACGCTGCCGGCAGCGAACGCCAGCACTGTTTCCCATAGCGTGATCGCGAGGTGCGGGTAGATCTTGCCGGAAACGAACCAGTCGAAGACCACCTTCAGCACCGCCAGCGGCCTGCCGAAGAAGAACGCGGTGTTCTTGGCGCTCGCCTCCGACACGAGGATCGGCTCGGTCATCAGGTACCACGTGCCAAACAGCGCGGCCACGATCAGCGCCTGGTAGAACCAGAGCCGGCCGCGCGTCAGCCGCGCGTCATTTGCGGCTTTGGCCATAGCCCTTGAGGACTTCGCTCTTGAGCACGCGCCAGATCGCCTCGTGCAGCTCGACGAAGCGCGGCGTCATCCGGATCTCGGCCACGTCCCGCGGCCGCGGCAGGTCGATCGCGAACTCGCCGAGCGGATGCGTCGCCGGCCCTGCCGACAGCACGATCACGCGGTCGGACAGCGCGATCGCTTCCTCGAGGTCGTGCGTGATGAACAGCACCGACTTGCGATCGGCCGCCCACAGGTCCAGCAGCTCGTTCTCCATCAGCTGGCGCGTCTGGATGTCGAGGGCCGAGAACGGCTCGTCCATCAGCAGGATCTCGGGATCGAGAATCAGCGTCTGCGCGAGGGCGACGCGCTTCCTCATGCCGCCGGAAAGCTGATGCGGATAGCGCGTCTCGAAGCCCGCGAGCCCGACGCGCGCGAGCCAATCGTGCGCGCGCGCCCTGGTTTCCGCGAGCGGCGTGCCGCGGAATTCGAGGCCCGCAGTGACGTTCGCGAGGGCGCTGCGCCACGGCATCAGCGCCTCGGCCTGGAACATGTAGCCGGCGCGCGCGTTGACGGCCGTCAGCGGTTCGCCGTCGACCAGCACGCGGCCGGACGACGGCGCCAGCAGGCCGGCGGCGACGTTCAGCAGCGTCGACTTGCCGCAGCCCGTCGGGCCGACGAGCGACACGAATTCGCCGCCGCCGATCGCGAACGACGCGTCCTTGACCGCCGTGTAGCGGCCGGAGCCGCCGCGGTCCGCGAACGCGCAGGTGACGCGCTCGAAGGCGAGCGCGGGGACGACGTCCATGGGGATCACGCTACTTGTACTTCTGCACGGCCTTCTGCTGGAACGTCATGTTGAACGTCTTCGCGAGATCGACCGAAGGCGCCGCCTGGATCTGCGGGTCGAACGACTTGAGGTCGCGATACACGGCCTGCGCCGCGTCCATGCCGATGGCGCCGTCGTGCTTGAATCCCTCGAGGTTCTTCTCGAGCGCGGCCTTGTAGAGCGCCTTGTCGGTGTAGTAGTCGGTGGGCACCGCGGCGACGATCTGGTCGGGCGTCGACGAATTGATGAAGCGCAGCGCGCGCACCATCGCGTTCACCACCGCCT
>Ga0157379_10001541_pt1 | contig 18941 bp, 21 predicted proteins | sample S25metaG_FD_121802 | JGI IMG/M metagenome (GOLD analysis project Ga0157379, IMG submission 121802) | Switchgrass rhizosphere microbial communities from Kellogg Biological Station, Michigan, USA - S2-5 metaG | ecosystem: Host-associated > Plants > Roots > Rhizosphere > Soil | place: USA... | reverse complement strand
TGAGGGCTGTTGTGAAAGTGCTGATGGGGGTGAGGAAGATTCTGGAGGGAAGTGAATCGTATTGGGTGTATGGAAAGATTTGGGTAGAGGATTTCTTGGGGTGGGTGCAGAGTGTTGGGTGAGTGTTTGTGTGCTCTCTTATATGCGCGTGCTGATTGCGATTTAGAGACGAGACATTAAGGGCATTGGCGAGAGAGGTGAGAAAGACAAACATGGAGAAGAATATGGTAGGGTGGGATTTGGAGGAGTTGGAAGCTGCTGCGAAGGAGATGGCGGAGAGGGAGGAGGACAGTGATGATGAAGAGGAGGAGGAAGTTGCCAGGGGGTTGCTTTAGAGGGTGGAAATTGTATTATTTTAATGATATATGTATTTTATAATCGTCAGCGACGATCGATGATGGGAGTCGGATCCTGGAGGCCTCTATAGACACCGTCGTCGCTTTTGAACTCGCCCTTTACACCCTCTTCCGCAACACCCCCAAACCCGTCTAAATCGATCTCTCCATCGTCCTTAAACTCGTCATCCTCCATATCCCAAGCATTCTCCCCACTACTAGCCCTCACCTCTTCCTCCTCGTCGCCCTCCTCCTCCGCTTGCTGCAACATGTTGTCTCTCATCCTCATCGCCACACCTTCCGCTCCCGCAATACTCAAAACACCTCCAATAATCTCCGCCGTCTGCACACTCTCGTCATTCGCCGGAATAGGATACATGACCACCCTCGGATCCGCATTCGAGTCGATAATCCCTATCGTCGGCACATGCGACACCGCACACTCCCTAATCGCTGTAATATTCTGTATCGGATTCAAGAAAATAACCAAGTCGGGAATAACACGTGTTTTCCGAACAGTCGAAGGGCCGAATATCTGGACACGATTCGTGAGTGTGCCGGGCAACCACCGTTCCGCTATGCAGAATCCGTTTTGGCCTAATCGTTCGGCGGCCTTTGTGACGATGGGTTTGAGGTCGGGGCGTGTGCCAACGAAGACTATTGCTCCGTCGTGCATGGCTACAGCGCGGACGAGGGCGGCGGCGCGGCGGAGGAGGGGGAGGGTGTGGTCGAGGTCGATGATGGTGATGCCTGCGCGGGTGCCGTATGCGTAGGGGGTGAAGTTGGGGTTGAGGAGGGCGGTGGCGTGGCCCATGTGTGCTCCGGCTGCGACGAGGGAGGCGAGGGTGACGGAGGTAGTGGTTTGTGGATGATGGAGGGAATGGTGCGGTTGCCAGACGGTGTCGCGGGACTGAGTGCTACCTAAACCCTCGAAGAATGATTCTGGGGAGAGTTAGAGAGAGCTATAAGACGGCGGGGACAACATACTTAGATGAGCGAATTTCGCTCGTCTCTCCTTGATAGATAGGATATTGAGCAGCTCAGGCGGGATATCCGCCGTGGTGAGTTCATGTCGTTTTGGGGCTTTGGGAGCTTCCGCTCCTTGGTTATTTAGGAAGTTAAGCAGCTCAGGCGGGACGTCCCCCTTGGTGGTGGTTGGATCTCGTTTGTGGGCTTGCCCTTGGTTAGTTAGGATATTGAGCAGCTCAGAGTGGTTGTCTTCATGCCTGGGGGCTTGCGCTGGCCTGTGTGTGGAGAAGAGACGTCGTGTGCTGCATAAGCGGAGGTTAACGCGGGAGCTCAGCGTCATGAACAGCGAGCACAAGATTCGCGTCTTGAAATTTCTTTTTCGGACTCAGACTCCAGAGTCCCGATTTGGTAATATTCGACCACAACACGAGCTCACTTCAAGCGGAAACCAATTGGATGGGGATGCCATGTAGATGGGAATATTGGAATGGAATGGAGGAAGGGGAATGGAACGGAATTTTGAGGGCGAGATGTGTACATCGAGAAAATAGCCTTCCATAATATTTTTGTAATAATTTGAAAATATGACTCGTATCACCCAAATACTCTTCTTCTTGTTCCCAATCGACTCTTCGTGCTCGCTGTCGACGACGTGCTGGCATCGACACTGGCGTCACGCGTAACAAGCTTCTGTAATAAACGCCTCTCTCCCTCTCCTCCTCCCCGCCATGGACACCAATGTACGTCTTCACACCGCCCAGCTAACTCTCCCTAACTCTTCCTGCAGCAACTCCCCGCCTTCCCACCACTCTCCCAGGTCGAACAACTCATTATCCATGAACAGCGAGGAAACTGCGTCCCGGTCTACGTCCAGTTCCCCGCAGACCTCTTGACACCATGTATGACCTACCTCAAAGTCGCGAACAACTCCAAATACTCTTTTTTGCTCGAAAGTATCGTTGGAGGCGAAAACATTGCACGATACAGCTTCATCGGTGCTGGTACGCCACTTTCTTGTGTCCTCATGCTCTTCCTCACCTCCCTTCAGACCCCTTCCGCACCGTCCGCACAGGACCGGGCCTAGAAGCAACAGGCGATCCCCTTACGATCCTCCAAACAGAACTCGAACGCTACAAATACATCAAGCTCCCCGAAGTCCCCACCTTCACAGGCGGCGCCATCGGATACGTCTCCTACGACTGCATTCAATACTTTGAGCCCAAAACCTCCAACCCCTCCCTCACCGACCCTTTGAACATCCCAGAAGCAGTATTCATGCTCACAGACACAATTGTCATCTACGATCATGTCTTCCAGAACATCAAAGTCGTTTCGCACGTCTTTTGCCCGCCTTCACAAAGCACTGTGAATCTATCATTTGTCTACAACACCGCTGTTGCGAAAGCGCGTCGTGTTGCGAAGCTTGTTCTGAGTCCCTACACCCCTGAGCCTGTCCAGCCGTCCATCGAGCTCGGCTTCGAAGCTACCTCCAACGTCGGCAAAGCAGGATACGAATCCTTCGTCACCGATCTGAAGAAACATATTGTCGCAGGAGACATCATCCAAGCCGTCCCATCTCAACGCCTGGCACGTCCGACGAAGCTGCATCCGTTTAATGCGTATAGGCATTTACGGCAGGTGAACCCGAGTCCGTACATGTTTTATTTGGATTGTGGGGATTTGCAGATTGTGGGTGCTAGTCCCGAGACGCTGTGTAAGGTAGAGAAGAATAAGGTGTTCAACCATGCCATTGCGGGGACAGTGAGGAGGGGAAAGACGGCTGAAGGTGAGTGAAGCGAGACCACACTCTTTCTTTATTGTCTGCTAACATGCTCCCAGAGGACGAAGTACTCAGTGCCCAACTCTCCTCCTCCACCAAAGACCGCGCCGAACATATCATGCTCGTCGATTTGGCTCGTAACGACGTAAACCGCACGTGTCGTCCCGAAACCGTCAAAGTGGAAAAACTCATGGCTGTCGAAAAGTTCAGCCATGTCATCCATTTGACGAGTATGGTTACTGGCATGTTGAGAGAGGGGAAGACTCGGTGAGCGCGTCCCATCCTTCCCACCATGCACTGTTAATGGGATTTTGATTTATAGCTTCGATGCCTTCCGCTCCATCTTCCCAGCAGGAACCGTCTCCGGCGCGCCCAAACTCAAAGCAATCGAGCTTGTAATGGGCCTCGAAAAAGAACGACGTGGTGTCTACGCCGGCGCCGTCGGCCGCTTTGACTTTGCCTCAGACGAAATGGACACATGCATTGCGATCCGGACTATGACGTTCAAGGATGGTGTGGCATATTTACAGGCGGGTGGAGGAATTGTGTTTGACAGTGTGGAGGAGGAAGAGTATGTAGAGACGGTGAATAAGTTGATGGGGAATGTGAGGGCTTTGGAGGCTGCTGAGAGTGAGTTCCCTTCTGATTCTTTCTATTTTTAAGTGCATGGTATTGACGATGTTACTCTCTAGAATTCCATTATGACCGACAGCGCGCGACAGCAGCCACAAGTAAATCCACCTCAACAGCGTACTAGACCCCTTCCCTTATACCCAATCTTATACCCATTTGCAATGCGTTATTCACTATAAAAAACACCCTCCTTTGCTCTATTAGCCTTGAAGGTTTCGTCGTCGCAACTCCCCCAGAGAACAACCTATCTTTCATTCTGGTACAAGATCCTCATGTCATTTTCATCAATTCGACCACTTATGCATTCTGAATTCAATCCCTCTCATTCACTCCATGCAAATAGAAAGGAAAAGGAAAGTTTTGATCGATTTTTCTTTCTCTTTTTGTAGGTTTCTTTTCCCTCATTCTAATCTGCGTGGCGTGGTGGGGGATCTCTACACAGACAAACAACAACAGCAATCAAAGGAAAATTAAGAACAGTGAAAAAGAAGCGAAACGCGTATGGAACTGATCCACACTTTTGTTGCGACCGAGAGAGAAGAATGGATAGGAAAGACGGTGAGGAAACCAAGAACGGGGATACGCTATAAGGACATGCACACGGTGAAGAGAAAGAAACGAGGGAGCATAGTCGAGAAGAAGAGGAGAAGAAAGTGAATCATGATGGTAAATAAGCGTAACAAACAAATACTACCCTATGAAAAGGCAAAATTCTTCGCCACCTCCTCATCCTCATCGGAGACCAGCAGTCGCCTTCTGGAGCGCACGCTTAATACCAAGCTGAGCCTTCTTAAGCTCATCCGCCGTCGAATCCTCAATCTCCAACTTCTCCAGCGCACGCGCAAGCTCAGCTTCCACCTGTGTCTTTGCTCCCCGCTTAAGCTTCATGCCAATCTCAGGGCTCGTAATCGTGCTCTCGACCTGATGGATGTATGCCTCCAAGTCGCTCTTGGCCTCGTGCCGTGCGCTGAAGTCCTTGTCGGCTTGCTTGAACTGTTCAGCATCCTTGATCATCTGGTCGATCTCAGCGCTAGAGAGACGGCCAACGGAGTTGGTGATGCTAATGGAGGCCTTGCGGCCAGAAGCGCGGTCCATGGCGGACACCTTGAGGAGACCGTTCGCGTCGATCTCGAAGGTCGTGACAAGCTCGGCTTGGCCACGGGGCATGGGAGGAATGCCCGTGAGCTCGAACTCTCCGAGGAGACGGTTGTCGCGGCACTGGGTGCGCTCACCCTCATACACAGGGAAAGTAACAGTCGTCTGGTTGTCCTCAACGGTGGTGAATGTCCGTGACTTGTTGGTGGGGATGGGGGTATTACGGGGAACGACAACACCGAAGACATCACCTTGCATGGCGACACCGAGCGATAGAGGTGCGACATCGAGGAGGAGTATACCCTCAGTCTTATCGGTGGTCTGGCCTGTGAGGATAGCTGCTTGGACGGCAGCACCATAGGCAACGGCCTCATCGGGGTTGATGGACTTGTTGAGTTGACGGCCACCGAAGTATTCAGACACGAGGGACTGGATCTTGGGGATACGGGTGGAACCACCAACAAGGACAATGTCATCGACCTAGCAGCACCATTAGCACAAATAAAGCCCCTTTTTTTTTTAGCAGACATACCTTCTCACGAGTCATCTTGGCATCCTTTAGGACCTTCTCGACGGGGTCAATGGTGGATTTGAAGGTGGCAGCGTTGATCTCCTCGAAACGGGCACGGGTGATATTGGCAGAGAAGTCCTCACCCTGGTAGAGGGAGTCGACCTCAACGGTGGTCTGGGTGACGCTGGACAAGGTGCGCTTGGCACGCTCGCAAGCAGACCTCAGACGCCTCAAGGCTCGGGCATCGTCGGAAATATCCAACTTGGTCTTCCTCTGGAACTCCTTCTTGAAGTGCTCGAGGAGGGCATTGTCGAAATCTTCACCACCAAGATGGGTATCACCAGCGGTGGCTTTGACGGCGAAGACACCGCCAGTGATGTTGAGCAAGGAGACATCGAAAGTACCTCCTCCGAGATCGAAGATGAGGACGTTCTTTTCGGTCTTTGATTGTTGGTCAAGACCGTAAGCAATAGCGGCAGCAGTGGGCTCGTTGATGATACGGAGGACATCGAGACCAGCGATGGCACCGGCATCTTTTGTGGCCAAACGTTGAGAGTCGTTGAAGTAGGCGGGAACGCTAAAAATTTTTATTAAAAGACAGAGAAATGAAATCTACTAGCAAACTTACGTGACAACGGCCTTTTTGACAGTCTTGCCGAGCTTGGCCTCGGAGATGTCTTTCATCTTGGAGAGGACCATGGAAGAGATTTCTTGAGGAGAGAAAGTCTTCTCCTCACCAAGGTACTCAACCTTGATGAAGGGCGAGCCATCCTTCTCAACAACCTCGAAGGGCCAGTGGGTCATGTCCTGTAGAAGGTCGACAAATCAGAAACCTGCATCAGCCAGCTCTCCCAACCATATTCACCTTTTTGACGTCGGGGTCACTAGAATCCAATCAACCAACTGAACCAAAAGAGCATAAAAAAGAACTACTCACTCAAATCTCCGTCCGATGAGACGCTTTGCGTCGAAGACGGTGTTTTTTGGGTTCATCGCGGCCTGGTTCTTAGCAGCATCACCGATCAAACGCTCCTCATTGGCGAAGGCGACGTAGGAAGGCGTAGTGCGGTTACCCTCTGAAAGGGCATTACTTCCAAGCCTCTATACGCAAAAAAAAATTGTCACTCACGGTCGTTGGCGATGATCTCTACACGATCATTCTGCCAGACACCAACACACCTACAGCGCCCAGTCAATGTCCAAGACAACGACGAAAACAAGAGCGAGAAACTAACGAGTATGTTGTGCCGAGATCGATACCGACAGCACCTTCGAAAACGTCTTCAGCGGACATGATAATGGATGAGAATGAGGATGAGGGTGGAAAGAGGATGTGAAGGCGCTAAACAAGAATTTTTTCAGATTCCGCGGATCCGGCGCTTTGATGTGTAGGTAGCCGCTCAAATACTTTGTACACTGACCAATGTTGCTGTAAGTCTTTCTGTGTGGGATTTTTTTTTTTCAGTTATACATCGGGTTTCTTTTCACACTGCGGCTTTCGCAGGGCATGCGCTTCCAGGGACTTTCTACAAATATATAGGACTGCTTAAATGTTAAATACATAATATGGCTAGGTTATCATTCAACCTTCATTTTGGATGGCGGGGAGATGAAGGTTGCCTAGTGGACGATCAGCATTGGTACGCACCCAGCGATAGGAGAACTTACCGAGATAAACTTCAATAACTCATCTATAACAATTACCGGTGCGCTCAGATATAATACTGCCTTCCACTCGATCCAGTTAAGCGGGGTAATCGCGAATAGTTGCTGTAACCAAATCAGTACACCATCCTATGGATCAACCAAAAGACGTACCGTGAAGAAAGGAATATAAAGAATTGCGACGTGTAATACCATACTGAGGATAATCGCACCAACCAAGAACGGATTATGCCACACGGGAAGACGAAGCAGACTCTCGTTCTCCGAAAGTGAGTTCATGGCATTAAACATCTCCACCGTAACAAGAATCGACAGGCTCATAGTCGTGGCCCGGTGCGCCATCGCGTTCGTGAACATCTCGCACCCAATCTCAGGGAACATCGTCGCACATTGATGGAAGTGCGTGAGTTGGTAAAACGAGATTTGAGGTCCTCCCTCGTAGAAGAGGAACCACCAAGCATATCCGAATACAGTTGCGCACCCGACATATACGCCGATGACCATGTAGCGGAAGAAGAGCCATTTGCCGACGAGGGGTTCTCTGCTATCGCGTGGAGGAACACGCATGATGCTGTGGTCTGCGGGGTTGAAGCCTAGAGCGGTAGCTGGGAGACTGTCTGTGACGAGGTTGACCCAGAGAAGTTGGACGGGAATTAGGGCCTCGGGCATGCCGAGAAGGACGGTAAGGAAAATGCTGCGAGGTTATCAGAAAATGAACGAGTATAACGATGCCCTAAAACATACCTAACGACCTCTCCGATGTTGGATGAAACTAAAGAAGCATGTCAACGAAAGTATAGCAAACGAGAAGAGAAACCACATACTGAGATATCTAATAAATTGCTTCGTGTTGTTATAAATAAGACGTCCTTCTTCTACAGCTTGCTCAATGGTAGCAAAGTTGGAATCGGCCAGAACCATATCCGCGGCGAGTTTGGCAACATCAGTACCACTGCCCATAGCCACACCGATATCAGCCTTCTTCAATGCCGGGGCATCATTAACACCGTCTATACACTTGTTAGTAACGAATACCAGTCCCAAAAAGTAAGTCCATACCTCCAGTCTAGAGGAATAATCAGACTCAAATTCACATTAGAGAAATCACAATAACTCACCATAGCGACAACAAGAGCCTGACTCTGCAACAAATCCACCAACTGCGACTTATGCGACGGTTCAGTCCTACTGAACAAGCTCGCCCTCATAACCGCCTTCAGTTTCTCCTCATGGCTCAACTCGTCCAATTCCCGTCCCGTATAACTCTTCCCAGTCAAATCTTCACCTTCGCCGAAAATACCAATCTCACGACAAATCGCTTCTGCTGTGCCTTTGTTATCTCCAGTGATGCAGATGACACGAATACCAGCAGCTCTACAGTTTGCGACGGCATGCTTGACTTCTGGCCTTGGAGGATCCAACATGCCCACGAGACCAACGAAGGTGAGGTTTTGTTCGAAGCGTGCGTAATCAGCGGTGCTTTCACTCTGGTAGTGAGACACATCCGTATCCTCGACCTCAGCATACGCAAGAGCCAATGTACGCAATCCCGCACCACCATAAGCAAACATCTGCTCAATCAAACGTTGCTTAATGGCTGACGTCATAGGAATAGTGCGTCCATTCACTTGTGCAGATGTGCAACGTTCCAAGACAGATTCGGGAGCACCTTTGACGAAAAGCGAACCAGCACCAGACGGACCACGAGTGAGAACGGACATCATCTTGCGGTCACGAGAGAACTCGAATGTGAGGAGACGGCTTATGGTGCGCTCGTAATAATGATTGACCGCGGAGGCACGTTCACGAGGGGCGAGGGAGGACAAGGAAGATGCCATCTTTTCGTCGATTAAGCCAATCTTCTCGACGAGGACTTTCAAGGCTGCTTCAGTGGGTTCGCCGACACAGTGGTATGTTTGTTTTTCCTGAGAATAATGTAAATGGAATTCGGGTTTAGTATAGAAATGACGAACCTCGCTGTATACGATCTTGGCATCATTGCAAAGAGCGCAGATTTCAGCCAGACGAAGAAGAGGCTCGGAAGCTTTGAGGGTTTCTCCCGTAGATGCAAGCTTGATATCGCCTTCTGGTGCATATGTTGTACCTTCAACTACGAAGTTTTGTAGGGCTCCAGACGGTGAAACGGTGGAAAACTATGGATAATGTCAGATAGGACTCAAATTATGTAGAGGTTATGAAGCCTACCCTTGAAACACTCATTTGATTCGTGGTCAACGTTCCAGTCTTATCCGAGCAGATAACATTCGTACATCCCAGAGTCTCAACACTTGGCAAATTCCTGACAATCGCATTCTTCTGCGCCATCTTCTTGGTACCCAGTGCTAAACAAGCGGTAATAACGGCAGCTAGACCTTCAGGAATAGCAGCAACAGCGAGAGCAACGGCTATCTTGAAGTAGTAAATGGCACCCTTCAGGAGACCACCATGAGCCGGATCAGCAAAGTGCTTGATGTTGACTATCCAGACGAGGATGCAGATGACTGTGATAACCTTTGCAAGCATGTCACCAAAATCGTCGAGTTTGCGCTTAAGTGGAGTCTTCTCGCTGATTTGGGAAGAGATGGAATGATGAATATCACCAATAGCGGTCTTTGAACCAGTTTGTACGACAATAGCCATGGCTGCTCCATTGACAACGGTGGTTCCCTAAAATATGGATCAGTAGGAATTCGAGTATCTCTGCGTACAAACGTACGGCAAAAAGCATGTTCGTCATGTCTTGTTTGACGGCCTTGGGGTCGGAAACTTCCTTGATAGACTTGTGAACGCTGACACTTTCACCAGTCAGAATAGCTTGATCAACTCTGAAGCTGCTGGACGATACAGATAGAAGACGGGCGTCCGCCGGAATCTTGTCGCCTACGGCCACGGAAATTATATCACCAGGAACGAGTTCAGAGGCATGGACCTTGACAAGGGAGCCATCTCGGAGAGCCTTGGCCTCGTCAGGAGAATATTCTTTCAAGGCCTGTAAAACAATCAGAAATTAAACAATAAATCAACGGAAGCGCTGACGTACGTCAATCGCCTTTTCAGCCTTGGTCTCCTGGATAACACCTACGGTGGCGTTGGCCACAAGAATAAGCAGAATAACCAATGGTTCTACGAACGCTGTAAACCAGCTTCCTCCCTCTGTATCCTCGAATAATGCCAGCACAAACGAGACGACGGCCGAGCCAAGAAGAATTAGGACGAGCTGATCTTTGAATTGTTCGAGAATGAGCTCCCATAGTGGAGTCGGCGGGTCTTCAGGTAGCTCTGAGCAACACCAACACTAGGTAAGATAAGAAATGAGAAGTTGGGTGGATATGTACCATTTTTGCCATATAATACGACATGACGTTGAACTTGATCTGCTTTCAGGCCTGTCTTCTCATTAACAGAAAAGTGTTGTAGGACTTCGTTGGATGTGCTTGACCAGGCGTTGTCCATTAGAAGGGAAATAGTCCAGAGAGACTAACCAAGAACGAAGGAATTGATTGAGCCGGTCTCCTTAGTTGTATTTATGTCACGGATCGAAAGTGCACGTAAGCGAAAATTCCACCCGCCACGTACTTTGTGGAACATTGTGGACAGAACAGCCAGGTGCGTTTCCCATGCCTCGAATCTGAAGCGTTCCGACAGGTTACCGTTCTGTTGACCATGCCGGAGACTTTCTCATTATCGCATTGTCTGTGAGTATTCTGTGGAAAGTTTCTTTGCGATGTGCTTGCCTCAATCTTCAGCTTTCGATTATTCGGGTGAATTTTAAGCTTCATCTAGTTCCTATTAGTGTATCACAGCTTCGCTCTAAGGAGATAGTTGCGGTGGTCGCCATGGAACGTTTCTTGTCACCGTTATTCTCTGAATCTGAACGTGCGAACTTATCTGTATCAGGCTCAATGATCTTTCTTGCGGTTTCGATATGATCCTATATGTCTCCTGTTTCCTCAACATGTGTATCCCGGAATAAATACCCTCCACAACGTGATCAAATCAACAAGCCCTACTTGTGTGGTCCTCCGGTTCTGTGGAATGACAGCTCGTAATCAAAGACCAAGAGTTGGCTTCGTAGGATGTTGGAAATATGATCTTCTTTCAAATTCATGGAAACCACCCACCTATCTTGGACTTTAAACATCTAGACTGCTCCGCCCGAGCTTCTGCAGGTCTTTGCTTCATAGCTCCTGTGTGTAGCCCCTGACGGTCATCGCTCCGGAGTCCGGTCTGTAATGAAACGCCTACCATCACTTTGCCGGCCCCACCCTTATGATGAGACCACTGGTGTAGACGCTGCATGGTGTCTTGTACGACATGTTGATAGTAAGCTCCCTTTCAACTCAGACATTTCTTACCCGCCGATTTCAGGAATTTGAACGACACAGTGATCAATTCAGGTTTCCTATCTCTTCTATGTCGACTCCTAATACTATAATATTCTTTGCCAGTACAAATTTCCTTCGGAATTCTCGCTACATTCGACTCTTCAGCTCTACGATATAACTACTATTATCCAGCTTTCTCTCTTGAATTTTGTGGATTATTCCTGAGTTACAGAATCAGTGATAGCAGCCAGCTACTGGGTCTGGGTAATATGCAGGTTCTCTCCCGGTTTAAAGGATGGATGTCTTGTCCGAAGATCCGGTTCGTCTCTTTGCCTCTTTACGTCTGTTATGTGGACCAGGCTACTGCTTCTTGTCCTTGACAGAAGTCACGCGGCATACTCTATTGAATTATGCTTTAACTCGGTGGGGGACGTCGGGATGATACCTCGCCGATAGTCTGCGTACATTCAATCTGGTAATTCAACCATATTTGCGCCAGCTCTATTTTCTTCGTTTCTCAGCCAGACACTGAAATGGCCCACGATATAAAGTCATTGCTGGTTTGGTTAGAACACCCAGTGTAACAATGCTTCAAACCGTGGCATCCTTTCTCCCTCGAAGTGTAGAACCTGCCTTCTATTCTCTTCTAGTATTCCTCTATGTCTTTTACAGAATATGGGAACTGCAGCGGAACCAAAGCCGCCCTCCTCTTCTGAAGTATTGGATTCCCTGGGTTGGTTCTGCGATCGAGTTGGGAAAGGATCAAGATGCGTTTATTAGTCGGGCAACGTCAGTACAACCTAAACCGTTTGTTAAATTTCCTGACCCCCCCTAAAGCAAGGAATTAGGCCCTATATTCAGAGTACACATGGCTGGACAAGAATTCACATATGTCACGTCACCAGAATTGATGAGTGCGATATATCGCGATTCGAAGGTGAATCATTCTTCTTTGTGTTCCATGTGACACGCTCTTCATTTATTTCTAAATTTCTAGATAAACAGATGTTCGCATTCTCACCAATAAGATTGGAAATGAGCATAAAGCTATTCGGTCTCTCGAAAGAATGCGTCTACTCGTCTTACATGGTGGATGACATGTTCAAAATCCACCATAAAGAGTTATCACCAAAAAGTATCGTCGAAATCCACAGGCGGTACGGGAAGTTCGCCTATGAAGGTATCTATGAAGCACTCGAGAAAATCGGAGAAAATCAACCTACTCAATTAGGAGCATTCTTGAAGCCTGTCGCATACGACGCGGCATCTTATGCTTTCTTTGGAGAAGAATTCGATTCGAGGGAGACTTACGAGCCTTTCGTGAGGTTTGATTCGAAAGTGCATTTGCTTCAGGCTGGTATACCTGCGTTCGTTTTCCGAGATGCGATTGCCGGACGCGAACTGATCGTCGACTCCCTGGTGAAGTATCTTAACAAACCTCACTCGGACTGTAGTCAATTTGTCGTGAGTGTCGAGGAGCTCGCAAAAATGGCCAATTGGGTCTGTACACTTGTGCTTTTCATGGGACATTTTCCTGATATATTCGTTCCTGTTATAGTCACTCAGAGACACAGCAAGCATATTCATGACCGACGTATGGGCAATGCAAGCCAATGCCATCAATGCCATATATTGGCTTATCGCTCTCCAGCTCATGAAGCCAGAAGGATTACAACCCCTCATAGACGAAGTTGATACAGTTCGAAACGCCTGGAAAATGAACAACCTTGACATAGAAGACCCAACTCAATGCAAATGGATTCTAGAAGGCTCATTTCCCCGTCTTACATCCGCTATCCAAGAAGCCTTGCGAATTTCGTCCTCTGTAATTTCCATGCGTCTCGTTCAGGAAGATACAACCTTTGGTGGATACCGTTTTCACAAAGGAGAGAAGGTTCTATGCGCAACGAGGGCCGTACATATGGATGAGGAAATTCATAACTCACCTTGGGATTTCTTGCCGGATCGGTATTTGAATGGGACTAAATTTGGGAAGAAAGGAAAAGTGGTGCCGAATCATACGATGCCTTTTGGTGGGGGTGTGTCAATGTGTGAGGGAAGGTGCGTCCCAATCGATTTGGGTCTTTTTTTGCTGTTTATAATTCACGGATTATAGACATTTCACCCAGGGAGAATTAAAGATCTTCGGAGCTCTTCTCTTGACGCTCGTGGATATGAAAGTGGCTTCGAGGGTATCCGGTGGTCCACGTTTTGATATCACTCGGGTAGGTATGGGAATTATGCCTCCCGTCGGGGACCTCGTCGTACGCATTTCGAAACGAGGTTTTTGAATCGTTTCATCCCCAGTACTGAGCATTCAGTAGCTTGAATAATTAATATGATTTGAATGACTTTGTCATTGTGCGTTATCAAAATGATTCGAACACTTTCTACGTTAGAGAGGAGATCATGGACAAGCCTAGGTGTAAGACGGAGGAGATTCAGAACAAATTGATAATAAAAGCAGATGTGATACCTCAGCTGAATAGGTATCCTGTCACCAGACACGTACTGAACTTATTGGTACACGTTAATCACTAGCCAGACAACGAGGTCCATCACTGTGTGCGAAAGCTCCAGTCGGGGGCCACGACGGAGTCCAAGAGAGACTTCGAACGTTTTATGTACTTTGCGATTGCTTGACCAGTAAGAAGTTGCGCAGGCTAGGCCCATAAAGTGTGTTACTAGTGCATTCTACAGCATTTTCAGTCAGTTTGTTTTTTGATGAGGGGGTTACAAAATGTTTCTAGGCCTACCAGGCGTGGGCAGTATGGTTGGCAAGTATTTCCATGCCCGTCGAACTTCCTAGATTCGTAGCTGGTGCCCGTACCCTTGGCATAAAGGTCTACGTCATTTATATACCAAGGTTGAATATGAACAGGACGTCGTCGAAGAATAATTTATTGTCAGCAGAGCTCCTAGGCGGAAGTAATCAAGCATCAAGCGCCTAGTGATTCGCAGTTTTCTCTGCACTAATCTACAAAGTACTGTTCACTCAAAATTCTATGTGTACACTGTGACGATAAGTGCATACTGATAAATGTTGAAAGGTCTAATAACATGGGCAAGTTATCAGCGCCTCCGAGTCATTGAAACCCGGCTCTATACGGCAAGGTCAGTATTGCATCATCAGACTGCACCACAACACCTTTCACTCCCTACTCAGCGTCCTGCTAGGATTCGATTGTCAGAATTTGTGGGTATTACTGGTTACATAGAGAAGCATCAAGAAGATACAAGAGTTGATCTGCAGTCACAGGCGAAAACCGTTCGAGTCCGTATGTACGTTTCCTGCGCCGCGTCGTCTAACTCTGTAATTGACCTCTAGCCTGAATGAATAGCTTTATATACCATCCTTTCGCGTCCAACACGATAACGATTCCCTGATGCCTGATCACGTGGCGCCGGACTTCAGTTCAGAGGCTGTGGTTCTCCAGCATCTCCAGCAACCCTATTGTGCCTCGGGAGACGATTTACAGTCTTTAAAAGCTGTTATCAATATTTACGAGGAGTCAATAACGACACTGGATGCCAAATTTGCGAAGTCGAAGACTCGGGGTTCACAACACACTCTGACAATGGAGAAGCGTGCTCTCATTGGCAGGCTGGATAATGCACGAAGCTTACTCTCCCCTATTCGGAAAATTCCTGCTGAGGTTATGGCCGAAATATTCTATCAAACATGTTACATACCAGATATGGCGGCGGGAGAGTACCTAGTACCTCCGGATCGAGGGGTCGCGAAATCACGCGAATGTACCGTCTCGGATTTCATGCCTTTAGTTTTGCAGCTGGTTTGTCGTCTTTGGCGCAATATCGTAATCGCGACACCTCAGCTTTATACCCAAATCTTTCTTCCACAGTCACAAATCATCCTAGATCCAAAAGTGATTATACCTACCTGGCTTCGTCGCTCCCAACCATTGCCCCTGGAGGTTTTCGTAGAATTCCCTCGGAAATACTTCAAGACAACTGAAGACTTGGAGACCTTGTGTCATGAACTGCGCGGTTCCCTGGTTCGCGTTACCCAATTGTGGATTTCTAACGGCCCGGAACTCACCTATTTATTTCCTCCGGGGACTTCAACCGAACTTCCTCTGTTACGCGCGCTTCATTTTACAGGATACTCTCAGGACCTTGGACGGACAGCATTCGGAGATATTGTAGTGAAGTCCCTCGCCGACTTCTCAACAACTTTCGACGATGCTTGGGGACGCTTCATACAATTCGGGAATGCTCTGACAAGATTTTCGTGTCCCTTTGGCCAGATAGACTCTTCAAGTATCCTTCTTCTCTTTTTGCAACATCCAACTCTGAAGGAGTTTCGAGTTGTGTACACAGAACGAGAGGGACAAGTTCTTGATACTCTTCCGGACGTAATTCCGCTACCAAATTTGACTCATTTGATCCTTCAGTGGGACGATCAAACGGGAGGCCTGTGCCGCATTCTGGAAAAACTTCGTACCCCGAAACTAACGTCATTGACCATGCGCCCCGTATCGGCTGGTGAAGAGATATCGTTGGTGCCATTCATATCTGGGTGGATTCATGCGAGTCAAGCGGATTTACAGTACCTCTCTCTCGGTGGGGTGTATTACGAACCTCCATCAGAAGAGCTCTGGGAGCTACTCAAACTCGTGCCGAGCCTAGAAGAAATATTTCTCTCCTGGGGCTGCACCACCGAAGATATGGCTACCCTCAACCGAAACAAGAACCCAGATATATGTCCTTCTTTGGTCAGAATGGCCTTCCAATACGCTACTGTTCCTTTGGATGCATTCATGGAAATGCTGTCCAGTCGGGTCATTGGAGTTCCTCCTGAAGGATCTGCGGCTTGGAAGAAACTAGAAACGCTTACCCTAAGAGACGTCTATGAACAGGGATCAGCGATACCTATTCTGCCATCGGGGGAACTGGCGGAAGAAATTGATAGCGCAGTGACAAAGTTCGCCAAACAACACACCGATCTCAAGGTAATAATCAACGAAACAGCTCCCTCCCTTTGATATCGCCCCTTCCTATATTATTATGTTCTCATCTTCAGTTTTTTGTATTCTAAGTAGCGAGTCCTGCCTACTTGTATAAACCAGTTCCACGAAAGAAAAAGTGTTGGCTCCGAATGGATTTCAGGAACAAGAGTTTCATAATATGTGTAGTTTGATTTAAGTTCCTATTTACTTAAACTTAACGCGGAACTAGTCTTATTACTTTATTCAAATATTTTGAGAACCGAAATTGTGGTATCGCTGATACTCAAGCTGCTGAGCTCACCTTCTGGCGAGTTACAGTTACAAGACCCACACTGCGCACATTTACTTCCAGCACTTTACCTCAACATTGACTTGGCAGCCCAGGCTATGTATTTTTGTTGATTAAAGGGAATCTGTGATCGGTGTATGAGCCGGCCTATGTTATCTAATAGAGCGACACTCCCTCCTTTTCATCACTATTTTAGTTTTGCAAAGTCAGGAGACTTTTAACAGCTAAACAGGCATTTATATATTTCACATCTCCCGAGTTGATGAGTGCTGTATATCTTGATTCCAAAGTATGCTGGCTCAGTACTATTTTGGCTTTCTCTAGTGATGCAACTAGTCCTTTGCATTCAGGCCGATTATATTAGAAAATGGGCGGGAGGGTGTTTGGTCTATCCAAAGAATGCATTTATTCTTCCCACATGATGGAAGATTTCTCAAAATCCACGAAAGGAAGCTTTCTCCGATCAACGTCGTTGAATACATAAACCCCATGGCAAATTTACATATGAATGCATTTATGAAGCATTTGTGAATATCCAAGAAAATCGGTCTACTAGTTTTTCTTCCTTTCCTGAAGCCTACCATCTACGACGCTGCTTTTCATGCTTTCTTTGGGAGAGGAATCGGCTCGAAGGCGAACTATGCACTTTTGTGAGGTTTGATGAGAAGATCAATATGCTTCAAGCAGGAGTTCCCGGATTCATTTTTCCGGATCCCATAGCCGGACGCCAGAAACTTGGTAAACTCGCGTTAAAATATTTCAATGAACCTCACCCCGATTGCGATCAATTGGTGACTACTTTCCAACAGCACAGACTCACGCAAAACCATCTCCAAGGTGTTCTAAGTCTACGGGACGTCTTGTGCTGGAAGATCGGTTCTTACTAGCACTACTACTTGGGTCAGGGTTGGATGATGTGGGGTATTGAGGGGGCAACATTCAGGCCTTTCCATCCCGATAGGTCCCCGCGGCATGTTGCCAGGCTTACGGAGGTGGCAGGAATCAATTTCAATGAGAGGGTTCTGAAATATCACAAACCTCTACCAGCACCGTCGGCGGACAAAGACTTGGCTCAACAGCGGTTACATGCTCGCGCACTCTACCAACGGCCTGGCACCACTGGAACGGCTACCGCTTTCGTTACTACCCACAAGACCAGGAGATTCCATCGCAACCAACGCGGGTTCTCGATGCGCCTGGAATGGTTGGTAAGTCAACTTCAGCAGTTCGTGTGACTTACATGAGACGACCTCTATCAACTTCCTCTCCTGGTCTGTCCGGAACGTAGTTGCAGTCGCTCTCTCCGAACCAGATGAGATAATTTGATCAGAATGTAATTTCTCAACAAAGAATTACAAGCAGTCTGTGGGCTACACAATAGAAGCCAGTACATTGAATAGTGGAAGTAGTCGATAGCACTTTGGATAAAATGACAATAAAAACACTTAGTGAATGCCTTCAAGATCAGAGTCGTATATCAGCATTAAATTTGTAATTAGTAAGCATTTCAGCAGGTTGACCCTCACCGAGTATGGTTAGAATTTCCTCATCACCTTCTTCTAGAATATCATCATCACCTTCTTCCCCGCCTTCCTGGCAAGAATCTTCACAGATATTTTGGGGAGGGGAGCCGTCATACACTGATGTCATCGTGGTATTTGCAGGAGCGGCTTGGTTCATGGAAGAAAAAGAGAACGAGGGTAAGGTAATTTGATCGCTACTCAGGCTATTGTATGCCTCTTCCTCTTCCTCTTCTTCAGCAGCGTCCAATTCGGCAATATTTTCATCAATATAGCAAGTTGTTTGGAATACCAAAGGGTCGAACGTAGCAACTGAAACAATATCAGAGGAGAAGGATGAGAGCAATTGTCTTCTCACATTTTACATTATCAGTAGATGTTAGAATTTTGATTCGTGGTTTGTTTTTCACCAACCAAAAGCCCAAGGAGTTCTTGAAACCGGAACCCTCAGCCATCTGAACTTCAGTTAGTCGATTAGTCGCTTTATATCCAATAGCAATTGTACTGACCATCAGTATGTGTACAAACTCCAAAGTAGAGACTATTGCATAGTCAACATCATATAGCTGTATAAAAATAAGATGCCCATTCAAAATGAGAGAAAAAATTATTGATGACGCACTGCAAAAATGTACCTGAAGATGATTTCCCATGGACATGCAAGCTATTATGTGTTACCATGAGCACAGATGAGAAAGCGAATGATCATTGATCACTTACTACATCTTGAGAGCTGATTTCAGTCTCACCTGAATCGACCAATTCATCCCTTGGGACTAATATGTGACCTTGAGTTTTGGAACTACCATCACCTGCAGGCTCACTTTTCGAACTATCTTCTCTTTGTCC
>Ga0157379_10001538_pt1 | contig 18983 bp, 12 predicted proteins | sample S25metaG_FD_121802 | JGI IMG/M metagenome (GOLD analysis project Ga0157379, IMG submission 121802) | Switchgrass rhizosphere microbial communities from Kellogg Biological Station, Michigan, USA - S2-5 metaG | ecosystem: Host-associated > Plants > Roots > Rhizosphere > Soil | place: USA... | reverse complement strand
TGCACGAACACATAAAGGATCTCTGCCGTCGCCTCGCCCACAGCGGCTACTACGCGATCGCGCCGTCGCTCTACGCGCGCTATGGCGATCCCGGAAAATACGACATGGCCCACATCCAAGATTTGCTGAAGGACGTGATCTCGAAGGTCCCCGATTCCGAGGTGATGAGCGATCTCGACTCTGCCGTCGAATTCGCGAATGGCGAAGGCGCGCACACGGCAAGTCTGGGCGTGACCGGATTCTGCTGGGGTGGCCGCATCGTCTGGCTCTACGCGGCGCACAATCATGCTTTGAAGGCGGGCGTCGCTTGGTACGGCCCGCTCGCCGGAACTGACAACGATGTGCGACCACACACTGCGATCGAGTTGGCGCCGGAGATCAAGGCGCCTGTACTCGGCCTCTATGCCGGACTCGACCAGAACATCACCGCCGCGGACATCACAGCGATGCAGAAGGCGCTGAAGGATTCGGGCAACGTGACATCGCGCATCGACGTCTTTGCCGACGCGCAACACGGGTTCAACGCGGACTATCGCCCATCGTACAACGCCAAAGACGCACAGGAAGGCTGGTCACGCATGCTTGACTGGTTCAAGGCGAACGGCGTCGCTTAAAGGTGCATGAGCGTTCGGGTGGCTGTTCGCTCAGCGCATGAAGACGCGCACTTCGCTCGACGTTGCGCTGGGATCGGTTGCGGACGCGACGGCCAGCCGCGTCGCCGGCACGCCCATATCGGTCATCGAGCGCAGCACTTCCTGCGCGTGATTTTTGGCCGAAGTTTGGGCGAGTTGCACGGCGGCGGCACTGCCGCGCGTCGGTGAGACGGCTACGACCGAAAAGCCGGCATTGGGCTTAGCTTGCAGCGCCTGGCTGAGCGCAGCGTAGAGAATTTGCTGATAGTCGACGCCCGGGTGATCGAAACGGATCACGACCAACGGCGTGCCGGCATAGGCAAGCGTCGAAGCCGACATCGGCCCACCCGCCGACGCGACCGCCGGCGAGCCCAGGTCGGAACCGTAGAGCTCGCCGTTCTTTATCGCGGCGGCAAGCGTCGTCAGATTCGCACGTTCGTTCGCCGCATAAGCGGTCTGGCGCTGCGTATCCTCGGAAGTCGAGCGCAACAGCCGATCGATCAGGACTATCGTTTGATTGGTCTCGTCTTCGAGTACCCGCAACTGGCGATGATCCTCATCGACCGCGCCCGATACGCTGTAGGTCGACTGTATCTGGTCAAGCGCGAAATGCGCCGATGACGAATCCGTGGCGATCGTCGCGCCCAGCGCGTTCATGTTGTTGATGTTCGTCGCGATCGCGTCGAGCGCGCTTTGTGCGATATTCCATTGCGCGACAAGTTCCGGATTGCCGCGCGTCGTGCCCACTTGCAGGCGCGTCGTGATGTTTGCTTTTGCTTCCTGGTAACTGCGCGCGGCATCCGCACCCTGATTTCGCAACTCGGTGAGGTGCGCGGCGTTGGATGCGACATGTTCTTCAAGCGTGGAGAGCTGGCTTCGCATGGCCGCAATGGTTGCACTGACCGCCGTTCCGGTATTGGCGCCTGGCTCTATGGTGACAGGCGTAATGGCAATCACGGGCGCCGATCCCGTCGCTGCCGTTGCCGGGGCGGCCGGTAAGGTTCCTGCCGTGCCGGGTGCGGTGGCCGGCGGAAATTGGTCGGACGAAGCTGCCGGTGCGCCGCCATTGTCCGGTTCATCGCTGAAAAGGGCGTTGTCGAGGTCGGAGCAGCCGGCAAGACCAAGACTGACAGCCAGTGCGAAAGCACCATAAAGGCGGGACTTGATTCTTGGGTCGGTCGCCAGGATTCCCCACATGTGCCGCTCTCCACGCAACCGGCACGCTCTCCCCAAAGAAGGCGCCCCGTCTTGTCAGCCCACCCGCGCCGGATCGTGCTCGCGCGAGTCTGGTCCGCAGTCTTAACTACCGCGCGCCACGGGGACAAGGGTGCGCGAAGACGCTTTCTGGGGAGATTTTTGTGGGCGGCGGAAGGACTTGGATGGTTTCGGCCCGCACGAGAGGGTGGCGAACGTGGCTTGCCTTTGGCCGCGCTGCTGCATAGGTTCTGCGCCCTCAATCGCACCCGTAGCTCAGCTGGATAGAGCATCAGACTACGAATCTGAGGGTCGGGCGTTCGAATCGCTCCGGGTGCGCCATTACCTTGCAGGCGCAACCGTGAAGCGCGCGTCAGTGGGACGCTGCGCTTAAGTTGCGTCGGCGTGCGAGCCCCGGCTTCGAACGTCCGGTCCCGGGCGTCGCGCCGGAAAATTCAAGAACGCCCGGTCAACACCGAAATTCCCAAAGATGGCGGCGTCCAAATCGGCGTTTCGCCGCATCCAATCACAATAACCGCACTGATCGTCGGATGGAGGCTCCCGCATTCGTCCTATGTGCGTGGACGACGAGAAATTGGAGGCACGCGATGTGGCAACTGACGACGGCGTTTTCCGCCCAACTCGCCTGCCTGCCCCGGATTGCCGGCAGGACGGCACGACGACCTGCAAACATGGCCGGCAGTCTGTTTCGTTTTGGGCTAACAAAGGCGGCGCGCTCGACAATGTTCGCCTTGCTCTGGTCGTGCGCAACCAGTTTATTGCCACCCCAAATCTCGGGCGAATTGAAACTTCAGTCGCTCGCATCGGTTGCGACTGTAGTCGTCACGGCTTTTGATGGCCCGTCGTCCTCCTTTGGCGACGTGGGGCTCGGAGCGATCCGTCACTGGCGCCTGAGACGCAGTTGGTGACTCGCCGATCCGCTGCCGTCTTGCTTAACGTGAATTTACCCTTACTCGGGTAATGCGGAGCTGACCGTGAAGCAATGGCGGTGATGTGGACACTCGTGAGCCCGACCTATCGAGGCAAACGGGCTGCGAACAACTCCGCTTTCTGGTCGTCTAGGTTTTAACAGCGTGGCAATCAATTTTGCCAAGACTGACGGCATGGACGTACGCATCCGCGACCCCATGGAAATGTCTCTTCCACCGGTCACGCTGGACTGGACATTGGATTTCGCCAGCCGCGAACTCAAGAAAGCGCTGGATTACTGGACCTCGCGTTGTGGCAAACGCAAACGGCCTTTACGCGAGGACCTGCACCCGGCCGCAATGGCACCGTTTCTGCGGCACGTCACACTCATCGAAGTTCGTCCCTTGTCGATGGGCGCGCGCGCCTATCGCGTTCGCCTGGCGGGCACGTATGTCGAACAAGTTTTCGGGCCGATCAGCGGAAAGCGTATCGATACCGTACTTCCGCCGCCGATTGCTGCCCGCTGGCAAAGGTGCTTCGACACTGTCTGCGAAGCCGAACGTCCCTTGCGCTTGGCGGGGCGTGTTGGCTTCGAGGACAGGTCGTGGTTGACAGGCGAAGTGCTTCTCGCGCCGCTCGGTGATGAAGCCCGGCCCATCTCGATGATATTTGCCGCTTTTGTGTGGCAGCAGGACACCCAGCACTTTGCCGCCTAACGATACGCGTCTGAACCCAAAATCTCTAATCTGCAATTCGTACCGACATGGCTTCGAAGCCCTTGACGAAGTTCGAGTTCATGCGTTTGGGTTCGTCGACGACTTCGATGCGCGAAAGGCGCTTTAGAATCTCCTCCCACATGATGCGCAGCTGCATCTCCGCCAGGCGCATTCCGACGCAGCGATGAATGCCGAAGCCGAACGAAACATGTTGACGAGGCCGCTCGCGGTCGATGAGGAATTCGTCGGGACGGTCGATGGCATCTTCGTCGCGATTGCCCGAGACGTACCACATGACGACTTTGTCGCCCTTGCGGATGTGCTTACCGCCGATGGTTGCGTCTTCCATAGCGGTGCGCCGCATATGGGCGACCGGACTTTGCCAGCGAATAATCTCAGGAACCATGCTTTCGATCAGAGAATGGTCGGCACGCAACTTGTCATATTGCGCCGGATGCTGATTGAGCGCGAGCAGGCCGCCGGTGATGGAGTGGCGGGTCGTGTCGCTTCCCGCCACGATCAGAAGGATGACATTGCCGAGATAGCCTTCAGGTGTGTCGCGCCGCGTCGCGGCGCCGTGCGCCAGCATGGAGACAAGATCGTGGGTGGGTGGGAGCGCGATGCGCTCGTTCCATAAGGTGACGAATTTGCCAAGGATCTGGAACAGCTCGACCTGACGTTGCTCTTCGCTCTCGACAATGCCGCCCGGCTCGGGCGCGGCGAGAATGAGATCGGAACACCGCGGAAGTATACGCCTATCTTCGAACGGAAAATCGAACAGCGTCGCCAGCATTTGACTGGTGAGTTCGATGGCGACTCGATCAACGAAGTCAAACGTCTCGCCGCGTGGCAGTTCGTCGAGGATTTTGGCGGCGCGCGAGCGGATCAGTGGCTCGAGAATCTTCAGGCTTTCGGGCGCGAACATCGGCATGATCACTTTGCGCTGTGCATCATGCATGGGCGGGTCGAGCGCGATGAAGCTGGATTGCTCGCGCGGCTGTCGACCATCCTGGATGGTGATGCCGCCGATTTCTGAGTCGGACGAAAACACCCGGTGGTTGCTGTCGACACTGATAATGTCGTGATGCTTGGTCACCGACCAGTAAGGTCCAAAGCGGCTGTCGCGGCACAGATGGACAGGGTCTTCATGGCGCAGGCGCTCGAACCAAGGCCACAGCGTGTCGCTGCGAAAGAGTTCCGGATCAGCCACGTCGTATTGATCGAGTGGCGTGGCAAACGCCTTCGCTCTTGCATCCTGAGCCTTCTCAAGTGCTGCGATGTCCATGCCGCCTCCGCCCGTTTACGCCGTCATGAGACCCGAAATTGCTCACGCCGCGCAAGGGCGCGCGCCACCGATTCAAGCGTGCCAGGTCGTGGCAATGTGCTCCGGGTCTTCCTGTGCGCTGCGTTCGGAAGCGAGAAAGTCATAGTAGCCGCAGCGACCGCCCGGATAATTCCGGCAGATCGCCGGGCGGGCTGCATACACTGTGCAACTGCGTTTTTTCGTATCGAAGAAACGGCAGACTTTGCCGAAATGGGGGTCGGCCTTGCGCCGCATGGCATATGCCTCGTCGCCGTCGTTCTTGGTGAATTTGCGGCGCGCAGTCGAAAAGTCGAGGTCGAAGTGATCTGCCAACCTCTGCACATCACGCTGCGTCAACGGAATGACGGGATAGGAGCAACAATAGCCTGGGCACTTCGCGCAATTGTACATGGACCGTCGCTGTGAGGGTTCTTTCTTTTCGATAGCGGATAATTGCCGCGCAATGCAAAGTGTTTGGCACAACTGGCACGCCCAACGATGTCACTATAGTGTCGCAACATGCCCGAGTTCAGGAACCTACAATTGCCAAACGTGCGTCTGCGCGCTGCCGTGCAGGGCGACGGGCCGCTTGTGGTCATGGTCCATGGTTTTCCGGAATCCTGGTATTCCTGGCGCCATCAGATGAAACCCATTGCCGACGCAGGCTTCATGGCCTGCGCCATCGACGTGCGCGGCTACGGCGGGTCCGACAAGCCGCCAGCAATCGCGGACTATGCGATGGAACAGATGATCGCGGACGTGATCGGCGTTATGGAAGCAATGAGCGCCGACGGCCGCGCCATTCTCGTTGGCCATGACTGGGGCGCGCCGATCGTGTGGAACAGCGCGTTGGTGCGGCCGGATCGGGTGCGCGCCGTCTGCGGCTTGTCAGTGCCCTATCTCGGCCCCGCCAGCCGGCCCTTCACCGAGATTTTCGATGAGATCTTCACCAAGCGTGGGCGCTTCTTTTACCAGGCTTACTTCCAGAAGGTGGGTGAACCCGAAGCGGAAGCCGAGGCCGACCCGCGCGCGTTCCTGCGCAAGTTCTACTACGCGCTTTCCGGCGATGCGCCCGATGGAACCTGGCCGACGAACAAGACGGCGGATCAACGCCTGCTCGATGGCCTTGTCGATCCCGACCCCTTTCCGGCATGGCTCTCAGCTTCCGATCTCGACTACTACGTTGGCGAGTTCGAGCGTTCCGGTTTTCGCGGGCCGATCAACCGCTACCGCAATCACGAACGCGATTTCGACTTTCTTAGTCGATTCAAGGATCGAAAAATCGCTCAGCCGGCGCTCTTCATCGGCGGCAATCGCGACCTTGCCTTCAACATGCTTGGGCGCGGTGATCCGATCGCGCTCATGCGCCAGTATGTGACCGACCTGCGTGGCGCCGACGTGCTTGACGGTTGCGGCCACTGGACTCAACAGGAGCGCCCCACGGAAGTCAGCACGCGACTCATCGCATGGCTGAAATCGCTCTAGGCGATGTCTTCTTCAAACTTATATTCGCCGTTCAGCCATCGGATGATCTCACGCGCGACGGCGTGATCGACGTCACCATAGCGGCGCAGGATACGCTCCGCGGCTTTTCCCAGATGATCGAGCCCAACATCTTGGAAATGGATGACATCGTCTCGAAGTTTCAATGCGAGATCATAGCCGCAGACGGTCGTCGCCGCGTTGAGAAACGCATGGCCATATTCATAGCGCTCGCCCAATCTGTAGCTCTCGCAGAGGCTGAGGGCAGGAATGCGCGAGAGTACTGGCTGCAATGCGGGATTGACGCTATGGGCGGACAAGTGAGCCCCAATCGCGGCCGACCTGCCCGTTACGGCGCGCACATGCAAAAACGGCGACATGCGTCGCCCGTCATTGACGGGATAGTTATCCCAGAGAAATGGTTTGCGCCGAAGCTGATCGGTAACTCGCGCGAGATGGCCCGGCGAATATTCGCGCGAACAGACTTCTTCGCCGGTCCAGAAGATCTCGATTGCCGGATCGAGGAGACGACCGAAGTCCTCCAGATAGTTCGCGGGGCGCCGGCCGAAGAACCTGTCGAGAACGGGATCGTCGCTGTAGTAACTCGGGCAGACGACGAGCTTGGTGGCTTTCGTGCGGGCCGCCACCCAGTGCATGATTTCCGCCTGTGTCTGCGCGAGGTTAGGCAGATCGCCGCGCATATCGTCGAACAGGATAGCAAGGTACTCCACGCCCCACGTGTCGAATTGTGCCAGCTTGGCGGCTAGCCTTGTTTTGGCTTCGGCATTGAAATCGCGATAGAGCTCGAAAGGGCTTAGTCCGACGCCGAACCGTACATCCAGTTCCCGGCAGTGCGCGGCAAGCCGGCTCAGCGCTTCGGCGGTCTCTTTCTGATGTGGTTCGCGCCAGAGTCCGCGCAAATGTGCATCGGCCTTTGGCGCGTAGATGTAAAAGCTGTAGCCGTGCGGTTGCAAAAACGCGATCGTCGCCTCGCGTTCCGGCCAACTCCAGGGCTTGCCGTAATAGCCTTCGATCAATCCCAGCGGTGGCGTCATGGTGACCTCAGGATAGCGGCAGTCTGACGCGACGACATCAGCAAGCCGAACTCCATAAGATACGATACGGACATCGCGCCGCCGCCCGCCACTGCGGCTCTTTGCCCGGATTTCCGTCAAAGTCTCGCCACACGCGCCGGTCACACCCTGGCCGGCGGGAATTCGGGCATAGGTGTTCGGCGCATCTTTGGCATCGAAGGTGCGCTTGCGCTAAACTGATGCCGCCGCCGCGACGCCTGCGCCGCGTCGCGCATGGAGCATTGAATGACAATCGAGTTCTGGGCGACCGGCGCGGCCCTTAGGTGGCGTCAAGAGCGATAATATATGTCCGACAAGCCCGTATTTTTCGACGCCAGCGGCCGGCGGGCCTTGGGTGCCTCGCTCGTGGGATGGACGGCCGCGGTCATAAGTCTTGTTTTGGGCGCGGTATTCGCGGCCAGTCTCCTAGCCGTGCCGCAAGCCGCCCAGCTGCGCCTTCCCGGCCGTTTGACCGCAGTGCCCAGCCCCACGCTAGAAAAGAAAGCTCTCGACCCTGGACTGTTGCGTTCCGCAGCGCGATTGGCACTTGAAGCGCAGACCAAGCGTAAGGAGCGCGCGCGGCTGCGCTTGGAACGTGAACAACGTCACCTGCCGACGCGGGTTCTTTCGGCAATTCTGCGGCCCCAACCGGGTCGTCCACTTTCGATCGCTTTCTATCCCAACTGGGAAGCCTCGGCGCCGCTGTCGTTAAAGTCGGCATTGCCCAAGATCGATTGGCTGATGCCGACTTGGCTCGCGCTGCAGGGCCCCGACCTCAATCTGAAGAGCATTCCGGTCCGGCCGTTTCTAGCGGAAATACGCGGCTCCAAAGCCAATCTCGCAATCTTACCGGTGTTGCAGAACGCGACGCTTGGCAAGTGGGACGGTCCGGGACTTGCACGTCTCTTGGCGGACGCGGCGCGCCGAAAGGACCTGCTGCAAGAACTTATCGCCTATCTCGCGGCCAACAAACTTCAGGGCCTTACGGTCGACTTCGAAGAAGTGCCGGCAAGTGCGCATGCCGATCTGGCGTCGTTTCTCAAAGAGTTGTCGGCTGCATTCGCGCCGCGCGGTTGGATCATCGTGATGGCGGCACCGTTCGACGATGCGCAATGGCCCTACGGCGCCTATGCGCAGCTCGTCGATTACACGCTTTTGATGGCCTATGACCAACATGACGAGTCGAGCGAGCCTGGAAGCATTGCCGGCCAGAGCTGGTTTGAGACGACGCTCGACAAGCGCATGCGCGTTCTGGCCCCGGGGCGTACGATCGTCTCGATTGGCAGTTACGCCTATGATTGGAACGGCGGCCGAGCGGACAATTTGACCTTTGAAGATGCGGTCATCGCGGCACACGACTCTGATGCGAAGATCGTGTTCGATGATGCCACTAACAACCCGCACTTTTCCTATGTCGAAGATGACCAGACCAAACACGACATTTGGTTTCTCGATGCCGCGACTGGCTACAACGAAATCCATTCCGCCGACATTTATCGCCCGGCCGGCTATGCGCTTTGGCGTCTGGGAAGTGAGGACCCGTCGATCTGGAACGTCATGGGCAGACCCTACGGCTCGGGCGTGCCCTCCGGCATCCGCAATATTCCGATCAGCGCCGACATCGACTATGAAGGTGAAGGCGATTTTCTGAGCGTCGAGGCGGAGCCGCAATCGGGAAGCCGCGCGATCGAAGTTGATCCTCTTTCGGGCGACATCGCCGATGAGACCTATCTCAAAATTCCCACCAACTACGTCATCCGAAAATATGGCAGCGGCGCCAAGATCGTCGCACTAACCTTCGACGATGGACCGGACCCGGAGTGGACGCCACAGATTCTCGACATCCTCAAAGCCAAGCACGTCACTGCCACGTTCTTCGTCATCGGCGCCAATGCTCAGGCCAATCCGGATCTGATCCAGCGCATCGTTGCCGATGGCCATGAACTTGGAAACCACACCTACACCCATCCAAACCTTGCCGATACGCCGCGGCAGGTCGATTCAATCGAACTGAATGCGACGCAGCGCCTCGTCGAAGCGTTGACCGGCCGTTCGATGCGCCTCTTCCGCCCACCCTATCTCGGCGACAACGAGCCAGGCGATCCCGGCGACATCATTCCCGTCCAAATCGCGCAAAACATGGGCTATCTGACGGTCGGCGAGCGCGTCGATCCGATTGATTGGGCGCTGCCGGGCGCGGACGTCATTGTGCAACGCACGCTCGCCCAAATCGCGCGTGCGCCGGAAAATGGCAACACGATCTTGCTGCACGATGCGGGCGGGGATCGCTCGCAAACCGTCGCCGCACTCCCACAATTGATCGATCAACTGCGCGCCAAGGGTTACAAGTTCGTTCCGGCCTCAGCTCTCGCTGGCCTGACGCTTGAACAGTCGATGCCCCGCCTGCCGCTGACGATCGCACTGTTCAACGATCGTGTCGTTTTTCTTGCCATGAGTTGGGCAGGCCATTTCTTGTACTATGCCTTCATCGCGGCGATCTGGTTCGGAGTTTCTCGACTGCTGTTTCTGGCAGGACTTAGCCTCTGGAATGCGCGCGGTGAGCGTCGGCAGGCGGGAGCGACGTCTCCCGACACACGCCACGTCTCGGTGATTGTGCCGGCGTTCAACGAAGAAAAGGTCATCGGCCTCACGGTTGAACGAATTCTGGAGAGCGATCACCGCGATTTGGAGGTCATAGTGATCGACGATGGTTCACAGGATCGCACAGCCGAAGTTGTACGCAACCGGTTCGGCAACGATCACCGTGTCGTCTTGCTCAGCATCGCAAATGGCGGCAAGGCGAACGCGTTGAACGTCGGCCTTCGGCACGCGCGCGGCGAGATCATTGTCGCACTCGACGCCGATACCCAATTTCAAAGGGACACGATTGCTCGCCTCGTCCGTTGGTTTGCCGACGAAAAGGTCGGCGCAGTTGCGGGCAACGCGAAGGTGGGCAACCGAACCAACATGATTACCCGCTGGCAGGCGCTTGAATACATCGTCGCCCAGAATTTGGAGCGCCGCGCCCTCGCCGCACTGGGAACGCTTACCGTGATTCCTGGTGCGGTTGGCGCTTGGCGGCGTTCCGCATTGCTTTCAATGGGCGGCTTTCGGTCCGATACATTGGCCGAAGATCAGGATCTCACCATCGGCATGCAGGAGCACGGCTTTCAGGTGCGTTTCGACAGTTCTGCCATTGCTTGGACGGAGGCGCCATCCACCATCCGCGGGCTCGCCAAGCAGCGTTTCCGCTGGGCCTACGGCACGCTACAATGCCTGTGGAAATATCGTCACCTCACATTCAATCCGCGTTTTGGTGCGCTCGGCATGATCGCGCTGCCCCAAGTGTGGGTTTTCCAGATTGCGCTCACCGCGCTCGCACCGTTGGCCGACTTGTTGCTCATCTGGCAGTTGTTGAGCCAGTGGCTTGCCTACGCCCAGCATGGCGCGGAGTTCAGCAATACCGATCTGATCACCGTTGGCGTCTACTATGTCGTGTTTGTCGTTGTCGATTTGTTGGCGGCAGCCTTCGGTTTTGTTATGGAACGTAACGAGCAATGGAGCTTGATTTGGTGGCTACCGCTGCAACGCTTCGGCTATCGCCAGCTTATGTACTATGTCGTTGTGCGCTCGATTTCGACGGCAATTCGCGGCCGGTTCGTCGGTTGGGGCAAACTCGAACGCACAGGTAACGTTCGGGTCGCGCACTAGCGCGGTTTGAGGAAGACGCGTTCGTCGTCAGTCCTGACAACTGTGTAGTTTCGCAGCAGGGCTTGCTCGACACCGCCCGACAGTGGAAACGGCTTTAGCGACTCCAGTTCGATCAGCGAAAAGCGCTTGGCTTCAATCTGGTGGACGAGTTGTGTGTCCGGACGGGCACCTGCGCGCATAGCCTGGTCGATGTTGAAGACATCGACCTCTGCCTGACGCCCCGCCCAGTAACACAGCGAGAGCATTTCGCACAGAACCGGGTTTGGTTCGGAACGCAGCAGGGATATCTCCGCCGCCGCGACTTTTCGATCATCGTTCATCGGGCGATACCAATAGTCTCGACTTGTCCAATCGCCGTCCACCCCGCGCAGCAGCCAAGCAAGCGATATGACGTAGGCAAGTGCCAACCATCCGCCCCACCATCGATTCTCCAGCCGGTCGAGCAGCAAGCCGGCGCAAAGCGCGAGCGCAATGTCGGCATCAAACATGGCGTTAGCGTCGACGCCCGCACCGCCGGAAAGAAGAATTCCTCCTATGACCGAAACGACGACATAGATGAGTGCGAAACCAGCAAATAGGTCGCGCCGACCGATCGCGAAGAGGAGTACGGCGCCACAGAGCGGCATCACCGCCCAGGGTAGCCAGTTTCGCACGGCGACTGTGATGTTCGAAAATGCATATACGCGCGGCGAGGCGATCTGGTGAAACAGCGTCGTGCCGAAGGCGGTACGGAAAACCCCGAGTCCGATGAGCGAGAATATCACACCGCTCATGATAAACGTCGATGCACAGCGGCGGTCCGCGAGCAGCAGCCAGAACGCCAGTGATAGCGGCAGGAAAACCAAATTGTGTTTCACGAAGAGCGCCAGCACGCACAGGAGCGCCGACGCCACCATGGCGCGCGGACCACGCGGTTGGCGTAGTGCGACTATCAGACCAAAGAGCGAGATGGCGTGACCCAGCAATTGCGGGTCGTTCATTCCTGCATAGTCGCTAGTGAGCAAAATACACGCGACGAAGAGCAACGCCGCGAAGGTGCCCTGCGTGCGATCGCAGCCCATCTCCCGGGCGGCATCTGCGATCGCCAAAGCGCAGAAGCCGAGCGCCAACAACGACACGATACGACCAACGACAATCGCGTCGCCCAGAGTGTGCGCCAGCGACCCGATGACAAAAAACGACAGGGGCGGGTAATTGTTGACCATAAATCCGCCGTCGGGCGGATAGGGCGAACCCGTCTGCATCGCACGCTGAGCGAAATACGCGTTCCAGCCTTCGTTCGGATCGAAGGGAATGTGTAGTCCGACGACAGAGGCCGTATGAACCAGTCCCGCCGCGCAGCCGAGCGCGAGCGCGACGGCCGCCAATCGGAATTCGAAGGTGCGCGCACCGTTCATTGCCGCTTGCACATCTCGTCGGGCATCACGTCATAGAGTGCAAAGAAACTTCCGGTGTACCGCAGTCGGAGCATTGGCGGCACGCGTGAGAGCGGACCGTCGCCGTGGATCACGACCGCTTCGTCATAATGACATTGGAAGAAGAGGAGATAGGGGAGCACATCGCGAATGTCTTCGTCGGCATCCCTGCGCCCTGCGGCGAGATCGTTCAGTTCGTCGATGTCGGGGGGCGATCCTTGTTGTGCACTCGCAGCGGCGAAACGGTCCATTGGGGGACCAATATGGATGATGTGTTGGCCGCGCGTGGTAAAGACCAGTGGCGTGAAGACGCCGCGATCGACCACGGCGAACTCTGCCATGTGCCAATAGGGCTGATCTGCGGACCATCCCAGCGAGTCGCCGTCCAGAACAGTCAGGAGGCGTGCGTCCGGTGCGATCCGATTTGCAACGGCTCGGAATTCACGGTAGCGCGCATCGATGCGTTGCCAGTTCAAGGTCAGTACGCTCGCTTGAAACAGAAACAAAATTAGAGTTGCGGCGACGCCGCCTTTGAGCCAACGATCCGACAACTCGAATTGCGACGAAGCGAGTGTCAGTGCGCCGAGGACGGCCGGCAATCTGAAGTGCACGCCCCAGCCGCCCATCGCCCATTCCGGCGCGAAAATCGTGCACAGCGCGAGCAACAACAATGCCGGTCCCATGCGCCGCGATATTGCAATGCGCCGCGTCACGACACCGGCAATGAACAGGACGACAATTGCCGCCGTCACGGCATAGGCGGGCTGATCGAACCCGAACGCAATCGCCGCTTCGAATCGCTCGCCCATCGTGTCCAAGAGGTTGAATTGCAGCAGCGAACCCGTGCCCGGCGGCTTAAGCGCAAAGAAGAGAACCGCCGCAGGAAGATTGAGCAGCCCAAGCACGGCAAAGGGGCGCGCAATCCGCTCTGGCGAGCGCTCGCCGCTGCGCCAAAGCTTGGTCGCCTCAAAGCTGCCGATAATTAGAGTGAGCGTTGCAAGTGCGAACAGATGCGAGAAATAGACAAGTGTGAACGCGGCGGCGAATCCTGCAAGCAGCAGCGGCCCGCGCCTGTCTTCTGTCGCGATCCAGGCGGCCAACACCAGGAAGCTCAGCCCGGTTGCGAATTCGTAGTTGAAGAATCCCCACATGAACGTCGCGTTATACGTGAACGCGCCCGCGAGCAGGCTTTCGACGCCGACCCTGCCGCGCAGCGCGCGCTGGACTGCCGCCGGTCCGATCACCCACAGCATGACGGTGATCGTCAGAAAAACCTTGGTCGCTGGCTCAAGCGGTATGAACTGGGTGATCGCCGGTACGATGATCTCGCTCGCGAGGTTCGGCAGGAACGCCCACTCAACATAGTAATAGTGCGAAGCGCCGCCGGTGATGAGATAGAAACTGGCCAAATGCGCCGGATAGTCGGGCATCGCCGGCGACACTACGCACCACAAGGGTGCTGCGAGGATTACGCACGCGGCAATCATCGCGAGGAGCGGCCAGTTTGGGCCGCGCGTGCTGGTCATGCGGAAGCTTATGCTCGTCCCCGAAGAGACAGCGTATAGACCCGTGCGGCCCTAATGAAAATCCCGCGATTTGGGTAGGATGCGGACTTGGCGCGGGTGGCGGGGCGCGCGCGAATCCGGGCGCTGGTAGGCCAAATCCTCGATGTGCCCCTGAAACGGGCGCAGCGTGTCTTCCGACAAACGGTCGAGTTCCTGCGTGCGATCGAAGACCCGTTCGGCCACTAGATGCACCACGCCCTCGCTTTTCTGTACCTTGCCTTCGACCAACAAAAGGCGCGCGCCCATGATCTCGCGCCGGAATGTCTCAACCAGTTTTGGCCACACAACAACATTGGTGATACCGGTCTCGTCGCTCAGTGTAATGAACACGACACCCGCATCGCCCGGCATCTGACGCACCAGGATCACACCTGCGCATCGTGCCCGCTTGCCATCGTCGGTCGCCTCGACTGCGGCGCGGCTCTTCACTTTCTCTGCCGTGAACACTTCGCGCAGGAACTGCATCGGATAGCCTTTGAGCGATAGGCGCAGCGTCTGATAATCGGCAAGGACATGCTCATTAAGCGGCATTTCGGGCAATGGAGAGATGTGCTCCGTCGGAAGTTCCTTGAGACGCTGCGCCTCGAATAGCGGCAACGTGTGCTGGTCGGGCAAACGACGTACCGCCCACAACGCTTCGCGTCGATCCATGCCGAATGAGCGAAAACCGTCGGCCTCCGCCAGCACCATCATCGCTTTTTTCGACAGCTCGCTGCGCCGCAGGAATTCCGCGAAGTTTGCATAGCCGTAACCGCGGTTTTCCACGATCTGCCGCGCCCAGTCTTCATGGAAGCCGTCGATCTGGCGAAAACCGAGCCGCATGCACAAAGCGGTGTTTCGTTCCAGCGTATTGTCCCAGTCGCTGAAATTAGCATCGGGGGCAAGCACGTCGACGCCATGTTCGCGCGCATCGCGCACGATCTCTGCCGGCGCATAAAAGCCCATGGGCTGGGCATTGAGCAGTGCGCAGCCAAAGGCCGCTGGATGATGACATTTGATCCAGGCCGAGATGTAGACAAGAAGCGCGAAGCTCGCAGCATGGCTTTCCGGAAAACCGTAAGAACCGAAACCTTCGATCTGCTTGAAGCATCGCTCCGCGAAATCCCGCGCATAGCCGCGACGCATCATGCCGCCGACCATCTTGTCGCGAAACGTGTCGATGGTGCCGACATTGCGAAATGTCGCCATGGCACGGCGTAACCCATTGGCCTCCTCCGGCGTGAACTTAGCAGCCACGATGGCAAGCTTCATCGCTTGTTCCTGGAACAGCGGTACGCCCTTGGTTTTGTTCAGCACCTGATAGAGCTCGTCCGGCGGCCCGTGCTCGGGTGACGGAGAGGGGTATTCCACCGCTTCCTTGCCGCTGCGCCGACGCAGATAGGGATGCACCATATCGCCCTGGATCGGTCCCGGCCGTACGATGGCGACTTCAATGACGAGATCGTAGAAGCAGCGTGGCCGAAGACGCGGCAGCATGTTCATCTGCGCGCGGCTTTCCACCTGGAACACGCCGATCGCATCGGCCTTGCACAGCATGTCATAGACGGCCGGATCCTCGCGCGGCACGTTGACGAGATCGAAATCTTTACCTTGGTGCAGCCGGATCAGAGCGAATGCCTTGCGGATGCAGGTCAGCATGCCGAGCGCCAGCACGTCGACCTTCATCATGCCGAGCCGGTCGATGTCGTCCTTGTCCCATTCGATGAAGTAGCGGTCCTCCATCGCAGCCGGTCCGATCGGCACAATGCTGTCGAGCCGGTCATGCGTGAGGACAAAGCCGCCGACATGCTGCGACAGATGACGCGGAAATCCCATTATCTGGTTGGCGAAGTCCACCGCCTGCACAATCGGCGCGTTCTTGGGATCGAGCATGCCCTGGCGCACCTGCTTTTCCTTAAACTCGTGTCCCCAGCTGCCCCACACACTGTTGGCCATCGCTGCGGTGATGTCTTCGGAAAGACCAAAGACTTTGCCGACCTCACGAATGGCGCTGCGCGGGCGATAGCAGATGACTGTGGCGGTCAAAGCCGCCTTGTCATGGCCGTAACGTTTGTAGACGTCCTGGATGACTTCCTCGCGCCGTTCATGCTCGAAATCGACATCGATGTCGGGCGGCTCCTTGCGTTCCTGCGAGATGAAGCGTTCGAACAGAAGATCGTTCTGCGCCGGATCGACGGCAGTGATGTCGAGTACATAACAGACGGCAGAATTGGCGGCCGAACCACGGCCCTGGCAGAGGATGTTCCTGGCGCGTGCGAAACCGACAATGTCGCGCACGGTGAGGAAATAGGGCGCATAGTCGAGCTTTGCGATCAACGCCAGCTCCTTCTCGAGCGTTCTGCGCACGGAATCGGGAATGCCCTCCGGATAGCGCCTGTGGGCGCCGGCCCAGGTCAATTCCCGCAAATATTCGTTGGGCGTTTTGCCCTTCGGCACCGGCTCATCGGGATAATTGTATTTGAGCTGCGCCAGAGAGAAGGAAATGCGCTCCGCGAAGCGGACGGTTTCGGCGATCGCCTCCGGTGCCCCGCGGAACAGCCGTGCCATTTCCTCGGGCGCTTTCAAATGCCGCTCGGCGTTGACTTCCAGAATCTTGCCGGCCTTGTCGATCTCCAGATGTTCACGGATACAGGTGACGACATCCTGCAATGCGCGTCGTTCCGGTGCGTGATAAAGTACATCGTTGACGGCGATGAGCGGCACGCGCGTTTCTTCCGCCAGCGTCTTCAGCCTTTGCAGACGACGCATATCGTCTCCGCGATGCAGCATGTAGGCCGCAAGCCATACGCGGTTCGGTGCACGATGACGCAATGCTGCAAGGGTTTCTCGCACCTTGGTGAGCGCACCGCGCGCCGGCGGCATGACAACGAGAAGCAATCCTTCCTGCCAGTCGAGCAGGTCGCTCAGATAGAGCGTGCAATCGCCCTTCTCGGCACGCAGCTTGCCGCATGTGAGAAGACGGCAGAGCCGGCCATAGGCTTCGCGGTCGACGGGGTAGGCAAGGATGTCCGGCGTTCCGTCGGTGAAGACGAGACGTGCGCCGACCAGGAATTTTGCCTTTTTTTCGGGAAGTTCGGGTCGATCGAAGCCTGCATAGGCGCGCACCACGCCGGCCAGCGTGTTGCGGTCGGCAACGCCGATTGCCGCGTAGCCATGCGCGCAGGCCTGCGCCACCAGTTCCTCCGGATGCGAAGCGCCGCGCAGGAACGAGAAGTTCGACGTCACCGCGAGTTCGGCATAGGCGGTCATGCGAACAATCCATGCACGTACCAGCGCGGTGCGAATTGTTCGCGACCATACAGCCCGTCGCGGTAAAGCCAGAAGCGCCGGCCCGCATCGTCCTCGACACGGAAATAGTCGCGTGTCGGCTGCGGATTCTGGTTCTTCCACCATTCCATGGCGATGCGTTCGGGCCCTTCGGCGCGAGCGACCGCATGCAGCACGCGGCGCCAGCGAAAACGCAAGGGTGGGCCGTCGGGAATCTGCGCCATCACTTCGATAGCTTCGGGTTTTGCCAGCATCCGTATCGGGCGGCGCGGCGCTTCTGCGGGCACGCGGGCTTCCCAATTCAGCTTGCAATCGGGCGCATGCTGCGCCGGCACGGCAATGCCCGTCGCTTCTGGAATATGCGTGTCCTGCGGCTGGAAGGCGAGGATGCGATGCGAACCGAAGCGCGCCGCCAGCCGGTCGATCAGAAATGCGATCTCCTTGTCGTCATCGGGCCGTGCCTCGAGGCCGATGCTTTCGGGTACAAGCCGCTCGGCATGCAGCGCACCAAGCCGGATGAGATCGAAACCAAAGCCGGGATCGATGGGATCGGCCAGCGCATCCAACCGCTCGCGGAACAGCCGCGCGATGATCGCAGGTTCGCGCAAGGGACGCGCGGTTTGAAGCGCAATGCGTCTAAGCGCACCGTCCGAGCGAAAAAAACTTGCTTCTAGCAATCGCGCGCCTTGTCCGCGTTCTTCCATGATCCGGCACAGAGATTGCGCCAGTGCCAGGATAGAGTCGGCGATGAAATCCGCTGCCGTCACTGGTTCGGCGAAACGATGTTCGGCCATGTAATCTGGCAGGATGCGGCGGGGCGAGAGCGGTTTTTCGCTTTGGCCAAGCGCCCGCTCAAGCTTGAACACCATCTCCTTGCCGAAGCGTGCGGTCAGTTCGGCACGCGTGCGCCCGGCGACCTGCGCGATGGTTTTAAGGCCGGCGCGGCGCAGCGCCTGCGTATCCGCGGAAGCAAGATCCAGCGCCGCGACGGGAAGAAACGCCACGGCCTCGGCCTCCGTTCCGGGCGCTGCGATCGTGCCGTCGGCATAACGGGCCAGCGCGCGCGCCGCCGCCGCCGTCCCCGCAAGCGCGGCACGCACCGTAAAGCCTTGCCGCATGATGGCGTCGCGGACGGTTTTGAGCATTGCCGCCTCGCCGCCGAACAGATGGGTTGCGCCCGTCACGTCGAGCAGCAATCCGTCCACGCCGTCGATGGCGACGAACGGCGTGAAGCGGTCACACCAGTCGGCGATGGCGCAGAGCAGCTTGGCGTCCGCCGCCTCGTCCGCCTCGGCTACGGCAAGTTCGCACACCATGGCGCGCGCGCTGGCCAGTGCCATACCGGGTTTCAGTCCCTGCTGCGCCGCCTTGCGATCCAACGCATAAAGAATGCGCGCATTGTTGCTTTTGATCGAAACGACGAGCGGCCGGTCATCCGGCGATGCGCAGCGCCGCTGCAAGCGATCCGTCGGCAGACGTGCGAACCATAGCGCCAGGATGCGCCGCCTGATCGTCGGGCTTGCGGAAAACTCCATCGTCACAACTCCACTCCATCACCCAATGCCCGGTCTCTCCTTGCCGGTTGCGAACAAGTTCAGCGTCGAAGCGCGGCATTCCCCACTCAAGCGTGGCGGTGGAAGGAAGGCTGTGAATCTGCCAACGGGTCTGTGCGGCGCTGGGTTCGCTCGCCGCGTC
>Ga0157379_10001535_pt1 | contig 18992 bp, 16 predicted proteins | sample S25metaG_FD_121802 | JGI IMG/M metagenome (GOLD analysis project Ga0157379, IMG submission 121802) | Switchgrass rhizosphere microbial communities from Kellogg Biological Station, Michigan, USA - S2-5 metaG | ecosystem: Host-associated > Plants > Roots > Rhizosphere > Soil | place: USA... | reverse complement strand
GAGCAAGTCCCACACAATGGCACCGGCCAGGCCTGCGATGACCACGTATTGGGTCACGTCCTCCAGCCGGATCATGCCTTTGCCAATGGTCTTGGCTACCGCTGTGCCCAGAAGGAAAGCAGCCACGAAGTTAAAGAAGGCCGCCCAGATCACAGCCAGCTTGGGTGACAAAACGCGGGTCGAGACCACGGTCGCAATGCTGTTAGCGGCATCATGAAAGCCGTTTAAGAAATCAAAGGTCAGGGCTACGGCCACGGTGATGATCAGCAGCAGCAGTCCGGTATTCACCGGCGGGGTCCTCTTGCTGGAATAGTGGTTTCGAAACAAAAGACCATCAGGCGCTCTTCAAGGCCACTGCTTCCAGCACATTGGCGGCGTCTTCCGCCTTGTCCGTTGCAGTTTCGAGGACTTCGTACAATTCCTTCATCTTGATCAGCTGGATAGGATTCTTCTCATTGTCGAACAGCTCAGCAATAGCGCTGCGGCTTACGCGATCGGCCTCATTTTCCAAACGATGGACCTCGACGCAATGCTCCAGTACACGCTGATTTTGCTCCAACAGCGACACTCCCTTGGCCAGCTCTTCTGACTGCTGCACTATTAATCCCGCCAACTCGGCGGCAACCGGTGGCGGCGCATCGATCCGGTACAGCCTGAGCCGCACCCCGGCGGAATTGACAAAATCCAACACGTCATCCAGCGAAGAAGTCAGCCTGTGGATGTCTTCGCGATCGAACGGTGTGATAAATGTCTGATTCAGCGTCGTGATAATAGAGTGGGTCATGTCATCGCCGCGATGCTCGATCTCCTGCAATCGATCGAGTCTGTTTCCCATGTTGGCTGGGCTTTTCAGAATGTCCTGGAGGAGGCGGGCCCCCTCGGTAACGTTCTGCGACACTTCCGAAAACATGCGGAAGAATTTGGTTTCTCGCGGAATCAGACGGATCATGAAACTTGGGCTCCTCGATGACTTCTCGTGCCCGGCCGGATCGCCCGCCGCCAAAAGAAGCGCATAACTATCTCACGGGGCTGACATAGCGTCAAACTTCAATTGCCATCGTTTGAATGAGTTCGGGGTAATTCCCCGACTCGGAACTCTGTCAACGGCCCTCGACGGGTTCAGCTAGGCTGTGCTCTCCGAAGTTTATTCCGCAAGTCGAAAAAAAGGCAGGAGCCGTAACCAACTCACGCCCGTGGCAGCGGGAAGACCTCTTTAGAAACTCGCATCTCACACAGAACCACCTTGGCACAGCGCGCACGCGCATTATTACATCCGCAGGACTGAAGGGTTTCGTAATGTAGTCGTGTGTGCCAGTTTGTATTGCGAGTCTGCGATCCGCCGCCACGGTTCTCGCAGGAAGAATTATTATCGGTAGTCCTCGCAAAAGCTCGTGTTTCCCCATACTCTGGCAAAGTTCAAAACCATCAATTCCCGGAAGCATTGAGTCCAAAACGAACAGGACTGGAGGGTGATTCTCGGCTTCACGAATCACCTTCGTCATTGTCCGAAACCAGCGAGTAGCAAAACCGGCCTTTTGTAAATGATGTTCTACGAGACGTACTATATCCGCACCGTCCTCTACGAGTTGCAGTAGTCTTGACGTTGTACGCTACGATGCCGAGTCCCGTCTTTCGATAGAGCTATCCAAAGTCTGTCGCTGCCAAATCGCGATTCCCCTAAATCCGATACCTTGGGATATGGCCACGGAGGTATAAAAGGGTAGTCTGAACCGTGGGTAACCGGAGACGTTTCCGGCACCTCTCCCGTTGTTGTTGGAGATTGCCGAGCCAGAGATATTTGGATCAGAAGTAAGCTGAGCGGGGCGAGAAGGCACGAAGCATAGAGCCTCCCGAACCTGCTCATTGCGCAACCCCTCACCAAGTGCCACATTGCTGCTGCAATCAAGCAATTGCACTAATCAGCAGGGGAACCACTAATGACGGGATGGAGAATCTTTAGCCGCAAGGCACAAGTGCCGCAAAAGGTAACCACGGGCCGCTTTGAGATCGAACGCAATGGAAAAGTAGCCTATCTGGAATACAGCATGGCGGGAAATGTGCTCGGACTGATCCATACCGAGGTTCCCGAGGAACTGCGTGGTCTCGGTCTTGCGTCTTCGTTGGCGGAAACTGCGCTTCAGTACGCGCGCGAGAACAAATTGAAGGTCGACGTCATTTGCCCGTCGGTCCTCGACTACCTCGCAAAACATCCGGAGTATTCGGACCTGATCTTGCGCTGACAACGGATTCCAAGCCTAAGTGGGGCCTACCGCAACTCGAGCAGCCCCGCACTCACATGCGCGTCAATCACGGACTGACCCGGGCCTGTCCAACTCATCATCCGCCACACTCCGCCTGTGTCTCGATTGAAAGCAGGTGCGTGAATATCGCCCGCGAAGACAAAAGCCTGCACGGATCTGTACACTTCGGGATTGCCGACGTTAATCAACGTCTTACCGGAGCGCAGCAGACACATCTTGTCGCCCTCGATGTCACCAATCTGGAGATTCCCGGCGAGCATCGAGACTGCGAGGCTTGCGAAGCGCGGCACTTCCACGGAGGCGGTTGCGAATTGAGGAAGGTCTTTGATTTCGATGAGAATGGGATTTCGATTCCGATCAATCTTTACGTGAGCCATTTTTGCCGATTCAGCGCTGACATTCTGGATCGTCACGCGGATGTCATTGTCTTGCGTGCCAACGATGTTAATGTTCCCGCTGGTAGCTCGAATTTCTATTCCTTTACCGGTCTTCAAGCGTGAAACGCTGGCAACGTCGGAACTCCAAACATAATAGGCAGCACCCAGGGCCAGCAGTCCGAGTCCCGCCGAGCCCAACATGCGCTTCAGATTTGAACTTTTCGTGGATGTTCCCAATGGGTTCTCCTGACCCGCCCAAAGTGACCAGAATTCGACAGCAGACACGGTCGCCCGGGTTTCACCCGCTCATAGGTACCCAATCGGCAGCGCGGTAGCTCCGTCTTCCAAGGGAGGCTTTGCCTGTAGCGACTGTAGGCTTCCAGCCTTGCGGAGTATGTGCAATACCGATCATCTTTGTCCCACTCGCTGCTCAGGGTTGTACCGTGGCCTGCGCGACGGCCTCGCAAATCCATCCGCCTCGCGTAAGGGTGCAGCGCCTGGGTTCCGTTTTTTGATAAGCTCTCCTCGCGCTAGACCCTGACTCAACAAGATCAACGCACACAGCGGACTGGAGAACCAGGCCAAATATGCTTAATCGCCGAAGCTTCATCATCGCCACTGGACTTACTGCTCTCGCCTCAACCCGCGTGCTCGGCGCAAACGACACGGTTCGCATCGGAGTCATCGGAGCCGGCGGGCGGATGCGCAATCTACTCGATGCGGCTGACAAGGTCGGCCCTTATCAGATCGTGGCCGTGAGCGACGTCTATGCGCCGCACCGCGATACCGTCAAGGAACGGTCCAACGGCGTCGCGACCACCCACTTGGATTATCGTGAAGTGCTGGCGCAGGACATTGATGCGGTTTTTATCGCGTCCCCGGACCACTGGCATGTTCGTATGGCAGTTGATGCCCTGGCGGCGGGCAAGGACGTCTACCTGGAAAAGCCAGTCACCCACGCGATTGAGGAAGGCCCTGCGCTCATCCGCGCGGTTCGTTCCGGCAAGCAGATTCTGCAGTGCGGCATGCAGCAGCGCAGCTGGACCCACTTTCGCGATGCCGTCAACATGATTCAGGGAGGCAGCCTGGGGCGGGTCACGCAGGTGCGAACCTACTGGTGGCAAAACTACAAGCGGAACTGGGTGGCCAAGCCCATCGACCTGCAGGCGCTCGATTGGAAGCTTTGGTTAGGGTCCGCTCCAGATCAGCCCTTCAGCGAGGAAAAATACAACCATTGGCGCTGGTTCTGGAATTTTGGCGGCGGAGCCATGACCGATCTTTTCTCGCACTGGATCGACGTAGTCCATTGGGCCATGAAGTCTGACCAGGCACGTGAGGCGCATATGCTCGGCGACAAGTATGTTTTTGACCGGTGGGATTGTCCCGACACCATCCAGGCGGCCTTCCGTTATCCCGGATTTGATGTGGTGTACGAAGGCATGATGAGTTCCTCGGTTGATGATGGAGGCCTGGAGTTCCGCGGGACGGAAGCAACCTTGAAGATCAATCGCGGCGGCTTCTCGGTCTATCGTGAGGGCGTGCAAGATGGGCAAAATCCGGTCCTGACCGATCACAGCTTCCGCGACGGCACCATCTCACACGTGGAAAATTTCTTCGAGTGCATCAAGTCCCGCAAGGAGCCGAATGCGTCAGTCGAGACCGGGGTCGCTGCCGCCCGCGCAGGACATCTGGGCAACCTGGCATACCACCACGGAGGCCAGAGTACATGGCCACCGAAGGCCTCCAGCTGACGAACGGCACAGCTAGCACATAGCATTTGCTGTTTGTCTTGAAGACCGAAGCCAAGTGCCAATTGCTAATTGCTGACTGGAGCTCTACTGTCCCTCTCCCAGCTCACGAATCCAGATATTCCGGAAGCGCACCGGGTTGCCATGGTCCTGCAGACTTAGTGGCAGCTTGTCGGGCGTCGGCTTGTAAGGAGGCCGTACGTGATGGCCAGTTGGGCCTGACAGTTCTACGTTGTCCTGCACCAGCACTCCATTGTGCAACACTGTCACCCGCGCCGGGCGCAGCAGTTTGCCATCTTTATCGAAACGCGGGCCGTGGAAAATAATGTCATACGCTTGCCACTGTCCCGGTGCCCGTGAGGCATTCACCTGCGGGGGAAATTGAGCGTATACGGCCGAGGCTTGGCCGTCGGCATAGGTTTTGCTCTGATACGAATCCAGCACCTGGATCTCGTAAAGCCCCATCAAAAACACGCCGCTGTTGCCGCGTCCCTGGTCCTCCCCCACCGGAGGCACAGGCTCCGCGAACTCCACCTGCAATTGGCAGTCACCGAAAGCTTGGCGCGTGTGGATGCCTCCGCTGTGCGGCACCACTTCCATATATCCGTCCGTTACTTTCCACTTGGCCGGCTGTCCATCTTCGGCCGTCCACTGGGAAAGATCCTTGCCATCGAACAGAACAATGGCGTCGGACGGAGGACGCCCCGGCATATCCTGGGTGCTCGCCGTTCCCGGCACAATCACCGGGGGCAAAGGACGGTCCGGATCGTTTGGCTTCCAGCGCGAATCTACCTGCGCCATGGACAACTGGGCAATGCAAGCGGCGAACGCTAGTGCGAAGAAAATCGCTCTCATCGGCAGCACCTCGCTGCCCAAGATACACGAGATCCCAGAAACCACGATGGACTCGTGCTGGGGCAAGACTCCGGAAGCGATCGAATTCCGATCGGAATGAAGGACGGGCGTCCCGCCCGTCCTCCATTCTCTTTTGTCCTCCCTCCCTATCATCCACTGGCCGATCAAGCTTCCATGGTCACGGTCGCGTCCTCGGGATAACCCTTCAGGCCAAACTCGGGAATATCCAGACCTTCGAGTTCCACTTCCGGAGCTACCCGCATGCTCTTGACCTTATTCACTAACGCGAAGATGACGTAGGTCGCGCCAAATGCCCAGACTACGCAAATGGTGGCGCCCATCAGCTGGGTGAGGAACTGTCGCGAGTCCCCGTGAAACAAGCCGGTAACGCCCTGGCCCGCGTGTCCCAAATAGGAGGATGCGCCGACGCCGTTCCAGCCTGCGCCGTAGGTACCATCGGCAAAGAGCCCGACGCAAACCGCACCCAACCAGCCACAGTAGCCGTGCACCGAAATAGCTCCGCAAGGATCGTCAATTTTGACCACTCGATCATTGAAAAGAACACCCAAACAAACCAATACGCCAGCCAGAATACCGATGATCACGGCGGCGTTCGGAGCGACGAAAGCGCACGGAGCGGTGATGGCGACCAGGCCAGCCAGCATCCCGTTGCAGGCCATGGTGATGTCAGGTTTGCCGAACATGAAGTACCAGAGGAACATTGCGGACGCCGATCCCGCCACTGCTGCGAGGTTGGTATTCACCGCGATGACCGAGATGCGAAAGTCGGAAGCCCCCAGCGTTGAGCCGGGATTGAAGCCCATCCAACCAAACAGGAGAATGAAAGTTCCGCTGACCACGTAGACCAGGTTGTGCGCCGGAAAGACTTTCACTTTCCCGTCGGGCCCATATTTGCCCAGACGCGGGCCCAGCACCACAGACAAGGCCATGGCGGCAAACCCTCCCACGGCGTGGACCACCGTCGAGCCGGCGAAGTCCACGTAGCCGTGTCCAAGATTCATGGTCGTGCCGATCTGCGACAGCCAGCCACCACCCCAAACCCAGCAACCGAAAACAGGATAGAGAATCCCTCCGATGAACACTTCGCAGAGCAGAAACGACCAGAAGCTGATCCGCTCGCAAATCGCGCCGACAATGATGTAACCGGCGGTCTCCATGAAAACAACTTCAAACAGCGTCAGGCAGAGACTGCCCGCATCGTAGCCGGGGCCGGAAAGGAAAAAGCCCCTTCCTCCCAAGAATCCCCATAGACCGTGGCCCAGCAGAAAGTGATTGAGGGTGGGAGTGCCGCCAAGATTTGCCGGTGCAGCATTGATGGCTACGGCGCCAAACTGAAAGGCGTATCCCACGGCATAGTATGCGAGGAAAGCAAAAACGTACGCCGCAAAGTTCAGCATCATCAGGTGAGCGGCGTTTTTCTTGCGTACCAATCCGCAGGTCAGCAAGGCAAAGCCGGCCTGCATGAACAGCACCAGGTATCCGGTAAGCAGGGTCCAGGAGAAGTTCGTAGCTATCCGAACATGGCCCACGTTGTCGGCCAGCTTCCCGGCCAGCGGTTCTTTCGCCAGCTGCGCCTGGAAATCGTCGTAGTCCTTCTTTTTCTGGGCATAGTCCGGCGCGCTCGGATCAAGCGGCGCAGGCACTGCGAACGGATTGCCCGCCGCATCGGTGGTTGTGGTTCGATCTCCGGTTGCCGTGCCCGAGGGATCGGGCGCGGGTTCGTCAGCGAAACAGGGGGTTAGCAGACCGCCCAGTACTATGGTGGCAAGAAGTAGCACCGCATAGCGCGAAAATAGCGACCATCGCAACCGCCTCACCGCAGCCCGTGCGGTGGCTCCCGCTTTTCCGTGTTCCATCTCTTCCTCCTGATAGGTTTTTCCCCTGGCCCAGCGAAAATTCTCAGTACTGCTTATGTCGAAAGAGTGCGGGTATGCTCGAAATGCCGGATGTTGCGGTATGAACTACAGTGCTGCCTTGTCGATTTCCCCGGTGCGTATTCGCACCACTTCGTCGATGGGAGTGACGAAAATCTTTCCATCGCCAATTCTTCCGGTGCGCGCGCCGCCCACGATGGCCTCCAGAATTCCCTCCACCTGGTCTTCGTGGGCCACAATGGTCAGCATCAGCTTGGGATGAAAGTCGACTTTGTACTCGCATCCCCGGTAAAACTCAGAGTGGCCCTTCTGCCGCCCGAAACCGATCACTTCAGTGAGCGTGAGCCCTTCCACGCCAATGTTGGTAAGGCGCTCCCGCACCTCGTCCAGACTCCCCTGCCGGATGACGGCATCGATCCGTTTCATTGCGGTTCCTTCCTGGCCCCGACGCCACTCTCTTGGGCCATGATTTGAAATTGATCCGCATAAAAAGTGCGTAAGAAAGTCGTAAAAAAACCGTAAAGAGAATGGCGAGAAGCTAGTTAAGGACCAGGCAGCGAAAGGAGAAACATGCCCTGGATTAGGACTGCCAATCGTGACTTGGCGGCTTCGGAAGCGCCGCGTAATGAGAGGAGGTACGACCCATTGATCACCCGGACCGGTGACTATAGTCATCTTGTCCGGAATGACTTCCTGCTTCATCTTGTAGAGGCGTCACCAAGACTTCGCGGGAAATATTTCTATCCCTATGAGCGACCCCAAGTATTCCGGCACAGGCGCGGATTGGACGCAACTTCTGACCGATCCCGCCCTGGTGAGCCATCTCGGAGAGTTGCTACAGGTTTATCGCGATACTCCGCCCGAGCGGCGCGACCAGGCTCTACTCGAGGCCATGCGCAACATCAAAAGTGGTACCGGAAAGTCTGTTCCCAAAGCCGCTGCTGCCCAAGCGCAGCCGGCCGCAACCACGCAACCCGCGCCCGCCGTTCCGATTGAAACCAGCCCGGCGGCAAGCCCACCATTTGAACCGGACATTTTTACTCCCACATGGGGGCAAGATCGCCGTCGCCATGCCCGCCTGAGGTGTTTCGTCGCGGTCGAGCTGCGTTTGGGTGACTCGGGGGTCCCTATCTGGGGGAATTTATCCAATACCAGCATTGGCGGATGCTTCGTCGAGACTGCCACACCGGTGCCTTCCGGTGTAAGCGTTGAAATTGGTCTTTGGCTGGCTAACGGAAAGATCTGGATCAAAGGACTTATCCTCACCGGGATTGTCATCAAGAGCAGTCCATCGTTCGGCGTCCGCATCAAGTTTTCGGAACTCGAAGCCGCTGAACGCGAAAACCTGCGACACTTCCTCAAGTTTGTCGAGAGTACAACGAAGGGTTATGCGAGCGAGCACGGCTACCTCGCCCAGCTGAAGCGCTAGATAACCGACTACCTTTAAACATCTGCAACGACAAGACATCCAGATAGCGCCGCCACGCTCGCCATCAGGTCCATTGCCATGCTCAGTTAAGCTAAAGGCACGCCTGCTCTGTGGCGGTGAACTGTCGTGGATAATCCGGCAAGCAAGGTTTGAGAGAAGTTGGTAGACTGCATCCGACAGAACGGAGTTTCGGTTTCTTAAGCGGTTATTAAGGAATCGAGCATCTTCCACCTATGTTGGCGAAGGCGTAACCTCCCAAAGCGGAGAACATTCATGGTAGCGACCGAGCAGACTTTAGCCACCGGCAAGCAACTGGATTTGTTGTCCATCAACACCATACGCACCCTGGCGATCGATGGCGTACAGCAGGCGAACTCCGGACATCCGGGCGCGCCCATGGGCTTGGCGCCCGTAACCTACAGTCTTTGGCAGCAATTCCTGCGCTACGATCCTGAAAATCCGACGTGGCCCAATCGCGACCGCTTTATCCTCTCGAATGGCCACGCCTCCATGTTGTTGTACGCCATGCTGTATCTGTCGCAGGTACGCGGCGTGAATCCTGAAGGCGAACGCCTCGGCGACCTCGCAGTCTCAATGGATGACCTCAAACACTTTCGCCAACTCGACAGCAAGACTCCTGGACATCCCGAATATCGCTGGACGGCGGGCGTGGAAACTACCACCGGGCCACTCGGGCAGGGTGTGGGAAACAGCGTCGGTATGGCGATTGCCGGCAAGTGGTTGGCAGCGCATTTCAACCAACCCGGTTTTGAGATTTTTGACTTCAACGTCTACACGCTGTGCGGCGATGGCGACTTGATGGAAGGCGTCGGCAGCGAGGCCGCGTCGCTGGCCGGCCATCTGAAGCTTTCCAATCTTTGCTGGATCTACGACGAGAACCACGTCACGCTGGACGGCTTGGCGAACGTGTCCTTCACCGAAGATGTAGGCAAGCGCTTCGAAGGCTACGGCTGGAACGTTGAACATGTCACGGACGCGAACGACGTGGACATGCTGGCCAAGGCTTACAACGGCTTTCTGAATACCAAAGACCGTCCCACTCTGATCCGCGTGAACAGCCACATAGGCTACGGATCGCCGCACAAGCAGGACACCAGTGCCGCGCACGGCGAGCCTCTGGGAGAAGAAGAAGTCAAGCTGGTGAAGAAGGCTTACGGCTGGCCCGAGGACGCTAAGTTCCTGGTTCCCGACGGAGTATTGGACAATTTCAAAAACGGAATTGGCAAGCGTGGGGGTGAGTTACGGCAGAAGTGGGACACGCTATTCGCCGACTACGGAAAAAAATATCCCGACCTGGCGAAGCAGGTCGCCCAGATGCAACGCCGCGAATTGCCCGACGGATGGGACAAGAAGCTTCCCACCTTCCCAGCAGATGCAAAGGGCCTGGCCACGCGCGAAAGTTCAGGAAACGTCCTGAACGCGGTTGCAGAGAATGTTCCCTGGATGGTGGGCGGCTCGGCTGACCTGGCCGGCTCCGACCGGACGAGGTTGAAGTTCGCCGGCGCCGGAGATTTCCAACCCGGCAGCTATGGCGGGCGCAATTTGCATTTCGGTGTCCGCGAGCACGGCATGGCGGCGGCCCTGAACGGCATGGCAGTCGCGAAGATCCGGCCGTTCGGTGGCACGTTCTTCAATTTCAGCGACTACAACAAGCCGTCAATCCGCCTGGCCGCGCTGATGGAGATTCCCACGATCTTTATCTTTACCCACGATTCGATTGGCCTGGGTGAAGACGGCCCCACACACCAACCCATCGAACAATTGGCGGGGTTGCGTGCCATGCCGGGGCTCATGCTAATGCGCCCGGGCGACGCCAACGAAGTCGTCGAAGCCTGGAAAGTGATCATGAAATTGCAGCATGAGCCTGCTCTTCTGGTACTAAGCCGACAGCCTGTTCCCACCTTCGACCGCACGAAATATGCCCCCGCGTCAGGTGTCGCCCAAGGCGGGTACATACTGGCGGATGCGCCGGACGGCAAGCCGGAAGTTATTTTGATGGGCACTGGCACGGAAGTTTCTCTTTGCGTGAGCGCCTATGAACAACTCAAGGCTGAGGGAACAAAGGCCCGGGTTGTAAGCCTCCCTTCGTGGAACCTTTTTGACCAGCAGAGCGAGGAGTACAAAGCCAAGGTTTTGCCGCCTGATGTCAAAGCGCGGGTTGCGGTGGAGCAGGCCTCAACCTTTGGATGGTCCCAATATGTGGGGCCCAGCGGCATCGTGATAGGAATGCACCGATTCGGTGCATCGGCGCCCATCAAAGAATTGCAAAAGAAGTTCGGGTTCACCACCGAGAACGTTGTCGCGATGGCCCGAAAAGCCATGGGAAAATAGTGCAGTCGTCAGTCATCGGTCGTCAGTCGTCAGTCAAAAACGCTTTGCGAAGGTTTTGCTGAAGACCGACGACTGACGACCGACGGTTGAGAAAAGACGACTTAGAAAAGAGGTATTTATGCAGCCAGTAGGAGTTCTTGACACCGCCAAAGCTACCAATCCCTTGAAAGACCTTCTCAAGTTCGGCCAGTCGGTTTGGCTGGACTACATCCGCCGCGACCTGCTTACCAGCGGCGAGCTGAAGCGCCTGATTGAGGAAGATGGACTTCGGGGCATGACGTCCAACCCGACGATTTTCGAAAAGGCGATTACAGGGGGGAAGCTGTACGACGATTTGCTGAACTCCCTGAAATCAAGGACCGATCTCGATGCCAAGGGACGCTTCGAGATTCTCGCCATCCGTGACATCCAGGATGCCGCCGATATTCTCCGGCCGGTATACGACAGCTCGAAGCGGCGCGACGGATACGTCAGCCTCGAAGTATCGCCCTACCTCGCGCGCGACACCAAGGGCTCGCTCGAAGAAGCGCGAAGGCTGTGGAAGGCCGTCGGGCGCGAGAACATAATGATCAAGATTCCTGGCACCGCCGAGGGCCTCCCTGCAATTCAGCAGGCCCTGAGCGAAGGCATTAACATCAACATAACCTTGCTCTTCGCTCAAGAGGTGTACGTGAAAGTGGCGGAAGCCTATATCGCCGGCCTGGAACAATTCGCCAAGAATGGTGGCGACGTGAGCCGCATGGCCAGCGTGGCCAGTTTCTTCATCAGCCGCATTGACTCCGCGGTGGATGCCATCATCGACGCCAAACTTAAAGCCTCCAAAGATGCGCTCGAGCAGGAGCTCCTAAAGAGCATCCAGGGAAAGGTGGCGATTGCGAATGGCAAGCAGACCTACGAGAAATATCAGGAAATCTTCGGCACCGATCGCTGGAAGGCGCTGGCTGCCAAGGGGGCGCAGACGCAGCGCGTGCTCTGGGCCAGCACCAGCACCAAAAACCCGGCCTATCGCGATGTGCTGTACGTGGAAGAACTGATCGGGCCAGACACGGTAGACACCATTCCGCCAGCCACTCTGGACGCCTTCCGCGATCACGGGAAGCCGCGCCAAAGCCTCACGGAAGATCTTGCGTCGGCCCATAGGACGATGGAAGCCGCGCCTAAGGTTGGCATTTCCATGAAGGAAGTGACGGACAAGCTGACGGACGATGGAGTCCGCAGCTTCTCCGAGGCTTTCGACAAACTGCTCGCGGCAGTAGAACAGAGCTCGAAATCGAAATGAGTCCCAGAGTCAGCGTTCAGACCTACAAACTTCCCGCGGCCCTGGCGGCCGCGGTAAAGACCAACCTCGAAGATTGGCGCGCCGGCGACAAAGTACGTCGTCTGTGGAAGCACGACGCTTCCCTCTGGACCGGGGCCGATGAAGGCAATTGGTTGGGCTGGCTGGATGTTACCGCCGAGCAGATCGCCCACAGCGACAAGGCGCGCGCCGCGGCGGCGGAGGCAAAGAAAGAAAACTTCACGGACATCCTCCTGCTGGGCATGGGCGGGTCTAGTCTATGCCCGGACGTGCTCCGCGTGACCTTCGGCAAAATTGCAGGGTTCCCGCAACTGCACGTGCTCGATTCCACCGATCCGGCCCAGGTCAAAGCTTTTGAGAACCAAGTCAATCTGGCCAAGACTTTGTTCATCGTCTCCAGCAAGTCCGGAACGACCCTCGAACCCAATATCTTCAAGCAGTACTTCTTCGAGCGCGTCAAGCAAACCATTGGTGCGGACAAAGCCGGCAGCCGTTTCATCGCCGTCACCGATCCTGGATCGAAGATGCAGAAGGTCGCGGAGGCCGATCACTTCCGCCATATTTTCCCCGGCTTGCCCAGCATCGGCGGCCGCTACTCCGCGCTCTCGAATTTTGGCGTGGTGCCTGCAGCCCTCATGGGTCTGGATATGACCCGTTTTCTCGGTCGCACGCAGGAAATGGTCGAGGCTTGCGGAGCGGACGCTCCGGCTGATCAGAATCCGGGCGTTGAGCTGGGAATCATCCTGGGGACCGCAGCCCGCAATGGACGCGACAAGGTAACGATCATCGCCTCACCCGGCATCTCTGCCCTGGGCGCGTGGCTTGAGCAGTTGATGGCCGAATCCACCGGCAAGCAGGGCAAGGGCATAGTCCCGATCGACCTCGAGGACATCGGACCGCCTGAGGTTTACGGTGACGATCGCGTGTTCGCCTACGTGCGGCTGGAAACCGCGCCGGACAAGGCCCAGGACGCCAAGGTAGCGGCGCTGGAGGCGGCCGGGCATCCGGTGATTCGCATCCCGCTCGGCGATACCTACGATTTGGGCCAGGAATTCTTCCGCTGGGAGATCGCTACCGCCGTGGCCGGGTCGGTCATCGGAATCAACGCCTTCAACCAACCCGATGTTGAAGCCAGCAAGATTGCGACCCGCAATCTCACCGAGGAATACGAAAAGACCGGTTCGCTGCCCGCGGAGAAACCGGTTCTCGAAGATAACGGCATCAAGTTATTCACCGATCCGGTGAATGCCGATGCGCTGGCAAAATCCGCAGGCCGCGACCAGACGCTGGCTGGATATCTCCGCGCCCATCTCAAACGCGTGGGTGCCGGAGATTATTTTGCCCTGCTGGCTTACATCGAGATGAATACGGAACACCAGAAGCTTCTGCAGAAATTGCGCCAGGTGTTACGTGATAAGAAGCGCGTGGCCACCTGTCTGGAATTTGGTCCGCGATTCCTGCACTCTACAGGTCAGGCTTACAAAGGTGGACCAAACAGCGGAGTGTTTCTCCAGGTCACCTGCGACGATGCCGCGGATCTGCCCGTCCCCGGACAGACCTACACTTTTGGCGTGGTCAAAGCGGCGCAGGCCCGGGGGGACTTCCAGGTCCTTGCGGCGCGTGGCCGCCGCGCCTTGCGCGTCCATCTGGGCAAAGATCTGGCAGCGGGTCTCGCCCGTTTGTCGGCTGCGTTTCACCAAGCCCTAACCTGAATTCCGACCCGGCATACTACACTGGTTTAAGCTATAACCACCAAAAGCAGTAGCGATGTTTATAAAAACGATTTAATATTGGCTAAGGAGCGTGTTTTCGCGATGCGCCACCAGCATCGCGGTCCCCCTTCGAGCCGGGAACGGTTAGCGTACATATGGCCCTGAGTGAAGCAATGCCCGCAACACAGCCGCCAAGGATTGGCAAGGTAGCCGACCCTTGCACCATGGTGATTTTTGGCGCCAGTGGCGATCTGACCCGCCGCAAGCTGATTCCTGCTCTCTACAACCTGGCGAAAAACGACCTGTTGTCGCGGGAATTCGGGGTGATTGGCGTGGCCCGCTCCCCCATGTCGGACGAGGAATTCCGCAAGAAAGTCTCGGAAGACATCAAGAAATTCGCCACTGACAAAGTGGATCCCGATATCTGGGAGTCGTTCGTTCGCCGCCTGCACTATCAAAGTGGAGACATGGGCGACAAAAACCTTTATCTCCAACTGAAGGATTCGCTCGAAAAGGTCGACCACGAGCACTCGACCCACGGCAATCACATGTACTATCTGGCGACGGCCGCTGATTTTTTCGGCCCTGGCGTGGAGCACCTCGCCGAAGTCGGGTTGATGCAGGAAGACAAACAGCATTGGCGGCGCGTGGTCATCGAAAAACCTTTTGGGCACGATCTCGAGTCCGCCAGGTTGCTGAACGAGCAACTGCTGCGGGTGGCGAGCGAAAAGCAGATCTATCGCATTGATCACTATCTGGGAAAGGAGACCGTACAAAATATTCTGGCGCTGCGCTTCGCCAACGGAATCTTCGAGCCCGTCTGGAACCGGCGCTACATTGATCACATCCAGATTTCCGTGGCGGAAACCGTAGGTGTAGAGAAGCGCGGCGGTTACTACGACAAAGCCGGCGCGCTGCGGGACATGGTGCCCAACCACATCATGCAGCTCATCAGCCTCACCGCGATGGAACCGCCCGTGTCCTTCCGTGCCGATTCTGTCCGCGACGAACAGGCCAAGATTCTGCATGCCATCCAGCCCATGAGTTCCGAAGATGTACTTGTCAGGACCGTGCGCGGCCAGTACGGCGAGGGCATTGTGGACGGCGAACGTGCGCCTGCTTATCGCGGTGAAGCCGGCGTACCTCCCGATTCCAAGACCGAAACCTTTGTCGCCATGAAGCTGCTGATTGATAACTGGCGCTGGGCCGACGTTCCCTTCTATCTGCGCACCGGCAAACACCTGCCCAGCCGTAGCACCAGCATCGTCATCCAATTTCGGCGCGCGCCCTTTGTGCTGTTCCGTGACACGCCGGTAGAAAATCTAATGCCGAACCAACTGGTGCTCAATATCCAGCCACAAGAAGGTATTTCGCTCCGCTTCGCCGCCAAGGAGCCTGGGCCCGCCATGCGACTGGGCGCGGTGAACATGAGCTTCGAATACAACGACTATTTCAAAGCAGTTGCCAGCACGGGTTATGAGCGACTGCTGCACGATTGCATGATCGGCGACGCCACCTTGTTCCAGCGCGCGGACATGGTCGAGGCCGGGTGGTGCGTGGTCAGCCCGGTGCTGGACGTCTGGAAAGCGTTACCGGCACGCAATTTTCCCAACTATGCCGCCGGCACCTGGGGCCCTAAAGAGGCCGAAGATCTGCTGGAACGGGATGGCCGTCACTGGAGGGATTTCGAGAAATGATTCTGGCAGGCGACATTGGAGGTACCCACGCTCGACTGGCATTTTTCGATGCCATGGACGGCCGCTTCAGCCTGGTTTCCGCTTCCATCTTTCCCAGCCGCGACTACTCCGGCCTCGAGGAAATCGTTGCCAAGTTCGTGGATTCGTCAAAGCTGAACCCGGACACGGCCTGCTTTGGCATTGCCGGTCCGGTGCGCAACGGACGCGTGGAGGCTTCCAACCTGCCGTGGATCATCGAATCCAAGCGTCTGGCCAAAGAGCTCAAAATCAAAAAAGCATTCTTGATTAATGATCTCGAAGCTAATGCCTGGGGCATTCCCGCTCTCGACGCCAAGGATGTGGTCTCGCTCAACCAGGTCAAGGAACAGCCGGTAGGAAACCAGGCCGTGATCGCCGCCGGTACCGGGCTGGGGCAAGCCGGAATGTACTGGGACGGCTCGAAGTACCACGTGTTCGCCTGCGAGGGCGGGCACGCGGATTTTGCTCCGCGCAACCAACTGGAAGTGGAACTCTTCAATTATCTTCATGTCCGCTTCGGTCACGTCAGTTACGAGCGAATCGTGTCCGGTCCGGGTCTGGTCAATGTTTTCAGCTTTCTCCGCGACACCGGACGTGGCACAGCTCCGCCATGGCTCATCGAGGAAATGTCCCAGTCCGATCCGGCGGCGGCAATCTCTCGCGCCGGCATCGACGGCAAGTGCGGCCTATGCGAACACGCCCTGGACTTGTTTGTCTCGATCTACGGGGCCGAAGCTGGTAATCTGGCGCTCAAGATTATGGCCACTGGGGGGATTTATCTGGGCGGCGGGATCGCCCCCAAAATGTTGGCCAAACTCTCCGGGCCTTTGTTCATGCAGGCCTTCACCGGCAAAGGTAGGATGCAAGCTTTGCTGGAGTCGATGCCGGTCAAGGTAATCACCAACGACCGGATCGCGCTGCTGGGCGCCGCGCGCTGCGCGCTGGTCAAGAGTGCCGCGATGCTAGAGATTCAACATGCCGAGGCAACCTGAAATTCGAATTCTGAAAACTGCCACGGCTTTGTTTGAGGCTGCGGCGGCCGAATTCGCGGCCCAGGCCTCCGCGGCGGTGGGGGCCAAAGGCAGATTCACCTTGGCTCTCTCCGGTGGGTCGACGCCCAGGACCCTATACTCCCTGCTGGCCACCAAGCCCGGCATCGCATGGGACAAGATTGGTATTTTCTGGGGCGACGAGCGCCACGTGCCTCCCGACCATCCGGAGAGCAATTACCGCATGGCCAATGAGGCACTGTTGTCCAAGGTCCCGGTGCATCCGGAAAATGTTTCTCGCATTTGTGCCGAGGAAAAAGATGCTGCTGCGGCGGCCCTGCAATATGAGCAGACCCTCAAGGATTTTTTTCACTTATCTCCAGGCGAATTTCCGCGGTTCGATCTGATTTTCCTGGGCGTCGGACCCGACGGACACACCGCTTCCCTCTTTCCCGGCACATCGGCGCTGAACGAAACAAAGCGTCTGGTAGTCGCCAACTGGGTGCCCAAATTCAACACTTACCGCATCACGTTCACTTTTCCGGTCCTGAATGCCGCGGCGTGTGTGATCTTTCTGCTGAGTGGAGCCGACAAAGCGGCAACCCTCCGGGAAGTACTGGAGAACAAGAGCGCGGATCTGCCGTCGCAAAAGGTGTGCCCGGTCAACGGCAAACTAATCTGGATGGTGGATGAGCCCGCTGCAAGAACCCTGTCCCGCCCTCAACGCCTTTAGTTGCGTCGTTTCGCCTACAGGCCGCCGTCCGCACGGGAATTACAACTCATGTTGATTAAAGAACTCTGGCGTTATCCAGTGAAGTCCATGGCCGGCGAACAACTGGATGCCGCCGACATTACCGAGCACGGCATCGCCGGCGACCGGATCATCCAAGTACGAAACGCCAGGGGGCGAATCTTCTCGGCGCGAACCAGGCCCGACCTTCTGCGGCATAAAGCTGAGGTGAAGGAGAATGGCGAGGTGCTGGTGGATGGGCGTCCCTGGGATGCAAAGGACGTCGCTCTCGATATCGAGAAGGCAGCTGGCGCGGGAACCCGCCTCGTCCGCAGCGACGCGGATGACCGTTTCGATGTACTTCCCCTCCTGGTCATGACGGACGGGGCGTTTGCCGCGGTAGGCTACGACAGGCGGCGCTTTCGCCCCAACCTGGTCCTCGGAGGCGTTGAAGGACTCGCCGAGCGTCAATGGGAGGGGGCGCGCTTGCACATCGGCAAAGCCATCATCGGCATGGACGATCTCCGCGCTCGCTGCATCATGACGACATTCGACCCCGATTCGGGTAATCAGGATCTGAACGTGTTGCGTCGCGTACAAAGGGAGTTCGGCGGCGTACTGGGACTCAACAGCTACATCGTAACTCCGGGCCGCATCGCGGTTGGCAACCCGGTCGAACTAATCCCGCGAACATGAGCGGCTCGGCGATGTCGTCTTTCTGGGAGTCGACCTGGGCTGGTATGGCAAGCCGAGCGGCCTGGCCTCGATCGGAATCAGCCGTGAGGATCTGCATCTCCGAAACCTGAGCCGGTTGGAAGATTCTGACGAGATTCTGCGTTGGATCCAAATGGAGGCCGGAGACAGCAGTGCGGTCGTCGCGGTGGACGCTCCGCTGGTCATCCGCAACCGCACCGGTATCCGCGACTCTGAACGTGCAATGAACCAGGAATTTCGCCGCTTCTACGCCGGGCGCCACGCCGCCAATCTCGGCCGCCCTTTTGCCCAAAAGGTTCTGTCGTTCAGTCAGAAGCTCTCAGACCTGGGCTTCGGCCACGGCGCGGAGATGAACGCCCGGGAGAAGGGTCGATTTCAAATCGAAGTACATCCCCACGCTGCGACGGTCAATCTTTTCAATTTGCCCAGGATTGTGAAGTAGAAGCGCGGCCGGCGCGCATCTCGTGCAAGAGAACTGCGCCGCTTGCGCAGGCTGATGCTCTCGCGACTCCCGCTGCTTCATCCCGCATTGTCGTTGCATTTGTCTGCCATACCCGACACTGGCAAGCTGAAACCCGTCGAATACCAGATTGATGCCGTGCTGTGCTCATATATCGCCGCCCACTGGTGGTTCTGGGGAATCCGCCGAAATCGCGTGTATGGCTGTGGTGAAAAGGGTTACGTCGTGGTGCCCGAGCGTAAGAGTTCTATCCTTACGCCAGGCGAAAGACTCTGATCTCTACAGGGAACGACTGGTCGGACTTCTCTCGATTCTTATCAAGCCGTGGATCGGAGAGATATGCAATCATTGCCGACTGCTGCATTCACTTTTGAGGTGTTCCGCCCTGGTTTGTAGTTGTAGCGTGGAGTCGATCCTCCATTTGTCGCGCTTCTCGATCGCGGTGCAAACCGTGCAAT
>Ga0157379_10001532_pt1 | contig 19013 bp, 16 predicted proteins | sample S25metaG_FD_121802 | JGI IMG/M metagenome (GOLD analysis project Ga0157379, IMG submission 121802) | Switchgrass rhizosphere microbial communities from Kellogg Biological Station, Michigan, USA - S2-5 metaG | ecosystem: Host-associated > Plants > Roots > Rhizosphere > Soil | place: USA... | reverse complement strand
TCCAGATCCGCGAGCAGTTCGACAGCCTCGACATCCGCCACCTCGAAAAGCTCAAGGACGAGTGACCGTGGAAGCGCTCGTCTTCGTGCTCGGCTTCCCGCTCGCGGGCAGCATCGTCCTCGCGTTCATCGGCCAGCGCCCGGTCGCACGCGACGTCAACGTCGCCTTCAGCGCCGCGACCTTCGCCGGCGCGTGCGCGCTCACCGTGCGCGTCGTCGCGTCGGGACCGCTGCTGGCGTTCGCCGACGAGTTCTTCATCGACCCGCTCAACGTCTTCCTCGTGACGCTGACGGCGTTCGTCGGCCTGACGACCGCCATCTTCTCGCGCCCGTACATGCGCATCGAGCAGGACCACGGGACGATGACGCCGCCGCGGATGCGCCTCTACCACAGCATGTACCAGCTGTTCAGCTTCACGATGCTGGTGGCGCTGACGACCAACAACATGGGGATCCTCTGGGTCGCGATGGAGGCGGCGACGCTGACGACGGTGCTCCTGGTGAGCGTCTACCGCACCGCGGCGAGCCTCGAGGCGGCGTGGAAGTACTTCATCCTGTGCGGCGTCGGCATCGCGCTCGCCCTGTTCGGCACGGTGCTGCTCTACATGGCCGCCGAGAAGGTCGTCGGCGCCGAGGGCGGCGCGCTCCTCTGGACGCATCTGGACCTGGCCAAGAGCCGGCTCGATCCGAACATCATCACGCTCGCGTTCGCGTTCCTCTTCATCGGCTACGGCACCAAGGTCGGGCTGGTGCCGCTGCACAACTGGCTGCCCGACGCGCACGCCGAAGGCCCGACACCGGTCTCGGCGGTGCTCTCGGGGCTGCTCCTCAACGTCGCCATGTACGCCCTCCTGCGCTGCAAGGTGCTCACCGACGGTGCGCTGCACAGTCCGCTCGCCGGACAGCTGCTGATGGGCTTCGGCCTGGTCTCGGTGGTCGTCGCCGCGTTCTTTCTCTCGCGCCAGAAGGACGTCAAGCGCATGTTCGCGTACTCGTCGATCGAGCACATGGGGCTGATCGCGTTCGCGTTCGGGCTCGGCGGCCCGATCGCCAACTTCGCCGGCCTGCTGCACATGACGGTGCATTCGCTGACCAAGTCGGCGATCTTCTTTGCCGTCGGCCACGCGACGCAGAAGGCGGGCACGCAGGTGATGAGCGAGATCCGCGGCCTGATCCGGGTCAGCCCGACCGTCGGCTGGGGAATGATGCTCGGCTCGCTCGCGATCCTCGGCATGCCGCCGTTCGGCGTCTTCGCGAGCGAGTTCCTCATCCTCACGACCGCGATGCGCGAGCAGCCGTGGGCGACGCCGATCCTGCTGCTCGCGCTCGGCGTCGCCTTCGCGTCGGTGCTCGGCCGCGTGCTGCCGATGGTGTTCGGCGAGACCACGGTGCGCAAGCTCTCCCATCCGCCGGCGCTGCTGCCGGTGTTCGTCCATCTCGCGCTCGGCCTGATGCTCGGGTTGTACGTGCCGCCCTATCTGGTCGGCTGGTACACGCAGGCGGCGCGGATGATCGGAGGCTGACGGCGTGCGCATCCCGGGACTGGAGCTCGCGCTCGAACGGCTGCCGGCGCCGCTGCCGATCTGGTACGCACGCGTCGACGCCGACGCGTGGCTCGCCGCTGCACGCGCGGTGGCGACGGCCGAGGGCCGCCTCGTCGCGCTCTGGGGCGCGGACCGAGGCTGGCGAGAAGGCGGCGGCTTCGCGGTCTCGGCCGCGTACGCGCTCGCCGAGGGGCTCGTCTGGCTCGACCTCGCGTTGGCTGCCGACGCCCCCATGTATCCGGACCTCTCGCCGCACTTCCACTGCGCGGTGCGGATGCAACGCGCCGCCGCCGACCTCGTCGGCATCGTCGCGATCGGCGCCCGCGACACGCGGCCCTGGCTCGACCACGGCGCCTGGCCGGCCGATCGCTTCCCGCTCCACGACCACCCCGGCGACGAATCGTCCGCGGCGACGAGGTCGGCGATCGACTATCCGTTCGTTCGCGTCGCCGGCGACGGCGTCCACGAGATCCCGGTCGGCCCGGTGCACGCCGGCGTCATCGAGCCCGGGCATTTCCGCTTCTCGGTCGTCGGCGAGAAGGTGCTGCGCCTCGAGGAACGCCTCGGCTACACGCACAAGGGAATCGAGAAGCGCTTCACCGAGCTCGCGCCGCTCGACGCACATCGCCTCGCCGGACGCGTGTCGGGCGACTCGACGGTCGCGTACGCATGGGCCTACTGCATGGCGCTGGAAGCGGCCGCGGACTGCACGACGCCAGCGCGCGCGCAGTGGCTGCGCGCGCTCCTGCTCGAGCGCGAGCGCGTCGCCGCCCATCTCGGCGATCTCGGCGCGCTCGGCAACGACGCTGCGCTGGCGTTCGCCCTGGCGCAGTTCTCGCGGCTGCGCGAGGACTGGCTCCGCGTCTCGCAGCAGCTCTTCGGCCATCGCCTGATGATGGATCGCATCGTTCCCGGCGGCACCGCGATCGACGTCGATGCGGCGGCAGCCGAGCGGCTGCGCGCGCAATGCGAGGCGACGCTCGTCGAGGCGCGCGAGCTGAAGTCGATCTACGACGAGCACGCCGGTCTGCAGGACCGCTTCGTCGGCACCGGACGCATCAGCCACGAGCTCGCGGTGCAGCTCGGCGTGACCGGACTCGCCGGCCGCGCGAGCGGGCGCGCCGACGACCTGCGCGCCGATCACGCCTGGCCTCCATACGACGTCCTAGGCGTCAGGACCGCGACGAACGGCGCCGGCGACGTCGCGGCGCGCGTCGCGGTGCGCTTCGCAGAGCTGTTCGAATCGCTGCGCCTGATCCCGGCCATCCTCGCCGCGCTGCCGGCGGGCGAGCGTCGCGCCGAGTTCCGCCTCGCGCCGGGAGCGTCGATCGGCGCCGGCTGGGTCGAGGGCTGGCGCGGCGAAGTCTTCGTCGCCCTCGAGCTCGAGAGCGACGCGCGCGGCGATCGCATCCGCCGCTGCCACTGCCACGACCCGTCGTGGCAGAACTGGCCGGCGCTCGAGCACGCGGTGATCGGCAACATCGTTCCCGACTTCCCGCTGATCAACAAGTCGTTCAACCTCAGCTATTCGGGGCATGACCTGTGATCCGGCACTGCGCGAGCGGGACCTGACGTCGTGTGGAAGATCCTCCGCCAGATCGGCCGCACGGGAATGCGCAGCGAAGCGCCGCCGGCGTGCGACGAGGCGCTCCGCGTCGAAGCCGAGCAGATCCAGCGCGAGCTGCTCGCGATCCTCGGCCGGGCGCTGACGATCCGCGAGGTCGACGCGGGGTCGTGCAACGGCTGCGAGCTCGAGATCAACGCGCTCGACAACCCCTACTACAACCTCGAGGGACTCGGCATCCGCTTCGTCGCCAGTCCGCGCCACGCCGACCTGCTGCTCGTCACCGGTCCGGTGTCGCGCCACATGGAGCTCGCGCTGACGCAGACCTACGAAGCGACGCCGGCACCGAAGCTCGTCGTCGCCGTCGGCGACTGCGGCGCCGGCTGCGGAATCTTCGCGAAGGGCTACGCGACGTGCGGCGCCGTCGCCGACGTCGTGCCGGTCGACGTCGCCGTGCCGGGCTGCCCGCCGGCGCCGATCGAGATCCTGCGCGGCATCCTGACGGCAGTGCGCAGGTGCGGGCCCGACGCATCCGACGACGCGAAGGCGCACTAGTCCACGAATCCGCGCGCCGACGCCCGGCGATGCTCGGCTATCCTGTCGCGAAACAGCTCGGCGAGACGGCGTGGGATATCTCGAGGACCTCAAGCGCCAGGCCGATGACGTGCTGGCTCAGCAGCGCCAGGATATCGGCGCCCTGCAGCGCAACGCGATGCTGACCGACGCAGCGTGCCAGGCGGCGTCGCGCTACCTGTTCACGCTCGCGCGCCAGCTCAACGTCCTGCAGCCGATGTCGAAGACGGTCTGGTGGCTCGACCGCAAGACGTCGTTCAGCCAGCTGCGCTTCACCGGGTTCCGCGCCGACTCGCGGATGAAGAAGCTGCGCGACGCCGAGGTGTTCGACCTGATCGCGCTCAACTTCGCGGCCAGGACCGGCAGCCGCGTCACGATCGCGAAGGACTTCCCGCCCGAGATCGAGAAGCTCGAGTCGCGGCTGCGCCAATGCGGTGCGCACTACGACAGCGAGGTGATCCGCGACCCGGAGACCGGCAAGTTCGTCGAGAAGCGCTTCGAGCTCGTCGCCGATTTCCAGAGCTCGGTGCGCGTCGTCCCCGACCACGACACGGCGCGGATCGCGTTCCACGTCGCCAACGTCGACGGCTTCGAGACGGTGAGCGTCGCTTTCCCGGCGTTCGAGGTCGGCACGGCGCGGCTCGACGAGCTGGCGCGCTGGCTCACCGGCGAGCCGCACGCGTTCCTGCGCGACGGCGAGCACGTCCGCCGCGTCCCGGCCTGAGCGGAGAGCCTCTCCCGGCGGCCGGCGCGCGCCGGCTAGACTTTCGGGTTTCCACCGCCACCGGACCGCGATGCCGCTCTTCTGGAAGCCCTACACCTCCGATGTCACCGCGTTCATCCAGGAGTTGAAGGACAAGCGCCCGACGCTCGAGGACGAGCAGCGCCGCGGCCGCGCGATCTGGTGGGACCGCCGCATCGATCGCACCGCCGAGGCCGAGCACGCCGAGTCGAGCGTTCGCCAGCAGGCCTACGTCTACCAGACGCGGACGCGCTGAGCCGGCCGACGCTGCACCCGAGATGGAAGAGCTCGCCGAGCCCGAAGTCGTCGACGTCGTCGACAGCATCGCCGTCGCTCGGCTGTACGGCGAGCCGCTGTTCGACCTGCCGCAGGACCTCTACATCCCGCCCGATGCGCTCGAGGTCTTCCTCGAGGCGTTCGAAGGCCCGCTCGACCTGCTGCTCTACCTGATCCGCAAGCAGAACTTCAACATCCTCGACATCCCGATGGCGAGCGTGACGCGCCAGTACCTCGCCTACGTCGAGCAGATCCGCACCCGCAACCTCGAGCTCGCCGCCGACTACCTGCTGATGGCGGCGATGCTGATCGAGATCAAGTCGCGGATGCTGCTGCCGCCGAAGCGGACCGCCGACGGCAAGGAGCCCGACGATCCGCGCGCCGAGCTCGTCCGCAGGCTGATCGAGTACGAGCAGATGAAGCTGGCGGCGGCCAAGCTCGACGCGCTGCCGCTGCACGGCCGCGACTTCCTGCGCGCCCACGTCGCCGTCGAGGACGCGTCCTCGGCGCGGCTGCCGGTCGTCGAGGCGGGCGACCTGCGCGAGGCCTGGCTCGAGATCGCCAAGCGCGCGAGGCTGCACCAGCACCACCAGATCTCGCGCGAGATCCTCAGCGTGCGCGAGCACATGAGCATCGTGCTGCGCGCCCTCCAGGGCCGTCGCTTCGCGCTCTTCGAGGAGCTGTTCGACGCCCGCCGCGGCGCGCCCGTCGTCGTCGTCACCTTCATCGCGCTGCTCGAGCTCGCGCGCGAGCACCTGCTAGAGGTCACGCAGGCCGAGGCGTTCGCGCCGATCTACGTCAGGCTCGCGTACCAGCCGGCGTGACCGTCAGCCGTCGTCGTGGGCGCGCGCCGGGCGCCCGGCGCGCAGCATCTTCCATTCGATCAGCTGCAGGTCGGCGCCGACCGACAGCGCGGTCTCGGCGAGGACGCGCACGTCGTCGTCGTGCCACGGTTCTTCTCCGGCGCGAGGCGCGACGAGCATGACCAAGCCCGACCCCGCACGCCGCGTCATCGGCAACGCGAGAATCGCAGTCGCGTTGCCGTCGAGAGCCGTGACGGCGGTGCCGCCTTCGCGCAGCGAAGCGAGCACCGGGTCGCCATGCGCCAGGGAGATCGGTGCACCGGGAAACGACGACGCGAGCAGGCCGAAACCTGCGGCGTCCTCGACGTAGATCGCGGCGCCGCCGCCGAGCTCGAACGTCCGCACTGCGTGCACGAAGCCGTCGGCGAGCACCGTCGCGTCTTCAGCGTCTGCGGCTTCGTCGGCGAAACGCCGCAACGCCGACGTGCGCGCGACCCAGCGCGGGAAGAACGCGCGGTCGAGCAGCCCGATGACGGCCGGCCGCGCGCGCTGGAACGCTGCGAACCCGACGACTGCGAGAGCGGCGCCGACGAGCGTGGCGAGCATCGGCTCGCCCGGGCGCGCCAGCTGCGCCAACGTGAGCTCGGTCAGCTTGATCAGCCCGAGCACTGCGAGGCCGGCTGCGGCGACCGCCAGCGAGCGATTGAGCGCGACCCCCAGATCGATCACCCGGTGGCGCAGCACTGCGTACGCCAGGCCGCCATAGCCGATCAGGCCGCACACGCCCATCGCGAAGAAGAGCCAGCCGAAACCCGACCAGCCGAGCCACTCGGCCATTCCCGGAAACCACGCCGGCGTCACCTGCAGCAAGAAGGTCGCGAGCAGCCACCCGAAGCGCGTGCGCCGGGCGCCGTGTCCGCGGCGCCAGCCATCGGCGAAGCAAGCGAGCACGATGAGTCCGGTGACCGCCGAGTAGGCCGTCACGGCCGGCACGTGGAGCCTCGCGGTCACGCCGAGGCCGCGCAACGCGGTGATGGCGAAGACGACGAGGCCGGCGATCGCCAGCGCCGGGATCCAGCGTGCCAGACGCGCGCGCAGTCCGACCGGGACATCGTCGGGAAAGTAGATCGCGAAGCACGCCAGCGCGAACCAAGGCGGCGCCAGCGCCAGCGAGAAGACGAGTTGCTCGATCTGCTGCGACCACCCGGGCGGCGATGCGCTGGGGTACAAGTTGATGCCCCAACCCACGAACGCGATCGCCAGCGCGCGACTGGCGATCGACTCCGGCTGGCGCCAACCGATCCAGACACCGAACACGATCCCGATCGCGCAGCCGACGATTTGCACGAAGAAGAACCAGCGCAGCGGCGTCGACAGATGGGGTCCGGGGACGGCTTGGACCGTCAACCGACGCCGCTCGCTTCCGCGCTCGACGCTGAAGTCGAGCGACTCGCCGGGCAACCAGCGGCGATGCAGGTCGTACCAGCGATCGGCGACCAGGACGTCGCCCGGACGGAGTCCTTCGGCGACCAGGGGAGACCAGGGCTGGAGCGCGGTGATCCGGGCGCGGTCGAGACTCAGCTCGTCGGCTTCCATCCCGAGTCGCCCCGTCGTGTCGCTCCACAGAAGCGGCACGGCGTGCCAGGCTTCGTAGCCGCTGACCAAAGCGGCGAGCAAGGCGAACACAACCAGCGCCGTCTGCCACGCCCGAACCGACAGGTGCGGGCGACGCCGTACGATTTCTCCTGCTCGGCCGCTGCCTCCTGGACGTTCCGGTCGAGCGCGCATCGCCGCGGACGGCGCCTAGCGCGCTCTCGACGACCTGTTCAACGCCACCGCGGCGCTGACGAGCGCCTTCAGCGCCTGCCCGTCGACCACGTCGCCCTCGCGCAAGTCGATCGCGCGGCGGACGTTGCCGTCGAGGCTGGAGTTGAAGAGGCGCGCCGGATCGGGCAGCGAAGCGCCCTTGGCGAAGGTCATCTTGACGACGCTGTTGTACGTCTCGCCGGTGCAGACGATCCCGTGGTCCTCCCAGACCGGAACGCCGCGCCACTTCCACTCCTCGACCACGTCGGGATCGGCCTCGCGGATCAGCTCGCGCAGCCGCGCCAGCATCGCGCCGCGCCAGTCGGCGAGCTCGGCGATCCGCGCGTCGATGAGCGCCGACGGCGCCGTCGCCCGTGCCTTCGTCGTCGCGGCGGACGCGTTCCTTGCGACGGTCTTCCTGGCTCCGCTCTTCGTCGCGGTGGCCGCGGTCGGTGCAGCGGACTTCTTCGCGCCGCCGGCGGCGGAGCGGGTCGCGCGAACGCGGGCAATCGGCATTGCAGCCTCCTCGAAAGCGCCCGATTGTCGGACAGCACGCCTTGCCGACGACATAGCATCGCGACCTGGAGCCGAGCCATGCAAGCTGCACCCTCGATCGGTTGGCGACTGCGCGTCAGGCTGTTCGTCGAGCGCTTCTGGCAACCGACGAGCGCGTGCATGATGTGCATGCCCGGCAGCCTCGCCAACGTCTGGAGCGCGGTGCACTGGACGATCGCGCTCAGGACCGGGCTCCTCACCGGCGTGCTCGCCCTGCTGCTCAGCTTCACGCCGGTCGCGCGGCTGTACCCGAACCGCTACGGCAACGCCCTCGTCGTCGGCACGATCACGGCATTCGGCGACGCCTACTCGCACCCCAACCACTACGGCTTCCTCCACGCCGAGGCGCTCCTCACCGGAGCGGTCTCGGCGGCGCTCGCGGTCGTCGCGTCGTACCTGCTCGAGGACCGGGCGCGGCGCGTTCGCGCGCTCTGGTCGTCGCTGCGCTCGAAGGATCGCACCGCGCGCGAGTGACGCGCGGGCGACGAGCGGCGCGGCGCCAGGTTTCGAAGTCGCGCATTCCGCGCTAGAGTCCCCCGGCTCGGGAGTCGGCTCTTGCGCGACGCACCGGCAGCACCGCCGGCGTTCGCAAGCGCGTTGCATGCTCGCTCGACAGGCTCGGGAGGCTGCCGTCGTGCTCGCAGAACGGATCGCGCCCGCTCGGATCCTCGCCGCCGGCAGCGTCGTCGCGGTCGCGCTCGTCGTCGCGGACGTCTGGTTCGCGTGCTCGGTGCCGTGGCTCGGCGTCAAGTTCGACCGAGCGCCGGCCGGCGTCGCGGGAATCGCCGTCGCGCGCGTCTTCGAGCAAGGACCCGCCGCCGGCCGGATCGCACGCGGCGACGTGATCACCGCCGTTCGGACGAGCGACGGCACGTCGACTCCGGTCAGCGCCGTCACGATCTCGCGCGCGACGTACGCGTTGTCGAGCTACGCCGCGTTCAACCGCTTCTTTGCCGAGCACAGGTCGCTGTGGAATGCGATCCGCCAGGACGAGGTCGCGCTCGTGCGCGTCGACGGCACGACCGCGGTGGTGCGCCCCGCCGGATTTCGCGCCGTCTCGACGTTGCCGGTCGACTTCTGGGCGCTGACGCTGCTGGCCGCGATCGCGCTGCTGATCGGCGTCGGCGTCCTCGCCTTCAAGCCGCACGACGACGCCGCGCGAATGCTTCTGCTCGCCTGCATCGCGCTGACGCTGACGGCGTGGATCCTCGCGCTCGGCAAGAGTCGCGAGCTCACGTTCAACGCCGACTGGGTGCACCTCCTGTGGGCGATCGAGCAGTTCGGCGAGTACCTCGCTCTGTTCGGACTGCTCGCCCTCCTGTGGGTCTATCCGCGCCAGTTTCGCCCGAAGCGCTTTTTGGTGCCGGTCGGCGCCGTCTTCTTCTGCGCGTGGCTCGCCGGCCAGTACCAGTGGTGGCCGAGCCCGGGCTCGTCGGGTCCGCTGGCGACGAGCGCAGTCTTCCTGTTCGGCATGGTTCCGCTGTCGTCGTGGCAATGGCGCGCAAGCCGCGGCCACCCACCCGATCGCGCCGCGCTCAAGATCCTGCTGCTCGCCGTGCTGCTTCCGATCGGCGCCTTCGTGCTCACGAACCGCGCGCCGATCATGCTGGGACTGCCGCCGCTGATCTCGTCGGGGCTCGGCGAGGCCGCGCTGGTCCTGCTCATCTACGTCGGTCTGGCGCTCGGCGTCGCCCGCTACCGTCTCTTCAACCTCGATCGCTGGTGGTTCGAGGCGTTGATCTGGGCCCTCGGTGGCGCGCTCGTCGTCGTCGTCGACGTGGCACTGCTGTGGCTCAACGCGGCCGCCGGCGTCGCCCTCGGCGGCGCGCTCGCGCTCGCCGGCTTCCTGTATTTCCCGCTGCGCCAGTGGCTGTGGCAGCGCCTCAGCCCGGCCGCGCCCCGTTCGGTCGAGCGCCATCTGCCGCAACTGATCGAAAGCCTGTTCTCCGCAGACTCGAGCGCCGCGCTGCAGGCCAACTGGCGTCGCCTGCTCGAGCAGATCTACGCGCCGCTCGCGATCGAGCACGGCACTTCGCCGGTGAGCGACGTCGCGATCGCCGGCGAGGGACTGGTGCTTCGAGTTCCCGCGCTCGGCGACGCGCCGGCGCTCGCACTCCACCACGCCGACAAGGGCCGGCGCCTGTTCACCTCGGCCGACGCCGCACTCGCGACGTCGCTGCTGGCGCTGACCCGCCAGGCGGCGCGTGCGCGGCGTGCGCAGGACGAGCGCGCCGCCGAGCAGCAGGCGCGCCTGCGCGAGAAGGAGCTGCTGCTGCAGGACCTGCACGACGGGCTGGGCGGAATGGCGACCAACATCGGCCTGCTCGCGGCGCGCGCCCAGCAGGAACCCGACGCCGGCGCGATGCGCAGCCGGCTCGCGACGATCGGCGAGCTCGCCGAAGCGTCGCTCGCGGAGATCCGCAGCTTCATGTACAGCCTCGACGACAGCGACGCCGACTGGTCGGCCGTCGCCGCCGACCTGCGCGCGTACGGCCGCAAACTCGTCGAACCGCACGGCCTCGCGTTCGAGATGCGGGCGACGATCGCCGACGGCGTGCCGCCGCCCGACAGCCTGATGCGCCTCGACCTCGCGAGGATTCACAAAGAAGCGCTGATGAACGTCGTCAAGCATGCGCGGGCCCGCCAGGTGTCGGTGCAGCTCACCGTCGCGAGCGACGGGCTGGATCTCGTCGTCGACGACGACGGCATCGGCATGCCGCCGCCGGCGGCCGCAGGACGCCCGCGCCCGCGAGGACTTCGCAACCTGCAGCGAAGCGCCGAACGGCTCGGCGGTGAGATCGCCATCGGCGCGGGCGACGCCGCGGGCACCACGGTCCGACTGCACGTGCCGCTGCCCGTGAAATGCCCCGTGCCGGGCGATGCGCCGGTGACGGCGCCGCCGTAGGCTGTCGCGAACGCCATGACGCCCCTTGCCCAGCTGCGTCCCGAGCTGCGGCTGCTCATCGTCGAGGACGATGCGCTGCTGCGCGAGAACCTGCGTGTGCTCCTCGGCGGCGAGCCGGGCGTGCGGGTCGTCGCCGCCTGCGCGTGCGCCGAAGACGCGCTGGCGCAGCTCGTCGAAGCGCGCCCCGACGCGATGCTCTCCGACCTCGGCCTGCCGGCGATGTCGGGCGTCGAGCTGATCCGCAGGGCACGCGAGCTCGTTCCCGCGCTCGACATCGTCGTGCTGACGGTGAGCGAGGACCGCGAGGCGGTGTTCGCCGCGCTGAAGGCGGGCGCCGCCGGCTACATCGTCAAGGGCGCGACGCCGCGCGAGCTCGTCGAGGCGGTCGACGTGCTGCGCGGGGGAGGCGCGCCGATGAGCCCGAAGATCGCCCGGCTGGTCGTCAAGACGTTCCACGACACGCCGCCTCCCGACGAGTTCCTGCTGAGCGCGAAGGAGCGCACGGTGCTGAGCGGAATCCAGGAAGGACGCTCGTACAAGGAGATCGCAGCCGGCATGAACATCAGCCCGCACACGGTCCACAGCCACATCAAGCACATCTACGGGAAGCTGCAGGCGAGCGACAAGCGCGATGCGCTGACGAAGGCGCGCAGGAAGGGACTCCTCTAGCGGCCGCAGCGGCCGGACGGCGCCGCCTCGTCGAGTGGTCGGTGCGCGGCGCAGCCCGCGACCAGACCGCTCGTCGCGATCACCCGAAATACCCACACGGCTGGGGATGCGCGGCCGATCGCGGATTCCTACCTTTGCGCGCACCGGTCGCGTGGCCGGCAACGTGCAAAAAAACAGGAGGACACGATGAGCGACCGAGTTCACGGCAGCGCGCACAAGCTGGCATCGTTCGCGGCCGCCGTCGCTCTGGCGGCGTGCGGTGGCGGCGACGGCGGCGGCGGATCGAGCAACGGTCCGCCGGCGGCGGTCACGGTCAGCGGCGTCGTCGCCGACGGTCCGCTGCAGGGCGCGACCGCGTGCTACGACCTCAACGACAACGGCGTCTGCGACAGCGGCGAGCCGACGTCGGGCCCGAGCGGCGCGAACGGCGCGTTCAGCATCGACGTCGCGGCCGGCGACGCCGGCAGGCACCGCATCGTCGTCGACGTTCCCGCGAGCGCGATCGACCAGGCGACCGGCCAGCCGGTCGGGCAGGCGTACACGCTGCAGACGCCGGCCACCGGCGACAGCGGCGCCCACACGACGTTCGTCAGCCCGCTGACGACGCTCGTGCAACTGCGGATCGACACCGCGCGCGAGAGCCTCGCCGATGCGACCGCCGGCGTGCAGTCGCAGGCCGGCCTCGCGGTCTCGCCGCTCGCCGACTACACCGCGGACACGTCCGCGGCAGGGCAGTCGGCCGCCGCGCTGGCGCGCGTCGTCGTTCTCGCGCAGCTGCGGCTGGCGTCGACGCTCGCGCCCGACGTCGTCGGCAAGGCCGACATCTCCGGCGCGACGACGACGAACGCCGACCTCGAAGGCGCAATCCGCCGCGACCTCCTCGAGCAGCTGCCGGCGCTCGCCAGCGCCGCCGCCGACCCGAGCGTCGCCGCCGCGCCGGACGCGGCGTCGCGGCTCGCCGCGATCGCGACCGCGGCCCAAGGCGTCGCCGACGCGATCGCGCCGCCGGCGAGCGAGCTGCTGCAAGGCATCGGTCTCGCCAAGCTGCCGCCCGATGCGACGCCTGAAACGCCGACCGCCGGCGCGTCGCTGCGGATGTTCACCTTCACCGACCGCGACCACTGGTTCTTCCGTGCGCTGCAAGCCAGCCCGGAGGACGACACCCCCGACGCCCAAGGTCGCCATCGCTACTACGACGTCCGCAGCCAGTCGGGAATCGACGCGTCCGGGCTTCACCGCGTCGACGCCTGGGGCTTCGGCGCATCGTTCGAGCGCCGCGACGACCTGCACTGGAACGGGTCCGCGTGGGTCACGTGCGAGCTCGGCCAGCGCAGCTGGAACACCGGCCGCGACGCGACCGGCTTCACGCGCTACGACTACTGCGACGGCTTCGAGAAGGGCTACAACGTGCGCACGCCGATCGCCATCGCGGGTCAGTCGATCCGCGACGTCATCCAGACGAAGGTGCGAACGTTCGTCGGCAGCGAGTCGGGGCGCTCGTACGCGACGTTCGGTCCCGCCAATCTCGCCCTGCTCGGCAGCGCGACGTTTCCGACCGACGCGGTGCTGTACGTCCACGCCAACACCGCGCAGGAGACGGCAGCCTCGTACGACGTGCAGCCGACCAACGTCGTGGCTGCCTACACCGCGGCGGTCGCGGCCGGCGGCGACGCGCGCACCGCGAGCCCGGCGTGCGCAGCCGTGACCGGCGCGAACAACGCGAGCTTCCTGTCGAAGGTGCATACCCTCGAAGACCTGGTGGCGCGCAATCCGGGCACGCCCTGCATCTTCAACAAGGGAACCAACTCCGACGGCAGCAGCCTCGATCCGAACGAGTGGTGGTCGAACGGCACCGTCGGGCTCGGCTCGGTCGCCGACGCGGCGACGCAGCCTGCCGGCACCGGCAACTACTACACGACGACGGCGATCTACCGCCTCGGCTTCGATGCGACCGGCAACGGCGTTCGCTACTACAGCTGCCTGCAGCGCAAGGCCGACGGGTCGCCCCGCAACTGCACGGCGATCGGCAGCGGCACGTACCGCATCGAAACGCTCGGCGACGCCCGCGTCATGACCTTCGCCGGCATGCCGGCGGCGACGCAGCGCACCGGCTTCGAGCGCGTGTTCGTCGAGCGCGGCGGCGACGTCTACTTCGGCTACCGCAACGTGATCGGGACGCGTCGCGTGCTCGGCTTCAACCTGGCCGCCGCCAATGCGCTCTTCACCCAGCTCGGGCTGCAGCCGCTCCAGCCGATCCCGCCGGCGAGCGCCACCGATGCGGCCAAGGCTGCTCTGTTCGCGACCGTCAAGGGCGTGTGGGCGATCTTCGACCAGAACGACGCGATCGTGTTCCGCTTCGGCGACGACGGCAGCTACGTCATGGCGGAGACCGAAGGCGATGCGGCGCGCAGCTCTCAGCCCGGGCTCGAGCGCGGCTTCGTCGACGTCGATCCGGCGACGCACAAGGTGCGCCGTCTGATCGCCACCGACACCAACTGGGAAAGCGGTCTCTCGAACCCGGGCCCGGGTGAAGACGTCATCGCGACCATCACGCCGACGCAGATCGGCGACACCAGTTTCACCCTCACCCGCCTGCCGAACGATCCGAACGGCATCGTCGGCTACTGGGCCGGCGCGCGGACGGGCTTGAACACGCAACAGGTGGTGTTCTTCCCCAACGGCCGCGTGCTGCTGATCGACCCGATCGGCGAGATGGCGCCGTCGAACGCAGGCAGCCCGTGCTTCGTCGCCCGCCAGGGACCGCCGGGAATCGAGTGGGCGAGCTACACGTTCGACGCGGCGACCGGCGCGCTGCACGTCTCGGGCAAGCAGGTCGACACCAACGGCTGCGCCGGGCTCTTCGACAGCAGCGCGGGCGGGCCGGGCAACACCATGGCCGACTTCGTGCTCACGTTCACGGCCGACAAGATGCAGCTGACGACCAACGAGGGCGACACGCTCTACCGCATCGCGCCCTGAAGCGCATCGCCCGCGGCGCCGCTCACTGCGGCGGCGCCGCGGCGGCGCCCGGCAGCTCGAGCTCGCCGCGGGACTCGAAGCGCACGCTGCCGAACGTCGAGCCGCCGACCTTGCCGCGCAGCACGTAGTCGATCTTCGACCGGTCCCCGCTCGCGAAGCCGATCGCCTGGCGCACCATCGCGAACGCCGAGACGGTCACCGGGACGGTCACGACCGTCTCGCCGTAGCGCGGGATCGTGCCGCGCGCATCGCTGACGCCGCTCGCGAACGCGTTGCCGCGCACCTCGAGGTCGATGGCGATGCCGTCGTAGTCGATCGGCGCCTCGTTCGGGTTCTGCACGCGCAGCTTGGCGGCGAAGCGCAACTCCATCCCCTGCCCTTGCAAGGGCTCGAGCCCGACGACCTGGACGCGGATCGGGTCGGCGCCGAAGGTCGCGCAGGCGCTGGCGAGCACGAGCGTCAGAGCGATCGCGCACCACGAGCGAAGTCGTCCGGCCATGCCGACCTCCGGGTCGTTGCGTCGACGCCCAGTCTAGAGCGCCCGCGGGGTCGGCGCGCGACGTCGCCGTGCGCTGCACGGCGCGCGGCGAAGCGCAACCTTGCGCTCAGTCGGCCACGAGGACGAGCAGCCCGCCGACGCCGAGCACGCCGGCAGGCAGCCCCCAGCGCTCCCACTTCGACACGGCATCGCCGACGACGACCTCGACCGGCACCGGCGTCGTCTCGAGGACGCGGTGCGTCACCGAGTCCTCGATCATCCGCGTCAGCGAGTTCTTGCGCGCCGTGCCCATCACGATGCGATCGACGGCGAGCCTCTCGGCGGCGCGGCAGATCTCTTCGGCACGGCTGCCGATCGCGCGGTGCGTGCGATGCGGCACGCCGGCGTCGGTGAGGAGCGCGACCGCACCCGCCATGGCGACGTCGGCACGGTCGTGCAGCCAGCGCTCGCGGTCGCTGCGGCTGACGAAGCGCGCCGCATGGCGCGACAGCCGCGGCTGCACGTTGAGCACGTGCACCTCGAGCGCATGGTCGCGGCGGTATTGCGCGATCGCATGGCGCACCGCGCCGAGCGCGTTGCGCGAGCCGTCGACGGGAACGAGGATGGCGAGCATGGCAGCTTCTCCTGCAGTGGACGTCGGCGCGGCGGCCGGCGTTGGCCGTCGCGGCGCGGCGGGCAACGCTCCGCGCTGCGACGCCAGCCGGGCGTGGATGCGCGACTCGAGGTGGCGGTGGTTGCGCAGGAACGCGGCGCCGAGCACGAGCGGGATCGCGAGATACGCAAGGAGGCCGGCCACCGGGTTCGCGGCGAGCCAGGCCTGCAGCATCGGCTCGCCGCGCACCATCTTCACCGCCGTCCAGACGAGCACCGCGGCGCCGACGTAGACGATCGCGGGAAAGCGGTCGACGACCTTGAGCACGATCGTGCTGCCCCAGACGACGATCGGCACGCTGATCACGAGGCCGGCGACGACGAGCAGGTAGCTGCCGTGGGCGGCGCCGGCGACGGCGAGGACGTTGTCGAGGCCCATCACCGCGTCGGCGACGACGATCGTGCGCATCGCGCTCCAGAACGTCGTCGCCGCGACGTCGTGCCGCTGGCTCGGCCCGGTGTCCGGGAGCAGGAGCTTGTAGGCGATCCAGAGCAGCACGAGGCCGCCGGCGAGCAGCAGCCCGGGCACCTGCAACAGCCACACGACGACCGCGGTCATCGCGCTGCGCACCGCGACGGCGCCGACCGCGCCCCAGACGATCGCGCGCTTCTGCAGCTTTGCCGGCAGGCCGCGGGCAGCGAGCGCGATGACGATGGCGTTGTCGCCGGCGAGGACGAGGTCGATGACGACGATCGCGAGCAGCGCGGAGAGGAAGGTGGCGGGATCCATCGAACAGGCGCGCAGGCGGCGTTGGCTTCGGGCCATTCTCGCGATGGCTCGCGTGCGGTCGTTCGCGATTCGCGATCGATCGCGAATCGCGATCGATCGGTCACCGCGCGGCGGCGAGGGAATTCGCCCGCCCGCAGCGCGTAAGGCGCTGGCACAATCGCGGCGCGCGCGGCCCGCGTCGCGCGTGCAAAGCGGGAGTAGTCCGCGTCCCGGCACGCCGGGACGTCCGCTGCGTCGTCAATACGGGCCAGTCGGCTCCGGCGCTTCGGGTGCTCGCACGGACGAGACCTTTGCCTTTCCTTTTCGAAGGACGGCAAATGACGACTCCGCTCGCGCTCTCCTCGCTTCGCCGCTACGTCCGCCACGGCACGCTGCCGCAGCTCGCCGCGCTCGAGGCGACGGTGCGCCTCGGCAGCGCGACGCGCGCCGCCGATGCGCTCTGCATCGCCCAGCCGACCCTGTCGGGCCACCTCAGAAAGCTCGGCGACGCGCTCGACGTGCGCCTGTTCGAGCTGCGCGGCAAGCGCCTCGTGCCGACCGCCGCGGCGCTCGCGCTGGTGCAGGCGAGCGGCGAGGTCTCGGCGGCGCTCGAGCGCTGCGAGGCGGCGCTGCGGCCGCACCGCGACGACGAACGCCTCGGCGCGGGACTCGCTAGCGACGCGCGAGCTTGAACGCGATCATCGCCCGCAGCTTGTTCGGCAGCACCGGCTTGATGAGCAGGTGGAAGTCGTGCTCGAGCGCGTCCTTCTCGTGGCCGGTCATCGTGCTGCCGGTGACGACGATCGCCGGCACCGCGTTGCCGAAGCGGCGGCGCACCGCGGCGATCGCGGCGACCCCGGTCGCGCCGTCCTCGAGCCGGTAGTCGGCGATGACGAGCGCCGGTGGCACCGCCGGATCGGCGCTCGCTGCCCACGCGCTCGTCGCCGCGGCGCTGTCGAGCGAGACGGTCGTCGCTCCCCATGCCGCGAGCAGGACCTCGAGGCCCTGGCGCACCGCGGGCTCGTCCTCGACGATGACGATCGTGCGACCGGCGAGCGTCACTCCCGCCGGCGCACGCGTGCCGAGCGCACGCTCGGCGGCGCGCGGCGCCTTGCCGACCGGAAGGCGCAGCGTGAAGACGGTGCCGCGGCCTTCGGTCGAGCGCAGCTCGAGCGGCGCGTCCATCAGCGCGGCGAGCCGCTTGACGATCGCGAGGCCGAGGCCGAGGCCCTTCTTCTGCTCGGCGCCGACGGCGGGCGTCCCCGGCACCTGGTAGAACTCGTCGAAGACGCGCGCGCGCTCGTCGGCGCGAATGCCCGGACCGGTGTCCCAGACCTGGAGCAGCAGCCGCTCGCCATGGCGCCGGCAGCTGACGAGCACCGAGCCGTCGCTGGTGTAGCGGATCGCGTTCGACACCAGGTTGCGGACGATCCGCTCGACCAGCAGCGGATCGGCGAAGGCGACGCGGTCGCCGCCGCGAACGCGCAGCTCGAGGCCCTTCTCGAACGCCGCCGGCTCGAAGTGCAGGCGCACCTTGCGGAAGATGTCGGCGAGCTCGAAGTCGACCGGATGCACCTCGACGCCGCCGCTGTCGATCTTGGTGATGTCGAGCAGCTCGGAGAACAGGCCCTCGAGCGCATCGACCGATTCGTTGATGCTGTTGACGAGCTGCGCGACCTCGGCGTCGTGGCTGCGCGCGCGCAGCGCCTCGGCGAACAGCCCCATCGCGTGCAGCGGCTGGCGCAGGTCGTGGCTGGCGGCGGCGAAGAACTGCGTCTTCGCCCGGTTGGCGACCTCGGCCTCGGCGCGCGCGGCGTCGGCGACCGCCTTCTCGGCGCCGAGCTGCACCGCGAGCGCCTCGGTGCGCAGCTTCAGGCCGACGATGCTCTCGAACGACTGCCGGTAGTTGCGGCCGAGCAGCATCGTCATCGCCATGGCCACGGTCATGACGATCGCCGCCTGCCAGCTGAGCGTGTCGTCCTGGAGCGCGACGCGCACGATCGCCGGAACGAAGACGAGAACGACGAAGAGGACGAAGAGCGCGAATTGCGGCGCCAGGATCGGCACGCAGGCGACGCAGAAGGTGTAGACGACGAGGACGAGTGCGAGCTGGTGCAGCCCGGTGCCGTACGCCGCGAAGAACCACGCCGCGATCCCCCACAGCACGCCCGACGCGAGGACCCCCGCCTGCCAGGTGCGCAGCCGCCGCTCGAGTCCGGCGCTCGTCGTCGGCTCGTCGTGGGCGTAGCGCAGCGCGAGCCAGAGCCGCACCAGCCAGACGAGCGCGAATGCGACGCCCCAGAGGATGCGCAGCAGGCGCGGCGCGACGTCGGCGTAGACGAGCTCGACGACGATCGCGCCGATCGCGTGGCCGGCGAGCGAGGTCCGGTTGAACGCGAAGGTGCCGCGGACGTGGTCGCGCAGGAGGAGGAAGCTGTCGAGCGGAGCGCCGACCGCACGCGCCGCGTGTTCGCCGCCCGCCGTCGCGGCGGGCGCGGCGTCGGCGCCGCTCAGTGCCGGCGCGTGAGCCACGGCGCGATCGCCCCCTGGCTCGACAGCTGGCTGACCGCGAGGACGGCCTGCGTGCGCGAGTTGACGCCGAGCGCGCGCAGCACCGCGGCGACGTGGTCCTTGACGGTCTCGACCGAGAGGTCGAGCTCGCGCGCGATCAGCTTGTTCGACTGGCCGCGCAGCAGCAGGCCGAGGACGTCGGTCTGGCGCGGCGTCAGCTTGAACTGC
>Ga0157379_10001531_pt1 | contig 19016 bp, 15 predicted proteins | sample S25metaG_FD_121802 | JGI IMG/M metagenome (GOLD analysis project Ga0157379, IMG submission 121802) | Switchgrass rhizosphere microbial communities from Kellogg Biological Station, Michigan, USA - S2-5 metaG | ecosystem: Host-associated > Plants > Roots > Rhizosphere > Soil | place: USA... | reverse complement strand
TTCCACCCGGAACGCGACTGGTACCCGAAGGACAAGACAGTGATCATGCGCGAGTACTCGCGTTTCGCGGAGCGCGGCGACGAGCCGTACTACCCGATCAACACCAAGGAAGACCGAGAGCGGCTGCTCGCCTACCGCGAGATGGCCGACCGTGAGCCCGGCGTGCTGTTCGGCGGCCGCCTGGGCACCTACCAGTACCTCGACATGCACATGGCGATCGGTTCCGCGCTCAGCATGTACGACAACAAGCTCCGCCCGTTCTTCACCGGCCACCTGCCGCTGGCCAAGCTGGGAGTAATCGGCAATGACTGAGCTGATCGGCACCGACCTGTCCGCGAACACGGTGGACCCGGCCGGCCGCGAGTTCCGCGTCCTGCAGCGGGTCGTGTTCCCCGGCGAGGACCTCGACGTGGTGCCGCTGTACGTGGAGACCAACCTGGAGCGCGGCGCCGCTGAGCTGGCCACCGACCGGTTCACCGGCAAGCAGAAGGAGAAAGAGGCGGCCGCCACCGCGCAGACGGTCAACGCGATCGCGGGCGAGGCACAGAACAGCATCCGGTTCGGCGCCGGCCTGCCGGTGCCGTCGGGGGAGGAGGCCAAGCCGCGCCGCGCCGCGGCGATCCGGCAGGGCCGCCGGGTCTCCTTCTCCACCTACTTCGGCGCGTTCCCGGCCAGCTACTGGCGCCGGTGGACCAACCTCGACGCGGTCACCCTGCGGATCAGGATCGCCGGCGAGTCGACCGTGGTGCTGTACGCCTCCTCGGCCAAGGGCCGCAGCCACCCGGTCGAGACGATCAGCGTCGAGACGGACGAGCCGCGCTCCATCGAGCGGACCCTGTCGCTCAAGCAGTTCATCGACGGCGGCTGGTACTGGTTCGACATCATCGCCGGGCCGCGCGGAACCACGCTGCTCGAGGCGGAGTGGGTGGCGCTGTCCGAGCCGGCCTCATCGGGCCGCGTCAGCCTGGGCATCACCACGTTCAACCGGCCCGACTTCATGGTCGAGAACCTGCGGACGATGGGCGAGGCCCCGGAGCTGATGGAGATCGTCGACGCGATCTACGTCGTCGACCAGGGCACCAGCAAGGTCGTTGACCACCCGGACTTCGGCGACGCGGCCAAGCTGCTCGGCGACAAGCTCCAGATCATCAACCAGGGCAACCTGGGCGGCTCGGGCGGCTTCTCCCGGGCCATGGACGAGACCGCCCGCGCCGGGCGCAGCGACTACGTGCTGCTGCTCGACGACGACATCACCTTCGACCCCGAGGGAGTGCTGCGCGCGGTCACGTTCGCCGACCTGGCCCGCCGCCCGACCATCGTCGGCGGGCACATGTTCAGCCTGTACGACCGGTCCGTGCTGCACGCCTTCGGCGAGACCGTGGCGCCGTACAAGTGGTGGTGGGGGTGCGCGCCGTCGACCCGGCCCGAGCACGACTTCGCCCGCCGCAACCTGCGGCACACCCCGTGGCTGCACCGCCGGGTGGACGCCGACTACAACGGCTGGTGGATGTGCCTGATCCCGGTCGAGGTGGTCAGGAAGGTCGGGCTCGGCCTGCCGGTGTTCATCAAGTGGGACGACGCCGAGTACGGGCTGCGGGCCCGGCGGGCCGGCTTCCCGACGGTGTCCCTGCCCGGCGTGGCCGCCTGGCACGTGCCCTGGCACGACAAGCCCGACGCCTACGACTGGCAGGCGTACTACCACATCCGCAACCGGGTGATCACCGCGCTGCTGCACTCGCCGTACGACCGCGGTGGCCGGCTGGTCGCCGAAAGCGGCGAGATCCAGATCCAGCACCTGCTGTCGATGCAGTACTCCACCTGCGAGCTGCGGCTGATGGCGCTGCAGGACGTGCTGTCCGGCCCCGGGCACCTGCACCGCGACCTGCCGGTCAAGATGCAGGAACTGCGCGAGATCCGCAAGCGCTACCCGGACGCGCAGTCCGCGCCGGACATCGAGGCGTTCCCCGCGGTCCGGCGGCGCAAGCCGCCGAGCCGGGGCCGCGAGTTCACCGGCCCGACCAACCCGGTCGGCCTGGTCGTCAAGGCGGCCCGCGGCGCGGTCCGGCAGCTCCGCCCGATCCGGCCGGAGTCGCGGAAGCGGCCGCAGGCCGCACTGGCCTACCAGGACGCGACCTGGTGGCAGCTGGCCAACGTGGACAGCGCGCTGGTGTCCGGCGCGGACGGCGGCAGCACCTCGTGGTATCAGCGTGACCCGCAGCTGTTCCGCAAGCTGACCCAGCGCAGCGCGCTGCTGCACGCCCGGCTGTACCAGGAGTGGCCGAAGCTCAGCGCGGCCTACCGGTCCGCGGCGGCCGAGTTCACCTCGCCGGAGAAATGGCGGGAGACGTTCGACGCGTCCATCAGCAAGCAGTGAGGCAGTAGCGCAGTGAGTCAGGCTCCGGTGCGGCAGCACGAGTGGCACGAGCTCCCGGTCACCGGGGACGGGCCGCCGGCGCCGCCGGGCCGGTGGTCCACCGGCCTGCGCTGGTACGTGCCCGCCGCGGTCGGGTTCGTGGTCATGCTCGGGATGGGCCTGTGGGGCCTGTCCCGGCAGGGCTCCATGGGCAACGACGAGGTCGCCACCAAGTGGGCCGCGCTGCTCAACTGGTCTCAGCTGCAGCACCTGCTGCGCCGGGTCGACGCGGTGCACGGCTTCTACTACGCGCTCATGCACGTGTGGGCCAAGGTCGGCACCAGCCCGGCCGTGCTGCGGATCCCGTCGGTGATCGCGATGGCCGTGGCGGTCGGGCTGGTTGCGATCATCGCCCGGCGGCTGACCGGCTCGGGCTGGACCGCGGTGTTCGCCGCCCTGATCATGGCGGTCACCCCGTCGATCAGCTACTACGCGCAGACCGCCCGGTCCTACGCGATGGTCGTGGCCGGCGTGGCCGCGCTGACCCTGATCCTGATCCACGCCATCGCCGCCGAGGCCCGCGCGCCGGGGACGGCCTGGCGGTGGTGGGCGGCGTACGCGGTGGTGCTGACGGTCACCGCCTACCTGAACGAGCTGGCGCTGGGGGTGCTCGCCGCGCACGCGGTCACCCTGTGGCTGTCCGGGCAGGGCAAGGCCGCGATCCGGCGCTGGGCGCTGTTCTCGCTGGCGGCGGTCATCCTGGTCGGCCCGCTGCTGTGGCTCAGCAGCCGGGAATCCGGGGTGGTGGACTGGATCACCTCGCCCGGCGGGACCGCGCTGCTGCTCCAGGTGCACGACTACTTCGGCGGCGGCATCTTCGCCCCGATCTTCGTCGGCGGCTTCTGCGCGGCCGCCTTCCTGCCGCTGCGCCGGGCGGACTGGCGCTCGTCCGGCGGCACGGTCACGCTGCCCGCGGTCGCCGCGCCGCTGATGCTCCCCGCGGTGCTGCTGATCATCGAGTCGTTCGTCTTCCGCCCCATGTACGTGGACCGGTACGTGCTGTACGGCGAGATCGGCGCGGCGCTGCTGGCCGGGTCCGGGCTGACCCGGATCGGGCACTGGCTGCGCGCCCGGTACAACCGGGCGCGGCTGGAGTGGGTGGGCGGCCTGGCCGGCGTGCTGATCGTGGCGTTCGCCAACATCTGGGCGCAGAACGCGGCCCGCCAGCCGGAAAGCCGCCTGTTCGACTTCGGCGCCCCGTCCGCGTACATCAAGGTTCACGCCAAGCCCGGCGACGGGGTGCTGTTCGCCACCGCCTTCTACCGCAAGGCCAAGCTGGCCTACCCGGAGGACTGGCGGAACGTCACCGACTTCTCGATCGCCATCCCGCCCGGCAAGCTGGGCACGTTCCAGGGCCGGAACCTGGGCTTCTGGGCGATCCGCGCGAAGATGCTGAAGTACCACCGGATCTGGGTGGTCGGCCGGCCGCCGTCCTACCCGCCGGTCATCCCGCCGTTCCGGGCCCTGGCGCACACGATCGAGACCCACTTCATCTGGCAGTCCCGGGAGGACTTCCAGGGCATCACCGTGTCGCTGTGGATCCGCAAGGCCAACGACCCGGTCAGCCTGAAGCCGCCCCCGGGCGCGAGCTAGGCGCCCGCGGGCTCCGGCTCGGGCTCGGGCTCCGGGGCCCGGTCAGGCTCGCCGGCGCCCGCCGGGGCTACGGCGCTCGCCGGGTTCCTGGTCTCGTCGGCGCGCACCGCGGCGATGCCCGCGATGATCAGCACGCCGCCGCCCAGCTGCATCAGCGTGGGCAGCTCGCCGAGCAGCAGCCACGCGACCAGCACCGCGAACAGGACCTCGGTCAGCCCGGTGAACGAGGCCAGCCGCGGGCCGAGCAGCCGGATCCCGTAGATCGCGGTCACGTAGGCCAGCACCGCGGCCACCAGCGACAGGCCCAGCACCGGGACCAGCCAGCTCACCTGGTGCCCGGCGAAGGTGACCGAGCGGAACGTGGCGTGCATCGGCAGCACACCCGCGCCGCCCAGGCCCAGCAGGGCCACCGCGCCGACGCCCATCCCGGCGCTGGACAGCGCCACCGGCGGCAGGTTCGCGGTGCCGCCCGCGGCCAGCACGAAGAACGAGCCCAGGCCGAACGCGGCGCCCAGCGCCCAGGCCACCCCGGCCACGTTCAGCGTGGCGTGCCCGAACACGCCCAGCACCAGGGCCAGCCCGGCCAGCGCGGCCGCCGAGCCGGCCAGCGTCAGCCGCCGCGGCCGCTGGCCGTGCCGGGCCCACATCCAGCCGACGACGCCGACGATGCCGAGGTACTCGATCAGCAGCGCGACGCCGACCGGCATCAGCCTGATCGCCTGGAAGTAGCACAGCTGGGCGCCGGCCACGGACAGCAGGCCATAGGCGATCACCGAGGCGGCCTGCGGGCGGAGCACGTGCCACTGGCCGCGCATCAGCACGATGGCCGGGACGGCAAGTATCACTGCGGCGACGGCCACCCGGACCGCCACCGCGGCGCCCGGTGACCAGCCCGCGTCGATCAGGGACTTGCCCAGCGCGCCGGACGTGCTGAAGGCCGCCGAGGAGAAGATCACCAGGCCGAACCCGGCCCGGGCGCCCGCTGGCTGCCGCATGTCCCCGATACCTCCGTCAGGATGGAATGTCATCAGTCAAAGTACGTTACAGTCATTACATTAGAGGCCAAGGCTGTCAGGAGTCAACATGCTTTTTGCTCATGACACGGAGGTGGCCCTGCAGGCCGCCGCGGCGCTGGTGAACACCGACGACCCGGACGGGGAGCAGCTGCCCGACCTGGCCGCGCTGGACGAGTTCGTCCGGGCCTGGGGCTGGAGCGGGGACCGTCAGCATGACCAGGCCGAGCTGGAATCGATCCGCGAGCTGCGGCCGCGGCTGCGCGAGCTGTGGTCCGGAACCCCCGACGAGGTGGTGGCCGCCATCAACCGGATGCTGGCCGAGGCGCACGCGGTGCCGCAGCTGGTCAAGCACGACGGGTGGGACTACCACCTGCACGCCACCCCGCCCGACGCGCCGCTGGCCACCCGGATGGCGGTCGAGGCGGCCATGGCGGTCAGCGACGTGGTCCGGGCCGGCGAGCTGAGCCGGCTGCGGGTCTGCGAGTACCCCGGCTGCGGCAGCGTGGTCGTGGACCTGTCCAGGAACCGGTCCAAGCGCTACTGCGACGGGGGCTGCGGCAACCGCGCCGCGGTAGCCGCCTACCGCGCGAGGAAGGTCGCCCGCTCCGGCTAGCCCACCCCCGGCTAGTCCAGCCCGGCCAGCGCCGCCCGCAGCACGCCGAGATCCTCCGCCGAGCAGTCCAGGTGCCCGCTGACCCGCAGCATCGGCCCGGTCATCTCGCGCGGCGCGCGGGCCACCGCGGACGCCGACGTCACGATCCGGTGCTCGTCGATCAGCCGCCGCCGGACCGCGACCGGGTCCTGGCCGTCCAGCGGCCGCAGCGCGGTGGTCGAGCACGGCGCGTCCACGTCGCCGACGACCTCCCAGCCGGGCAGGTCGGCGAGCACCTTCCGCGTCATCCGGCCCACCTCGGCCAGCCGCGCCCGCACCGCCTCCGGCCCGGCCGCCATATGCAGCGCCACCGCCTCGGCCAGCCCGACCCGCCCGGCCGCGTTGGCCTCGTCTGACTCCAGCGCCCGCACCGGCGGCGCGTCGCCGCCGAGCATGGCCGGGATCCGCACCTTCAGCGAGCCCCACCACGGCTCGGCCACGCCCAGCATGCCCACCCCGCGCGGCCCGGTCAGCCACTTCCGGCTGGTCGCGAAGATCACGTCCGCGCCGCACGCAGCGTCCACGTGCCCGATAGCCTGCGCCGCGTCCACCCACAGCGGCACCCCGGCGGCCTTGCACAGCGCGGCCGCCTCGGCCACCGGCTGGACCAGCCCCCGGTGCGACGCCACCAGCGTCAGCTGCACCAGCGCGGGCGGCCGGCTCGCCAGGAACCGCTCCAGCGCGGCCAGGTCGATCAGCCCGTCCCCGGTCACGTCCAGGAGCGCCAGCTCGAGCCCGCGGTCGGCGAACTTCTCCAGGTTCGGCCCCCACTCGCTGGGCACCACCGCGACCACGTCGCCCGCCTGCAGCGGCCACGCGGCGAGGACGGCGCGCAGCGACGCGGTCGCGCTCTCGGTCAGCGCCAGGCCGGCCTCCGGCACGCCGAGCAGCCCGGCCAGCGCGGCCCGGCCCGCGTTCAGCGCCGGCGCGGCGCGCTCCTGGGCGACGTACCCGCCGGCCCGGGCCTCCAGCTCCAGGTGCGCGTGCACCGCGTCGAGCACGGACACCGCGCTGCGCCCGCACGCCGCGCTGTCCAGGTGCAGTCCCTCGGCGGGCCGCCGCTGCGCCCGGAAGTTGTCACCGATGCCCATCAGGCCGTCACCCCGGCCAGGAAATCGCGCATGACCCGCTGGAACAGCTCGGCCTCCTCGAATTGCGGTGAGTGCCCTGACTTCTCGAACACGACCAGCTGGGCCCCGGGGATCAGCTCCGCGATCACCTCGGCCGACGACACCGGCGTGACCCAGTCCGCCCGCCCCACCGTGACCAGCGTCGGGCAGGTCACCGAGGGCAGCTTCGGCTTCAGGTCGTAGGCGGGCATGTTGTGCGTGAAGCAGTAGTTGTGCGCCTCGTACCGGTAGGAGCCGGCCTCCACCCGGGCGGCCGAGGCCACCGGGTCGTACTCGAAGTCGTACAGCGGGATGATCTCCGCCCACCGGGCCTTGAGATCCTCGTTATCGGTGATCTGCCCCTTCCAGTACCGGTCGAAATTCGCCCAGTTGATCTCCACCCGGTCCTGGTTCCTGGCGTTCTCGTACGCGCGGTCCAGGTTGGACGAGTCGGCCGAGGTGTCCCGCAGGATCATCGCCCGGGTCCGCTCCGGGTAGGCGATCGCGTACTCCATCGCGATGAACCCGCCGTAGGACCCGCCGGCCACCACGATCTGCTCCGCGCCCAGCCACTCCCGCAGCCCGTCCACGTCCGCGGCCCACTGGGCGTGCGAGTACGGCGGGATCCCCTCGCTCTGCCCGCAGCCGCGCGCGTCGAAGACCACCACCCGGAACTGGTCCGCCAGCGGCCCGAACGTCGATTTCGGCTCGGCCAGCGACCCGATCCCGCCGCCGCCGTGGTGGCCGATCAGCACCGGCGCGTCATCCGCCCCCAGCACCTCGACGTTCAGCTGGCACCCGTTGATGGTCACGAACATCCCAAGGTCCTCCGGTTGCGGATGGATTTTTACGGATTACGGGATTTGCCGTGCGGGCCACTGAGCCCGGGCCCGCCCTTCGCGAGGAGCCGCCACAGCTGCTCCCAGGCCCGCATCCCCTCGCGCAGCCGGGCCACGCGGAGGAACTCGTTCGGCGCGTGCAGCTTCTCGTCCGAGGTGGAGAAGCTGAAGAACAGGGTCTTCGCGCCGAGCACCCGCTCGAACAGGTCGGACGCGGGCAGCGTGCCCGGGATGCAGGTCAGCAGCACCTGCTGGCCGGGGTACACGGCTTCCAGCGCCGCGGTGGCGGCGCGGATCGCCGGGTGATCCGCGCCGATCGTGTAGGCCGGCACCCGGGCCTCGTCCGGCCGGACCGCCGTGGTCACGCCCGCCGGGGCGTTCGCCCTGACGTGCGCGGTGATGGCGGCGATGACCGCGTCGGGGTCCTGGCCCGGCACCAGGCGGCAGGACACGTGCGCCACCGCGGCGTGCGGGATCACCGTGTACTTGCCGCCCCCGGAGATCCCGTTGACCTCCAGCGTGGGCCGCTCCCAGAGCCGTTCCAGCGTGCTGTACCCGGCCTCGCCGTGACCCTCGGCCAGGCCCAGCGCGGCCAGGTAGCCCGCCTCGCTGAAATCCACCCCGGCCAGCACCGCGCGCCGCTCGTCGGTCAGCGGCGGGATGCCGTCGTAGAAGCCGGGTACGGCCACCGTGCCGGCCCGGTCATGCAGGCCGGCCACGATCTCGGCCAGCGCGTGCAGCGGGTTGGCCACGGTGCCGCCGTACCGGCCCGAGTGCAGGTCGCCGCTGGCCCCCTCGACCGTGATGTCCAGCGAGACCAGGCCCTTGGACATCAGCGACACCGACGGCTCGGACGGCCGCCACATCGCGCCGTCCGCGGAGATCACCAGGTCGGCGGCCAGTTCGCCGGCGTGCTCGGCCAGGTAGCCGGGCAGGTGCGGGCTGCCGATCTCCTCCTCGCCCTCGAACAGGAACTTGACGTTCAGCGGCAGCGCCTTCTCCTGGTCCAGGAACGCCTGCGCGGTCTTCAGCACGACGTAGACCGGGCCCTTGTCGTCGCTGGACCCGCGGCCGCGGACCACCGGCGTTCCGTCCGGCAGCGTGCCCGCGGTCAGCTCGAACGGCTCACTCAGCCACTCCGCGGCCGACCCGGTCGGCTGCACGTCGAAGTGGCCGTAGACGAGCACCGTCGGCGCACCGGGCGCGCCCAGCCACTCGCCGCGCACGACCGGGTGCCCGGCGGTCTCCTCGACCCGGGCGTTCGCGAACGCCAGCCGCGAGGCCAGCCAGTCCGCGGCGGCCCGCATGGTCTCCGGGCCGGCGTCCCGGCTGACCGACGGGATCGCCACCCACCCGGCGAGCTCGCTCAGGTAGCCGTCGTCGGTCGCATCAAAGGAAAGCATGGCCACCGTCAATCGCGATCGTCTGCCCGGTCACCCATCCGGACCGTTCCGCGGCGAAGAACTGCACCCCGTGCGCGATGTCCTCGGGCTGGCCGAGCCGCCGCATCGAGATGCCGGCCACCATCTGGGCCTGGCCCTCGGGGCCGTAGCCGTCCCACTGGATCTGCGTGGTCGGGTTGGACAGGATGAACCCGGGCGCGATGCAGTTCACCGTGATGCCGAACGGGCCGAGCTCGGCGGCCAGCTGGCGGGTCAGCCCGATCTGGCCGGCCTTGGCGCTGGCGTAGGCCTGGATGCCGGTCCGGCTGACGGTCAGCCCGGCGGCCGAGGAGATGTTCACGATCCGGCCCCAGCCGCGGGCCTTCATCCCCGGGATGACCGCCCGGATGCACAGGTAGGCGCTGGTCAGGTTGGCGTCCACGACCGCGTGCCAGTCCTCGGGCGGTACGTCCTCCAGCGGCTTGCCGGTCTGGCCGACCACGCCGCCGGCGTTGTTGACCAGGATGTCGACCGGCCCGATCGCGGCGAAGAAGTCCGCCACGGCCTGCGGGCTGGTCAGGTCCGCGGTGTCCCTGTCGACGCCGTGCACGGTCGCGCCGTCCTCGGTCAGTGCCTTGGCGATCGCGGTCCCAATCCCGTGTGCGGTGCCGGTCACCACGGCGGTCCGGCCGGCCAATCCCATTCGCGTACCCCTGCCTCGCCCGCGGCGTGCCAGGGCCGGGCCGCGGACGGTCCGGCCGGTCATCGAGCTGATCGGTACTGCTGGCCAGGTGCTCACGGTCCGCGCAGGTCAGGAAGTCTCCAGGCCGTTTGGATGGTAACCCAAACCGGGATTACTCCATCGATATGGGGTCCCCCTTGCCGATCCGGACCCAGCCAACTGGTTGGTGACACCAACCAAAGTAGTTGGTGTCACGAACCAAATTAGTTGGTGTCACGAACCATCTGGTTGGTGGCACCAACCAATTAGCCGGTGACGACCGAGCCGAGGTGGGGGCCGGGCCGGACCTGGGCTACGGCCAGCCGCGGGGCACCCGGCTTCCACGCCGCGACCTGCACTTTGGTGGTGAAGCTCAGCTCGGCGACCAGCCGGTCCTGGGCGCCTGGCCAGCCGAACCCGGCCAGCGCGTCGCTGCTGACCGACGTGTCCGGCACCGGGCTGAGCCGCAGCGCGCCAGGGCCGGCCACCTCCAGACGGGTCGGCGCCGCGCCGCTGTCACCCCCGGAGGGCGAGGTGATCTGCAGGGCCAGGAAGCGGCCGTCCGGGCTGAACGCGGCCGCGGGCACGGTGCTGCCCCGGGCCAGCGGGATCGTGGTCACCCACCCGCTGGCCAGTTCCAGCACGTGCAGCCGGCATCCTCCCGGGCACGGCTCCTGCCAGGCGACCCGGCTCGCGCTGGCCGCGATCACCCCGGGCAGCCGACGGGTGACCCGGCGGGTCGCGGGGTTCCACAGCAGGTCCGGACGTGTCCCGCCGCTGCTGGTCAGTGCAGCGCCGGCCACCGGGGCCAGCAGCAGCCCGCGGGCCGTGCCCGCCCCGATCACGTAGCCGGCCGGCAGCCGGACCGGCGGCCCGAGCGCCCGCCCGTTCGCGGCGGTCAGCTGCGCTGTTCCTGGCGCCGCGGCGGCGCCGGGCGGGTAGCTGGTCAGCCACAGCGTGCCCCGGCGGGCGCCCGGCGCGACCAGGTTCGCGCGGCCCGCCCGGAGCGCCCGCGACGCGCCGTCGGCCAGGAACCAGACCGGGAGCGGCGGGCCGGCGCAGGCCGGGCAGCCCAGCTGGCCGTCGGTTCCGGCGGGCGGGGCCGCCTGCACCGCCCAGCCGCCCACCGCGCGGGAGAACGCGTACCCGATCTGGCTGGCCGGCAGGCCGCCGATCGGCTCGCGGCGTCCCGAGGCCGGGTAGAACCAGGCGGGCTCCGACCCGGCCAGCGGCAACCGCAGGCTGGCGTCCCACGCCGCAGTCGGCCCAGTCAGCCCGGCCGGCTCAGCGGGCAGATTGGCGTCCGTCCCGGACTGTGCTCCCGCCAGCGGCGGGCTGCTCCGGTGGGCGGAATGGTGGGCCGGGGCGTGATGCCCGGGAAGCCGGCTGACCACGAGCCCGGCCAGTGCGGCAACGGCCAGCCCGGCCAGCGCCAGGCGGCGCCAGGGCCGTGGCCCGTGCGGCCCGCGCTCGCGCTCCCGGCCCTGGCTGAGGATGTCCGGCACGGCGCTCGCTTCCCGACGCAGGTTGTCCCATGACGATACGTGCCGAGGGCTCAGCAGGCGACCGGGCGCCGAGCGCCCATCTCACCCCCCGGGGCCTAACTGCCCACATTCTGTGCGTGCGCACGCACACAACTCGTGACAGCTATCTGTTGTGTGCGTGCGCACGCACACAATCTGTTGGGGCTGTCGGGGCGGGATGGGAGTCAGGCGACGGGCGGGACGATTGCCTCGATCAGGTGCGGGCCCGGCGCGGACTGGGCCCAGCGGAGAGCTTCGGCCAGCTCCTCCGCCGTGGTGACGCGGCGGGCCGGGACGCCGAAGCCCTCGCTCAGCCTGGTGAAGTCGGTGACCGGGTCGGACAGGTCGAGCAGCCGGGCGGCCCGCGGGCCGGCCGCGCCCGCGCCGGTGCGGGCCAGCTCGATCCGGAGCACGGCGTAGGCCGCGTTGTTGACCAGCACGGTGGTCACGTTCAGCTTCTCCCTGGCCATGGTCCACAGCGCCTGGATCGTGTAGAGGCTGCTGCCGTCGGCCTCGATGGCGAGCACCGGGCGGTCAGGCGCGGCCACCGCGGCGCCCACCGCGACCGGCAGGCCCTGGCCGATGGACCCGCCGGTGAGCGCGAGCAGCGTGTGCCGGCGCGCCCCGGCCAGCGCCTGGGGCAGGCCGAACCCGGAGGTGGCCGCCTCGTCCGCGATGATCGCGTTCGCGGGCAGCTCGGTGGCGATCACGTTCGCGAGGTTGACCGGGTTCAGCGGGCCCGGCGTGATGTCCGGCACGCCGGGCGGCGTGGCCTGCGGCTCGGCATCCCGCGCCACCCGGCCGGCCAGCTCCTCCAGCGCGCTGGCCGCGTCCTGCCCACGGCCGGCCAGTTCGGTGACCGCGCAGCCGTCAGGGACCAGGTCGCCGCCGCGGCCCGGGTAGCCGAAGAACGTGACCGGCGCCCGCGCCCCGGCCAGGATCAGCTGACCGGTGCCGGCCAGCGCCTGATCGGCGGCCTCGGGCAGGTACGGCAGCCGGGCGACGGCGGGCAGCCCGGCGCCGCCTTCCATCCGGGCCGGGAACGTCTCGCCCAGCAGCCGGGCGCCGGTCGCGACCGCGATCCGGCTGGCCGCTCGGAGCCCGCGCTCGGTCAGCGCGTTCCGGCCGAGGAGCAGCAGGGGCGCCGGCCCGGCGGCCAGCGCCGCGGCGGCCGCGTCCACCGCGCCGGGGCTGGCCGGCGGACGCGGCGGAGCCGGGTACGGGGCGGCGGGCCGGCCGCCGGTCTCCCAGGACAGGTCGGCCGGGATGATCAGGGTCGCGATCTGGCCGCCGTCCCCGGCGGTGGCGGCGATGGCCCGGGCCGCGTCACCGGCCAGGCCGCGGGTCGTGCCGCTGGTGTGCACCCACGCTGACACGGTCCGCGCCGCGGACTCGATGTCGGACTGAAGCGGGGCGTCGTACCGGACGTGCCCGGTGGCGTGCGCACCGACCAGGCACAGCAGCGGCGACCCGGCCCGCCGGGCGTTGTGCAGGTTCGCCAGGCCGTTGGCCAGGCCGGGACCCAGGTGCAGCAGCACCGCGGCCGGGCGGCCGGTGATCCGCGCGTACCCGTCGGCCGCGCCGGTGGCCACGCCCTCGAACACGGCGAGGATCGCGCGCATGGCCGGCACCCGGTCCATGGCCTGCACGAAGTGCATCTCCGACGTGCCCGGGTTGGTGAAGCAGACGTCCACCCCGGCCCCGGTCAGCGTCCCGATCAGGGCCTCCGCCCCGGTCATGGCAACGGTCATCGGGCCAGCAGCGCGATCGCCTCGGCGCCCAGCGCCAGGGTGGCGTCCACGTCCGGGTCGTCGCCGGTGGGCTGCAGGACCACGCTGGTCGCCCCGGCGGCGTGGTACGCCGCGATGATCGCGGCCACGTCGGCAGGCGAGCCGAACGCGGCGCGCGCCTCCAGCCGCTCGCCGGTGTCCTCGACCGGCTCGCCGGTGTCCGGCAGCCCGGCCATCAGCCGGTCCCGCGCCCCGGGGCCGGCCGCGCACATCACGTACACCGTGACCTCGTGCGGCCGCGCGGCGTTTGCGGTGGCGATGGCCCGGCGGACGCGGTCCGGCGAGATGCCCGCGTCCAGTACCAGGCCGTCGGCCAGCTCACCGGCCAGGGCCAGCGTCTTCGCCCGGCGGGCGCCCACCAGCAGCGGCGGGACCTGCTGAGGGGGCCAGTCCAGGGCGACCTTGTTCAGGTTGACGTAGTCGCCGGTGACGGTGACGGTCTCACCGTGCAGCAGGGCACGGACCGCGCTGACCCATTCGCGCAGCAGCGTCATCGGGGACGCGGCCCTCGCGCCGACCTGGGCCATCCACGACAGCACGCCGTGCCCCGCAGCGGGCACGAACCGGCCCGGATGCAGCCGGGCCAGCGTGGCGATCTCCATCGCGGCCAGCGCCGGGTTGCGCAGCGGCGCGGGCATCAGGCCGACCCCGACGCGGACCGAGCTGGTGCCGGCCAGAGCGGTCGCCGCGGTGGTCAGGCCGCCCTCGCAGAAGCAGTCCTCCCACAGCCACAGGTCGCCGTAGCCGCCTGCCTCGGCGGCGGCGGCGAAGCCCGGCAGCCGTTCCGGCGGCAGCAGCTGCGGGCGGAACACGATGCCCACGCGGGGCGCGGCGCTGCCGGGCGTCATTCCGGCTCCTCCCGGTTGAGGCCGATGAGTCTGGGCGTGGCGCGGAGTCTACCGGGGTAACAGGGGCCGGTATCGGGCGCGTCACCCGCGCCCCCGATGCCGTACAGCATGAAAAAGACGCCGCACCGGACGGCGGGAAAGGAGCGCGCCCATGGCTGGCGCCGTACCAGTCGCGGAACTGAACGCGGGGTTCAGCTCGCCGGGGGCCACCGCGCGGCCGTGGGCCGAGGTCTCCGACGTGCTGACGCACGCCGGGATCTTCTGGCTGTCCACCGTGCGCGGGGACGGCCGGCCGCACGTCACGCCGCTGCCCGCGGTCTGGCACGACGGGACCCTGCACTTCTGCACCGGCGACCAGGAGCAGAAGACCCGGAACCTGGCGGCCAACCCGCGGTGCGTGCTGACCACAGGGACCCCGGCGCTGCGGTCCGGCCTGGACGTGATCGTGGAGGGGGCCGCGGTGCGGGTCACCGGGCGGGAGCGGCTGGAACGGCTCGCGCGGCTGTGGCTGGAGCGGCACGACTGGCCGTACGAGGTGGGCGAGGACGGGTTCACCGACGGGGCGGAGCGGACCGGGCTGGTGTTCGGCGTGACGCCGGACAAGGTCCTCGCGTTCGGCAAGGGCGAGCCGTTCAGCCAGACCCGGTACCGGTTCTGAACCTTCAGACCAGGTGCCGGCTCTGAACCCTGATCGGAACAGAATATTCTGTTCCGATCAGGAGCTGGGCGAGGCGGGCGGCCGGCCAGGGCGGCCGGTTAATTGCGCCGGGTGGCGGACTGGGCCGCATAGGCTGGCGGGATGCCCGCCACCGAGTCGCTGACGCGCGCCCTGCTGCTGGAGAACATCCACCCCGACGCCCGGGCCCGGCTGGCCAAGGACGGCTGCCAGGTCGACACGCTGCCCCGGGCGCTGGCCGAGGACGAGCTGGTCAGCGCGGTGGACGGGGTTCAGCTGCTCGGCATCAGGTCAGGGACGCACGTGACCGAGCGGGTCCTGGACGCCGCGCCCGGCCTGCTGGCGATCGGCGCGTTCTGCATCGGGGTGAACCAGATCGACGTGGCCGCCGCGGCGCGGCGCGGGGTCGCGGTGTTCAACGCGCCGTTCTCCAACACGCGCAGCGTGGTCGAGCTGGCGCTGGCCGAGATCATCGCGCTGACCCGGCGGCTCACCGACAAGAACCGGCAGATGCACGCGGGGGAGTGGGACAAGTCGGCCGCGGGCAGCCACGAGGTCCGCGGGCGGCGGCTCGGCATCGTCGGCTACGGCAACATCGGCGGCCAGCTGTCCGTGCTGGCCGAGGCGCTCGGCATGACCGTGGTGTTCTTCGACACCGCGGACAAGCTGGCCCTGGGCAACGCGCGGCGGTGCGGCACGCTGCAGGAACTGCTCGAGATCTCGGACGTGGTCACCCTGCACGTGGACGGGCGGCCGGGGAACTCCGGCCTGTTCGGCGCGGCCGAGTTCGACGCGATGAAGCCGGGGAGCCTGTTCCTGAACCTGTCGCGCGGGTTCGTGGTTGATCATGCTTCGCTGCGCCGTCACATTGAGTCGGGGCGGCTGGCGGGTGCGGCGGTGGATGTGTTCCCCGCTGAGCCGCGCGGGCGGGGCGAGGAGTTCGTGTCCGAGCTGCGGGGGCTGCCCAACGTCATCCTGACCCCGCACGTGGGCGGGTCGACCGAGGAGGCTCAGCAGGACATCGGTGAGTTCGTGGCCGGGAAGCTTCTCGACTACCTGGACACGGGGGCGACGTCGCTGTCGGTCAACCTGCCGGGGGTCGCGTTGCCGGTGGTGCCGGGGACGCACCGGCTTGTGCATCTGCACCAGAACGTTCCCGGGGTGCTGGCGAAGATCAACCAGCTGCTGGCCGAGCATGACGCGAACATCGAGGGCCAGCTGCTGGGCACGCGGGACGAGCTTGGCTACGTGCTGACCGACATCGGGACCGAGTACACCGCGGGCATGCTCGCGCGCCTGCAGGCGATGGACGTGACGATCCGGCTGCGCACGGTCGACATGTAGCGCGGCGGGCTACGCCGGGCTGGCCTCGACAGGCAGGGGAGCTTCGGCCGGCGGGGCGGGCGTGGCCGGCCCGGGTGCTTCGGCGGGCGCGGCGACCGTGACGCCAGTGACGCCGGTGATGCCGGGGCGGCCGCCGGCCAGCCAGGCCGCCGACGGGGCGGTGATGTCGTGCTGGCCCGCCGGGGCCACGATGTGGCGGTGGCCCTTGGGGCGCATGAGGATCCACCAGATGGCGGCGCGCAGCTTCCGGACGGACTCGCTCTGGCTCCGGTTCCGCAGCAGCCGCCGGACCCACGGGCCGTTCAGCATGGTCCAGCGCAGCTGGCTGGCCAGCATCCTCGGGCGGAGCCTGGGGCGCTGCTTCTTCGGGGGCTGGTACACCTCCCGGTAGCGGGCCTCGGCCAGGACCGCGGTGGCGTGCAGTGCGGCCTCGAGCAGCTGGGCGTCGGGCAGCTGCTCGGGCGGGAGGTACGGGCCGACGGTAGGCTGGGGGAGCAGCTCGTCGAGGTCGCCGCAGATGTGGTACTTGGCGTCGCGGAGGGCGGCGACGAGAGCCCCGGCCTCCTGCCCGGCCCACTCCTGGGGGCCGGGGGGCAGAGTGACGCGGGCCCGGCGCGGCTGGCTGGTCAGCACGTCGTGCGCGAGGATCTGCTTGACGTACCGGGTGTAGTACCAGTCCGGCATCTCGTCGCTGATCGTCTCGTTCATCCGGCGCAGGAACTCGGTCTCGGCGAGGCCGAGGGAGGTGTTGCCGCGCGCCTGGGAGAGGTCGATCTTCGCGGAGTCGATGCCGACGACCGCGGCGAACCGGTGCCACAGAGCGTCGGGCGAGCCGTCCCTCGGCATCGTGATGACGTGGATCCGGTCTGGCGGCAGGTTCTGTGACCAGCGGCTGAGCGTGGCCAGCGTGTCGTGGGCGGCCCAGAAGCCGGAGACGGCGTGCCGGTCCGCGGTGCTGCCGAGGCGGCTGACGTCGCCGAGCCATTCCTCCCAGCGGACCGTGCGGCGGCACTTGACCGCCTCCTGCCATTCGGCCGGCAGCAGGCTGGCGAAGTCGCGGACAGTGAGGACGACGTGCATCTCGGCGGCTTCGAGCGAGCGGACGGCGCGGTCGGCCCGTTCCTGGCTGCAGTTGCCGAGCAGTTCGTCGGAGATGATCGCGGCCACGGGAGACTTGAGGGCCTGGCGGGCCAGGACGTCCCATTCGCCGGCCCAGGGGTCGACCGGGTCGCCGGGCATCCGCGGGGCGCCGCGCAGGTCGCGGCTGGCCCGGGAGTGGTCGCGGCGGGTGTAGCCGGGCAGCAGGATCCCCTGCCTGGCAAGCCGGGCCCGATTGCCCCAGATGGCGTGCTGCAGGAACGTGGTGCCCGTCTTCGGCTCCCCGATGTGGAGGTAAACCCGGGGCGGGCGATCGTGCGTGTCGCGTGTCACCTGAAAACCTGACTCGGTCGTGACGCCTTAGCGCTGTTACGGACGAGAACGCAAAGTGACGGATGCCCGGAGGCAAAGCGATGGTATCGGCGGAGACCGCCCAAGGTGATCGGAACACGCCAGGCCGCAGCCGGACATTTAGCCGCAACCATGATGGACATTTAGCCGCCAGACCTGTGGGCACTTAGCCGCTGCGGTGTCGGGCACGCCGGTGCTGGGCAGACGGACACGGTCGTGTGAGCATGAGGGCATGGCAGCCAGCAAGGGCCCGGCGATGGCCCGGACCGGTGCGTCGGTGGAGGATTTCCTGGCCGGGGTGGCTGATGGGCAGCGGCGCGAGGATGCGCGCCGGCTGTGCGCGATGATGGCGCAGATCACCGGCGAGCCAGCGGCGATGTGGGGAACCAGCATCATCGGCTTCGGCGCCTACCACTACCGGTATCCCAGCGGCCGCGAGGGCGACTCGGCGCTGGCCAGCTTCTCACCGCGCAGCCAGCACCTGGTTATCTACCTTGTCGGCGGGTTCGAGAGCCGGCACCAGTCGGTGCTGGCGCGGCTGGGCCCGCACAAAACCGGTAAAGGCTGCTTGTACCTCAAGCGCCTCGATGATGTGGACCAGGATGTGCTGCGTGAGCTGATCGACCGGTCGGTCCGGGTCCACAAGGGCGTTGACCGGGCCTCCACCTAGCCGAGGGCCGAGCCAGGGCCGGCGTCGTCCATCGTCAGGACGGGCGGCGGGGCGGCGGGTCCTGGCCGGCCAGCAGGGCGCCGACCGCTTCGGCGGCGTGCTCGGAGGCGGCCCGCGCGGCCAGGGCTTCACCCCGGTCGCGGTCGCCGGCCAGCAGCGCCGCGCGGGTGCCCAGGATGACCACCTCGTCGGCGCTCGCCTCGTCGCCCCGCGCCTCGCCGTCCGGCGCGGGCGTGGCCAGCCGGGCCGCGGAGTCGGGCCGGCCGGCCAGCAGCTCGCCCTCGATGAGCCGGGCCAGGGCCTGGCCGCTCGGCCCGGACCAGCGCCGCCGCTGGTCCAGCGCCTCGCGCGCGGCCGCCGCCAGCCGCGCCAGGCCGGCCGCCGCCGCGTCCGGCGGGCCGGTCGCCGCCCACGCGGCCAGGGCGCGGGCCAGGCCGACCATCATCACCGTGCTCTCCGGCGAAGCCTGCCAGCCCTCCTCGTAGTACCGCGCCGCCGCGACCGGGTCGCCGCAGCGCAGCGCGCGGGCCCCCAGGTAGGCGAGGCAGGCGGGTTCGGCGGCCCGCTCGGCCGGACCCGCCGCGGCCAGTATCCCGGGCAGCGCGCCCGGCTCGGCCCGCTCCAGATCGCTCTGCTCCAGGTCGCTGACCGCGGCCTGCGCGGTGGCCAGCAGCAGCGGCGGCGGGTCGTTCCGGCCCGCCAGCGAGAGCAGCAGCCGGGCCCGGTCGCCGTCCGCGGCCTGCGCCGCCGCCAGCGCGGCCCGGGCCAGCAGCGCGCCGCCGGGCTGCTCCCGGTAGCCCGCGGCCCGGGTGAACGCCTCCGCGGCCAGGTCAGCCAGCCCGTGCTCGGCCGCGTACGCGGCCAGCGCCGCCTCGCCGTGCCCGCGGGCCGCGGGCAGCCAGCTCGGCGACGCGGCCATCAGCGATTCCGCGGTGAGCCTGGGCACCGCCCGGCCCGCCGCCAGCCAGGTGGCCAGCCGCCGGGCCGGGTC
>Ga0157379_10001528_pt1 | contig 19024 bp, 16 predicted proteins | sample S25metaG_FD_121802 | JGI IMG/M metagenome (GOLD analysis project Ga0157379, IMG submission 121802) | Switchgrass rhizosphere microbial communities from Kellogg Biological Station, Michigan, USA - S2-5 metaG | ecosystem: Host-associated > Plants > Roots > Rhizosphere > Soil | place: USA... | reverse complement strand
TCGTCGATATTGCGGGGATGGTCATGGACGGCGCGGCAGCCGGAATGCGACAGGATGATGGGACTGCGCGATATCTCCATCAACTGGTCGAACACCGAATCCGCCGCATGGCTGGCGTCGATCACCATGCCAAGGTCATTGGCCAGGGCCGCCAACTCGCGACCTTTGGGCGACAGGCCGTTCCATTGCGGCGTGTCGGTGGCGGAATCGCCGAACTGGTTGTTCTTGAAGTGGATGAAGCCCACCATCCGCACCCCCAGCCTGTGGAAGCTGCGCAGCAAGGTGATGTCGTCGCCCAGCGGATAGCTGTTCTCGATGCTCTGATAGACGATGCGCTTGCCGGATGCCGCGATGCGGGCCGCATCTTCCGCCACAAAGGCCAGCTCGAATTGTCCCGGATGCGCCGCCACCATTTCGCGGATCTCGGCGGCCCGCAGCAGCGCGGCATCGCGCGCCGCCATCATGCCTTCCGGGGTCAGCGGCCCCTGCGGTGTGTAGATGGCGAAAAAGCCGCCATTCAATCCACCCTCAACCATGCGGGGATAGTCCACCTGGGTGAAATCACTCGCGTAGGAATGACGCCGCATCATGTCCCAGCCCGGCCGCGCCAGGCTGGCCGGGGTGTCGAGATGGGTGTCCAGGCAGACCAGGCGCTGGTGCAAGGCGCCGGCGGCACCCGTTTTGGCGAAGCTTGGGGTAGACAGGCCGGCGAGCACCGCCGCGCCATTCACCATGATTTTCCGTCGCGAAACTGTCATGCCCAAGCTCCGATCGCTTTCGAAAACCTAGGGGAGAGCACGGGATACAGCCAGAGCCGACTTGCTCTTGAGCCCATGTGCGGTAAGTTAAATTTGACGGTGAGTGTCTGCGGCGGGGTCAAGGTGCGCAAGGTTGCGTTTGTATTGGGCGTGCTGGTGACTTTGTCGGCACCCGTGGCGGCTGACAGCGCGCGGCAGGCCCTGTTCCAGGACCGCAATATCTTCCATTCCGGCCTGCGCAATGCCCACACCATTGCGCTGACCTTCGATGACGGGCCCAATGCCCATACCGAAGAAGTGCTGGACGCGCTTAAGGAAATGCACGTCAAAGCCACTTTCTTCATCGTCGGTAACCAGGCCCATCGCCATCCCGAGACCCTTGCGCGTATCGCCCGCGAAGGCCATCTGCTGGCCAACCACAGCGCCACCCACGCTTTCCTGGGGCGCAGCTATGACGCCGATCCCGACAAGCTGCTGGACCAGATTCGCGACGTGCATGACCAGATCGCGCCGCTGATGGCGGCAGGAGACAAATTCTATTTCCGTGCTCCCTACGGCCAATGGACCGCCAGCCACGCCCATATCCTCAATACCGACCGCGAACTCAGCCGTTATGTCGGGCCGATCTATTGGGACGTGGGCGGCGACATCACGATGTCGCACGATGGCTATGTGCTGAGCGCCGCCGACTGGGATTGCTGGCACAAGGACTGGTCGGCGCGCACCTGCGCCAAGGGCTATGCCCGCGAAATCCGCCGCAAGGACGGCGGCGTGGTTTTGATGCACGCCATCCATGTCCAATCGGCCGAACTGGTGCGCCAGGTGGTGCCGCCCCTTATCGAGGAAGGCTATCGCTTCGTCCGCCTGGATGAGATGCCCGAATACCGCCGGTATGAGACGCGGCCTCAAAAAGGCGTGGCCGACACAAGGCAAACTCCGCAAAAGCTGGCTGCGCTTCGCCCCGAAGACATAAAATAGCCGCACGACCTGCCCAAACTTCCCGCAAACAATAAAGGGAGGGTTTGCATGTTCCTGCGCACCGCGCTGTTTGCCGCCGCTTTGACCAGTCTTTTGCCGATTTCCAGCTATGCCGCCGACGCCAAATTGGCTGCGGCGGTCGCCGCCCCCAACAGGGATGCCGCCAACAAGGCCCGCGATGGCGCCCGCCATCCGCAAGCCAGCCTGGAATTCTGGGGGCTGAAGCCCAACCAGACCGTGATCGAGGTGGCGCCCGGCGGCGGCTATTGGAGCGAGATCCTGGCCCCCTATGCCAAGAACACCGGCGGCCATTACATCGCCGCCACCGGCAAGCCGGACCAGAAACTGCCGGACAAGTTCAACGACAAGGCGGTTTATGGCGACATCCACTACACCGTGTTCAGCAACAGCTCGGGCCCGATGGGACCGGCCGGCTCGGCCGATCTGGTGCTCACCGCCCGCAACATCCATGACTGGCTGTGGACGAAGGGCATGGCGGAAAAATCCATGCGGGACTTCTATGCCGTGTTGAAGCCGGGCGGGCTTCTGGCGGTGGAAGATCATCGCGCCGATCCCCGTCCCCAGAAGGGCGATGCCCGGGATGGTTATGTTGCCACCGCGACCATCGTGTCGCTGGCGGAAAAGGCCGGCTTCAAGCTGGAAGCCAAATCCGAGATCAATGCCAATCCCAAGGACACCAAGGATCATCCCTTTGGCGTATGGACCTTGCCGCCGGTGCGCCGCAGCGCCGAGAATGGTGAGAATCCCAAATTCGATCACAGCAAGTATGACGCGATCGGCGAAAGCGACCGCATGACCTTGCGCTTTCGCAAACCTAGCTAGTTCCTCACTGCCGGGGTGAGCAATATAGGGGCGTGAGTCGGGTTGGATTTCTCTGCGCGGTGCTGGCCGCCACCCTGTTCGGGGTGGGCGGGACTTTCGCGCAATTCCTGTTCCAGAATCGCGGCGTCAATATCGACTGGCTGGTGACCATGCGGCTGCTGTGCGCCGGCGCCGTGCTGCTCTTGATCGCGGCCGCACGGCAGGGCCGCAGCATATTCGCCATCTGGCGCAGCGATCCGTCCCAGGTTGTCCTGTTCGGCCTGGTGGGCATGATGCCGGTGCAATACACCTATATGGCGGCTATCAATGCCTCCAACACCGCCACCGCCACGGTGCTGCAATTCACCGCCCCAGCGATGATCGCGCTGTGGCTGGCGCTCAGGGGTCGCCGTTGGCCCGACCGGCGCGAACTGGCGGCGATTGCGCTGGCGATGCTGGGGACCTTTTTCCTGGTGGCGCATGGCAAGCTGGGCGCCTTGTCGATCTCGCCGCTGGCTTTGTTCTGGGGCCTGGCCAGCGCGGTGGCGGCGGCGTTCAATTCCATCCAGCCGGCGCAATTGCTGCGCAAATACGGCCCCTCGCTGGTGGGCGGCTGGGGCATGCTGGTGGGCGGGGCGGCTTTGTCGCTCGTTCACGCGCCCTGGAAAGTGGAGGGCGTGTGGGACGCGCAGGCCTATGGCTTTCTCGCCTTCATCCTGCTGTTCGGCACCTTGGCGGCCTTCTATCTCTATATCAAAGCGCTGCATCTCATCGGCGCACAGAAGTCCAGCCTGCTGACCTGCGCGGAACCTTTGTCCGCTGCCGTTCTGGCGGTGTGGTGGCTGGGTGTGGCCTGGGGCGCGATGGACTGGCTAGGCACGGCCTGCATTCTGGTCACGATCGCTTTGCTGGCCAAGGAACAATCCCAGGAAGGCCAATCGGAAAAGGTCACCTGACGGGAATGTAACGCGTGCAACTCTGTGGGAGCGCCTAAGCTGCTTATGGCGGGGCGACAACCACAAGGGAACGCCAGAATGAGAATCACAACAATGCTGGTTGCGGCCGCATGGATCGCGGCGGCGGCGCCAACAGCTTTTGCGCAAGCACCGCAGGGTGGCGGCGGTGGGATGGCAGCCTGCCGCGACGATGCGCAGAAGTTCTGTGCCGACAAGACCGGGCCCGATCGCCGCGCCTGCATGGAAGCCAACAAGGACAAATTGTCTGATGCCTGCAAGGCGGCGCGTGCCGCACGGGCGCAGGGACAGTAGTTTAAGACTGACATTTCGAATCGGAATGACGGAAATAGCGGGGGGAACCCCGCTATTTTCATCGGTCGCCAAGTCCCTTACGATTGCCAGGGGCGTTTCGTAGAAAGCGCCCTAGTGTCGTGGTTTCGAAGTTCGCACTATTATCGATATAGGGCTCTGCGCGAACTTCGAAACCAAACGACACTAGAATCAATAAGTTGCTAGTATCCTGCGATTCCGAAATTCGCTGGGAGATCGATATCAAGATCGTGCGAATTTCGGAATCGGGACACTAGCGGGAGGTTCAATGGGATTGCTCGATCGGCGCGATCTGTTCGCGGGCGCCGCCGCGTTTCTGGGAGCCGAATTGGTGGCGCCGCTGGCGAAAGCGCTGGCGGCAGAAGTCGCGCCCGGTTTTGCGGCGTCCCATGCCTCTCTCACGCCAGAACAGATGCTGCTGGTGTCCGCCATCAGCGAACGCATCATCCCGACCACCGACACGCCGGGCGCCATTGCCGCCGGCGTCCCCGCTTTTATCGAGATGATGCTGGCCGACTGGTATGAGCCGACCGACCGCGAAGAGTTCATGGCCGGCCTGGGTGTGCTGCGCGGCTACACCGATATCCAATATAAAACCGCCTTCGCCTCGCTCGCCCCCGAGGAACAGGATCTGGTGCTGACCTCGGCGATGCAGGGGCGGATTTCCGGCCTGTCGGGCAGCTTCTTCGAACATTGCCGCCAGCTTGTGATCCTGGGCTATTACTCGTCGGAGATCGGCTGCAAGCAGGAACGCGTCTATGTTCCGGTGCCCGGTCATTACGACGGCAGATACCCCTACGCCCAGGTGCGGCGCGTCTTCTCCTCCTGAGTCCGGAAATTTCTCATGGCCACTTATGACTTCGACGCCATCGTCATCGGTTCCGGCATCAGCGGCGGCTGGGCTGCCAAGGAGTTGTGCGAAAAAGGCATGAAGGTCTTGATGCTCGATCGCGGCCGCATGGTCGAGCATCGCAAGGATTACATCACCGAAGGCAAAGGCCCCTGGCAGCTTCCTTATCGCGGCAACCTGCCGCCGGCCGAGGTGGAGCGCGATTATGTGATGGCCAAATGGGGCGGCGCCAATCTCACCGCCCAGACCCACTACTACAACAATGACCGGCTGAATCCGATCGATTTCGAGAACAGCAAGCCGTTCCGCTGGGTGCGGCCCAACCAGGTGGGCGGCAAGTCGCTGATCTGGGGCCGCGTGGCGCTGCGCTGGAGCCATATCGACTTCGAAGCCAACAAGCGCGACGGCCATGGCAGTCCCTGGCCGGTCACGTATGACGAGATCGCGCCCTGGTATTCCTATGTCGAGAAATATGCCGGCATCGCGGGATCGAAAGAGGGTCTGCCGCAACTGCCCGACGGGGAATACCAGCCGCCCCACCCCATGAACGTGGCGGAGATCTGGGTCAAGGAACGGCTGGAACGCGCCATCCCCGGTCGCAAGCTGATCCCCACCCGCACCGCCAACATGACCGAGGACAAGCCCGAGCAGGGCAGGGCGCGCTGCCAGAGCCGCAATATGTGCGCGCGTGGCTGTTCGTTTGGCGCCTATTTCTCGACCCAGTCGGTGACCCTGCCGGCGGCGCGCAAAACCAACAATCTCACCCTGATGTCGGACCAGGTGGTCACCAACCTGGAATATAACCCTAAGACCAAGCGCGTCACCGGCGTGCGGGTGGTCGACGCCAACACCATGCAGGCGCATGTCTATACCGCGCGCATCGTGTTCCTCTGCGCTTCGGCGATAGCCTCGACGCAGATCCTGCTGAACTCACGCCTCCCGGGCAGCGACCGCAGCTTTGCTGATTCCAGCGGACTATTGGGCCACTACATCATGGATCATGCCTTCCGCACTCAGTTCTGGGGCACTGTCCCGGACGCCGAGTTGAGCCCTTATATCGCCTATGGCCGGCGTCCCAACGGCGTCTATATCCCCCGTTTCCGCAATCTCGACGGCCAGGATCGTGACGCCGATTTCGTGCGCGGTTACGGCATGCAGGGCGGCGCCGGGCGCGGGCCTGCCGGCGCGGTGGGTTTCGGCAAGACGATGAAGGAAGGTTTGCGCCAATATGGCCCCTGGACCATCCGCTTCACGGCGTTCGCGGAATGCCTGCCCTATCAGGACAACACCCTCAGCCTGAACCGCAACAAGCTGGACCGCTTCGGAGTGCCGCTGGCGGTGTTCAATGTCACCTTCCGCGACAATGAGATGAAGATGATGCGCGACGCCGCGATCCAGGGTGAAACCATGATGCGGGCGGCGGGGCTTGTCGATGTGGGCTCGGTGAACGAGGAACATGTGCCGGGCGATGCCATCCATGAGATGGGCGGGGCCTGCATCGGCGCCGATCCGCGCACCTCGGTGGTCAATCGCTGGAGCCAGGCGCATGACGCGGCCAACCTGTTTATCACTGACGGCGCGCAGATGGCCTCGACCAGTTGCGTCAATCCCTCTATGACCTTCATGGCCTTCACGGCGCGCGCCGCCGATCATGCCGTCAAGCTGGTGAAGGCGGGAACGGTGTAGCGGTGACAGGTCTTTTTTGCTGCCGCTGAAGGGTTGTGGACTCGCTCAAGCGCGCTACGGCAAGTTCTGCTGAAAGAACTTCAGCACTTCCGCATTGAAATTTTTGTGAAATTCGGTGCGGTCAAAGCCCGGCGGATCGGTGCATACCAAAGGTGGGTTGGTTTTGGCGAAATCGCGCGTGCATGGAAAGATGAAGGACATGTGGGTGGAGTTGGCCACTGGATGAAATTCGGGGTTGACTGGAAGGTTCTGGGCTATGGCCGCAACATTTTCGGGCGTCACGCCCATGCCGCCGAGCGCGGAGCTCCACAGCTGGATCGGCGCTTTCACAGCCCCCAACGTGCGCTTGTCCGAAAAAAAGCTCAAGGGGTCAGCCAGGACATAGGCTTTGATGCGTGGCTCGTATCCGGCCGGGTGAGCGGGAATGTTGTTGTCAGACATCTCCCGGCACAGCGGTGTCTTCTCCAGGCATGGAAATCCGGGATGATGAAAATCCGGTACGGCGCCGGACAGAACAAGTCCGGTGTAACCACCACGGGAAAACCCGAAAAGGCCTATTCGGTTCTGGTCGATTTCTACGCCCGCCGGTGGATGAACCGTCAGCCAGTCTATCACGCGCTTGATATCAATAGGGCGAACGAGAAAAGGCGAAATGTCTGAGGCGGATTTGGCATTGTAGCTGAGAACGGAGTCTTGCGTGTGGTTGAGAGAAACAACCGCAAAGCCCGCATCGGCCAAGAATTCCGCGGTATCATGATGACTGAATCTATCTCCAAACAGTCCATGCGAAATGATGACGAACGGCAGGTTCTTTTGTGGGATCGCGCAGTCCTTAACCCCGCGAATAGCCACCGGCCAGGTGTCGTTGTTCACGACAATCTCCGACGCCGGCGCTGCGCAGGGCGTCCAAAGCTCCGCCAAAATCCGCTGCCCGTTCTCGTCGGCCGGAATCGCAAAATCTCGGATACCGGCAGCTCGCGCGGCGAGCGGGACAAATCCGCTTAGCACGAAGAGCAAAAGCCAGGCAGCGCCAACGGTCAGGCTTTTCCCACCTGCGCGCGGTTTTTTGACATCGAATGCTTCCCGTTGCCTCATCGCCCGGAGCTCAATGCTCTTCTATGATGTGTCCGGAGCCCATGATCGAGCGCTGAATCTGCGCCGGCTTGGTCGTCAGGTGCACATCGCCGGAGCCCATGATGGTGGCCTTGAGTTCGTCGCCAGGCGCCAAGGTCGCGGAACCGCTGCCCAGCACCGTCACCGACACGCTGCGCGCGGCCAGCTTGCCCAGCCGGGCATGGCCTGAGCCCAACACTTGCACGTTCAGCCGGTCGACCTTGCCTTCGGCGGTGACGGAACCGGAGCTGGTGACGGTGACGTTCAGCTGCGGCTGTTCGACATGTCCGAGATCGGTGTCATTGCTGCCATGGATCTCCACCGTGCTGCCTTTGGCGTCCGCTCCGGTCATCGGCGGCTGGGGAGGCTCGGGCGGCATGCCCGATTGGGCCGATCGGCCATCCCGGTGATTATAGGAATAATTGTATTTGTAGGAATAATCGTAGCGATAGGGATGCTCGCTTTCCCTGGCCGCCTCGCGCGCTATCCGGGCAACGTCGATGGCCTTGAGGGCGTTCTTGGCCGCTTCTGCCGCCAACTGGCTGACTTCGCCGCTGCCCACGATGGTCTGGCGCAGTTCGGAGGGCTTGCTGAGAAGTTCGAGATTGCCGCTCCCGGCGATGAAAAGTTTCACCTTGCCGTGAGGAGATAGAGTGGCATCCCCACTGCCCAGGATGGAAATATTGGAATCGCCCGTCACCGAAAGGCCGCCTAGCTGGGCCTTGCTGGAGCCCGCGATCACCAGATTCAATCTGTCCACCTTGCCGCGGCCGGTGACGGTGCCGCTGCCGTTGAGATGCAGGTCCAGTGCCGGCTGGTCGACCTCGCCCAGGTCGAGATTCTCGCCGCCATTGATGACGAATTTGCGGATGGGAACGGTGACGATGGCTTCCACCTTGCGCCCGTTGGCGCGCGAGATGTTGGTGTCCGAAGCGATGCGGCTACCGTTTACCCGGACATGCTGCAACACGTCTGCCGGTCCGGTCACCGATATTTGCGGCCCAGATATTTGAGGTGTGGACGGCTGGGGCGCGCCTTGCGGCTGGTCCTGGTAGGAACCGCGCGGCTGGTAGCGAATATTGATGGGCGCATCCAGCGCCAAGGTATCGCCGCCATTCCAGCCCCATGCTTTCTGGGTGGCCAGATCGATCAACGGCTTGATCTCGCCCAGGGTGCGGGTGTCGTGGAAGATGTCGTCGCCGCCAATGGCTCCGGCCATTCCCAGAAAGCCGGCACAAAGCACCAAACCGGCGACGGAGGTGATGATGAGGGTTTTGGGCATGGGTTTACTCCTCGTCCCCTGGTTTCAGCAGCCGGTAATTGAGACGCACATAGTTGCCCAGCAATTTCAATCCGCCGCCCAAGAGCAGCGCGAGCAGCCCACCCACGCCCACCACGCCTGAGATCAGGCCCAGGCCCACCAGCGAAGGAACCAGCACATTGCCGTTGCCGGAGAGCAATCCGCCCAGCAGATGCAGTCCGGTGCTACCCACGACATAGAGCACATAGGCCGCGATGGCGGCGCAGCCGGCCAGCACCAGGATCACGGGTAAAAGAATGAAGATGTTGAAGGCCTGAAGACCGATCAGCCCCAGACTTGCCTGGACGAAGGTGCGCGGATTGCGCCGTTGTTCCCAGCGGCGCAACTTGGTCTCCGCGCTCAACTCGCCGCCCAGCCGCAAGGGATCGCCCAAAGAGGCGGCGACTTCCTGTTCGTCGCGGCCGTCGGCGACGGCATCGCTGAAATGGGCCTCATAGTCCATCACGATGTCGTCGATTTCGTCCCGCGACAGGCCCTTCAAGGCCTGACGCAGGCGGGAGATGAAAAGGGCGCGGCTCACGGAGCGTCCTCCAGCATTTTTTCCACCGCCGTCATGAAGATTTTCCATTCCTCGCGTTGGGCCTTGAGCGTGGCGCGGCCGGCCTCCGTCATCCGGTAGTATTTGCGCGGTGGCCCGCCAGGGGCTTCCACCAGATAGGTGCTGACCAGGCCATCGTCCTGCATCCGCCGCATCAAGGGATAGATGGTGCCTTCTCCCATGCCCACTTCCTGCATCAGGCGGCTGGCGATCTCGTAGCCATAGGAGTCGGCCCTCGCCAGAAGGGTCAGGACACACAATTCCAGAACGCCCTTGCGCAACTGTGTCTGGATGCTTTCCGCCAAACCAATGACTTCCGTTAAAGGCGCTGAAGATGAGGGCCATGTCCCGTCCTCCAAGCTAACGTTCGACAAGTTCTGCCGCAATGCGCTGGCCCCACAGCGAATCGCGACTCAATTTCCCACGATGCGCACGCCGCCGGAGCCGGTGACGAATTGATTGAGCCGGCCGGGCATTGCCGTCATGCGTACGTTGCCCGAACCCGCGACATGCACATCGGCTTGGTCGCGCGGCGTGACGATGACATCGCCGCTGCCGGCGATATGGACATCGGCGCGGCGAACCTGGGTATCGCCCATCCGAACATTGCCGGAGCCGGAAATGGACACTTCAAGCCGGTCCACCCGTCCGCCGGCGCTGATCTGGCCGGTGCCGGCAATGGCGAGATTGAGGCGGTCCTGGTCCAGGCGCCCCAATTGAACATCTTCGTCGGCGCCATAGACCGCGACACCGCGCAGGGCGACGCCGCTGATCGTGATGTCGAGACCTTTGTGGCCCTGGCAATCCTCACACCAGCGAATCTGTCCCTGGCCGACGCGAAGCTGCTCCAGCGCTTTGTCAGGACCGGTGATGACGATGCGGGCAGGGCCGGTTGGCACATAATGCACGGTGGCGCCGCTGACGCCGATGCCCAGCCCGTCGCCGCCATCCCATGCCCATTCCCAATGGCCGGTTTGTTTGAGGGAGGGATCGCGCGGCGTGAAGTCATTCGAACTTCGCGCCAAGGCCGGCGCGGCAAAGAGACAGAAGATGAGCGCGGTTCTCATGACTGCGGTGTTTTGCATTTCGACCTCCGGATTCTGATCGCGACCTGACGCCCGCTCTTGTATAGCGCATGGTACCATGTTAAGCAAGGTACAATGTTATGCATGCTGTACGGTTATACAAGGAACGAGGTGGGACCGTGAAAAATGCAGCAATTCTAGTGGCTTGGCTTTTCGTGACGCCGGCCTGGGCAGCGCCGGAGCAGGGGATTTCCAGCTATCCGGCGGCCTTTTTCGCCGATTCCAGGCCGGCGACGGCCTATGACATGGTCACGCGTCTGCCGGGTTTTGCCTTCGACAGCGGCTCATCGGCGCGCGGTTTTGCCGGCACAGCCGGCAATGTGCTGGTGAACGGGGCGCGGCCCACCGCCAAGACCGATGATCTCAACAGCATCCTGCAACGCATTCCCGCCGCCAATGTGGAACGGGTCGAAGTGATCCGCGGCGGCGCGCCGGGGGTCGACATGCAGGGCCAGACGGTGGTCGCCAATGTCATCCTCCGCAAGGATGCTTCAGACCAAACCATTCTCACCGGATCGCTGACCTATACCGGCGCTGGACAATGGTCGCCCGCGGTCGGCGTTGAGTATCACGGCCAAGTTGGAGACCTGCGTTACGAAGCGGCACTGTCGCGCACTTCGGTGATCTGGGACGACTCGCCCGGCAATGGCTATCGGGTGGTCACCGCGCCGGGCCAGGCACCGGTCTACGATCGCGCGGTACGCACCGGTATCCTCAAGACCGGATATTCCCTGCATGGCGGGTTGATCGCGCCTTTGTGGGGCGGGGAGTGGAACAACAATTTCACCTTGCAGACCACTGATTATCCCAGTGGCGTGCGCTATTACGGCAATGGTGGATCGCGCTTCGATTTCATCGCCCGCGTCAGGAACGGCGAATTCGGCAGCCACTGGCAGGGCATGCTGGGCCAGGTGAATCTGGAAACCTTGATGCTGCAGCGGATCGGCCACGAGGACGACAGCAATACCAGCGCCGCGATCGGCTCAAGCCAGATTTTCCTCTCCGGCAACGACACCGGCGAAAGCATCGCGCGCGTCACCGCGCGCTACAGCTTCACCCCTGAATTGAGTCTGGAGGCGGGCGGGGAGGGCGCCTACAATTTTCTCGACGGCCATTCCAGTTTTGTCTCCAACGGCACAGCGGTCACCATTCCCAATGCCAATCTGTCGGTCGATGAGATACGCGGCGAAGCTTTCGCCAGCGCCACCTGGAAAATCACGCCGCAATTGACTCTGGAAGGCGGCGCCCGGATGGAATTCTCCGCCATCTCCGCCACCGGGGACAGCCACAACAGCCGCAGCTTCTTCTATCCCAAGCCGCGCCTGCTGCTCTCCTGGTCGCCGGACGACAAAAGCCAGGTGCGGCTGCGCGTAGAGAAAAAGCTTGGCCAGCTCAATTTCACGGATTTTGCAGCCTCCTCCAATCTGTCCGGTTTCGGCATCTCCGCCGGCACGCTCGATCTGCGGCCTGAGCAACGCTGGCAGTTCGAGGGCGCCATTGAGCGGCATTTCTGGGAACGTGGTGGCCTGGTGCTGAGCGTGTTGCATGAGGAGGTCACCGACCTGCAGGATTTTGTGCCGGTGGGCGGCGGGTTGGACGCAGCCGGCAATATCCCCCACGCCACCAGCGACAAGCTTTCCATCACCGGCCAGGTGCCGCTGGATTTCCTGGGTCTCAAGAACGGCCTATTCAAGCCCAATCTCTATTGGGCCACCGGCAGCCTGATCGATCCGGTCACCGGCGAACGGCGGCGCATCTCCAACCTGCGCAACATCAATTCCTACTACGACATCATGCAGGATATCGATTCGCTGAAGTCGACCTGGGATTTCAGTTGGGGCACCAGCTTCAGCCGCACCACCTGGCGTATCTCCCAGATCAGCCGAACCGCCATTCACAACAGTCCGTACCTGAATTTCAGCTGGGCCTACAAGCCGACCCCGGACCTGAAAATCACGATCGGCGCCGACAATTTCGCGTCTTATCGTTTTGAACTGGAACAGTTCAATTTTATCGGACCGCGCAATCTGGGACCGCCATCTTCCATCCAGGATGTCTTCACCCGCACCCAGCCGCGCATCTATCTGAATCTGCGCAAGACCTTCTGAGCGCCGCCTTGAATGTCATCAAGGGTTGTCGCCGGGCGAAAGATGCCGCACACTGGTACCGTTCACAACATAAGCAGGGGCGGAAGAATGCGGATCTGGGCGGCGTGCGTGGCATTGGCTTTTCTGGCGGGACCGGCGTTTTCTGCCGAGCCGCGCAAGCCGGGTGAGTATCCACCGACCGCGGACTCGATCCCGCAGCCTGGTGTGCCCAAAGGCAAACTGATCGGGCCGTTGGAATTCCATTCCAAGATCATCGAAAACACGGTGCGGCGTTATTGGATTTATGTCCCCAACAAATATGACGCCAAGGCTCCGCCCAATCTGCTGGTGTTCCAGGATGGCCAGCGCGCCATCAATCCCCAGGGGCCGCTGAATATTCCGGTGGTGCTGGACAACCTGATCGCCAAGGGTGAGATTCCGGCGACGTTGGGCATCTTCATCACCCCCGGCAATACCGGCACCGAACATTATCCGGACGGTCTGGGGCCGGCGGGCTGTACCGGTTATGCCTGTACCGGCAATCCCAATCACCGGGCACAGGAATATGACGCGCTCAGCGACGCCTATACGCGCTTCCTGATCGAGGAGATGCTGCCCGAGGTCGCCAAGAGCTACAAATTCACCGACGATCCCAAGCGCCGCGCCATCGGCGGCACCAGTTCCGGCGCGATTTGCGCCTGGACCGTGGCGTGGCACCGGCCCGACGCCTTCGGCAATGTCATCAGCATGATCGGGAGCTACACCTCGATCGGTTATCGTCCTGCCACCACTACCACGCCCATGATCCCGGGCGGCGACACCTATCCCGGCCTGATCCGCAAGAATCCCATTCGCCCTATCCGCATTTTCCTGCAGGACGGCACCAATGACCTCAACAACGAGCATGGCAATTGGCATCTGGCCAATGAGCAGATGCTATCGGCGCTGCAATGGGCCAACGCCAACGCCGATGAAAAGAAGATTCCGGGTGCGCGCTATGATGTCCGTTATGAATGGGGCGACGGCGCCCATTCCGATGTGCATGGCGGATGGCTGTTGCCGGGTATTCTGCGTTGGATGTTTGCAAAGTAGCAGGATCGCCAGCCCTGTCTTCTCAACGCGGGCAGCCAGCCATGGCCGAAGCGTCAGGGGAGCGTGGGTTGTTGCTGCGCCGTTGGCGCGGACTGAAGGAAGATCTGCTCGGTCCCGAATGACATCCAAACCTTATGCCGACGCAACAAGTCCATGCCCAAAAGCATTTGGGTGACTCCGAACCTTTCGTCGTCGATAAACACCGGTGCCCCGTGGTAGGTCGTCTGGCCGACGGTGAAGCTGTCGAAATGGTGTTCGTATGCCCGCACAGGAACCCCGCTCACGCCAAAAGAGCTTGCCGCACGATCCGAGCGCAGTTCTTCTTCCCGCACGCCGACATCGTGCGCTGTGTCGATGCCGATTGAAGTACGGCTCGATCCGGTATCGATCGCTGCGTTGATTGCCACCCTGTTCAGGTTGCCGCTTGTCCTGTTCAAGGTGACCGGAATGAACAATTGGCCGCTCAATTGCCGTTTGCCCTGGATGGCATCGAATTTTCCGGCCCATGGCACGAAGTTTCCGCTGCAATTCTTCGAGGTGTAGAGGGTCAGGACCCGATTGGGAAAATCGAACTCCAACTCGAATTGCGAAAGAAGGTCGATTCCCAACAGGCCTTCCGGCGATCCGGGCTTGCCCTTTATGGCGGGTGCGAAATTGACGGTCGTCAATTCGTAATTCTCCCAACGGCCACCGCCCAACCCGAACGCGTGCGCTATCAGGGGGTGAGCCGCCTTTATTCCGCCGCCGATCCCATAGACACCGAACTTTCTCCGCCGGTCTTGCGGCAAGTGGAGTTGCGCCGCGAGTTCGGGAGATATCGCGCTGCCGGCAGATCCCGTATCAATCAGCATGGTGACGGGATGCTCGTTGATGCTGACGGTGGTGGTAAACCATCCCGCGCTTTCATTCAGCGGCAAACGGGCCACGCTCGTCAGCAAACAGGAATTTGCCGGCTCCTGGGCGTGAACGCATAGGGTCAGGCCCAGCAGACCGGCGATTGTCGCAAGACCCCGCTGGGCGCGGAGCCAAGGGTTTCCGGCCATCACGCCGCCAGACTATTGCGAAGTGAAATGGTCCTCACGATGGGCGCTTTCCGGGTGTCACGACACAGGTATATTGCTGCATCTTGCGGAGCGCCACCGGCTGGCCGGCGGATGGTTAAGCCTTCAGCCCCAACAGCCGGTGGGCATTGGTCCAGGCGATCTTGCTGAAGACCTCGGCGGTGGTCGACACCGCCAGCAAGGTGAGGGTCTCGCGCGCCACGCATTTGCCCCGCATACGCGGCGCCACCCGGTCGGAATTTTGCGCCGCGCCGCCGCCCTTGCCGTCGTCGCAATTGCAGTCGCTGCCGAAATGCAGCTTGTCCTGGTGGCGCTTGAGGAAGTCGCTGGTGAAGGCGGGATCGCGCGACAGGGCGTTGTTGGCTGAGTTGGCCGAGGTATCGGCGAACAGGTTGGGATAGTCCGACAAAAGCCTGTCGGTGACGCCGCCCGGTACGATGGGGCCGGTGGGATAGGCGTCCTGCTCGTGATAGTCGGCGCTGATATTGGCCCAGAAGGCGTCGGCGTGCCCGATGAACTTGGTCCTGGGATAGGCTTTCAGGATCGCGGCAAAGCGTTTGATGCCGGTGTTGTAGCCGCCCGGCGCGGCGGGCTGGCCGACCTCCTGGAAATGGATCAGCACCGGCACATTCAGTTCCGCCGCCAGGTCATAGACCCGGCGCATCTGCGGTCCATCGGCGGCGACAGGAAACTTAAGCTCACCAAAGCCTTTGGCACCGGACTTCACGGCCTGGGTGAGGATTTTCTCGGCCTCTGGCTTGGTGACATCGGTTGAACCGAACCAGCAGGGAAACAGGCCCCGCTTCTGCGCCTGCAGGGCCGTAACCTCGGCCGCTGCGTCCCCACGGGTCAGGAGATTGGCGGCGGTGATGCCCGCGCCCCGCTGATGGGCAATGTTCAGCTCCGCCGTCTTTCGGATGTGGAAATGCATATCGATGACCGGCCAGCTCCAAACCGGCGGCGGCTCCTGCGCCTGAAGTGGGGAGGTTGCGGCAACGGCGCCCAGCGACGCCAAAAGGGTCCGACGGTCCATCAAGGGAACTCCTTAGGTCGCTCTACAAGCTAACCCATTGTTTCCGGCTGCAGGTAATTTTCATTTCGCGAATGCTGCGCCGCAGCATGTCGCAATGTTGCGCGAACTTCGTGGTAGCGAAACCATGTCCAAAAGCCGCAGTTCACTTTAGAATAAATATCAGGAATAAAGGATGCTTAGTCGGACTCGGTGGCCGCGAGAAGCCGCCGGGCGGGAGCGAATTCGAATATGTCGCGTATCATCAGGCAAGTATCTTTCGCGGTCGGCGTCTTCGCCGTGGCTGGGCTTGCGAGTTTTCAGCTCTATGGCAGCGCTTCCGCACAGCCCGCCCCGGCACCACAAGTGGCGGCCAATACGCCCGCGACCGCGCCGGTCACGACGGCGGCCGAGCCTCTCACCACATCCGACCGCAAGCACATGCTGATGCAGTACTGCACTGCATGTCACAACGACAAGCTCAAGACCGCGGGCATGTCAGTGGTGCCGCTGGATGCCGACAATCTGCCGGCCAATCTCGCCACCTGGGAAAAAATCCTGCGCCGTCTCAGCGTGGGTGAAATGCCGCCGCGCGGCATGCCGCGTCCGCCCAAGGAACAGATCACCGATTTCACCAACTGGCTGGGTGGCTCGCTGGACAAGCTGGCCGCCGCCCATCCCGATCCAGGCCGCGCCACTATTCGCCGGATGAACCGCGTGGAATATGCCAATGCGGTGCGTGACCTGCTGGCGCTGGATGTCGATTTCAGCAAGAGCCTGCCGGTGGACGATACAGGCTACGGCTTCGACAATATCGCCGATATTTTGACGGTCTCGCCCACCCTGATGGACCGCTATATCAACACGGCGGGCAAGGTGAGCCGCCTGGCCACCGGCCTGACCTCGGACAAGGCGGTCACCACCGATTTCAAGCTCACCAAGGACCTGTTCGAGAATGCGTTCGGCGTGCCGTCCTACAATGAGCGGGCCAATGATGACCTGCCGCTGAATTCCCGCGGCGGCGGTTCGATCAAATTCTATGCGCCCTATGACGCGACCTATACCGTCCAGGTTTATCTGAATTCCGGCTCCGGTACGGAGGCCGAGATCGATTCCTACAACCGGGTCGAGACCAAGGTGACTCTGAAGGCGGGCCTGCGCACCATCGGCCTTTCCTTCCGCAAGAAACTGGGGCTGGACGAGAACCTTATCGCCAAGACCACCACCGGCGAGCGTCCCAAGAAGCCCGAAGGCACGCCCGAGCAGTTGCCGATGGACGTTCAGGTCGATGGCGCGCGGGTGGCCACCTTGTCGGTGCCGTCGTTTGGCAATGGCCCGTATTTGCAGCAGGCTTTTTATCAGCGCGACGTGATGCAGATCTCGATCGCGGGCCCCACCGACATCAAGGGGCCCGGTGATACGCCCAGCCGCCGCAAAATTTTCCTCTGCCATCCTTCCAAGTCGGTTTCAGAAAACGCTTGCGCCACCAAGATCCTCACGGCCATCGCGCATCATGCCTATCGCCGCCCGGTGACCTCGGCGGATATCGCGCCGCTGATGAAGATCTATGCCGAAGGCCGCAAGGGCGCGGATTTCGAGCATGGCATCGAAGCCTCGCTGGAAGCCATCCTGGTGGCGCCGGACTTCCTGTTCATGCGCGAGACCGATCCCGCCAAGAGCAAGCCCGGCACGGTGCATCGCATCAGCGATCTGGAACTGGCGACACGGCTGTCCTTCTTCCTGTGGAGCAGCATCCCGGATGACCAGCTTCTGGCGGTGGCCGAGAAGGACCAGCTGCATCAGCCCGACATGCTGAAAGCCCAGGTGGCGCGGATGCTGACCGATCCCAGGTCCAAGGCGCTGACCGACAATTTCGCCGGCCAGTGGCTCTATCTGCGCAAGCTGGAATATCAGCGCCCCGACCGGCGCGTGTTCCCGGACTTCGACCAGCGCCTGCGCCAGTCGATGCTGACCGAGACCAACATGTTCTTCGACTATGTGGTGAAGGACAATCGCAGCGTGGTCGACTTCCTGGATGCGGATTATACCTTCCTCAACCAGCGGCTGGCCGAGCATTACGGCATCCCCGGCGTCTATGGCACCACCTTCCGCAAGGTGCAGCTCGATCCGGCCAAGCGCCGTGGCGGGTTGCTGAACCAGGCCAGCATCCTGACCGCCACCTCCTACAACAACCGCACCTCGGTGGTGCTGCGCGGCAAGTGGATCCTGGAGAATATCCTGGCGTCGCCGCCGCCGCCGCCGCCGCCCAACGTGCCGGCCTTGAACGATGCCAAGAACGGCAAGCTGCTCACGGTGCGCGAGCAGATGGAGATGCACCGTTCCAACCCGGTCTGCGCCTCCTGCCACACCAAGATGGATCCGTTCGGCTTCAGCCTGGAGAACTATAATGCCATCGGCGCCTGGCGCGTGGCGGATGCCGGCAAGAAGCTGGACGTTTCCGCCGTGCTGCCCGACGGCACCAAGTTCGACGGTCCCACCGGCCTGCAACAGGTGCTGCTGAGCCGCAAGGACCAGTTCGTCGAAGCCTTCACCGAGCGTCTGATGACCTATGCGCTCAGTCGCGGCATCGAAGCCTATGACATGCCCGCGGTGCGGTCGGTGCGTTATGCCGCCGCCAAGGATGATTACCGCATGCAATCCATCATCATGGGCATCGTCCAAAGTGTTCCCTTTGTCATGAGAAGGACTCCAGACACATGATCACGCGCAAACCTCTTGATCGCCGTACTGTCCTGCGTGGCACTGGCGCCGTCCTGGCGCTGCCCATGATGGAAGCCATGATGCCGAACAGCAGCGTGGCGGCCGAGGCTGCCGACGCGGCCCGCAAGCGGTTGCATGTCATCTACACGCCAAACGGCATGATGATGGAGCACTGGACACCGGCAGCGGCAGGCAAGGACTATGAGCTGACGCCGATCCTTCAGCCGCTGGCGCCTTATCGCGACAAGTTCGTGGTCATCAGCGGGCTGGACCAGGCCCAGGCCGAAGCGCTGGGCGACGGCGCGGGCGATCATGGCCGCTGCTGCGGTTCCTGGCTCACCGGCATGCATGTGAAGAAGACCGAAGGCGCGGACCTGGCCAGCGGCGTTTCCATGGACCAGGTGGTGGCCAAGCAGTTCGGCGACCTGACCCAGATCCCGTCGCTGGAAATGGGCCTTGAGCCCCCCAGCCTGGTCGGCAGCTGCGACACCGGTTACAGCTGCGCCTATACCAACACGCTGTCCTGGAGCAGCGCCTCCACGCCGCTGCCGGTCACCGTCAATCCGCGCGAAGTGTTCGAGCGTCTGTTCGGCGACGGCGACAATCTGGATGCCAAG
>Ga0157379_10001525_pt1 | contig 19041 bp, 20 predicted proteins | sample S25metaG_FD_121802 | JGI IMG/M metagenome (GOLD analysis project Ga0157379, IMG submission 121802) | Switchgrass rhizosphere microbial communities from Kellogg Biological Station, Michigan, USA - S2-5 metaG | ecosystem: Host-associated > Plants > Roots > Rhizosphere > Soil | place: USA... | reverse complement strand
TGACTATTCGGACATCGTGAAGCATCGAACTGGCCACGAATTCGAACTTATGGATTATTGGGGATGGATGGAATGAGGACATTCCCAAGGCCTACCAAACCTTGTAGCAGCCCAGTAGGCCTCACAATATCTCTTCCCACCTTCTTCAAGAAGGAGAGCAGTGACAGGATTGTTCAGACTGCTAATAAAAAAACCAGGAATAATTGCCAAACTATCAATATCCCGCTTATTATTGGCCATTCCGGCATCCCAATTCGACTAAAGTCGTTTAAGGTTTATAATTAGGGGTGATGTTCTATTTCGCTACCTCGAGCATTACGCCTACCTAGAGGCTGATCTTTCCCCCTGCTGTATACAAAATAGTCACAAAGGCCTGCGAAACCGCACAAACTATAGACTTCGGAGTCCATCCGGAGAAATGCTCATGTCAAATGCATCTGAAGCAATCTCTTGCCTTTCAATTTGTCTCATAATCGTCGGATGGCCATGGATTATTCAGTCTATCGAATCAAGTGTTTTATCTGTGAGTATTACCACGGTTCCGTATCTCCATCAATTCAGAGATGACGCTCGAGGGCATATTCTCGACATCATCCAGAGGACGCTCCCAATATCTCTTGTACACCGCTTTGTTGTATTGGCCATGAAAACGGAATTGGGCGTGCTTGATGAATTCGGTTATTTGAGGTTCTATACTGGAGATATCGTGGGTTTATTTTTGAAAATTAGTGCACCAGTGTTTGGATGGTAAGCCAAATATTACCAGCTACGAGGATAATTAGACATTACTGCACAACTGTAACAACACGAAGGTGAACCATTTAGTAAGGGATCTTCAGCAGCTGTATTTGACCTCTTTGTAGTGCAACAGGCTGAATTTTGGCAAAACAATTCGAAAAATGCTGTTCTTGTCAGTCTGCACGTTATTGTTTTCTAGAATGCCAAAGGTTCATTGGCCTGCTGCACAAAAGAAGGGCTTACTCAGGCGTGAAAAGGCAATAGGCAGTTGCGGACCCTGTGTACTAGCCTACTCACCTCCTGCGCCGCAGATCATAGACTAAAACACATGTCCAAAGCAAACGGCAATTTCCTCACCCAGTATGCTCTGTTTGAAATCTGGCAAAACGGACGCTTATTGCAGAGCATGGTCGCCGAAAATATTCGAATACTCCCCATATTGATATAATGTTCTTCGTGGCTTATTCTCATTTTCCCCGGGCAATTCCAATTTCGACCATTGCAGAGAATGCGGAAGAATCCTGTTGGTGGTTTGATACTATCAACTAGACCCATTCTACACAACTTGAAGACTATCAGACCCGACAAGCTAAAACCCATCGCTGAGTCTATATTTACGGAAGGGCGTGTCAAATGTATTTCCAGAGGCAGTGAATCTCTTTGGTTGGAGGAGGAAATTGGATGGAGAAGGGTCCATGTCTTGGTCCTCTAGAGTCGGGACTGCTATTGCCTTACTGAACTCCGCAACGGTTGATGGTGGTGTTAGAACTAAGTCTGACGAGGTAAGTCACAGGCTTCAATCTGTTAAGTGGATACTTTAGCTGATACCTATTGTCCACTAGGTTTAATGGCATGCTTGGTAGATTCCTCGCTAACAGCGGAGCTGTCTCAAGAGACTCGTTAGCCCAGTAACCAAGCCGCTGCGATTTCAGATGGATATTGTACCAGCTGCAGAACCTGTAGAATGGAGCATAGGCCAAAGAAACGGATACCGGACGTCCAGGTATTGCGTGAAGATTTCACTGCCGTCACCGTGAAGCCTAATTTGTTCGAGACATATATTCTTTATATTTGTGACCACTGCCTGCTCCCATTCCCTACATACCAGGTACATAAAAGTACCAAAGACCAATATTCAGATCTGGATTGGGTGAAGATATGTCCTTGGGGGAACGGTTTATGACTCCTCTCGTTCATGCCCCGACGAAGCTCCTGACATCGTATTGATCGGTTCATATCCGTCTTCCCTTTCCCCCCGCCTTTGCTCCCAGATTTCTTGCGTAATATAGGTTGGTGGCATCCATGTCTTCCCCTTGGCGATGCTAAGGGGCGCAGGCACACCTATATTTCTCTCTAATCCGGGCCATGGACACATCCAGACGCTACTAGATGGCAAGAAACACCCTCAACTTTGAGTGAAATGTGGCGATCGCTGAATACGTTGAGGAGATAATGGCGAAAGTGGGCCACTTGCTCTGCTTCGAAAACGTTGGACTGCCAAAAAGCACCATCTGTACGATGATTGTGAATTTGAAGGTTCTTGTGTTGAAATATACGATATAAAGCTAGCCACTCATCCATAGTAGAAGCATCCATAAGAGTATCAACATCAATGGCAACCTGTAGTATCACAGTTGTGAGCGTCTTCGGAAGAGATTTGACAAAACCGGATAATGTCCATAATTTCTGATTTTCCGTTTCAAAGTGAATAATAATCACCAATGTCTGGAGTTGAGGAGGAGGTTCGAGGAGGAGACCCGCATAAACCAACGAACCGGTAAGACGAAGCGTAGTAAGTGAAGTCATATGTGACAAGCTTCGTCTTCTCAGCATGGGATCACTGCCATACAGCCCACAGTCTTGAGAGTCAGGGTACGAGAAGGTAAAATTCTCCAAGGAGTCTTGCAAGATATTAAGGTGTTGGTGTACCAAGTCGAAATATTTTGGAAATTTATCCACAGGATTGGCGATCTGATGGGGAGATTGATATGGATAAAAGGAACAAAAACCATATTTTGATCCTCCGTACGGAGGGTCGCGATGTATCTGAAAACCTCGAAGAGAATGCTTGTGTGCATTAATTAGATTTCGAACGTTTTGTATGTCGTCCCAGTATTCAGTCACGATGGCAATATACCGGAGACGTGGCGTTGTCGGCCACTGGCAGACTTTTGACCATGCAATGTAGATGAGTCGTAAGTGCTCGAGATGCGGCAGAACAACGCTGGGGTTCAACCAACGTTGCAAGGCACCTGATTTGTTTTCCTTGATTTCTAAGAGCTTTAAGTTCTGAAGAAAACCTGTGGATGGGAGAGTAGCCAATGACTTCTTGAAGGAAAAATCCCACGGAGTATTAATAACGAGTTCCTCCAAATTGGGGCAATAAACTCCAAGTCGCCTCCGAACTCGATTGAGTTGAAAAGGCGTATAAGACGACTTTTGGTTGGAATATTTGAACGATTTGACAAGAGAACCGAGGAATGCGTTGGACTTCACTGTGTTTAAGAATTCTGAGGAATCCTTTGGTAATACGCTCCTGTACAGCACAGGCAGAAGAAGGTGATACCAGCTGCGACATACGCGAATGAGAATCGAAAGTAAGAATTGCCGTTTTCTATCTCGGGGAGATGAACTCCATGCCAAGGTATGGTGAGCATAGTCACTGCAATATTCCTCTATAATGAGGAAGAGAATCTCCGTTGGAATACATTCCGCAGCTGAAAGGTCCTCCGTGGTTTTGCGTAGTTTCTGCTGTTTAGAGCTGAAGATCGCCCACAACATCGCGTGTGAGACAGTGTGCAGACGCCTTGATAGTTGATCTACCATTGGCTCGGCGTTCATCATTCCTGTTGTTGTTGCCACTGCTCCATTTGAAGGTAATGAATCGCAAGCGATGGCTGTCTTTGACTCGATACTGTCGCACAGGACCTTGATAAAACGAGGAGCCTTACGATACGAAAGAAAAGTTCTCCACCCACGATCCCCCTAACGAACCATGTCCGAGTCAATAACGACACAGTCACCTTCAGCATCTTCCAATCTTGAACTCACTCCCCTCAAACATATCCTTGTCCTTGACTTTGAAGCCACTTGTGTTCAGTTTAGGACTCCTGGGTTCAGGAATGAAATCATCGAATTCCCTACCTTGGTGTTTGAACTTGAAACGAACACCGTTACGAATACATTTCACGAATACGTCAAGCCAGTATTGAATTCAAAATTGAGCGATTTTTGTACTGAACTTACAGGTATCCAACAGGTGTGTGTGCAGTTGCGAGTTGCATGGCGGTCTGGTTAACTGTTGATGTGCATTATAGGCGACAGTCGACAGCGCAGTTACGTTCGTTCCGGTATGGAATCGCTTTCTTCAATTTCTCGACGAACATGGCTTCACCGAAGCCAATTCATCACGATTCGCATTCCTCACCTGTGGTGACTGGGATCTCAAGACGATGCTCCCAAGCCAAGCCTCGATATCCAATACTCCTTCGACATCCATCCATTTAGATGCTCGTTTTCGTCGATGGTTCAACATGAAAGTCCAATTCCGACTAACATATCCTGATAAAGGGCAGAATGGAGGCATGGGATATTTTTTGAATGCACTGCGTATGAAGCTGGAAGGACGGCATCATTCAGGGATTGACGATTGCAAGAATATCGCGAGGATCGTCCGTAGGATGCGGGACGATGGCTGGGAGCCCAGATGGGATCGTTCGATGGTTTCTGGGGACAGGTCTGGTTTGTGAGGAATATTATGGCACGAGTTTAGTAAAGAATAATTAAACGGGATTCGCGGGATGGAATTAATTTTCAGGGTTAAATTACATATCTTTGCATGATCGCCAAGTTAGATTTTGTTATCAGATAAAATATCAGGTAAAACATATTGGATCTGCTAGACACAGCCTATTGCGTGACTTCGGCTTACCGTGTCACTGCAGTACGCCACTGGTACCATTCTTTGCTCTTAAACACCTCGTGCATCGGCAGGCGGCTTGGAGTTCAACGTTTCTGTTCTTTACGACCACAGCGACAACTAGTAAGAGACGACGATCAGCTATGGATCACTCCCTTGAGCGATTACAGAGGTATTCGTGGCACCAGGTAAGCATCATGCTGCGCTCTTAGGGCCGTAATAAGTTGAACTTATTTCTATCCAAAACTCGGATTTCTAGTCTCATGACCAGGTGAATTATGCCTTCTGAGCTTTTTCGTACTGATGTTATTGATACGGAATATTCCATCTAGGCCACTGTGCTGGTCTTAGTCCCATATGATACCCTTCCTGAAGATATCTCCGTGTGTGGTTATAATCCGTCTTCTTAGGATACGTCTAACTATGCATATGGATCTTCTAGGTGATAATAGAACAGAACTATCTCGTTGCGGGTGTGCGTGGTCAACCTCCTATCATAAAGGTGTGTAGTCCCATCGCTCTCTGGTGACTCATTCTCATGTTTATGGCTTGCTAGGGCCGTCTTTATTCTGCCATCGATACCACCAATTCTGCATGGCAGCTGGAGCCTAGAGCAGATTCAGGAAGAGGACGCACTATCTCCTCCACGTCCTCCCATTCATCGTTCGCCCTCGTCTCAGACCGAGACTTCTCCAGCTTTCCGGGGACCGCCGGCTCTTCGCTGCCCGATACCAACCATAGCGAAACGGAACCTGAATACTATTATGCACCTTCGGACCCCGTACAGCATTCGCCGGTGCTATCATCCCCACCATCCTCGAACGACGATTATCATGAGCCTAGGACGACTGGTCCGACACGCCATCGCGACGATTTTGTGATGCCCCAGATCTCGGGGTTCAGTTCTCCGAGGATAGGTCCTTCCCTTACCTCGTCGTTCTCGTCAACAGAGTCGTTGCACCACTCTTCGAGATCCGGGAGGCTCTTAACACTTCATTTAGAGAAAGGTACGTTTGGTCATAATCAAATGGTTATTCCATTTATCTAATCGATATGTAGCGGAATCAATAATTTGGCCTTCTCTGATAATTGGACCCGTTCCGCTGAACCTTGCTCCCACTATCCCGCTGCCAGAACATTGGCAGGATCTTACTCTACAAGGCAACGATGAGAAATATAATATGGATCCCACTAGCCTCAGCCTTACGGCTGTAGACATGCTTGATATCCGCCAAGAGCGCCACGAAGCATTTGAATACTTCCTGCAAGTCATTTCACTTTGTTTGTTTATCATGACTTACATCTTTATAGACGAGCATGGCACCAATCTCGGATACCCCTGGCAACTTTACGCCTTGTCACCACCTATGTCCCTCTTCATACTGCAGCATTGCAGCCCCTCACACCTACAGACTCTGCTATGCGGGGCACACCTTACTTTGCTGACCGCCTTGGTGGCCCTCCTGGTCAAGCCCAGCTTTACCTTGAAGCAGGCCTCCTTCATCTTGAAGGCATCGCTGCGCTCCTTATATCCTCCTCTTCTACCATTCTTTCCTCTGTTCGAAGCTCAGATCCATTTTATCACCCCTCCCTTCGAGAAACTGGAACCGAAACTTGGCGAAGGGATCGTGACACTGCCAGGAAATATTTTGAGCGTGCACGGGCTTTAGATGCCAGTCTTGACGTCCCAGTTCTGCCCAACGACGGCGAGGAATCTGGCAGTGAACGCGAGAGGGATAGGAAGGCGAGTGTGAGTGGTCCTACGAGTGTTAGCGCCATGTCAAGAGCTTCCTCGAAGCACGAGCTCAGAGAGAAGGAGGAACCACTGACTGTTCCACCGAAGAGGCGAAGGAGGGAAAGGGCCATCGAAGGCACTTCTTTAGTCGATCCTGACCCGAATAGCGATCTTTGGTATTTGTATCTACCTGGCGTCGTAGGAGCTGTTATTGCGGTTGGTGTGGTTGGGGCACTAAGTTTGACCTCATGGAGGAAGGGGCAGAATTAGGAATATGGACAATTGTTTGTATTATAATATTGAACATTTGAATGTATCATTACAAGGTGAATTTTTTTTTTGGGAATTCCATGCATACCAATGCTAGGTATGGTAAGACGGATAAGGCACAGGAAAGGTTTGTGTCACTCCCAAATAATATACGTTCAAACCCTGGGACAAGTGAGACCCGTCATAAAAGGGAATTGTATTAACCTTCAGTACCAGGTACCCGTTATCTGTTTGCTCGCCCGTTATTAGGCTGAGAATGCGTTCCGTGGTATTCTCTCTTGCTACGGAAATATCGAGTCATATGTGCTGCTAAATGGTACAGTTTGGAAGTTTAATTCCCCGCGATTAGTCCTCTTGGACAGCTCCAGTGTCAACGAGATACTTTTTAACCAAGGCAGACAGCTTATTGAAGAAATGAATCAGCTTAAATAAAGCCTCAACATATAGAAGTAACTTACGTTGTCATTATCAGTTGTCATGCTACCATCCGTCTGTCCGCTGTTGAGAAGGAGAGTAGCAATCCTCTCATTTCCTGATACCGGTGGATCGAGATTTGGATCTAGTTCCATCCATTTCTCCTTGGACCAAAAAGAGTCGCTGCAATCTCTAGAAAAGACAATAGACTGTCCTTCCATGAATATCGTCTCGAAAATGGTATCCCCATCATTTTTTGCCTTGTTAATCAGGTCGTCTTGACATTCTGTTCCATTCTCCCATTTAATCTGCCTTTCCTGGTCGGTATCACCAAGAGGCTGTTTCCGTGCCTTTTCAAGCACCCGCAGTCGCATTTGCCTCGGGACATGAGAATAATCCACGGTGACCATAAGTTCGGTGAGTGGCGTTTTAGGATATTGTTCAACAACCATTCGTTGTAATAATCGACGGTTTTGCCACATTTCGAACTTTACCAGTTGGTTAAGAAAAATCGTATCGGCTTGGGTCATAGGGACTTCTGTGAGACCTGTGAGCCATCATCAATGAGGGACTGCGTTTGTTAAATGGTATATCATTATGTGCACAATACCTTTGCGCGCCAAAGTAAATTGTTTGCAATCTTCTTTATGTTCAGAAAGCCAATGGGCCTTTTGGCATTCTGGAGAACAATAGCGTGCCAACTGACAAGACCGACATTTTTTGACTTGCTTCTCAACATCCCGTTTATCGCACTAGTAAGCAGGGACAGGCAATTGTCAAAACACGGTGTACCTTTAATATTAATAATAATGGACTCACCTTCGTGTTGGAGCGGTGATACCCCACTCTGATGGCAGTTGGTAATGTGTCACTTAAAACCATCCAGATACCTAGGCATCTATGTTTGAGATTGTCCCATGATTCCTCCAGAATAGAACCTCGAATAACACAATCATCCAACAGATTAAATTCCTCTTTCATACGTAGCACCACGGAACGGTAAACGAGGTTTCTTGGGAGTGTCGTTCGGATGATATCAAGAATTTGGTCTCGAAAGCCAGCAGTTATTAGAGGGAGATGCACTGCTACATCAGCGACAGCAGACAGGACACCTGCTTCGATAGCCTGTATTATCCATGGCCATCTACTATGTGCGAGACGAACCGAAAGGCAAGAAAATGCAGTGCATATAATGGAGAGAAGTCGTTCTCCGATGTCGCTTTCGAGATCTATGTTCTGTGCCATTTTGCATCCCTTTCTCGCCAGTGTTATACAGCAGGGGAACAGTCCAGCATCTAGGAATGCGAGATAAAACACGGTTTCCGACATACCCAAGACGTACATCAACTCGAGGGGGGATCGTATCCGAGCCTGGTCTAATTGGGATGCTTGTATGGCCGAGTGAAGACGCGATATCGATATCTTCGTGATTATATCCGGCTTCCAGTTAACAACTTTAAGAATTACGTCGCTAATATGTTTCACAGAGAAGGGAGAAGATAAAACTAGACAAGTTAGGATACTTTCGTATCGCTTGGGGATATCCTCGTTCCAACCATCCCCCAGAAGGTAGAGGTTCGTCGCAAGTTCGATACTTCCGGGTGTCTGGAGAATATCCCCACTCATGGAGGTTTGGGCGATAATGAATTCCCAGCAACTGTGATGGCGGCAAATCCCTTCTGGCGAAGGTCTGAGGAACCTCGAGCTGGTTTAATCCAGTGTTCGAATAACATCTCGCCCCAATAGAGTATTCGGGGCCAGATCCGTGGTATAATCAAAGTAGGATCGTCAACTCCTGGAACCATGGCCCGTAGATAGACCCAAAGTGCGGATAAAGCCAGATGACCTCTTTTCAAATGAGGGGAATCGGGCAAGAGGGGCTTTCCAGAAGGAATTTCTGCCTTAAGATGAAGGGAGATGATATCAAAGATGCTCTTTTTAGAGGCCGTCTGTGTTTTTAGACGCGAAAATAAGTGTAGATGATTGAGAATTTAGAAGCAAAGCACCACACCTCCTTCATGAAACAGGATAATAACGCCACATCCTCAAGGCGACACTCGCGGAAAGCATCCAAAACCTAGCGTATTGCGAGTCAATTATGGCGTTTATTCATAAGAAACCGTTACACACATCATTTATTGACATCCTTGCCATCCCACTGACAATATCCTCTTCATTATCGGATTCGTCTAGATCTCCTATAAAAATTCCTGTGCCTCCCATCTCGAGGAGCCAGGATTCTCGTGAAAGTAGACCAAGTCGGTATTGAGAGACAGTGGTTTGCTCAGTACCTCTTCGGCCTAATAGGCGCCCAAACCTCGAAATTGTGCAAAAATGAAGTCAGGAGGTATTTCCTGTATTGAACAAGTCCAAATTTAATGCGAAGGACTGTCCTCTTGAATATATTCCCGCCGTAATGTAGAAGCACAGGCTGCAATGAAAGGAGTCGTTTGTGAGGAAAGGGGAACTTGGGAGCAAAACAACTTTTGCTTACTAGCTGTTAATCGTTGCATTGAGTAAGTAATATACCAGCTAGTCACCAAGAGGAGTATCGATCGCGAGGAGTTATTTAAAGCTCTACTTTGTAGAAGACGGCAAAACAAAACCTGAAGACACACGTAGCTTCTCGTGGCGAGCGGCTCAGCGGCAATTCCGGATGGTCTTAAATTGTGTCCAATTCATGAAATGACCTCCGCAATCACTCACAAATCAATACAGACGAGAGACAAGGATATCTTCGTAGAAAGTCGCACGTTTATTGCTGTATAAGTCGTGTTCGCTTCCTCGGCACTCATACTGTCTCCCGATAAGTGTATTTCAAAAAGCAGGTGGTGCTTCCATTCACGACTACCCCGGAAGATCTGACATTTGGATCTTCCTCTAAGCTTTCCACCTATCGAAATGGAACTCCGCAGAAAGGTGTAAGCAGCTTGAACGACGTTTGCCTTCGTCTATTGAGTCATATAGTGTAACGCTTCTCCAACAAAATAGTCAGAGCGATTTAGACTCGGCCCATTTTGTTCGTCCTACAGCTGCAGGAGCTTTTAGAATGTGGTGAGCGGATCAAGTGTAACTGCACAACTCTGCCGCTTGTGGCATGTACATTGGCACCTATCGATTATCATTGTTAGTAAAAAAAGGTCTATCCCGACGCATCCCAATTACTGATCATACCTAATTTACACAGTAAAATTTTTGGGAATAAGTGTAGATAGTAAGTATCAACTAAAGGTTTCATAGACTTGGGTATCGATGGACAAATATTCCAGTATTTTTGTTAACCCCTGCAAATCACCCTCAATTGTTCCGGCCTTCTCCTTGTCCACCCACCCTCGAGAGTGATCTCCTCCAAAGTCTACGATCCAAGCATCTTGATTGCGGTTAATGAGAATATTGTGCGGCTTAGCATCTCCCCATACGATTCCTGCTTGGTGCAACGACTTCAGCGCGTATGTGACTTGACGTCCCCATCTCTCGCGCAAGGATCTCGGCGTGTCAGGAGCTACAGCGCACGCCATGTCGAGGCCTTCGCAATCAACATAGGTTAGTAAGAGTCCCAAGATTAAACCATTGTCATCTTCCACAAGCCCGTAAAGACGAGGGACACGGATATCTTCGCGGAGATCCGAGTGTTTGATCCTCGTGTAAGTCGTGAGTTCCCGCTCCGCTGTCCGATTGTCTCCCCAATAAGAATATTTCAAGTAACATGTGAGGCTCCCATTCACAAGTACTTTGGACGGTCTAGCATCTGGGTTATCTTCTAAGCTTTCCACCTGTCGAGGGTTGAAGACCGGCCAGTCGAGATAGAACTCCGAAGTAAGTCGCATACCCTTGAAAGGGGCTAGTTGGACCTTTTCAGATTCGATAGGAAGGCGTTTGTCTCCATCTAAATAAACCGTGTAATGGAAGGCTTCCCCAAAGAAATAGTCCTGGAGGGTTGGTCGTCCACCAACAGATGGAAGACTTCCGAGAAGGTTATGAAAAGGCTCCATGATCCAATCGTAGAAATCCTCGTCTGTCAAATTATTTACTGGATAGTCTTCTTCGATGACTTTGAGGAATTGGAGGTATTCCTTGAGGATGGTTGGTGAGTTCTTGAAGATGTTGGCATGCAAGGCGACGATGAAACATTTGCCTTTGCACCTCACAACGAGCTCGCAGTCTGTTCCGCCACTTCGTGAGGTAAAATCCACAACAGAGTAAGATGGAAGTGAAATATTAGACATGAATTTGGCGCTGCACGGCGCGGTGTGGTGAGGAGAGAAGTAGGGTCTGAACAGACGGCGAATACAAGCTCTTTATTTCTACAAATGACAAATAAGCTTTGAAGGTTTATTACGTCTAATGTTCCAAAATATGATCTGGGCCATAATTATACTTCCTACATTCGCTATCGTGGGGCACCAAACCATCGTGGGCCGACGAAACCGCGCTTGATGATTGCGGCCGCACCCAAAGGAACGAACCGTATGTTGGCGAGTTTATGGCTCAGGTCAAAGGGGAAAATGCAAGAAACTGGCCTTTATCGTTTTTAGATGAGGCTGCGGAGCGGAAAATTTGTCATGATTAAAGTTTAATTATCGTATAGCCTCGGTAATGGGACGTCTGAACCCAAAGAAAATGTATCATAGGTTATATTTGTAAGAAGTTTATTTTTCGGCTAACACAATTCTCCACAGTTAATTGCAGGTAGAGCCTTTAGCTGGGCTTAGCCGTAGCTTTTATCTATAGTATGTACCTAGTGGTCTGGTTTAAAGGAAGCACGTTTCGCAAACCGTATCTTGATACACGCCTGATTTTCCCCTCGTGTGCCCTAGTTTAAAATACATTTATCTGACTGAAAGTTTTGGCACCTGATCCATTGCGCTGTAAACTACTACAGCCATACGATGAAGGTTATTCCCTCCGAAGATGAGAAGTTAACGGATCCGAGTCAGACGCACCAAGGTCACCACTGATCCAGGGAGGTATGTGGGCTACGACACCGAGTCTAAGATATAGATAGGAAAGAGGAAAGAGGAAGCCTGCATTCTCGCTGAGCGAGATATATTTTAACCGAAGAACAACTTCACCTTTCCTTGTGGAGACCGTTTGCCAGATCTACAACTATGGTTCGGGACGATAGTGCTCGCTGTGAATAGGAGACATGTTACAACCGAAAGGTATCGACAGAGAATGTAACCATACAGCATTTTACATCACTATTATCTCCCAACCTGCGTCAGAGCCTCGTGAATGAACTGTAGGGCAGATTACAAAAGAGGATGGGAGATCCGACATAAGTGAGGCGAGGTAAACTGGAGACAGACCTGGATATCAGGTATGATGACGGAGACAGGCAAGAGCCCTATTGTCCATCAGCCACAATTTCTGACGGGGTGGCGAGCGGATCAACGGTAACTCCGAAACATATAAACCTTAGTTGAACGTTCGTCTATTACCATCATAAGCGGGACATATATCCCATCGTACCGGGAGTATAGCGGACTAATTATAAGCAGATATACAATGAAAATTTCACTAAACACTAAGAAGATCGACCAAAGGCATTTCAGAGACTTCAGAATTGATAGACAAATGATCGAGTATCTTTGCTAGGCCTTGAAAATCACCCTGAATGGTTCCAGCCTTCTCTTTGTCGACCCATCCTTCAGTGTAACTTCCCCCGAAGTCAACGATCCAAGCATCTTGGTTACCATCGATGAGGACATTGGCCGCCTTCGCATCTCCCCATATAATTCCTGCTTCGTGAAGGGACTTTAGTGTGTATGTGATTTGGCCTCCCCATCGCTCCCGTAAATTTCTTGGGGCGACATTATCCATCGCCCACTCCAAGTTGCCATTATCGCAGTCAATGTAAGAAAGCAGGAGGCCCAAAATCAAACCATCATCAGTCCGGACGACTCCATGAAGACTGGCCACAAGGACGTCTTTGGGAAGATCTGCTCGTTTGATGGATGTATAAGCTATGATCTCCCTTTCAGCAGTTCGATCATCTCCCCAACGGAAGTATTTCAAGAAACATATGGTCCCATCGGCAAGCACTTTGAATGGTTTGGTGTCTTGATTATCCTCTAGGCTTTCCACTTGTCGAGGATTGAAGACTGGCAAGTCAAAATGGAACTCCGGAGAAATTTGTGTACCCCAACGAAAATCTTCTCCCTGATCAGATTTGAGAGGAAGACGCTCGCCTTCATGCAAGTGGAGTGTGTAGTAAAAGACTTCTCCAAAGAAGTAGTCTTGGAGAGTGAGTCGTCCACTGACAGGGGGGAGGTCTTCGAGGATTGCGTGAAAAGGTTCCATGACCCAATCGTAGAAGTCGTCGATAGTCAGGCCTTCATCAGATGTATTAGCTCCCTCGAAGTCATCTTCCACAATATTAAGAAATTTGACATATTCCTGGAGTATGGCCGGGGAATCCTTGAAACTATCGGCACACATGATGACAATAAAGCGTTTGCCCTTGCACATCACAGTTAACTCGCATTCTGTTGTCCCCTCTTGTGAGATGAATTTTATGAAGTGGAACAACGGTTGAGGACTATCGGGCATGATGGTGACGAAGAGCTACGGCGAGGAGCTAGTGAGGTGAAGATGAATAAGTACGGGTGATAACAAAGGGAACTAAGTAAGTATCGGATACTTATACTCCACCCCCCACAATATATCGCCTACATCTGGACTTCCTAACGTTGGGGTCACTCTCCGGGTAACCCTCACTATCAAGCCATTGTGGGCATATTTACCACGATCTCGGATATTCCGCAGACGTAGGGCAGTGCATTGTTTACGCTTGACACAGGGTTCAGAAAAAGTACGCTCTTATAATACCAGGGTTTTTGGTGAGAGTTGCAATTATTCAACTTTTCCTACTAGCGATCAGTACTGAGGGTCTGGTTTCCGTGTTGCCCTTGAATCCTAAAGAAATTAAGATACTTCATGCATCATCATTTGGGGACAGGAAGTGAAGCACTATTCATGTAATCGAAGTCCTTCTTCTCGCCCACAGATCAGAGCCTCGGCACAATGCGATCCCTGAACCTGAGATTCTTGATTTCTCTCATGGGCGCACTAAAGGGATGTCGACGAATCGACGAGAGGAAGGCTTAACACTAAGCTTGAATATGGATATGGATAGTTTTGTCCATCCTTAAACAGGAGAGTAGCCAAAAATTCAAACAGTATGCTCACAAGATGCTGTATGATGAAGCAGAATTAAGATCGACGACCTCGCCTTTTTTAACTTCAGCCATACCCCAGAAATACAAAACTACTGGTTAAAGCCATCTCATCTCATCTACCATATTTTGTTATGGTGATTCTGGTAGACTTGTGGGCTGTAGCTTGTCGGTTAACCATCAGGGTCCAAGAGATGAAAGGAAAGAAGGAGATGCCACTCAGCGAAGGAAAATCTAGGTGGAAGTGTAAGCCCACTCTCCATGCTCGAATGCACCACTTACCAATGCTATATAGAGCCCGATGTTCTCTTCTCAGTCTTCACGGAACCAACGCCTCCGGTCTTAATACCTCTCTAACGATGTGCACAAAGTACTGGAGAAAATACAGATGCGGTCACAGAAGCACGGACAGGATACTATACTGCAAGGACTCGACCTCTTTCCGAGGGAAAAAAGCCCTGTGCCATCGCGTATTGAGCGAGACCGCGGTTTATGACGACAGTAGTCTCTGCGGACAGAAGCAATGCTATCGCAACTCTTTGCGAGAGTCGAGTTATGGATGGACTTGTTGCGAATGTGGCCGAGTTTGCAACATAACAGACTATTGCAGGGGCGACGTGGGAGCTCCTCAAAACCGGTTTGAACTATGTTTGCATGAAGTTTGCACAAAGTGTAAATATTCTTGCCGACGTGATAGGGATAGCTTGTCAAGCTCTGATCTGTAAGTAGTTAGAGAACTTCTTTCCTTCTCGTGCTAATGATTTAACCTCAGATAGATAATCTGAACATTTGGTAATTTACTCACCAAAGCATTCCGATTGTTGTTATATTTTTCACCAAAATGCGTCCTGTCTTCCCTGTAACTGTTCGTGTGTTGGTGTCGTTAAATCATGGAAACAATTAACAAAAAATAGACAACTATTTACGCACCTCTAACAGATGTGATATTAAATTCTGAGCAATATCCACACAATTTATGGGATATATACCAAGATACTCCTGGTATCCTCAGAAAGAACGACTGGCGAAAGGTTCTAAGCAACAATATAAAACTTGCAGACCAGGAGTTCTCTGTACTTGACTACCACTGTATTACCACCAGGGGATTAGAACCGTGGTTCCAGAGCTTGAAAATTTCACCGAAAATGGAGAACATCATCGGATACCCATACGGAACGAAAATGTCTTGCTGGATTTAGAAGTTCTGGTATATCGGTAAAAGGGGAGGAAATAGGCACGCAAGAGACCTTCAAACGTCCAATAATCAGCAAGCATATCTCAGCAGCGAACATTGAGATAAGTTAAGGCTTACCGTTACAGATACAGAACATCATGAGCCAATCCATACAAAGCACGCACGTGCTTTCCCAAATAATCTTACATGGAGAATCGTCAGGAAAAGAGTACTAACCCATGGCTACAGCAGAGACTTAAGCGAGAAGAGTAGGATGTACTAGATGGTCTGTGGCTGGGTTGTATGGAGGATAGAAAGTCCCAAAGGACATTAGGCAGTACTAGTGCAATAAGGATCTAAGTTGCCTGAACTTGCGAAGACTTCCCGCATCACTAGTTAGACAGTCAATCGCGAGCGACCATCCCTGCAAAATAAAAATCCCAAGAAAGATTAGGAGGCCAAAACTGCAATCCGCAGCAGAATTCGGCTATCCAGAATTAGGAGATGAGGTCAACTCGGAAACGCGCGCGGAATCAGAATCGCGTCTCAACCCACCCCTGTAAGAACTAATTACGACGCGCCGTCGTCTTAAAGGACCATGGCTTCCACCACCAACTCCCCCGCGCTCATCGAGCGGGCGGATATTCACAAGTCATGTAAATCCCTCGAAACGGTCCTGGCGGCGCTGACGAACTATACGGAAACCGCAACCGCCCTTGCGAGTGCGCAGAAGAAACTTGCCAAAGCTCTCCGGGAGGCTGCGAATGTGAAGGGAACAAATAATGTCCCAGGCGAGTTCGTAGCTATTTATGAACATATTCATGGATTATTAACGGCTGTCCTATTTAGTTAGTGCTATGACTGCGAGTGCTGGGATATTCGACACGCTTTCGGAGATTGATACCAAGTTCTCAAAGATTGCGGACAAGGAGGCGGAGAACATTGGGAATGAAGTTAAGAAGTGGTTTAAGAAGCTAGCGGTATGTTGTGAAAGTTCATTATAAGGGACATGTCCTAACGATATTGCTACAGAAAGAGGAGAAAGGTCACGACGAACGCATGGCGAATATGAATGCTCGAATCAAGCAAGCTGGTTTGTCAAGTGGCCTTCCGAATCTATATGGTCTCTGACATCTATTTAGGCCAAGCGTATGAAAAGAAGGCAAAGCAGAAACAGCGGGACGTCGGAGAGGAACACACTCGTTATGTGGCCTTGCTGAACTCCCTGGGTCCCGAAATGCAGCAAGAGAAGTAGTACGTCTCATCTCCATCTATTCCCATTCTTTGTGTATTTATGCCGCCACTATTTCCCAGTAACCACGCTCTGCTTGTCACTCAACGACACACATCCACCTTATCAGAGTTCGCTGCAGCACTTGCCAGATTAGCTGAAGCAGAGTGGTTCCGGGCTTGCGAGCAAGTACGCAAATTTGCTCCATGCGTTGGCAATCTGGGTGAATGGCGCGTGATGTGTGAGGGAGGATGGTCGGGATCTGTTCCTCCTGATCTGCCCGACGTCGATAAAGCTGGAAATGATGCCCCAATGGAGAGGCAGCAGACCAGTGTCGAACTATCATCGGTTGCAACAAGGTCATCTCAGAACGTCAGCGAACATTCGGACTCATTATCGAATTCGCTGACTTCACGGTTACCGTCGACGTTGAATGAAGTTCAACCAACCATGGAAGCTCGGCTGGCACCGCCACCTGCAACGACGACAGTACGCGATATACCACCTCAACCTGCACGGCAGCAAACATCGAATTCGGATGATGTTTCTCGATCTCCGGCCAAGCCTGCGTCGATGGCAGAAACGTCAAGTGTTGTTGAGACTCCAGCTGAGGATCCCCCAGCTGTAAGCCAATATCATTATGCATTATATCATCTAACATTATCCCTCAGAAACATCCGGAAGAACAGTTGAAAGTTGATGTTGAAGACAAGGCTCCTTCTAAAGCGTCCCCACTCCCATCCCCAGCCGCTGAAGAACGTCCCCGACCTCGACGTAGGGAAACTATTCCCGCAGAAGAACCCGTAGAGGATGGGACCATCAAGGCCAGCGACAAAGCTCTTGGTACCCTACAGGAAGAAGAGGAATTCCGAGAGCTCCCCAAGCCTCTGCACCCGACCGAAGACAGACGGCCACCAGAAACAGATAAAATGGAGGAAGTACGAGCGGCCTTGGAACGTAGCGAACGGAATAACTCGCCTGCTGAGGTCGCTGGAAGACGTAATAGTCTTGTGGCCACCATGCGGGAGCGATATGACTCTCGACCTGATCCACCCGTATGTTTTATTATACACGGTAATTTTTTTCTCGTTGCTAAATTCCCATTTCATCCTAGCCCGCCTCCCCACCACCGCGTGACCTCCCCCGATCACCAAAGGTAACAGACCTCGCTTCCCGGTACACCCCTCTCGAAATGCCCATCCCCACCCGTGCCGGTACATCCGGTACATTCTCCTCCCATTCCCTCTCCTCCGCCTCATCTGACCGTGATCGCTTCACTACCTTCCAAGAACGTTACCAGCGGCGTGGACCGCCTACTACCGCTGAGATACCGCGTCATCAAAGAGATTACTTTGATGAGACGGATGAGCCGCTTATGCCTGTGCAGGGGAGGTATAGTGCTGCGTCAACGCCTGTGAGGCAGAGGGGCGAATGGGAGGAGTATAATTTAGCGGGGAGGGGGACAATTGCGCATAGTCCGGAGAGAGAACGGATGGGTGGGGGTGTGGGAGATAGGGTGTATTATGATGAGATGGGGAGAAGGATAGGGAGGATGGAACAGATTGAGACGGAGATGGCGTTGGAGGAGAGGGAGGCGAGTTTGAGGGAAAGGGAGAGGCAGCTGGAGATGGAGAGGAGGAGATTGAATGAATGGGATAGGGAAAGATCAAGAGATCGTGATAGGGAAAGTGGGTATACGAGCGATAATCATGGGCGTATTCGAGGTGGTGGATACACCAATGACATACGCGGGACATCACCATACAGTACACCCGCCGCCCCAGGACCCTCTCGCCGCTACTCCGCCTCCCCTCAACCAATGTCCTCCACCACGTCTTTAACCTCCCCCGCCCATCCCGCCCTCTCCCAACCCCACCGATCACCTCCCCGTGCGCACTCGCCTCTTCCAATCCCAGAAGACCATTCCCCAAGTTGTGGCTGCCACCGTTGTTCCGTCCAACACTACACCGCCTCCTCGAAGAACAGCGAGCCTGTGGTATTCAAACCAGAACCACCTATAAAGCTTAGGCCTGAAAAGCCAAAGGGGTGGTTTAGACGGATGAGCATGGATGTGGCGGGGATTGTTGGCGGGGAGAAGGACAAGGAGAGGGAAAGGGACCCGAGAGGTGGGGCTGTGAGTCCGACGGGGAGCGCAGTCGGAGGAGCAGGAAGACATATTGCGGTCCCACCTGAAGATACGAGAGTTAGGCGGAGGAGCTTCGAGGGGCAGCAGGGACAGGGACAAGGACAGGGACAAGCGAGGTATCCGCCGCCGAGCGCGTATAGTGGGTATGGGACTGAGAGGAGGTATTAAGGTGGAGGACTTTTATGAGATTTACGACCCTTATTTCTTTCTTTTTTGGAGTTCTTTTGGGATTGAGC
>Ga0157379_10001523_pt1 | contig 19047 bp, 24 predicted proteins | sample S25metaG_FD_121802 | JGI IMG/M metagenome (GOLD analysis project Ga0157379, IMG submission 121802) | Switchgrass rhizosphere microbial communities from Kellogg Biological Station, Michigan, USA - S2-5 metaG | ecosystem: Host-associated > Plants > Roots > Rhizosphere > Soil | place: USA... | reverse complement strand
GTTGTGCCTAGATTTTCAAGCTCAGCTAGGCAGCGCGGAATACTGCAAGAGCTGAAATACCTTGGTAGAGTCCTCTAAATGGTCCTTGGGATGTTGGGGGGAGCTTACCTGATGTCCCCAGAGACATCCAGCGACACCATCCCAGGGGTGAAAACCTCCGGATCACACTTTCGACCACCCAAGTGATGTCACATATCACGTCCCACTGAATACTCCCAGGGATTAATGGCGGAAATGATTCCTTTGGACACCAGGATCCTTTGGACGTGTATTGCACGAGGTGTCGTACACAGTCAGCAGCTGTCCACCCCAGAAGTTGGCGCGAATCCGCTCTTAGACACGGTGAATATAGTGTGTGACAGACAAACACAGCAACATGCAGTTTTCGGTTTCAGAGTCCCAAAATGAAATTTAGTTAGTAAACTAGGGTATATTTGATAGTAAAAATTTCCATTTCAATAATTTTGATAAAATAAGCGCCCAAACAGCGAAAATTAGGCTTGACACTAAAAAAAAATTGGACCAGGAAAAATCTGAAAAAATAGAAATGAATTTCAATCCAAACATAAGCATTTTTTAAATAATATAATGTCTGAGCCTGGAGGTATCTAGGAGGCTAAGGACAATGGCATGCTGACAGTGCTGATAACCCGTAGCAACAGCGCACTATCTTTAGCATTACGCGCCCATCCGGAAGTTGCCGGAACCTGAAAACGGTGGTGGGGGAGGGGTCGAATTTGACCTGGAGGGAAAGTGCCCCGTGGATTAAATAGTGCTATGTGTTAGCTTTCTAAAAACCCAATATACAAGCTATTTTAGATACAGGGTGTCGAACCTTAGCGATTCTAAATTTGGGCTCCGTGACTTACCGTGAATTCATGTCACACACCATAGAACCTCCTGTAATATATTCATAAATTATCTATGAGGGTGCGTTGTTGGAGAAGCATCGAAATGGCTGAGAAGCGGAAACCCCTCAGGTACCTGATACTGATTTAACCGAGGGCGGTGCAGCATTTTTGAGTAGATAAAGCTCGGGCTAGACATGTTGGTTAAAGAATCCTTTAAGTAACTCAAGATACATGCGGATTATGGTTTTGTCTAGAGGAGGATCCGGACTCCCTCTGAAACGCGGAGTAACTGTTTGCACCAAACGCCTCTCTTGGCAGAGAGTCACAGCTGTGATGTCACGCGCAATTTAAACGCATTTCTACAAAAATAATTACAATTATCTTGGCCCCTCGCCAATGCGGTGGTCTCAGGCCACTTAGAGAATAGTCGCAAATAATCCATATATATAGTTTGTTAAATCCATCTAGAATTCCGTCATAAATCCCCCATGGACAGAGACTTCCATCCCTATGAATCTGGACCCCCCTATGAGACCCTCCGGTACCATTCAACAAGAAGATCACTGACACCAGGCTCCAACGTATATGCACCTTTCACCTCTACCTCTCGTCCAATACTTCTTCCTCTTGCTCCTCTCGCTCCTCCTCCGCCACCACCCTCACCGTCCATAAACACTCCGCCTCGAGGAATTCTATCTTCCGCTTACCCACCCTACCTTCAGCAATCTCCATCACGCTTCGCAGAAGACCCAACCGCTTTCTCTTCACACCACTCTTCTGCTTCAGAGGGTCCTTGGTCGGAATCCATTACACGTAAGTTCTCTGCTTCCTTTCTGGCACTACTCCGAACCCTATAACAAGGGCCTTCATCTCTAGGTGGTATTCCGTCCCAAGCAACCACTCTGCCTCCAACATCATCCTATCCTACTGTCTACGACATGCGTCCCCACTCTGTTCAACACGGCTCTTATTACCACTTCACCACGGCTTTCCCAGACCAACGCAACCGTCTTCCTCCTCTCATTGTCGATACCTATTTCTCGGGAATGGACTCCAATTCGTTCTACAATCCTTCCCATGCCATCCCTCCTCCCTTAATCTCGACCCAAGACCGTCTCTCCGAAACCTCCATTGCCACGGAGCCACAGCCACAGTCAGAGGTAGCTATCCGTAAGTAAAATTCTTCTTGAATTAAGATCACATCATAAAGTTCTGTATACAGATGAATCCTTGGTTCAACAAGAGTTGAAAGGCTATTTCAGCAGTAGTTCTTGCCCCCCAATCTCTCCTCAACAATATCCCTCCCTCTCTTACGTTCATGATACAGGGAGCGAACAACTTTCCACCCCATCCTGTCATACCGGTGACCAAGTTTCTTACGACACGTTTGAGCAAAGCACACTCGGATGGAGTTCCGATATAATTTCTCTCGCCTCCGCGGAGAATATTTCCAAAGCGACACCACGTCAACCAAAGCGAAAACGGGCGAGCAAAGATCAGTTACAAAGATTAGAATCCACTTACGGTCGTATTCCTTGTCCTTCAAAGCAGGAACGCGAGGAACTTGGAAGACAGCTGGGCATGACCGCGAAAAGCGTTAAGATATGGTATGTGAAAAACCGGGAAAATATCATTATTTATTGACTCAAAGTATGTCCCTCATTCTTAGGTTCAAGAACAGACGATATTCCATGCGTCATCGCGGTCGTTCAGCGGATGGAGGTTGCTGAATATTATTTGACATGTCTTTTCGTCTTCCCAAAGTGTGTATATTCCACAGCCCACTCCCTCGTGGAGCATGGGGTCTTAACTTGATCTATGTTTTCGTGAATCGCCAATGAATGTTCGGCTTTCCATTTCAGGAGAATAGTATCTCACTAGACTCAACGAAGGAAAGGCCTGGAACACTTTGGACATCGGTGGTACTAGGATTCTATGGATTCCCGGTTCGACGAGACTCCTGAGGTCATTTAGAGAGCATAATTCCAGGGCTGTTCTCGCCTCCACGAAATATTAGTCCATATACATATATAACGAAGACATTTCCTATATTTTCATCGAGTTAGAATACTGGGGGGTATTTTTCAATGCCAGGCGATGTCTATGACCACCGCCCCCACATGGTCACTACCCGCTGTGATCCACGTCCATTCCCGCACAATACCGATATTCCCCGTCTCGGATATGTCCATGACCCAGACCCTGATAGCTTCCTCGCCCCGTCCTATCATCTATCATATCGCAGACCGGGTCTCTTCCTACGCTTTAGAGAAAGCCCTCCAAATAACTGAGGGTGGGACGCTTCTAATAGCTTCCAGATAATTTCTCCTACCTCCATTGACAATAATCCCAGAGAGACCTATCCAAACCAGGCAAAAACGAGCGAAGTTGAATCAATTACGAACGCTGAATTCCGCTTACGGTCGAACCCCATGCTTTTCAAAGCAGGAGCGCGAGGAGCTTGGAACATTGCTAGGCATAGCCGCGAAAAGTGTTCAGATTTGGTAGATTTTAATCCTGGATAGCTGTTAAATATTTAATGAATGGTATTTTTCCCTAGGTTCAAGAACAAGCGATATTCGATGCGTCACCGTCACGGGGTTCGTCTGGTAGAATTAGGAGGGGTGCTTAAACATTTGAGCCTTATTTTATACTTCTTTCGTATTATTCGAGTGTGCATATTTTTCAGCAGATCCAATATAAAGCTATATCTTCTCTTGCGTCGATTTATTTAGCGAGATGCGAGATTATGTCGATTAATCCAATTCGGGAGAAGAGCGCCCGCCTCGGTCTGAGAGTTGTTGAATACCATGTCCGTAGCATTGAATTCAAATTGTTGACTCAGATTCGCAATATGAAGATATCGGAATGCTCTTGAAGAAAGTGCAAGTAATTTTCAAACAAGACTCGTTTCTGTAGATACGAGGTGCCTTCGAATTCAACTGCCCCCAAAGCCTCGTGTCTGCGACGACACCTGGCCTTTGCGCCATCCATAGGGATTGCTGCTTACCACCGACGAACAGCTCGTTTGAGGTGGTGGCGCTTCATCTACACTTTATTTGTGATTGGTTTGTCAATTGTTTCAATGTATTGAGCCCTCGAACTGCGCATCATTCATTGTAATCCAGAAGCTTGCTTCAATATGTATAATGCTCTGACTTTATTTAACACATTCGAAATATCATACATAACACACACCCCATCCATACCCAAATTTGAAATATCCTCAAGAAATTAATTTCTTGAATTCCTCCTCTTTCAACGCAAAAGCTTCCGTCACCTTCTCCCGAGCCTTCTTCGCTTCTTCGGTGGTTAACAACACAAAGTCGCGTTTCAATAACTTGAAGGGTCCCTTCTTGAAGCCGTATTTGCGCGCTTCCTCGTCAGACTCCACCGTTTCAAGTTTCTGTGAATATTTCGTGAAGACGCTCTCATAGATTAAACGAATCAAAATAAACCCACCACAACAAGTGACTTCTTGGCACCAAACACGGTATCGCTCGTCAAATACTCATCATCCTCAGGGTATAACGCCGTCACCAGCTTATGGAACCCTTCCTTCTCGACCATCATATGCAAATGCGCCGGCCGATTATTATGCCTATGCAACACCTCCAACAACGCACCCACAGGTCCATCCCCAGGAATGGGATAACTAACAGGCACAACCGCGCGATAGCGATAATACCCATTTTCATCAGAGGTGAGACGACCACGACAGTCGGGCTCGGAGCGTCCTTCGTATTGGGTGTCGTAGAAACCATTTTCGTCCGTCTCCCAAGTTTCGATTTGGGCGTTGGGGATGGGGTCGCCTGTTACGGAGAGGACGCGGCCTTCGACAAGCAGGTATTCGCCTTTGCCTTCAGAGGCGATGGACTCGCCGAGTGGGACTGCGAAGGGAGGTTAGGTGGATGAGTTGATATGAAGGGATGAATGACGTACCATCGTGTGCATCTTCGGTGAAGAATGGACCTAGGACGGAGGATTCGGTAGCTGTGCCTACGCTGGGGTTGTTGAGCGCGTCGACGAGAGCGGAGACTCCGAAGACATCAGAGAGTAGGATGAATTCCTGGCGGCTGAAAAGTGGAGTTAGAGTATTTGGTTCAAGATGATCAGTAAAATGGAATGACGCACAGTGAAGTACATGTTTGTCCGACGGAAGTTAAGAATTGGATTGCCTTCATCCATTCCTCGGTGGTGATGCTGCAGGATAAGGGCTTCAGCACGATCTTTTCCTTATTCCACTCGGATCTGCGCACTCTGTCTCTCTTACAAACTGATGCAAATGCCGTGTTAAGTTCTGGAATATGAACCGAGTTCGTCTATGTTCCACCCATTAGCCTTTCCGCCCAATCCAATCGACATGCCCAACTCACGGATCTGGAGAAAAGCTCATGTACTTGATCGCATTCTGCGTCAATATCTCCTCGTTATCTGCCAACTAACCAGCATTGTTGTTAGCTAACTCTATCCGATATAATGACCCTCCCACACACCGGAAATGGCTCCTTCGGGGGCCCAAATGCATTCGAAATGGCTTTGTTGACTTTGGGAGCATCGGGAGCAGCGTCGGCGTCGGACATGATGGAATCTGGATAAGAAGATGTTGTTCAGGCAAGCTTATCCTAAGCTTATATATGTCCGGACTCGGGTAGGGTAGTATGAGCAAGTGTGGGTGACCATGAGATCCAGAAGAGGCAGTCACGTGCGAAGGAGTGCCGAAGACGCGGAGGCTTGTTCAGGCTGCATTTTCGCCCGGTTTAGAAATAATTTTGACACACATTAACAACCAGTAGTGTATCACTAAGGGTTTTACGGAATTTTGCTGACGAGAAGGGAATATTTTGAAGGCAATTGATCATATTGTGAAATAATCGAGAAATGGCAATGAATTAACCAATAAGATCCGTACAAGTGTATCGCATATTGGGCATAGTCGATGGAACTGCATCAGATAGAAATAAGAGGATAGTTGAGGAAGCACTTCAGACACGAACTTATGTCGACATGGATACTTATTTGGAAATCCACGAAGAGGGTGGTAATGGAGCGTTGCAGATTCCAGGAGAAAGTTTGAAGGAAGCAGGAAAGAGAAAATACTTCTGTCTCAAAGGGAACGCGGAGAACTAAGCAGCTCCAGGATAAACCGGCAAGCTACTTAGTTGCAATTCCATCGTAGACAGAGGACTCTCTACAAACGCTGCTATTCCACGTTAACCAAATAATCGTCGGCGGATAAATATCATTTAGAAATTGAAGACATTATAGAAAGAACGTATGGTAGAGAGTCTATGAGGATACAAAAGGCCTCGAGTCTTGAATGATCTGAAGTTTGCGACAGGAGCGGAAGGTAGACGGAAAATGAGTGACCATACCAGCCCATATACCCCCACAGCAACCCACGGCGGTAGGTCCTTCGCTCCTTTCCTTCTTACCATATCCATCTCGAATAACTCTTCGTTACTTGGCGAATTCCTCTCGCCTATGGCATCGTCGTATATCCATTTCTGACTCATTCGTTATTTCGTAATTTTATTCCTTATTCCTGACATTCCTGGCATGATGCGTTCTCCCTCCAAATCCATTCTGGAGATCTCGCACCTGTGACCAATGGTTTAAATACTCGCTCCCTGGATTTGGTGCCGCGAAGTCTTTCACCACGGACTTAGATCTTGGAGAAATGCTCTTGCTATTAAAACCTCCTTTGTGGATCTGAAAGCGCAGCAAACACGAGGCACAGTCTGTTATACCCATCCACGGAATTACATATCTAACTGGTTGCGATGAGCTTAGACTCCCTCTAATGCACAAAACACACAGTGATGACGTTTTGTTTTGTTTTATGGGGGTGGTCCCCTCGGAAATGCATGATTTACGAAACCAACTCTGCATCGAAACCAAACCTCTGACTTCATTTTACCTGCAATGTACTGCAGCATGGAAGAGGGGACGGTAGAGACAATATTCTGAGTCAGTGTCATCATTGCATGACTGACGCGAACAGGGAGAGGCCGTCTTTTACGTTTACGTTCGATACGAGCCCGGTGAGCATGATAAGGGGAGCTTACTGGTAGAGGATACCGCGCTGGTCTGGGGACTTGGCAGACGAGAAAATGCGGCGCGATGATTGGTTCACCGGCCAAGCTCGCTTACTTGATCATATTCTGAGTCTCCGACCAATCACCACCATTCTAGCCACGAATTGCTTCAACCGAACTTGTTGACTTTACACATCGCAACCGAACAGAGATGTACGTACGTTCAAATTTGGACAGATGCGGATGCCAGGGGAGGTAAAATAGCGGAACCACATACTGTACGCCCATGACAGTCCATGATGCTTGGGTTATACCTCTTTCCTTTCTACCATGTCCATCTCGTATCTCTTGGGTTTGACGACTTTCCTACCGTGCTGGAAGAATACCCTTGCTTGACTATGATTCCATTCTTCTTGTTCGGTGTATCTGACATGATGTGTCCTGTCCAAGCCTGCTGCGGCAGCGAGGACTCGGATCTAACACACATTGCTTTAAACAATCACGAGACTCGGTCCTACGAGTATTCACGCAGAACACACTCAAGTTTTACAACCCGTCTTATAAGCGACATCTTCTGTGATTCTGACTGTTGGAAGTGCAGCAAAGACGAAGCACACTGTCCGGCGTACTTCTCTCTCTCAGAACTACATATACCAGCTATTGCTGTGGAACTCTATTTTGTTCAGAGTCGATGAGGTGTGTAAGATCAGGCGCTTCATTTCTTTCTCTTTCCATGATGGCAACACACCAGCCCTATCTACTGCCGTTCTTGTCATCAATCTTAACTGGAAGCACTTCATTCTATCTTGAGCTCCTTTGTTCCGAAGCCTATTGTTGTCCGGTATGTTTCTTCCAACTTGGGATTATGTCGAGCCATAGCGAAGCATTCGGATTCTCATTCTGTATTCCGCCTCACATATCCTGGTGTGCTGCGAGTCTCGAGACGGTATCACAAGATCTTCCCCAATTGCTTCATTTGTGTTCGTATCAGTAACTTCCAACGTTGACCAGAAAAGAATAATATATGTCAACTCAGCTCTCAGAAAGAGATCTTTACTCCGGATGTGATTTGTCGACTGTGCTCCCTTTTGGACTATACAGTTCATTTTATGAACCATTTCCGACAGGTGATGATGATCTAAGAGTTATCAAGGCTTCATACTTCTGGTTGGATCTCTACCAAGTTGATGAAAGGAAGACTCCGATGGGTGTACCTTGAGGGTCCCCTAGATCACTCAGGGGGACTTGTTCTCCAAGCCCACATATGTTACCTTCCATCAACTTACTGCCTTTTACTAGTATCCTCTTAAATTCAGGGTGAAGATACTTCTAATTTGATTCTGGAGCCCTGTACTCTTACTCATGATGCACGACAAGCGAAGCAGAAAGAAAGCTCTTGTCGAGTATCCAACTTCTACACACCGCATCTGATTCAGTGATCCTAACATGTTGTGTTTAGGGAAAAGAACACTTCTAAGAATTTCTTTCCCCAGTTCCCTTCTATCAATATCAGGCATGTTTTCTCGACCACAATCTCTTCACCTCTTCACCTGTCTTTTCATTTAAGATGATGTTCCTCCTACAGCTTTTATCCTGCATGCTCAATACTTTCCAACGCTATAAATGCAACAGAGGTTCTACGAAGTAGTTTGTTTGCCAATTATAGCCCAACCCTCCTCATCGTCTATCCCCACTGGGATCGAGTCTGTGTGGATGAGTCGTGATCAATTAGCACGCAGGGTACTTCGCTCTAGCTTAACCAAGGTTCATAACTAAACGAACGGATTTTTCAGATCAGTTCGTTCAACTCTTAAGGAGACCTCTGGATCATCGGTGTGGTTTGCAGCATTTGCTTCTTTTAACCGGAGAGCCCTTAACATCCTAAGTTTCTCGATATCAGGATCTCCAAGGGCTGTTCGAACTCCATGAGTGAAACCATTTATTTTACGTTATGCAAATTAAGTGAAATGGCGACTTAAATCCGCATGGTTGCGTTACCGTCTCCATTCGCGGGGTCAATGCACCATGCCCAATCTGTGTTGTTTCCATCACTAACTTACAGACATTCTATTCAGTGTCACCGGTCTTACTTCACATTTGCTATTGAATACACAGCTATTTTTTGTTCGGATTCCGCTTGTTTCAGTGAGTGCATCATTGGAAGACGTTTCGAACCTGAGGGATGCAGTCCGAGAGATAGAGCTCTTATTCTGTCGAATAAGTCCTACTGGAGCAATACCACCATCAAAATTCATGGGAGAACCCCTGCATTATGACCATGGCCGGCTAAGTATTGTCTTCAATTTGGTGTAACTCTTACAGCGAAGGAGCTCGATGAAGAGCGCTGACGAAGTCAGAGGTGGAAACCAGAGGATATGCCAGTATTGGGTCGGTCACAGTTCCGGTCCATGATCGTGTCCTAGACGCGCTGAAGTCACCTTCTCTTCCCTTGCTTTGACCCGCATTCTCGTCGGATATGCTAACGGCGGTAAAAATGAATGGCAGAACTATTCTCTATACAACGAGCACCTTGAGCACGAGGAGAGAGAAATGTATTGTCCCATTTAACCCATATTCATCTGGACAGCTCCAGCATTAACTTTACGCTTCTTCTCCACTTTCAGTGTTGATCCCATGGACAAGGATGTCTTGGATGTAGAGTTGGATGGACGGTATGTAGTTGTATTTATTTATTTTAACCTTTGAAATCTGAACAGCCGCAAGTTCCACACCCTTGCCAGTAGATCCAGCTTAAGACCTGCACATAGGATAGAACTTTGGCCAATCCGAGTGACCACCCATAAACATCCATGTGTACGGGAGCCCAAGATGCGCCTCTTTCCAGAACTTCTGTATTTGGAGACTCCAGTATTTTGGTGTCCATTTAAAACAAGACTTCCAATTACGATCCTCGATCCAACTCATTTTTTAAACTCTATCCATCCCAATAATATTAGGAGAAGACATGGCATCTTCAGATAAAGAAATATTATTTTGCGAGTATTACATGAAAGAAACAACACCGAAACCCAATTAATGTCGATGATTACAAAAGCCTATGTACTTCGTGATCGTTTTGTCCGTAAATTATAAGTGGATAAAGTGGATTAGTAGGAGCCGCAGACTGCATCATCACAAACGGTAATATCCTTGGGCCTCATCTTGTGAAGATATTCACCCTCCGTGCATGATGGATGAACATGCGCAACCGCGTCGAACCCAACAGTCTCCCGAACAATCATGTCCATCTCCGTCGAAATGTGTTGGATAGCAGAGGCGGTGACGACAGTAATGGCCTGCTGTATCGCCGCTGTGATCATCTGGCTCATCTGCATCGTGACATGCTGAACGGTGCTCTCCGCAACTTTGACCATTGTCTCTTTGACGACGGGGTGACTGGCGAAAACAGAGAGATCAGGTTCGGCGATGACTTTGAACTTCATCCAGGGAACTTCGGTGAGCATTTTGGAGAATTTCTGGTCGATAACAATGACGACAAGGACACCATTCTCATTGCGGAATCGGGTGCGAAGGTCGAATTTGCTGAGGATGTGTTCTTTGCCGTTGGCGCGTTGACATTCGGCAACGATCCAGAAGCCATCTTGAATAGTGATGTTCTTGCATGATTTGGTGAAGGCTTTGAGACCCCAGGTAAGAACGCCGTCGATGTTGCCGAGGTATTGGTTGAGGTCGATGCTGGATTCGCAGCGGCTGCCGTCGTATCTTAGACATTCGGCGTAGAGGATACCGTGCTCGACACGAAGTTTGGAGCAGGATTCGTGGAGAGCCTTTCGAATGGCGACGGTTTTGCTGTAGAAGGATAGTAAAAATAGGGTATTACAATGAAATACTTTCAAACACACCTAGAGTAAGATTCCCCGACAGTAGTGGAAGAGTAGGAAGCCACGGTGGTAGCAGAGCTCGAGGAGCTAGTAGAGGAGAAAATGCTGGATGCCTCGCTGGCGACGGATGACTCGGTGGCACTCCTGATGAGTTCACCCTTTACTTCTGTGGTAGTGCCATTGGTCTTGACAACTTTGGAGTTGGGAGAGGAGGCTCTGGGTGTTCCGTTGGTGGTTCCATTGGTAGCAGAAGTAGAAGGCATGTTGCTATAAACCATAAGGTCAGTTTAACAAACGTTATGAATGGATTTACTCACCGAAGGTGGATAAGACTACTTGAACTAAAGGGTTTGAAGCGAGACGAGAGAAGGTTGTGTAGATTAGATGTGAACTCCAGAACTGGGGTGTGGAAACGATGTGCATTTCTTGGGCTTTTATCCATGTCTCCAGCAGGGTAAGAATATCTCGTTTAATTGACCAGGAACAAACCATCGGAAGCGTATACCTTCGACCTCGGAGGGCAAACAGGTCCGCCACGACTCAGGAGTGGTAAGGAATGGTGCCTAGCGGAATTAATACAAAGATCATGTCGAGATGTGGAGGTACCTGGGTCAGAGAGTCCAATCGAAAGATATGTTAAAGGGGCGTAATCAAAGGCAATGCCCTGGTAGAATTCCGAAGAGTGTCAGCCGCCAGTCAGAATACTTCGGGGACGAATAGATCCTTGTAAGCCGTGAATTCTAGGCTTCAGAGCGAGTGGGATTGATGGGGGCGGAGTCAAATCAACCGCCGACAGGCACTGCAAATGTATACCTCCAGACTACCGTATATGTATACAAAAATTCTTGTTGGCAACTTGCTTCACCAGCGGCCCAGTGAGTTCCGTTAGAACAACAAACTGTAGATTAGAGGCTCGTAAAGTGGCCTTATATAGTAAATACATAGTGGATATTACTAAGAATATAAGAGAAATATTAGTAAAATGATTAGTAAAAGTACTCGTGAAGTTTCTACTGGATTCCTGGTCTCCGGTCTTCCGGGGGTTCAGGATGACTAATCCCAACAATTCTAGATTCCTGAGACTCCATCAACTCGAGAATTGATGGAGGCATCGGAGAATATTCAGTTGCAATTGCGTCTTGGGTGGAAATCGGTTGCGAATATAAAGTCCAACGCACCGGTGGGACTTGCTTGATTGGAAAGTTGGTGAAATATTCAAGGCAACAGAAAGAGTGATTGAGGAGATTTAAACGTATTAGTGGGTGAGCTATGCTTCTGCGGCGGCCAAGAATTACACTGCGAAAAAGCTTAGTTAGAGTATCGGGTAAGGGAGGTAGTCGACCCCGAATCAACCCATTCACACATCTAATAAGGCTTGGTAACAAATATCTCACCAATCTTGTTTTAAAGTATTGAAGTGTAGGTCAGATTATGGACTAACTTACTGTCTAGTTATACTGAGGAGCTGGTCCTAAGCGGGTGAAGTCCATACACCAGAGCGTGTCATGGACTTCTAACTCCCAGGACAGCGTCCACACCAATTAGGAAGGAATTAGGAATTGTGAAAGTCGTATCAGCCAAGTATTGAGCCTCCCTATAATTCAGGTGTTTCTCTCAGATATAAATACATGCCGTTTGACGGTCAACTCAGCGGCAATTGTCAGAAGGTGCGCCCGTGACAAATTTAGGGTGCGAAGATATACTGCAGCTAAGAGAGATTCCACTCATACGGTACGTAGAGAAGTCAAAAAAAAATTCTTTCTCAAAAAGATTGCAAGTTGAAAGCGGGCTAACAGCTCTTAAATATAGACAGGTTCAGTAGAAGTATGACTCCCATTTAGGTGGCGTCTGAATTTCGCGGCCTTCCACTCTCGAAACCCTAAGATCCAACCCACTTCTTAAAATATCGAATAGTCCTCTTTCGTATGTCTATGACGCACAGCTTATCGCTTATATTTAAACCCGCGAGAAATCAAATAAAAAAATTAAAGGAATCAACTTTAACGAACTAACCAGATCCGAACGCTAGCAGGGGGGGGGGGGCACACAGACTTGTCTCCCAATCTCTCCCATTCGTTCTTGGTAGGGCAGGGTGTACGTTCCTATGCTGAATTCGGTACATGTAATTGATTCGAGTTAGCGCGGCTTCACTTTGACCGAGGAGGACCGGTTGCTCCAATGTTCGCCGCCGGTAGGGCTTAGAGACATAGATGAATAACTCTCTGAATTCTTAGATCTAGCCTGGATGTGCCCTTGCGTGGTGGAAAGCACCTGAGAGATTGTGACCACTTCGTTGACATAGTCCCCGATCAGTGGAACAGTGAAGTCCGTAGATGGAGGGAACGATAAAAAGCCTGATAGAGGATCGTCGTAGGCGACTGAAAAGTTTGAGAGGTCACTATGGAAGAACGATGGGCCTCACAGAAATATCCGAGAAATCGTGGGAAACATGTGAGTTATTATAATCGCCGAAGTAGAAGGGCGGAGGTGGACAATAAGCTGTCAGATACAGTGGTAATCAAAAGTATCTGAAAGGCTTCGCTAGGGCAATATTTCCGTCCAGAATGGAGATTAAATGTTACTGTATATATGAATGTTGTAAGGTCAATATTATACTATTTGGGGATGGCAACGCTTCCTCTCCACTTTCAATACCGATCCGGCCGTCTAGATGGGTGGAACGCCGTATCTGTGATGTGGGGTTAGATAGAGGCACTTATTTGTATTTCTTCTACTTTTGAACCCCAAACAGCTGCAAGTTTCACCCTTGCCAATTTTCAAAGAACGAAGCAAAGTCATCGCGACCTCGGGATCTAGAGCCAGTGCTGACTGTCTCGACCATCCTGAAACTGTGATGATACCGCCATTGCGCCTCTTATTTAACTCTGGACAGGGATCCGGGAGTCATTGACAGAGGCGAGTCTGAGCTCGCTAATTAGCTGACACGGTTAGAATCATCTGTGAATTCATCAGGGGAGAGCTATCAGAGAAAATCAATCATGCGTTCAGGTTCCAGGCGTGGACGCGGACTTCCGACTCCTCGAGACCCAAGGCACACCAATTAAGATGGAATTAAGAGCTGTGAACGTCGCATTATCCACGCATTGAATCTCTCTATAATTCAAGTTTTGTCTCAGATAAATACATGTTGTTTGACAGTGAACTCACCCGCAACTGTTAGACGATACACCTGCGGCTAATTTAAGGTGCGGGGACAGACTGCAGCTTAAGAGAGGGAGATTCCATTCGATACATACGGGGGGAAAGTGGATAATTTTATCTTCAGAAGGTCATAAGCCAAAACTAGCTTAGCAGTCTTAAATATACACTGTCATCGTTGGAAATTTAACCTCCATTACAATGATGTTTAATTTCGAAGTCCCCTCTCGGAATTGTAAGATCCAACGCGCTTCTCAAAATGCCGAATGGACCTCTTTCCTCTGCCTATGGTGCATAGCGTATCGCTTGTTCTTAAACCTGAGGTTATTAAATAAATAAAATAATCGAGAAAATAACAGCTTTAATGCACTGACCAGATCCGAACGCTTTTAGGGCTTATATCGAGCTGTTTTCCAATATCTTCCCGTTCTTTCTTTGAAGGACAGGGTGTACGTTGATATGCGGAATTCAGCACATGCAATTGATTCATGTTAGCGCGGCTTCTCTTTAATCTAGGAGAGACTCTCGCTGATATGTTGGCGACTGGAAGGATGGTTGACATAGACGAACGGGGTTTTGAACTCTTAGGTGTATCCCCAGCACGCTCATGCGTGCTCGAGGTCCCCTGAGAGGCAGTACCTTCCTCATTGAAGTCGTCCCTGGTCGATATGGCAGTGAAGTTCGTGGACGGGGGGGCGGATGAAATGTGTGACAAAGGATGGTTATAGGGGACTTGAAATTCTGAGAGTCGTTCATGTATGATAGGATGAACGATGGCCGCCCGAGAAGTATCAAAAAACTGTGGGAGATGGAATCGCTAAAGTAGACGGGAAGAGCTGGAGACAATGTCAGGTATACTGCTATCCAAATAAAAACAGGTTGTCTCCCACGGTGCACGCCTAGGTACATGAACTCGAAACTCTGGAGGGAGAGATTCGGGAGATCGACTGGTTCGTGCGGGGGCACTGAAGAAAAAGTAGTATTGTGCAAGGCATTCATGGTGTCGTAGAACTAAATATGGTGTTAAACACCAGGAAGGAGTTCTGCTGAGGTAAGCTCCTCTAGTTGGGGAGCTATTTATGTGTTCTTCAACTTGGCGGTTCTGCTAAAGCCTCCTAAGTCCTTGTGTTCCGAATGAAGATAGCCAGGTGAGATAGACAGATACCATGGCTATAATGTGCAAGCTACTTTAACCTCGAGACAGACGGGGGAAGAAGCAGGGCCTTTGCCATGATGTATGGTCTGACCAGAACTCGAGTAACTTGAACCCGCACTGGCGATGATTGGCTATCCGACCTGTGGGAATCTCGGCAACGCATCAGCGGCATCTGCATAATGTCCGCTCCCAGTTCAGAACCAGACTTCCTCGATCTTGCAAGAGCAGTTGCGCACGCCCATCGTAACACTCCAAGTGTGTCTTGCCGCCTGCACGACGAGCAAGGCTATTTTAGCAAGACCTACATCGTGAAACTTGAAGACCAGTCCAATGTCATCGTCCAGTTTCGAGACACTCCTTTGAACTTGTCCCTCTATGAGTTAGCACGCCGTACGTCTTTCTTCGTCAGAATATGCACTTTTCCCCTGAGCGTGTCTCCAGAGAAATTGGGAACCCTGGTTCCAACTATCAAGAAGAGCACAGATACCTCTGTTTCCACGCATGTCTACACCATGAACTACATCGACGGATCAATGTGGAATTCTGCTCTAGGAGCCTGGCCAGGCGCCTGGGACGACGACGCTGCGATCGCTGGCCAACTTGGAGAGGCGTTATCTCGTTGTATCGTTGGCCCAGACTCCTCAGATATCGTTGAATCTTACATCATCCCGCGCCTTCAAACCGTGTTGCGCGAAAACATTCCATCAGACCGGCTTGAACTGCGTCGAACCGTCGAAGAACTCATCTCGATTGCTCCTAATCTCAAGAAACTTCCTCTTTCTCTTTCCCATGTAGATCTCAATGCGACGAACGTGAGCAAACCATCATGAACCGGACATCACTCTCTGAACGTGAAGTTCCCAGATGCTCATTGCTCGTCAGGGACCACCTCGACTGATCGGACTTTTGGACTGGGACCTCTCGAGGTATCTTCCTTTCGGTATCGACGCCGCTCAGATTCGCTACATATCTGTGATCAACCGAGACCGAGTCGATTGTCCTGAAGAGCCCGGGTCTACCATGGTTGCAACTTCATTTTGGAATGCTTTTACGGCGAATCTTGCTGCTGATTTTAAAGATTATGTCGTAGACGCCATGAAGGTTGGACTGATCATATATCTAGAGTTCCCAGAAGGTTGCGGGAAACGGGAGGAGAGAGACATTCAGAATGCCGAGAAGCGTTTGCAATGGTTCGACGATGTGTTCAAACCACTTTGTTCGCTTTCGCTGAGTCTTTCGACCAAGAGCTCTTCTATTTGTACAGAAACTTGTTACCTCAGCTGCGGTATGTAAAATAACAGTGTATGCTTCTGAAGCATGAGGTAATCGGGGCTCGTTCTCTCACTTGGGAGTATTAGGCCTTTCAATCAAAGGACCTCCGCAGCACCTCCTTCTAGTTGGCCCTAGTATCCCCTCCCTGTACAAGTGAACTGCTGAGAATGTCAAATAGTTCCTCAATGCCGAGTGCACCTACCCTGTAGTCCCTCAATGCCTCTGAGCCTCCACTAAAGTTCTTCAAACCCTCATTGCCCCTCCACTGTACCTTCTCAATGCCCATGTGCCTTCACTGTAGTTCCGGAATACCGAGTGCACCTCCATTGGAGTTCCTCAATGTTTGTGTGTATCTCCAATTGCTTTTCCTCGTACTGAATGCACCTACACTGTACCTCCTCAATGATCAATGTGCCTCCGCTGTGGCCCCACATCCCTTAATGGACCTCTGTTACACAACCTCGCCCTACAAGTATAAAGAGCATATCAATAAGCAGCAAGCACATTATTATTGAGTATGTACATGAAGCATTCAAGACCATGGAAACCCAGCAGCAAAGATTCTACTATCCTACCTTTAAGCTTGTTCTTTGAAGGGACTGTGGGATATTAAACTGAAGTGTGGGAACCTGGCAGGTTCTTCAAGCACAAATCCTAAGGACTCCTAGACCCCCACCAACATATAGCTACTTCCTTCTTTGCTAGTGCTCAGGGAATCAGAACTGGCATGACTTGTTGTCATTAGCAGAAGTCCAATACAACAATCATATCCACTCATCTACTCAAGAGACACCATTCATGTTAGACACTGGAAGACATCCAAGGATGGGTTTTGAGCCTCAACAGCCATCATCAAAGGTTGAGGCTGTTATTGAATTCAAAGATTGCATGGAACACTCCCTAGAAGAGGCAAAGGCAGCCCTTGCAAAGGGTAAGGATGCTATGGCCAAATAGTACAATCAACATCAAATCCCAGCCCCAGATTAACAAGGTTGGAGCTAGATGCCAGTGATATCAAGACTACTCAACCTTCTCAAAATTTGACTCTGCATTATCTTGGAACTTCCACCCCAAACCTGTATTAGTTGATGATGAGATGCATTATGTAGTTATAAAGATCCTCAGCAGCAGATTCTGTTGGAATCAACTTCAGCTCTACATAAAATGGGAAGGTTACACTGCAAGCATCTCAAAATTTTCTGATTCAGAAAATGCTCCAAAAAACCTCGAAAATATGTGTAATTATGCCAGCATTTTTTTATCCTGGAAATGGAGGAAAAATCTGAGATTTGTTCAAAAAGTTTTTTCAGCTCAAAAAATCTTGAGAAAAGCACAGATTTCCCCAGCATTTTTTGATGTGGTGAATTGCAACAATGAATGTAAGCCTGTAAAACCTCAACTATCAAAAAATCATGAGAAAACTTGTGCTTTCCTCAACATTTTTTTTGACCTGAGAATTTTAAATAAATTCTATATTTTCATTCAATTTTTTGGATCAAAAAATGGTGGCAAAATTGGACATATTATTAGGTCTTTTTTGGAACATTTTTTGGATAAGAAAATTTTGAGATGTCTGCAGTGTTATAGTCCTGGAGAGAATTCATGTGTTCCAGAGAGACATATACAAGCTCCAAATTTAGTACAGGCATTCTTACCAAACACATCCTGGCACACTGTAGAGAATTCAAAGAATACCTGTTAAGTCCCATTCTGTTTTTCACCTCCAATCCAATTCTGATATCTCCGATATTCCTTACTTCTTATTCTGATAACATTCCCACTTATTATCTCTTCTCCAATTTCTTTATCCTTTGTTCTGATTCTGTTCACCCCTGATTTACTATTCTGTCTGACCCTTCATGTTTAGTCTTATGAGGTGGAGTAACACTCTATGCCCCAGTATCATGTGTCGACTTAGCCCCATTTGTCTTATTGTTTCCTGTTTCTGTTCTAACCTAGACCAGTCTCTGCAAACTGAATCTCCTGTATATAAGCCTTGTATTTCCTTCAATACAAGACAATCTGATTATTGTGTTTACTTGTGTTCTACTTCTATTGTGTATTCTCTTACTCTGACCCAATCCCTTCTCCAGACTTCTGTCTGACTCCCATCTGACTCTGGTCTCCGATAACCATTCTGAAATTATATGACATACCCCGAAGTTGTGTGACTGTAGTCCTGTTTCTTCGAAACGGACGTCACAGTGGCACTCTATGATCCAGACTGTAGCAGGAGTCCTTTTCTGGAAAGCTTTGACGGTTGTTAGGAACCAGTTGGGAAATAAGCTATGATACTCCTATATTTTTACAGTGAATACTCTTATTATCCAATCACTACAAAGTCCGTTTTACCTTGGTTAACTCCCAAAGCAATGCAGTATATAGCACTGAGAACTTTGCCTCCAACTTCTAAGACTACTCCAAGCTGTTGCACCCTGGATCTAAAGACACCCAACAACCACCATGGTGTGACGCAAAAATGACTCCTCAAAACAATACACTGTGTCGGTGAGGATCTATAGTATACTGGTATGTAATATCTACCACATACCTCGTTGTCACTTCATTTACTTACCCCATCTTCACTCAACCAGACTTTATGAACGATGCCCCAAAAATCCAAATTTCCTGATCTAGTCTGATTTGGCCTGATATGATTCAAGACTCTGACCAGGAGACAACAAGTGTTTGGGTTATGCTAAAAATGCCGTAAAAAAATTCTGACGGAG
>Ga0157379_10001521_pt1 | contig 19058 bp, 22 predicted proteins | sample S25metaG_FD_121802 | JGI IMG/M metagenome (GOLD analysis project Ga0157379, IMG submission 121802) | Switchgrass rhizosphere microbial communities from Kellogg Biological Station, Michigan, USA - S2-5 metaG | ecosystem: Host-associated > Plants > Roots > Rhizosphere > Soil | place: USA... | reverse complement strand
TTTTGTTCACTATACTGTCTAATTTGTTTATAGTCGATCATGGCAAAACGACTCTTGTTGACCAATTACTTCGCCAATCTGGTACAATCAAGCCAGTTGAGGAAAATTCTTCTTCTGCCGATGTGGATGGAGGTTTTACGACCCGAGTTATGGACTCTAATGATTTGGAAAAAGAGCGAGGCATCACTATTCTTTCAAAATGCACAAGTCTAGCTTATAAGGATCACCTCATCAATATCGTCGATACACCAGGTCACGCCGATTTTGGGGGAGAAGTAGAACGTATCATGAGCATGGTGGACGGTGTTGCATTAGTCGTTGATGCAACGGAAGGCCCCATGACTCAAACCCGCTTTGTACTAAGTAAAGCCTTGGGTCGTGGTTTGAGGTGAGTTTTTCATATTAACATTCTAATAAATTTCTCAAATGTATTTTAGACCCTTAGTTATTTTAAATAAAGCCGATAGACCCACATCGCGTCCGGCACAGGTAGAAAGTGATCTATTCGACCTATTCGCTACTTTGGGAGCGACGGATGAGCAAGTTGAATACCCGCTTCTCTACGCTTCTGCAAAACAAGGATGGGCACAAGACGTTCCTCCAATAGCTCCCGAAAATTCTGGAGCTGAAGTGGAAGCTCTCGTTCCCAAGGAAAATGCCAACATGATCCCTCTATTCGACCTCGTTCTCTCACACGTTCCTCCTCCTACACATTTATCTCGCGACGGTCCATTCTCGATGCTCACTGTTCAAATTGAGAGCGATCCTTACGTCGGTGTTTTATACCTGGGACGTATACATTCTGGCAATGTCAGCATTGGCGATACTCTTTGGGCTATTGATTTTGAAGGCAAAAAGGTCGGTGAAGGCAAAGTCAAGAAGCTTCTGGGAAGACGTGGACTGGACCGGCTGGAAAAGAACATTGCTGGTGCTGGCGAAATTGTCAGTATTGCTGGAATCAAAGGTGGTGGAATTAATATGACGCTGGTTCATCCTACTGGATGGGGTGAGGGTGGTCCCGTCGCTTTACCGGTAAGTGTGCAAAAATTTTTTTTTTTACCAAATAAAATTATATTGATCGTATTTTTTGCTATAGACCACACCTATCGACCCACCGACTATTTCCATTGTTCTCTATGCTAACGATTCCCCACTGGCTGGTCAGGAAGGCAATAAACTCACTTCCCAACTAATCCGTGACCGGATTTACAAAGAAGCCGAAACCAACGTCGCTCTCTCCATTCTTCCCGGTCCTACCTCTGAATCTCTCGAACTCCGTGGACGTGGTGTACTGCATCTTGGTGTCTTGCTCGAAACGCTCCGCCGCGAGGGCTTCGAACTTGGAGTTGGTCCCCCCAAACCTGTCTTGATACCTGACCTAGATCCCGCTGCGCCCAAAGGAAGCATGCTCGAGCCTATCGAGGAATGTACGGTTCTTGTGAAGGAGGAATATGCCAGCACTGTCGTCCAGAAACTAACCATGCGGAGAGGAGCGATGCTCAGTTATGATGCGGAAGAAGATGGATGGATCAAGATCGTTATGGATGTTCCGGCGAGAGGTCTCATTGGATATATGGCTGGAGAGTTCGGCAACGATACTCATGGTCAAGGGTGGGTTAAACGTCAAGGGCCTTCGTCTTGGTGTCTTATATTTTTTCAGGACTATTAATCACATCTTCAAAGGCTATGAACCACATAAGGGAGGCCTAGAAACGGCCAGAAATGGTGCCTTGATTTCTATGACTGACGGCAGAACCTCTGCATATGCTATGGCCCCTCTTCAAGCCCGAGGTGTCATGTTTATTCAGCCTCAAATTCAAGGTATTTTTAACGATGCTTTGCATGCTCCCGTAAAAAAAAATGATTCCTATTCAGTCTATCCCGGAATGGTCATCGGCGAATCCTCCAAAGCCCAAGACCTCTACGTCAACCCCTGCCTAAAGAAACAACTCACCAACATCCGCGCAGCAGGAGCAGATGAAAAAATTGTCTTAAACTCACCACGGACTATGACGTTAGAAGAATGTCTGGCCTACATGAGTGATGACGAAATTGTGGAGGTTACTCCTGAAAATATTAGACTGCGCAAGGCTGTTCTGGATCCAAAGAAGAGGATGGCGATGACGAAAGCGGCGCCGAAGAAGAAGTAGATATGGTGAGCTTTGGGGGGTATTTTGTATGTTTAGATAGTCCAAAGACACATTAATATTCATCCCATCTCATTCTTGCATACCCTACGCATCTGGTTCACATAACCCTTGATATAATTTATATTAGTTTCTTTGTTCCGCGAGATTTGTCAGTAGGACTTTCCCCTAAAGCTTTTTTACTGTTATTCGGAACGAAAATGATTGTTGCCACTCGAGCGCCTACTGGCCTCTCTTGCCCATCTGCAACATCCTCCTTGGCACTTCAGGGATATCTCAGGTCAACATGAGTAATGACGCGATAAATAACACAGATACTGGGACAGTAATTGTCTCTTCATCAGATACCGAGACCATCTGTGTCGAAAGTCCCAAAACTGAAGATGTCGAAAATGAGCCGTTAGCTTCAAAGACAATATCCCATCGAGATACTCGAAATTCACCTATCCTACATGATGCCACCGATCATGAAGAATTGGCTTCTTCTGATGACAATCAAGCTGGACCGTCAACTGTTGAATGTAAAATGGCCAGTCAGAGCCATCCTGAGGCTACTGATGATAGGTGAGTTCAGGAAAAGCAATAACAGTCGATACTCCGGCTGATAGAGACTACAGCACAACAGTTTTAGCAGAATTGCGTGAAATCCTTTACAATTCCCAATTTTTCAATAGACCTGGCATGGATGAACGATCTCAGTTCTGGAATTACTACGAGCATGTTGCTAAAGAGTATGACGAGGAGTTCCTAGAAAGACAGAATACTAATTTGGGTAACCTTCTCATTTTTGTGAGTCTACTTATTCGGGGGATATTCATTAGTAATGCTACTGAGTGTAACTCATCTTGCTCTTACACTTCACTCTAGGCCGGTCTAATCTCTACTGTCAGTCCTGCCTTCATCGTGAACATGGAGTCAAACTTGAGCCTAGATCCCACGGATACTACGAATTCTTTCTTAATGGCTCTGGTACAACTGAACCTCATCGTACTCTGTTGGCTCAGGCGGATATTCAAGGCATTATTCCCTCTTGGACAGGACCTAATGCGCCTGATCTGTGGTCCCGACCACTTGCCTATATCAGTCTTGGTACCAGTCTTCTTGCTGCATTCGGGGCGGTCTTAGGAAAGCAATGATTGCCACACTATAAGTCAACGTGATTTGGCTGAGGAACACAAGAAGAACGTGGCAAACGCAGGCAACACAAGTTTCTTGGTCTCAAGAGATGACAGCTCGAACGCATCCTAGACTTTCTCTCTATTCCCCTACAATTTTCTCTTCTTCTCGTCTTTGCGTTTTCCCTTACCATCAACATTTGGACCCTCCATCACCTGTTAGGATCTATCTCCTGGTTATCACCTCAGCCGGTACATTACGCTATGCGGTGACCTTTGGCATTGCAATTGCATCAAGTGATTCACCTTTCGAAAGTGGACTTACAGAGTTTTCCGTCTCCTCCCTCCCATGCATGGGAGGATTTACGTGGACCTTCACAATCTCAGTCGAGGCGTCTATGGTCATCTCTCTCGGAAAAGACGTATCACTCATAAACGAATACGAAGTTTATTTTATAGAATTAGGCGTATCTTGATAAACCAGCCGAACATATCTATCTCTGGCGCAGGACATTTCGTTCCATGTGCGATGGCCACGATATAAAATCTGGCGAGCGAATTCATCTACGCCAGGGTGCTTCAAAAAGTTCTTCGTCACCAACACTATTTCATAAAGGCATTCGCAATGACATTATAGATGCGTATGCCATTCAGTGGATCATGGCACCTCGACTGAACCTGAGGTTCTCCATTCCGCTCTGAAGCTTGTACCCCAGATAGAGTGGACCTCTGACCTGACCTTGCGAGTCCTGGACCGCATGCCGACCGCTGCACAAGTCTCAACGCAGGAGATGGAAGGGAATTGTCGCAGACAATTATCCACCTTAATATGCTTTCCGGCAAACTGTTCAAGAAAAAAAAAATTTAGACCGGCGGGTTCGCTTAAAGTGGTCCGATACGACTTCTTAGGGGTCGTCAAAGGATTCTTTCCACATTATCGCATTGCAGATATCAATGAAGCTGATTTCACGGATCCTTAGATCTCTTATATAACACTATATCTCATCACGGAAATAGCGACTTGGGAGGATCTTCCTGCCACGCTCGAGAAATGCTTCCGTCAAAAGGATCCGCTACCTGCTTTCAATACATTGACATCCATAGCAGTCCTGCTTAATATCTCCGTTGAGAAGGATATATTACTAAATGTCAATAAAAGGTGGGTGAATCTCTCAACGAGACCAAACTACTGATTAAATTGACTATTAGTTCAGAAATTCCCCACATCATTCATACAATGCTTGTGACCATGGCTAACACTATTGCTCCTCATGAGTTTAACCAACCATATCTTTCTGAGGATGAAGATCGCACCTGGCATCTCCTTCCACTCATAATTGAGTTCTATGATGTTGCCGTTTCAGACACATGGGGAATAGAACTTGGGGGAAGCCTCTTTAAATTTTCTTGCACGGTATTGATGGACAGCAATATCTGTACCTGGGCAATCCAAGGGTTTTGTGCTGTATCTCCAACCAAGACGCTCCCGAAAGATACCTTTATGCCCGTTCATTCCTTGTGTTATAATGTTCGTTTTAGGCTCTTGGAGTAATAGAACGCGAACCTTGTTATTGACCCTTTCGAACCAAACAATCCCTTTGGAAGAGGTTATACAATTCATGCTGCAACTTCAGCCGGACTTGGACGATGATATTTTGTGCTCTCCTTTCTTTTAGCTGGGACTCTGAACTGGGATATGGTGGATCCTAATTTTAGCACTTCTGCCTATATGAATCTGCTATGTCGTTGTCTGGCGTCCCAGAATTCATGGCCCAATCGCTCCGCTGTCCAAGCATTGGCCGTACTCGGAAATCACCACTTGCAGTATTTCGAGGATAAAGAATTACTCTGTCGTTCCCTCCTTACTGCAGTAGAAATGCCGTCGAGAGAGATATCCGATCCTTCCCTTTTATCGAACGAAAGAGCGTTTCCGTTGGGACCCTTTCCTGGCTGGCTATCCTGAAGATCGGTGCATTATTATATAGTGGCACTGGTACAGTTGAATCTCAATCGGACGTTATTGGTCCAGAAGGACATTGAGGACATTCTTCCCTCTTGGACAGGACCAAGCACTCTGGATCTATGGGCACACTCACTTGGGTATACCAGTCTTGGTATCAGTCTTCTCGCAGTGTTTGGGACAGTTTTGGGAAAGCAAGTTATAAATCGACACGATTAGGTAGAGGCTCACGGGAAGAACGCGTGAAAAGGAAGCGACAAAAGTTTCTCGTTCCCAAGCAATGGCAGTTCGAACGGATCCTAGAGTCCCTGTCCATTTTACTACAGTTTCCTCTACTCTTCTTCGCATTTTCCCTCACCATCAACAGTTGGGTCCTCCATCACTTACTGGAATATATTCTCCTGTGCCTCACTTCAATTAGGGCATTGTCCATGTAGTTACCGCCGCCATTGCGATTGCGTCTGATAATTCACCATTCGAAAGCAGATTTACAGTGTTTTGCCGTCTAATTTTAGACCAAGTTCGATGGGTTTACGACCAGGAGGTTTCAGAAAAATACCTTCGTGCCCGTTCATTCCTGAGAATTATTATGGTCTTAGGCTTTTGGAGTAATCGAGCTTGGACACTCTCGAACCAAACAACTCCTTTGGAAAGTATTCTCCACTTCATGCTACAACTTCAACCAGATCTGGACGCCGATATTTCATGCTCTGCCTTATTTCTGGTCAGATGTATGAATTGGGGCACGGTAGATCCAAACTTTAACACTTCCGCCTATGTGAATCTGCTCTGTCGTTGTTTCGTATCCCAGGATGTATCTTCCGCTGCCCAAGTGTTGGTCGTACTCGAAAACCATCACTTGCGGTTTTTCGAGGACAAACCATTACTCTGTCGTTCCCTCCTTCATGTTCCCGTGTCCGTGCCAGGCTTACCAGGAATGAATAACTGTTTCCGTTGGGGACCTGTTAGGGATGGCTACTATTGGCTTACAGTGGTGGCTAAAGGTACCTGAGAGGCTTTGCCAGGGCAATACTTCCTTTCAGAATGGAAATCAGAGTCTGCTGTATATATTAATATGTAAAGTCAATATTATACTATTTTTTTGGGAACGGCAACCCAGTGGAAAACAGTTTATCACGGGGGTGTAGGAATTTATTTTGAAATGGTGTACTTTTTAACTTGCCCCCCCATTTTTTTTAGGACTGGGGTGACAAATCCACTCTATATTTTTAGATTACATTCACAAGACTGGATTAGAAAGCCTGTGCTAGTTTCCATTGTTTTCACGATGTAGTTGGGGCAATATGGCAAATATGGTGTAACTTCTGAAATTAGTTACACTAGAATTGCAGTTTTGCAAGCATTGTGGTGTCCCTTAGATTCAAAAGCAACCTATGGTTCTTAATCCAATTGTGTAGCGCTAATACGAAACTATAAAGTGGAGTTGTCACACCAGTCCTAAAAAGATTGTGGGGCAGGTTAAAAAATGCACCATTTCAAAATTAAGTCCTACAGCCCCGGGATAAATTTTTTCCCCACTGGGTTGCCATTCCCCCCCAAAAATAGTATAATATTAACACTACAACATTCATATATACAGTAAGATCTAATTTCCATTCTGGAAGGAAACATGTATTTCTCTAACAATGCCTTTCGGGCACTTTTGGCCACCACTGTACATTACTCCGCTATCTCCACTTCATTGGCCGCATTTCTCAAGACCCTAACCGGTATGCACCACTTTTGAAGGGAGGGCATCTTATCCTGGCTCTGGATCGTGTCGCTATAGTGCGAGCTCACTGGCGTCTGGACTCGACTCCAAAAAGTTACACTCCTCTTCTGGGCATTGGAAGAAACTGGCACAGTCACAGAAATTCCAGGTTAGAGTGTTACTAATAGTTCTGGGATAATCTAGAGCATTAGCAGTGGCGGTATTCTCGACTCTTTCAGAAATAATCGACGACCAATGCAAGCTTTAATTATCCGGGGATGAGAGTGTCTCAACGATTGGTACCAGAACAATCGCATATTTTGACCATCGTCTGTCTGACCAGGCTGATAGTTACGCCGAATCTGAGCTCATCAATTCAATTTTGCATTGGCTCACACTTACGAATGCATATACCGAGGAGAATATTTTTCTTGGAAAGCTGGGGGTCCTGCAAAAGACGTGGACATAAGAGATAATTGTTACTGATCTCTTCGACCCGGAGAAAAGCGGTTCCCTAAATATGAAGAAGGAGGATGTGGGGTTATTACGGACGATAGTCATACTAGAGTTAGGTGATTTACTCCGAAGGATCGCTAACGATGCAGTATTTTCTCCAGCCGATTACGAGCTCGTAGCCAAAAATGTAGAGGTGTAATGACAGGTTAGCCTCTAGAAATGCTCTTGCAGAGTTTTCCCTTCGTTAATTTAGTTCTTAAAAGATTCCAATAATTACTTGCCCGCAGGTCCAGAGGGAGGTTGGAATTAGTTAAGGTTATGTAGACTCTTGGATCATGATGGTGAAGTGTGAATTATGGCCTCTGGCTCACGCAGTTTTCTCCGCCACGTCCTATTTGCAAATTTCTTCTTTCTTACGGTTTCATGGATTGGTTTCAAAAAGGTACGCTCTGTTGTCGACTGATGTTGGTGTTTAGTCCCTAGGGCAGTCTTTTGCACATGACGACCAATGAGCATGGTAAATCAAGCAGCGTACGAATAATCACAGAGAACTGTCGACAAGAACGCTCAGCGCAGTGATTCGTAGTGATGATTAGAATCGTTATATCGGATAGGGTACCATACAGAAAAACGCAACACGGTGTCATGGCTCAACTCGTCGCCTCGGTTAATTCTCCTCTTTGACGTCGCTCTCGTCTCCGTTTAACATCCCAATTGTATACACGGGCTGTATTAACTTCCATGACGGTTATTTGCTCACGAAGGAATTCCAAGTCCTGAGGAAATGTGTGAGTGATCAAGACATGGAGGACAATGTCACCTACTTGGATAGCATTATCCTTGCTTTTTACTGCCTGAGAGAGTTTTGTAGATAGTAGGTCGATAGCTTCAGATAAGGTATACGACAGCATTACGTTAGCCTGGCGGGAAGGGTAAATCGAAGACCATACAGTAAAACAATATCCTTACACCCAACCAAAGGTAGACAACATCGGTGTCTTCAAGCTGAGCCTCAGCATAGAGTGTGTCGTTAAGCTCAAATGTTGTGGTCAGTGGACCCGGCTCGGCAGATTCGTCCTCATCTTCAAGGTCATCTTCATCAACAGCCTTGCCCTTTCCGTCCTAATCAACCCATTAGATGAACTGCTCATGCTCATAGATGTAAAGACATACTCTTCGGGTTTGCAAAAAGCGAACCATCGATAGTGTTTTCTTAATGTCTGGTATCTTCTCCTCCAAGCCCTTCCGCCGTTGTGTGAGGTTTAGCTCCATGTATCTGTACTTGCTATTACACAACTAAGATGAATTCCATGATTCCGTAAATCATTTCTAAAGGCACGCACGCTATAGCTTCTTGGAATTGCTTGAGGGTGCTTTCTACCTCCGCGTCGGGACCACCAATGTGTTCTTCGACATTGGACTAGAAAAGTAAACCAAAGGGCGTCTTTGCACAGGATATATTCAACTTACCACGAACGGAGCATGGGGAATTCCTCTTGGATTTGTTTTAATGCTCTGTTCTGCTTTTGTTGTTGCCATTCTGGTCGAAGCGGGCAAACGTAATGCTTACGTCAGCTTGTAGCATTTTCTTCCTTCCCTCTTCCTTCCTCACTTCCTTCAGTATCAAACGATTAGTTTTGGTTGTATACTGCATATTGAACGACAATGAGTCGTATCATTGTGAAGAACATCCCGCTTAATGCAACCCCCGAATCCCTCCGGACTCACTTGTCGTCTACAAAAAACCAAGCACCGATAATCACCGATGTTCATATCGCCCGTAAACCTGATGGAACTCCCCGTCGCTTTGCATTTGTCGGATTCAAGACCGAAGAACAAGCCTTAGCTGCCCAAAAGTGGTGGAACAACACTTTCTGGGGATCACAAAAAATCTTCGTAGAGATCGTCCAGGTACAAGAGTTCAAAATTTTCTAGCGTAGCTTTCTTACATGCTGATAGGGTGTCAAAGATGCTCCAGCCCCCAGGCCAAATAAACGACCTCGTCTTGAAGGGCCTGAAGACAAACCCGCTTTGACGCCCAGCGAAAAGAACCAGAAGTCGACGAAACCAGCGAGGCCTGAGAAGAATAAAGAGAAAAATGATATAGCAGAAGAATTCCTCGCGCTGAATCGAAGGAAGAAGGGTCCATCGTGGGCTGATGGTCCCGTCGTCGACCTATCGGCCCAAGTTCAAGCAACGAATCTTGAATCGCAGCCGACATCTAGTCCAAGCAAACTCTTGAAGACCTTAGGCTCAGAAGGGCAGGAAGATACTCCTCGCAATGATGCGGTTTCGGATTTGGAATGGATGAAAGCTCGAATGTCTTCGGGTATCCGCGAGGTGAAGGAGTTTGAGCAGTCTGACGACGAGCAAGACCATCCAGTGGATGATGCGACCAAGGTAGCTCATTCGATCTCCCCGCGTCTAGCGTTTGCTGATCTGTTGTAGGATGATGCGATAACTGATAGTCAGCCACTCAACCCGGCTGAAACAACGCGACAAACTATTCTCTCGACAGACCGCCTTTTCATCCGCAATCTTACTTTTTCATGTACATCAGAAGAATTACACGAATTATTTGGTCGTTATGGCCAAATTGATCAGGTGAGGTTCAAGTTCTTCATTCCTTTCCTTCGCATTCCCTCCCTCCGCAATGATTACAAAAATATAGGGACATCAGACTCTCTAATTAGAGACATGGTGACCCTTCCGGGAACTAGATAGTATTATTTCTGAGCACTCTTTCTCTTTTTTCTCTTTCTCCGAATCATTGAGCAATATGCTAACATCTTACTTTCAGGTGACTATTTGTTCTGTTTTCTTAGAGGCATCTCTATGATGTAAACATTAGATAGGGACATCAGACCAAGTTCAATGAACTTGGAATGTTGATTCTCATACCGATAGTAGAAATTTTTCTGATCTTTATTTCTCTAATTACTTCCTATTTTGAATTTGCGCTGACCTCGACTCTTAGGTACATATACCTCTCACCCCAGAGCACACCTCAAAGGGTATCGCATTTGTATCATTCACGAATCCTGCTGATGCTGTTGCTGCCTGGGAGTCTCTTGATGGCACAAGCTTTCAAGGGAGACTCATTCATATCATTGCTGGAGTCGAACGGAGAAAGGGGGCACCAGATCCACAAGGTGAGATTTACCTTTGTTTACCTTTTATGATTATCTTATATATCATATCAAGCAGACAGGAAGAAGTCTCTGAAGGACGAACGAGCGGAAAAACGGAAGAAGGACGCAGGGAAGTCATTCAGTTGGGGAATGCTATACATGAATGTAAGATACCGCCGTTTTGACCTCAAAGTCACGGGCTGATGATACTTCTTAGAGCGACGCTGTTGCTTCTTCAATCGCCGATCGAATGAACATCCCAAAAGCCGACATCTTGGGTGCATCCGAATCCGAAGGCGTCTCTTCTCAAAGTCCGGCCGTCAAGCTCGCGTTAGCTGAGACGCATATCATTCAAGAAACAAAGCGTTATTTCGAAGAAGTTGGTCATTCGTTTCTAAACGTTTGTTTCGTTCACTAACACCATTATTAGCAAGGGGTTGTTCTAGAGACATTGGCTGCCCGTTCTGTCCCTCGTTCTCGAACCATCATCCTGGTAAAGAACATCCCTTACGGGACTTCATCAGAAACTCTCCGCGATCTATTTGAACCCAACGGGGAGATCTCTCGAATCCTAATGCCACCTTCTGGAACATTAGCCGTCGTTGAGTTCGTCCACGTCGAAGAAGCAGGCCGCGCTTTCCGTTCCGTCGCATACAGACGACTAGGCAATTCCATCATCTACCTCGAATGGGCTCCCGAGGGACTGTTGACAGAAAGCTCTGGACGTCAAACCGCCAGCGCGTCCGTCAAGCCCGTAACGGTCCCTGAGCAAGAAGGCGTCCCTGTCACGACTGAAGAGCAGCACGCTTCGATACGTTCAGGGTCGACGCTGTTTATCAAAAATCTTTCCTTCGCTACAACTTCGGATCGGCTGGCCCAAGTATTCCGCAACTTATCTGGTTTCTCGTTTGCGCGTGTTCAGATGAAGCCAGCATCCGCAAAGGTCCAAGCGAAGAATCATCCCGAACAGAAACAGAGTATGGGGTATGGATTCGTGGGCTTTAGTGATGTGGATTCGGCGAAGAAGGCGACAAAGAGTATGCAGGGGTTCGTGTTGGATGGGCATAAGCTTTTGGTGTCGTTCGCGGGTCGGGGTGCGGATGACGAGGAGAAGAAGGATGGAGCGATACCGAAGTCGAAGACGACGAAGATGATTGTGAAGAATGTGCCATTTGAGGCTACAAAACAGGATCTCAAGGGTCTATTTGGGTACGTGCACTCCCTTTCCTTTCAGATCGACGACACCATTGACATTATTATCATCGCAGTGTATACGGAACCCTCAAGTCCGTCCGTCTCCCAAAGAAGATCGACTCGCGGACTCGCGGTTTTGCATTCTTGGAGTTTGTGTCTCGCCACGAAGCGGAGAATGCGTTTGCGGCGTTGCGGCATACGCATTTGCTGGGGCGTCATTTGGTGTTGGATTGGGCGCAGGAAGGTGAACAGGATATTGAGGTGTTAAGGAAGAAAGTCGGGGTGGGTTATGGAGGTGGGACGGAGATGCCGGGGAAGAAGAGGAAGTTGGACATGGCGCTTGATGGTGGGGATGAGGAAGAGGAGTAAGATTTTCTGTTCTGGGAGATGGAGCTTGTATCATTATTTCTTCTGTTCGATATGCATTGTTATCGTTGTTACCCTTTGTTGGTCTTCGGGACTAGTTGATTTCACGCTCTCATAAGGGATTTATTCAATTGTGTCAACATATTCTGAACAAACGAGTCCTTCGCATAGCCAAGCTCTCCACTCAACGAAGCAAGAAGTCCATGAATACCAGATTCGGCAATCTCATTCTTATATCGCCAACTCAGCCCATCCAAAACTATAACCCACTCTACAATGATTAGCTGTCGGATCGAGTGCTCGGGCGTAGTAATCTCCAACGTTTCGAGATACGATGCCAAGTTTGCACAGATACGCTCAGCTGCAATATCTTCGAATATTCCACTCCATGGTCCATGAACCGTTACCAACCTGTGTAGCGTTTTCCGAACGAGATGCATCGCTAGGTCAAGTGTTCGAGATTGCCTCACAAGAGATATCCACGCTGGTGATCGAAGGAAATACGCGCAATGGTCAGGATATCTTGTCAGCTGGTGCAGGAGAATGTACGCATCGTGAGATGAATCCAAGTTACAATGCGTCAAATAGCGTACTGCGAGTTGACTTGCAGCAGGTGGTGGTGGGGATAGTGCATGTAGTGGGAGGCTGAGAAAGCTGACGAGTCGTTGCCATGTAGCTGGGTCTTCTTCCTCATCGTGGAAGGCTTCCAGGGTGGCAAAGAAATTTCCGCATTCAGCTGTGGAGAGTGTACCGTAGGCCTTTTTCATGGACTTCATATGAGGTTCGAGATAGTTCTGCATAAGCTCCCAGAGTTGCTTTGCAGCTGTTTCCTTGAGACCAAAGTGATTATAATGTGACAGGACCTTGATGAACGCCTCGGGAAGAAGCTCCTGGTATGGAAGAGAATCCAAAGCGCTGTGTTGCGACCGGTTCCATTTGCTTCGTCCGAAAGAGAGCATATGCAGTATGAGAACAGCTAGTTGGACGAGTCTATCTTTGGAATAGCGATGCAGAGGCCGTCCACGAAGCTTAAAGCAGAGATACTTGCACATCAAGCGAATCGTCGCATGATCTTCCAAGTCGCTTTCGATATGCGACGAACGAGAGTGCAAAGCATATAGTCGTGTCATGGCTAGCTCCAGCGTACTGTCTGACATGACAATGCAGTTTTCGAACGTGTCGTCTAAGAGCCAATTACAGTCGCGGATTGATTTCATCCTGAAGAGGCCTGAGGTACCGGATTCTTCCCATGGATTCGACTCAGGGACTAGACTGAGTTTTTCCAAGATTTCTTTGAATTCGTCCTCTATGCCTAGAAGTGACATGCGATCCCATACGTCAGAGAGAGGGTTTCCTTGTTGAAGAATGATGTAAAGTCCTTGCAGATATGAGCTAATATCCTTGATGTCAATAGTTAAGGCTGGGAGGTTCTGACAGAATGTTTGAAGCCGTTTCAAAAGCATTCTTGCGACACCTTTGAAACGGATATACTTGAAGTTGACCTGATGAGCAGATAAACCAGCAGTACCCTTCAAGGCCAGTTCGATGACTTTCTGATCATTGGAATACATGAGTAGCCATTCCAATGCGTCACCATCCAGTCGGTCATGGAGATATTGGGTGTGCAAGTCTATCGAAGGTCGATGATGGTTGTGAGTGGTCCCATAAATCCAACCACGCAGGAAGGCCCTGAACCATCGATAGGCTCTGAATCCAGCATCTTGGTATGGACAATTTGGATAGAACAAAGGAAGGATTGGCGCCACGACGATAAAGACAAGCAGAGACGCGGTGATAGCCAAACAATTCCAAAAAGCGGTATTATCCAAGCTTTGCAGCAGGAATATTAAACCGATAAGGAACATCACCAATGCCGCGAAGAGAAATTGTGGGAGTGCAGCAATAATTACGGGCATCCACCATTCCCTTATACCATTTAACTTGAATTGGCGTAACCTCACGTAGGTATGGCGGGATCCCGTCACGTCAGTCTTATATGCTCGAACCCACTGCTTCACAAATAAAGCAAGAGTAGAAACCATGAGACTAATAGTCAAACTTCCGAACCATAGGAAGTTAATTATCCACGCCGTTGCTGTGGGTTCGAAATCGTCATCGCTGGGTAATTTTGGCCAGGCTTGTGGACAGGAAGTTTGATTACGTTGACATCGCAGAGACAGGGCGATATCTGATAAGAGGGCTGTTGATGTTGCTGCTGGGTCTGGTTGAAGGGTTTTGTAGAACTCGATAATGAAGGCTGTCATAATGGCAGAGAAGAGACCAGTCTTTGGTCGTTCAGTGAAATGTAATGTAATGTGTTTCACTACTTACAAATACGAGAAGAACATCCATATTTCCATCCCAATCATCGATTAGAGCTTTATCATAGGACTGACTCTCCTCTACGTATTTCTCCCATATAGGTGCATCGTCTGCCAACTTAGAGCCGATCTCAGGAAAATTCGGCCTTGGTTCGGCTTTGAAAACATGGATCAGTCACACCGATCAAGGCGGAGAAGTTGCAGAAATAATTACATTTACCACTCGGGTCTTTGGCTGGAGCGCTATGGGACATGTAGGAATGCATTTCGCCAAAAAGAGTCCTGAATTTCCATTGCCACGCTGGATCTAGCTTGGAGGGGATCGTAAAATCCCTCGTATTTGTTCGTTTTGTGGATTGGCGCGAGTATCCAGTTTGGATCTTGGTAGAGGCTGAATTAATCGTAGATTATAAAGGGATTAATTGATTTATGAGAGTGGCTGGGACTCACTGGAGGTATTAGCTTCATCAGTGATGGAAACGGAACGGTCGGACGTGATTTCATGTGTGGTATCAACATGAGGAGAGGAGAATACCCTCTTTGAGGAAGAGGGCGGAACGCTGAAATTCATCGGCCACTCCATGATTCCATAAAGATATCGGGAGTATTAGCTTTATTCAGCTGGGGTTGATAAACAATCCAGTTGAAGGTATAGGAGAGAAGAGAACCATGCGACGACACGTCCATTACTAGGGATTCGGAAATTCTAAGCCACAGTGCAGCCAATGAGGCAGCAAACAAGTGTGGGCTTCGACATCCTGTGCAAAGCGGTGTCGATGCCATCTTCTCACCTTACTTAATAAAGCAATTTGTCGGATGGGCAGTCTCCGAACCACCTAGGATATATCACCAGAGGCAGACTCGGATTTACAGGTATCAATCAGCCGAGCTCGGTGGCTTGTTGGAAGCTTTTGATCCTGCCATGATATGAGTGATTTTGAACTGGAGGCGAGCTCACAATGAGAGTTTTGTATATAAAAATACAATCCTGTAAGAATACTTCGGTATCAACAAACGTTCGGACTTGGAAGCGAAGACTACAAGGGGATATGGGTCCCAAAGCAGCGAAACTACCGCAAAACTCTCAAGTTTTAGGCATCGAAGGGAGATCCGTACCGTTAACATACCACAGCGTCATTTGTACTACATCCGAACAGACATTGTGTAGGACATCTTAGTGAAGTAAGACAAGACCGTTGTTCGCTGAATTAGGGAATCCCAGGTCGTGGGACTTCAATATCAAGGTATTCGTGTTGAAGCATCTCAACGTTGTCGACGATGGCGAAAGACAATAAGCATAATAAAAGAATAAATTCCATGATAAAAATCAAAGCGAAAGCTGTTCACAGAGATCAAGGGCAGGCCGAAGGGTGGGCCGTTTGAGCTCCAAGCTTAGAAGGGGTTTCCATCGGAGCTCGATTTGTTGTCACGTCCGAGGGTTTAGAACAGTCATCAACTCCCGTCAGTTCTCGTCGTTCTCGCCATCGACGACGACGACCTTGTAGTTCTTCGTTATTCGTACCTGATCGTCTATTCCATCGTCGACACGTCCTTACGACACCCTTTCTTGACTTCATTTCGCCGTCTCCAGCGTTGATAAAGATCTACAACCGCAATGGCCTTCCAGCTCTCTGCAACATCTCTTACGCCCTCGAGACCTGCACCACAAGCCCCTCGCCGCCCTACCCACCCACTGAGCTCAGGAAGCTCGTCGTCAGGCGCCGCCGACTCGATCAATACCTCCATTTATAATTCTTCAACACTCCAGGCCAATGGATACTCTCCTTCTTTCTCTCTAGCGAGCTCCTCTCCATCGATATCGTCGTTCCCCTCCCAGGCCGGTGGAATTGGCGGCTCGCCAAACCGTGGCTCTTCATCTCCATTCAGTTCGCAGATTGTGCGAAGTGGTTTTGTGAGCGTTAAGGAGGATGGCTTCACGAATCTCTTTTGGAGCCGGAAATGGCTGGTGTTACGTGAGGAAACATTGGCTTTTCAAAAGAACGAGGTGCGTTGTCCAGATTATCGGACATCTAACGTTTAATCTTACATTTTCGCAGACCGCGGTCCAACAACAAATGGTTTTCCTTCGGGACATCTCAAGCATCGAACGGACTGATCTTAAGCCCTATTGTCTTCTCCTCGAGACCAAAGAGAAAAGATTCTTCCTGTCGTTGAAGAATGACGAAGAGTTGTATGGCTGGCAAGACGACATCTACTCGCGAAGTCCGCTGATGGGCGTATCTAATCCGACGAATTTCGTCCACAAGATCCATGTCGGATTCGACCCTAATAGCGGGGCTTTCACTGTGCGTGCTTTCCGATTACTCCTACACCTTGTCGAAGCTAAATGGCCTCATTAGGGTTTACCCGAACAATGGACCCGCTTGCTTACCCAATCCGCCATTACACGAGAGGATTACGCTAGGGATCCCCAGGCTGTTCTTGAAGTCCTTGAATTCTACACGGATCAACAGCGCAAAGGCAATGTCGCTGGTGACGACTTCGGCGCAATCCTGCCCAACAATATGCGACCCTCAGGCTCATCCAGTTTGCCGTCACAAGCCCCTGCGCCTGCTGCCTTGGGACGCTACGGCGATCCGTCTTATGCAGCAGGCGGTGCAGCGCGCTTCGCAGGCACTGGACTCGGAGGCGCGGGAGGTCTGACACCATCCAAGTCAAATCCCGCCTTAAACCAAGCTGCCCGTTTGCAGCCTCCTCGCCAGGATTCGTTCGACTCCAGCCGCGAGAATGGACGTGCAACGCCACAAATGCCTTCTGCGTCTCGCCCTGCACCTCCCCGTCCAGTCCCGAGTGCCACTCGAGCACCGCCACCTGCCCCGAATATCACACCATCCCCGGCCGACCTACGGGCTCGTACCAAGGCTCAAGGCCCTGGCGGAGCAACGGAGATTATTCGCCCCAGTGTGGATCGTGATGTTCCATCATGGGAGGATAGTTTGAATGAACCGGTTCGACCAACTATTCAAACGGCAAAGTCGTCATCTCCCACAGTACCATCCCCTCAATCGGTGAAGCCTCTGGCACCGCCAAAGAAGACGCCGTCACGATCTACGACCCCTTTGCCCGCCGGTGGAGAAACCGAGCGCGAGAGGGAAGAACGGGAGATTCAGGAGCAACGTGATCGCGAACGTGAACAGAGGGAGCGCGAGCGCGAGAGGGAACGTGACAGGGAGAGAGAACGCCAGCGTGAGCGTGAACTTGAGAAGGAGAAAGAACGCCAGCAACGGGAGAAAGAGAAGGAACGCGAAAGGGTGAAGAAAGAAGAGGAGAACAAGAATACTGGCGTCGCTGCCGCTGCCGCTGCTCTTGAAAAGCCGAAAGTGACTGCTGCCGAACGGAGAATCAGCACACTCACTGAGGCGCAGATTATGGACAAGCTGCGCAGTGTCGTTAGTCAAGATGATCCCAAAACTCTTTACAGCACCATTAAGAAGATTGGCCAAGGGTAGGTTCTTGTAACCACATGGTACCTTGAAGCGTTACTAATAATGACTCTACAGTGCCTCTGGCCATGTCTATGTCGCTAAGACTCTCGCTACAGGGAAGAAGGTTGCCATCAAGCGAATGGATTTGGCGCAGCAGCCTCGCAAGGAGCTCATCGTCAACGAAATCCTTGTCATGAAGGAGTCGCAGCACCCCAACATTGTCAATTTCTTAGAATCGTACCTCGTCAAGTCCACTGACCTCTGGGTCGTGATGGAATACATGGAGGGTGGTGCTTTGACTGATGTCATTGAGGCAAACACCCTCGAGGAGGATCAAATCTCCAGTATCTGCTTAGAGGTAAGAATGCTTCTGTCAGATAACCTTTCCTGTCATATTCATCACGACTTTCCAGACATGCAAAGGTTTACGTCATTTGCATTCTCAAAGCATCATTCACCGTGACATCAAGTCCGACAACGTCCTTCTTGATGCTCAGGGCCGAGTGAAGATCACCGATTTTGGATTCTGCGCAAAACTTACGGACCAAAAGGCGAAACGTGCAACGATGGTCGGGACGCCCTACTGGATGGCTCCCGAAGTCGTCAAGCAGAAGGAGTACGGTGCCAAGGTCGATATTTGGTCCCTTGGTATCATGGCGATCGAGATGATCGAAAACGAGCCGCCGTATTTGGATGAAGAGCCATTGAAGGCGCTTTACCTTATTGCGACGAATGGGACACCAACCTTGAAGAAACCGGAGGCACTTAGTAGAGAGCTTAAGAGCTTCTTGAGTGTTTGTTTGTGTGTTGATGTCAGGAGTCGGGCAACGGCCGATGAACTACTGGAGGTACGTATTCCGAAGTCTTAAAATTTGGGATATTTTATTGATGATTTCTTCGCGTAGCATGAGTTCATGAAGAAAGCCTGTGCCCTATCAGGTTTGGCCCCACTTCTGCGATTCAAGACCAAGTCGTCATAAACTTCTTCTCTCTCCATCTACCCTCTTCGCACCATACCCCTTTCCCATATAGTCACCCTCGACCATTTTCGCTTTCGGATTTATACGATCATGATATCCTTCGCCCATCCTCCGAGGATGTTTTACGCTCACTTATCTGCGTTTCCGCTCATACTGACTAAAGATTGTACGTTAACCGGTCTGTGCTCTCTTTCCTATTTCTTCTCTTTCCTATTTTCCTATTTTCCTATT
>Ga0157379_10001517_pt1 | contig 19118 bp, 21 predicted proteins | sample S25metaG_FD_121802 | JGI IMG/M metagenome (GOLD analysis project Ga0157379, IMG submission 121802) | Switchgrass rhizosphere microbial communities from Kellogg Biological Station, Michigan, USA - S2-5 metaG | ecosystem: Host-associated > Plants > Roots > Rhizosphere > Soil | place: USA... | reverse complement strand
TTGCCGTCCACGCTGAAACAGAATGCCGACGAGATTGACAACTCCACTCGCGCCGTGCACTGCGGCGGCGATCTGGTCCGCATTGCGCACATTGCATTTGACGATGTCGATTTGCCCGACATGCCCCATAGGACGCAGAAAGAAACCGTCATTGGGATAGCGCACGGCGACACGAATGCGGTAGCCCGCGCGCGCCAGGGCGCGGACGGTGTGGCGGCCCAGAAACCCGGTGCCCCCGAACACGGTGATCAGGGAGTTGTTCATGGCGCGCTACATAGCCAACGGGAAGCTCGAGGAAAAGGCCGCACTTCGCCGCTACTATTCCTCGACGTATTGCCGTTCGCCGCTGGCAGGCTGGACATAGACGGTGATCGGCTTGCCGGTCGTGTCGTCCAGAAATCGTTCCGGCGTGCGGACCCAGCCGGTGCCGGGAGCCACGGTTTGCGTCTTTTTGTAGATGACGCGTTCGAACACCGTTCCGATCAGGATGAGGACGCCCCAGCAAGCGAAAATCGCCGCCGGCGGAAATGCGCCCGTCGCCAGCGCCACCAGACCGCCCAAGACGCAAAGGACACCGATGACGATCAATATACCGCGCAGCACGATCATGACTCTGGCTCGAGAATGACGGCTGTGCCGTAAGCGACGATCTCGCTCATCGTTTGGCCGATCTCCGATGAGTCGAAGCGCATCATGACGACGCCATTGGCGCCCATCACGGTGGCGTTCTTGACCATGCGGTCGATCGCCTGGCGCCGCGTTTCCTCGAGCAGTTGCGTGTATTCATGGATTTCGCCGCCAACGATCGAGCGCAGGCCGGCCATGATATTGCCGCCGAGACCGCGCGAGCGGACGACGACGCCGAACACTTCGCCGAGCGTCTGTTTGCGGCGTTGGCCCGGTACGTTTTCCGTGGTCGTAACCAGCATTCTTTCCCTCCCGCGCGCGCTGGGCGCCCACGCCGCGACCCGCGCCATTTGGGCAGATTAGCAGATTTTCGAGCCAGTTCGACTTCGTTGACACTCTACGAAAGCGTCACTAAACATCGCCGCCCATCGGCCCAGATGGCGGAATTGGTAGACGCACTAGTTTCAGGTACTAGCGCTGCAAGGCGTGGAGGTTCGAGTCCTCTTCTGGGCACCATCGCACTCGTTGGTCAGAACATTTTGTCGGGCGTAGACGCGCGCGGTTGGCCAAGCGTGGCACGCCGCGAACAATTGGATCATGCTGGTGGGAGCGGAGATTCATCCATGCCAGCCGGCCATAAATCCCGAGCGAAGCAAAAGACGACCAGGCAAGTGCGCCAGCGCAAACGAGCTGCCGCGAAACCGTCGCGCGCCGAAGCATACGACGTCGTCGATGAAACCTCCGACGCAAGCTTTCCCGCCAGCGACCCGCCGAGCTGGACGCCCGTCACGGGTATTGTCCGTTGAGCGCAGCCATTCGACGCAATGTCCGGCTGCTGAGTATCTTCAATTTGTGCCTGGACTTCCGCATCTATGCGCCGATTGCCATAGTCTATTTCGCGCACGTCACGGGCTCGTACGCGCTTGCGGTTCTCATTTTCTCGCTCGCCAAGATCGCATCCACTGTGTTTGAAGTGCCGACCGGAGTGTTTTCCGATTTTGCGGGACGCAAGGTCATGTTGATCGTAGGTCAGGTGGCGAGCGTCGCTAGCATTGCCTCCTATGCCGTAGCCGACGGTTTCGCCGTTCTGGCAGTCGGCGCCGTCTTCGAAGGTCTCGCATTCTCATCCTTCAGCGGCAACAACGAAGCGCTCCTATACGACACGCTGAAACAAGAAGACGCGCACGCACACTATGCCGAATACCAGGGCCGCGTGAGCTCGATGTTCCAGATTGGTCTTGCGGTCTCCGCCTTTGTCGCGGCTGCTACGCTCACCTGGTCAAGCATGCGCATGCTTTTCGTGCTCTCGCTCATTCCCCAACTCGCCGCCCTGGTCGTGACGTTCTTCTTCCGCGAACCGGCGCAGCATGACCGCCGCTTCGAGGCGAATGTTTTCTCGCACGTTGGCGAGGCATTTGGCGGATTCCTGCGCGACGCGCGCCTGCGCGATCTTTCCATTGCCTCCATCCTCGGATTTGCCCTCGGCGAGGCGAAGCACATGTTCTATCCGGCCTTCTTCGCGCTCTTGTGGCCCGCCTGGGCACTCGGCGTGGCGGGCATGCTCGTCCATGCATTTGCCGCGATCGGGTTTCGCGCGGCGGGCCGATTGATCGAGCGCTTTCGGGAATTTCCCGTCCTACTCTGGTCGAACATTGCCAGCATCGTCTGCGGTATCGGCGCCGTTGCTATTCCGACAGGCGGCAGTCCCGTGGTCTCATCGCTTGCCTCGTTTCCGTTCGGTCCGAGCGTTGTGGCCCAGGGCAGCCTGATGCAAAAGGCGTTCAGCGACGCGCAACGCGCGACCATGGGCTCGCTCATCGCACTCGGCGGCAATCTCCTATTTGCCTTGGCGATCTATGCTATCGGTGCGCTGGCCGACCGGATCGGACCGCGCTATGCCTTGCTCGTGGCGGAGATTCTTTCCATATCGGTGACGCTCCTGTACTGGAGGCTGTACCATTCCGTCGAAGTGGTGCGAACGGTGAGTGGAAGACATGAAGATAAAGCTTCACAAGGGTGATCTGCCGGCAGCGGTCGAGTTCGGACCACTGGTCGCCGTCGACAGCGAGACACTGGGACTCAACCCAATTCGCGATCGCTTGTGCCTAGTGCAGTTGTCGGCTGGCGACGGGGTATGTCACGCGGTGCAGTTTGCGGCCAACGCCTATGCGGCACCCAATCTGAAGAAGCTGCTCACCGACTCGAACGTGACGAAGCTCTTCCACTACGCGCGCTTCGATGTGGCGATGTTCCAACAGCATCTCGGCGTGACGACGGCACCGATCTATTGCACCAAGATCGCATCGAAGCTCGTGCGCACATATACCGACAAGCATGGTCTCAAGGATCTGGTGAGGGAATTGCTGGGAGTCGATCTCTCCAAGGAACAGCAAAGCTCGGATTGGGGAGCGGCGGAGTTGAGCGAAAAACAGCTTGCCTACGCCGCCAATGACGTTGCCTACCTGCATCGGCTGAAGGACGCGCTCGATTCGATGCTGGCGCGCGAGCATCGCACGGCGCTTGCCAAGGCCTGCTTCGACTTTCTTCCGGCGCGCGCCCAACTCGACCTCGCGGGCTGGGGCGACGTCGACATATTCGAACACTGAGCCCGAATCTGCAGGCCAAAGCGGCGCGTTTACCGCGAAGCAACAATGTAACTTGAACGGGCCCGCCGGCTGGTCCACATTTGGCACGATTTTCGCGTGGTGGGCTGGCGGTCGACTGTCAGCGTCAGTGAAAACGCCGCAAGCCTTTGAAGACCGAGAGGAATTAAGGGAATCTATGCCTCCAGCCAAGATCAAGGCGATCAAGCCGGCTGCCGTGCGCGATGGCGATCTGGCCGCTGCCAGGCGCGTGCTCAAGCATGCGTCGGACGCAATCGGGGCGCTTGGCACGTCGCTCAACGGCGATTTCTCCCGCGCCATTGACGTAATCCTCGCTGTGGAAGGCCGGATCATCGTTAGCGGTATGGGAAAATCGGGCCTGATCGGCCGCAAGATCGCGGCCACGCTGGCATCAACCGGGACGCCGGCTCTGTTCCTTCATCCCGCCGAGGCCAGCCACGGCGATCTGGGCATGGTCACGCGCGCCGACGCGCTTTTGATGCTGTCCAACTCTGGCGAGACGGCAGAATTGACCGATCTCATCACCTACGCCAAGCGCTTGGCGATCCCGCTGATCGGTGTGGCGAACAACTCCGACTCAAGACTGCTCCAGGCATCCGACGTCGCTTTGCTCTTGCCGCGCGCGCAGGAGGCCTGCCCAATGGGTCTGGCGCCCACCACGTCGACGACGATGATGCTGGCGCTCGGCGATGCGCTCGCCGTTGCATTGATGGAGCGGCGCGGTTTTTCCGCCGACCAATATCGCGACTTTCATCCGGGCGGTTCGCTCGGGAAAAAGCTTATCCGCGTCAGCGACATCATGCACACGGGCAAGGACGTGCCGCTGGTTTCCGAAGGTACGTCGATGAAGGACGTCCTCATCGCGATGACCGCTGCCGGGCAGGGCTTTGCCGGCGTTGTCGGCATCGTTGATTCCAAAGGAGGCCTCTCTGGAATCATTACGGATGGCGATCTACGACGCCACATGGAACGGGGACTGCTCGATCGCGTTGCACGCGACGTCATGAGCCGCAATCCCAAGACCGTGCCGCCGTCGATGTTAGCGGCGGAAGCACTAGCCATTATGTACGACAAGGGTATCGCGCGACTTTTCGTGATCGAACCAAGCGATAAGAAGAGAAAGCCGCTAGGAATCATCTTCATGTACGACTGCCTGCGCGCGGGGCTGTCCTGAATGCCGCGGCGCACCAGCGTGACGGAAGCCGTCACCCACACCATTGGGACGGCGACGGCGCGCGCCAGGCGCGATTGGACGGCGCGCACCCGCGACACTGCGCTCAACGCATTGCGCTATTCGCGCTTCGTCGCTGTGATGAAGCGGGCGTTGCCGATCGCGGCAGGAGCCTTGATTGCGATCGTCATGATCTTCGCGCTCTTGCCGCGCCAGTCCGACAAGTTGTCTTTCGCCTATGAGCGTATGGGTCACATCGACAATGACCTTGCCATGCTGAAGCCGCGTCTGACCGGCAGCGACCAATCGGGCAATCCTTTCGTCATCACTGCCGACGCGGCGGTTCAGCAAGGCGCCAACGCCCGCAAAGTGGCTCTGCGCAAGGTCGAAGCCGACATGACACTGGAAAAGAACCGTTGGATGAATGCCAGCGCAACGCAAGGCCTGGTCGACATGGACAAAGGCGCGCTGACGCTCACCGGCGGCATCGCAATGTATTCCGACGACGGATACGAGTTGCATACCGAGCGCGCCAATGTCGATCTCCGAAAGGGCATATTCCACGGTCCGGGCCGGGTAACTGGCCAAGGACCGATGGGAACACTGCGCGCCGACAGCTTCGAACTCGACCGCATCAGCAAGCAAATATCCCTTCATGGGCACGTTCAGATGACGATCAATCCGAGCCAGACGCATCACCCATGAAACGCACTCTGGCTCTCACGATCGTGCTTTGCGCGGCTCCGGCCATGGCGGCGACGGCCACCGTCGCACACCGCGATGCCGACCAGCCGATCTCGATATCGTCTGACAATTTCGTCGCCGAGAAGAATCCTGCCGCCGCCGGCGGTATCACCGGCACGTACTCGGGAAACGTCATCATAGTTCAGGGCGAAAACCGCATGCGTTCAGATACGGTGCGCATAGTCGTTGTCAACAACAAGCCGCAGAAGATCTTCTTCAACGGCAGTGTCGTGGTGAATTCCGCCTCGGGCACGGCCTCGGGCGACGCCGGGGTCTATGATGTCGTCCCGCGCCTGGTGACGCTGACCGGTCACGTTGTCCTCACCAAGGAAAAGAATGTGATGCGCGGTGCACAACTCACGGTGAATCTAGTCACTGGAATCGCACAACTCGGCGGCGGCGCGAATGGTACGCATGGCCGGGTGCAGGGTTTGTTCACGCCGCCTCCGCAAACGGGCGGCAAATGACGAGTTCATCCTTCCTTAAACGCGAATAGGCATGGTTTTTGTGCATGAAAACAAACAGTGGCGAATTCAGCGGACTGGATGAGACTTCCCCACGTCCTCGCGTGATCGAGGGCGGCAAGGGACTCGTCGTTACGCGCATCGCCAAAAGCTACAACCGGCGCCCCGTCGTGCGCTCCGTAAGCCTGTCGGTGAAACGCGGTGAAGTCGTCGGCCTACTGGGCCCCAACGGTGCCGGCAAAACGACGTGCTTCTACATGATCACAGGTCTTGTCCCCGCCGACGCAGGTACCATTGAAGTCGATGGTGCGGACGTCACCCGTCTTCCGATGTATCGGCGTGCGCGGCTCGGCATCGGCTACCTGCCGCAAGAAGCCTCGATTTTCCGAGGTCTCACCGCTGAAGAGAATATTCGTGCCGCCGCAGAGCTTGTGGAGCCGGACGCAAATCGCCTCAACGCAATGGTCGAAGAGTTGCTCGCCGAGTTCGGTGTCACGCATGTCCGCCACACACCGGCAATTGCGCTGTCGGGCGGCGAGAGGCGCCGCGTTGAAATCGCTCGCTCGCTGGCCACCCATCCCTCCTATATTCTGCTCGACGAACCGCTGGCCGGCATCGATCCCATCGCGGTGGGCGAGATTCGCGATCTTGTGGTGCATCTGAAGGATCGCGGTATCGGCGTGCTGATCACCGACCACAACGTGCGCGACGCGCTCGACATCATCGACCGCGCTTACATCCTGCACGATGGTCAGATGCTGAAAGAGGGCACGCCCGCCGAAATCATCAGCGATCGCGACGTGCGGCGCGTCTATCTCGGCGAGCGGTTCTCGCTATAGCCATGAACACGGTGCCAGCATGGCGGGCGTAGGACAGAAGCTGGAAATCCGGCAAGGCCTGGGCCTTGTCATGACGCCGCAATTGCAGCAGGCGATAAAGCTGTTGCAGCTCTCCAACATTGAGCTTGCCGACTACTGCGAACAAGAGTTGGAACGAAATCCGCTGCTCGAGCGCGATGAGGGTCCGGTCGAACCGATCACCGAAGCGCCGTCTGTTGAGGCGAAGTCTGAGGCGCTGGACACCGAACTTGCGCGCGAAGATTTCTCCAAGGTCGCCGATCTCGATTCTGGTCAGGAGAACATCTACGACGGCGACACCCCGGCGCCGACGGTCTCCGAGCAGAATGCACCGCTCAGCGACTGGTCGACCGTCAAGTCCGGAAATAATTTTGAAGGCGACGAGGACGCGCTCGAATCGACCGTCGCGGGCGGCGGTACATTGAAGGATCACCTGCTCGATCAACTCTCGATCGCCGCGCTCGCGCCCGAAAGACGTCTTATCTGTCTGGCGTTGATTGATGCCATCGACGAGGCGGGCTATCTGCGCGCCGAGGTCGCGGAAATCGCCGAGCGCCTGTTGATTGAGCCGGATGTCGTCGAAGATGTGTTGCGTGTCCTGCAAGGTTTCGAGCCCGTGGGTGTGGGGGCCCGCGACCTGGCCGAATGCCTTACGCTGCAGTTGAAGGCACAGAATCGCTTCGATCCGGCAATAGCGGCGCTCCTCACCCGACTGGATCTGGTCGCGCGTCGCGACACCGCCGCGCTATCTCAACTTTGCGGCGTCGATGCCGAAGACGTCCAGGACATGATCGTGGAGATTCGCGGCCTGACTCCCAAGCCCGGGCTCGCCTTCAATACCGAGCCCGTGCAGCCCGTCGTTCCGGACGTATTTGTGAGGGTTGGCCCCGACGGCGGCTGGCATGTCGAACTCAACTCCGACACGTTGCCGCGCCTTCTGGTGAACAGCCGCTACTATGCGCAGGTTTGCAAAGGCGCGCGCGACAAGGATTCGAAGAACTATCTGACCGAATGTCTAAACAGCGCCAATTGGCTGGTGAAGAGCCTTGATCAACGCGCTCGAACGATTCTCAAAGTCTCGACGGAAATCGTCCGCCAGCAGGATTCCTTCCTCACCTACGGTGTGCGTCACCTGCGGCCACTCAACCTGCGCACGATCGCCGATGCCATCTCAATGCATGAGTCGACGGTCAGCCGCGTGACGTCCAACAAATACATTTCTACCCCGCGCGGAATGTTCGAGTTGAAGTATTTTTTCACAGCCTCCATCCAGTCAGTCGGCGGCACGGAGGCACATTCGGCCGAAGCGGTGCGCGATCGCATCAAAGAACTGATCCAGAACGAGCAACCTGTGGAAATACTTTCCGACGACCGTATCGTCGCGTTGCTAACAGCCGACGGCGTCAATATCGCTCGCCGCACGGTTGCCAAGTACCGGGAAGCCATGCGTATTCCTTCGTCCGTCGAGCGCCGGCGGCTAAAGTCAATGCACGAATCCAGCACCGGCGCCCTTCGCTGATTGCAAGCGTTGACAATCGCCAAAGGCGGGCCTAAACACCCGCGCCTTCGAACGGGGCGTGTGGAATAGAGCGGAACTTTTGTGCCGCAAAGCGCGTTCAGGCCACAACAGAAGCAGGCCATGCGGGTTCGGGTTTCGGGTAAGCAGGTTCAGATTGGTGAAACGCTTCCTGTCGGTGTGCGAACCCGCCTGGCCGATGTCGTCGGAAAGCATTTTGACGGCGGAGCGGAGGCAAATGTCGTGTTCTCGCACAATGGACCGTTCTATCGTGCGGACTGCACCCTGCATCTGGATTCGCGTACTATTCTTAAGTCGGAAGGCGAAGGCCAGGACGCCCATCGCGCGTTCGATAAAGCCTTCATTCATTTGGAAGTGCAGCTACGCAGATACAAGCGCAAGCTGAAGAATCATCACGCCAAAGCTCAGGCGCGCCAGCGCGCCGCGAGCTGATAGCAAATCGAAGGTTGTCGATGAACATTTCCGATCTGCTCAAGCCCACCGCCGTAATCGGTTCACTCAAAGTTCAAGGCAAGAAGCATTTGCTGCAGGAACTGGCTGTGCGCGCGGCACATCTGACGCGGCTGCCCGAGCGTAAGATCTTCGAGACGTTGATGGAGCGCGAGCGCCTCGGCACGACAGGCGTAGGGCAGGGAATTGCAATTCCTCACGGTCGTCTCGCCGACATCGGAGAAATCGTCGGCGTGTTCGCGCGACTCGAAACACCGATCGACTTTGACGCCGTCGACAACCAACCCGTCGATCTCGTCTTCATGCTTCTGGCGCCCGAAGGCGCTGGTGCAGATCATTTGAAGGCGCTCGCACGCGTCTCGCGTCTGCTGCGCAATCAGAACGCGACGGAAAAGCTACGGGCTGCAAAGTCCGCGGAAGCGCTCTACGCGATCCTCACCGACACCACCGGCGTATCTGGCGCGCAAGCGGCGTAATTTTTTTACTCTCTGTCACGTGCGCAAAAAAACCGGCGGCCATTCCTGACCGCCGGTTTCTCCCGTCGAACCGATCCGTGCAGGAGGGGGGCTAATGCACGGACACAGGAGTCAGTTCGTTCTGCACTGCGGCTCCATAGGCGCTGTCATAGGCGTCGGTGTAACCGAGCACGCTGCCATCCACTGCATGCAGAACGTATAGTTTCACACCTGGCGGCAAAGTGATGCCCGGAGGAATCAGGCCCAAGCGGTGAGCTTCCTCGTCGCCGGTAGGTTTGATGTAGGCGATGCGGCCAGCTTCGAACGTAGGCGTCTTCTTGACTTGCGGTTCGTCGTTCATGACAGACCTCCTTCGCCCTTCCCATTGCTCTTGCCGGACTTTGACCGGATGTCGATCGTGCGAATAATGCTTTCGGCTTTCGGACGGGCGAGTTCGATGGTCAGCAGGCCATTCTCTAACGCGGCACCCGTAACTTCGATCCCTTCCGCCAGCACAAAAGCGCGCTGAAACTGCCGTGCGGCGATACCGCGATGCAGGAACTGTTTGTCAGTAGGTTCAGCCTGCTTGCCGCGAATGACAAGCTGGCGTCCCTCAACAGTTACGTTCAATTCGTTCGCACCGAAACCTGCGACGGCAAGCGTGATACGCAGCTGCTCTTCTTCGGGTTGCTCGATATTGTAGGGCGGATAGCCGTCTGCAGCGTTCTTGGCGGTTCGTTCGAGCAAGCGTTCCAAATGCTCGAAACCCAGAAGAAACGGGCTATTGAAGTAAACGGTCCGGTTCATTTCAAAGCCCTCCTTCAAGCGGCTTTGGTAAAGCTGACCCCCTTACGCGGGCGGCCGGTATGTTGTCGGCGACCCCGGTATTGGGCTTCGCCGTCTGGTAACAATGTGGGGTGTGCGCGGACCAAATCAAGGGTTTGGTTCCCCAGACTTTCAACCAATGGTTGCGACGTGAATCCCCCTGTCGTCCTTCTCGATGACGCAACGCCTAGCCGCGAAAGCATTCTGCGGTTTTCGCGGCCCGCAGGGATCATCAGTGTCATGGACCCCTCGGGCGTGGGAGACGCGTTTCGACAGATCGAGCAAGCCTTGGCTGCCGGCCGGCATCTGGCTGGCTGGATGTCCTACGAACTGGGCTACGGGCTCGAAGCCCGGCTCTCGCCCAAGCAGTGGCCAGCGCGAGACGTGCCGTTGTTGTGGTTCGGCGTGTTCGATGCGCCCGAACCAATCGGGCCCACCCAGCTTGCGCCGGCCGCGCGCGGCTATGCCGGCCCCCTGCGCCATGAATGGAGCGGTGCTGCGTACAACGCGCGATTCGAGCGCGTCCATGAGTACGTCGCAGCGGGGGACGTCTATCAGGCCAATCTCAGTTTCCGTTCGCGTTTTGCATTCGTCGGCGACCCGCTTGGATTGTATCTGCAATTGCGCAGCCGTGCAGCAGCGGCACATGGGGCCTATGTCGACGATGGCGCGCGCCAGCTTCTCAGCCTGTCACCCGAACTCTTCTTTGCGATCGAACCGGATGGAAGGATCACGGCCCGGCCGATGAAGGGTACGGCGGCGCGCGGCGCCGATGAGTTGTCTGACGCCCGAGCCCGGACGTCATTGGCGAACTCGCCAAAAGACCGGGCGGAGAATCTGATGATCGTCGATCTGCTGCGCAACGATCTCGGCCGTCTTGCTCTGATCGGCAGCGTCTCGGTGCCGGAGATTTTCCAGGTCGAAACGTACCCCACTCTCCACACCCTGGTTTCCACCGTCAGTGCACAGCTCAAACCAGCGACGCGGGTCGAGCAGATCGTTCGCGCTCTCTTTCCCTGCGGTTCTGTGACCGGCACGCCCAAAATACGTGCGATGGAAATTATTCGAGAGCTGGAGGCAAGCCCGCGCGGCGTCTATTGCGGTGCAATTGGCCATTTCGCGCCGGATGGTTCGGCTCGCTTCAATGTCGCGATCCGAACCATCACGATCAGCGGCGGCGAGGGTGAACTCGGCATCGGGGGCGCCGTAGTGCAGGATTCGGCGGCAGAAGCAGAATACGCTGAATGTCTTCTAAAGGCGCGCTACTTTGAAGGCGTGCGCAGACCGATCGGGTTATTCGAGACACTGCGCTATCACAACGGCTTCGCGCGCCTGGAGCGTCACCTTGATCGTATGCAAAATTCCGCTGCGGTGTTGGCGCTTCCCTTCGAACGCGCCACCGCGATTGACGCGCTCGACGCCGCGGTCCGCCGTACAAGCGACCCATTGCGCGTGCGCTTGGCGTTGAGCGAGGATGGCGCGTTTTCTTGCAGCGCAGCTCCACTCGAAATCTCTCCAGCGATCTGGAGCTATGCGGTCTCGCCGCATCGCGTGAACAGCGCCGACCAACTGCTGCGGCACAAGTCGACCTGGCGGGAGTTCTATGACGATGAACGCGCCCGCCTCGCGGCGTCGACCGGTTGCGACGAAGTCATTTTTCTCAATGAGCGCGGCGAACTTGCTGAGGGTAGCCGGACGAACATCTTCGTGCGCCAGGGCGGCCACCTTGTCACGCCGGTGCTCGCAGCCGGCGTGCTGGATGGTGTGCTGCGACGCGAATTGATCGACACCGGCAAATGCCGCGAGGGAGTGCTGACGCTCGATGATTTGCGCGGCGAAGTCCTTCTTGGAAATTCGTTGCGAGGCCTATTAACCGCACGCCTAGCGGAGGCACCAGACCATTTGCGAAGTTCGTGAAGCAGCTTTCACGCCGCGGCCAGGAGACACAATTGCGCCAGCGACTCCGGGACGACCCAGCCTCCGATCTCCGCCACGCGCTGCTCCTTGATGTCCGCGTCGATCACTTCCGCAAGCGTACGCCGCTCAAGGCGTTGGCGCAGTTCGCGCGCCGCTGCCTTGGGCCTGAACGTTGGTTCGGCAGCGTGCGCCACGGCGCCAAGCCGCTCTGCCTTCTCGCGATCGACGAGCGTTGCAAGGAGATCATCATAGGGCGTCGGCGCGTAACGGCGACCAAACAGATGGGGCATGGTGAGACCGAAAGCCGCCGCGAACAACGTCGCCGCGACGCCGCCGCCAACCACCATCGTTCGCCTTGAGATTCGTTTATCAGTCATCGCATTTGGCGTTTCAGATGGTCTGCGAGACGCAGTGTCAGCGCTACGAGATTCATCGTCGGATTGGACGCGCTATAGGTTGGAAACACGCCGCTGCCAGCGACATAGAGGTTCGCGATACCATGGACGCGCGAATTGGCGTCGACCACGCCGCGTTTCGGATCGACGTGCATGCGCGTGGTGCCGAGATGGTGATCGCCCCAGTCCAGGGCCGAGACCCACTCTTCGCGAGACTTCAGATTGAGCCGAATCATGCCTGCGCGCGCTGCGAGGAGCTGTCGTCCGAGTTCCTTCATCGTCAGACGATAGCGCGCGAAGTCTGCATCGGAAACGCGGTTGCTGAGTTTCAATCGGGGCATGCCGAGAACATCGTGATCGCCCATCAGCGTTAGTCGTCGGTCCGGATCGGGCTCGAGTTCCAATCCACAACCGATCGAATAGGCCTTGGCATTGCTGGCATCGACGCCGAACGAGAGCGCCGTGGTGATGACAGCTGCTTTGCCGAGCTCGTCCAGTTCGACTGCGCTCTCTACTGTGGTGAGCGAACCCAGCACGTTGGCACTCCGCTTGAAATCATCGCGCGGCGCGAATGTCGGACGCATAAGCGCCCCATTGAGATCGTAGGCGTTGAAATAATAGCCGGGAAGATCACCACCGAAAGAGACGAGCGTCGCGGTGTCACGCGGAATTGGGTGATCTGCGAAGAAACGGCCGACCAGATCGTTGCCATTGCCGACGCCCGCCGGCATGACATCGCGCGACGCCAACATGAGCCGCGCATTTTCGACTGCGCCCAGCGCCAGAATCGTCGTCGCGGCCTTCACGGAGAATTTTTTGCCATTGAGCGTTGCGACGTCGAAAAGATCCAATTTTGCGCCATCGGCGGAAAGGTGCAGACTTGTCGCGTTCGCGTGCAAAAAAACCTTGAGGTTGGCGACACGCTTTAGGTCGCTTGCATAGCGTTCGCCGAAGTGCGTTGGCAGGACGCTGTCGCGTTGCCTGCTGAACTGGAACCAGCTGGTGTAGACGCCGCCGTCACCCAGCGGCAGGAGCGGTCCAACCGTTGCCATTGCGCCCGTCGCTCCGTCATATCTCCAGGGACCCGCCTCGACCAGGGCCTGAGCGCGGCGGAAATAGGGTTTGAGCTCCTTGATTCCGAACGGCCAGCCGGAGTGAGCCACCCACGCGCGCTCTTCGAAATCGATGGGATCAAGCGGTCGGCACCAACCACCCCAATGATTTGTGCCGCCTCCAAGATAACGCATGCGCGACGCGTCGAGTGGCAAATAGGAAACGCCGCCGACCTTGCCGGCGTAAAGCGATTGGGTCTTGGCATCGAAATCGACGCCGCCGCTCTCGAATAGCATCACTTTGAGGGGCGTGCCTGCGAGGGCGAGGGCGAGCGTGATCCCGGTGGGGCCACCGCCGATGATTGCTATGTCCGGTTGGAGGATAGTGCCCGAAGAAATTGTCCGGGCGTCGATGAAAGCGTTCAAATCCGGATATCCGTATGCCCGTTCACATTTGTGGCCAAGTTATAGGGATGAGCGAGGCGTGTCTTGTCGCAATTGTCGCTGCGACGCCAGTGACGAACGTGCTATGCGAGCGGTCATTGTCGGCACCTACGCCGATTGCGTGGCCTGGGCTGCCCCGCTGACGGGGCGTGAACACGCGTGTGCCGGAAAGTGGTGGAGCCAAGCGGGATCGAACCGCTGACCTCCTGCATGCCATGCAGGCGCTCTCCCAGCTGAGCTATGGCCCCATTCCAGACGTCAGGTATTAGGAATCCGGAATTAAATAAGCAATTCAGAGTGCGGCATCAGCGGTCTGGCCTCCGATACCTGATTTCCGATGCCAGGTTACCGTTCGTCCTTCTCGATGTCGGCATCGATGATGCCGCTGACATCGTCATTCTCATCTTCGTCGTCTTCCAGAAGGCTGTCGTCTTCCTCTTCGTCATCATCTTCGACAACGATGTCTTCGAGCTCGTCCTCGTCGACGACTGCCATACCGGTGCCTTCGGTCTCGGTCTCCTCGGCAGCTTCCTCTTCTTCGTCCTCGCCCGTGGCGGCGACGACGAGCGGGGCTTCGTCAGGGACAGGCTCGACGATTTCTTCGACCTCTTCGCTCTCCTCGTCTTCGCTCTCGCTGTCCTCGTCCTCGGCTTCGGCTGGAACGGGTTGCGCCACAACCGGTTCAGGTTGGCGCGGACGGCGCTGCTTGTAGAGCGCTTCCGGCTCGAATGAGAAGGCACATTTCGGGCATTCGATCGGGCGCTTCTGCAGGTCGTAAAAGCGCGACCCGCAGCTGGGGCATACGCGTTTCAGTCCTAGATCTGCCTTGACCAAGCTTTTGCTTCCCATAAAGAAGGGTTGTGTTGGAAGGCGGGTCGTTTGCCACGCCTGCAACGGCCTGTCAAAGAGACTTTTGGGCTTGAAAATGCACGGTTCCGGCACAGCCAGACCCTTAAAAGCACGGCGGTCGGGCCCGCTACGGGGAACTGTGGCCGTTCCAGGCGACAAGTCGATTTCCCATCGCGCACTCATCCTCGGCGCCCTGAGCGTCGGCGAAACGCGCATTACCGGGCTTTTAGAGGCCGACGACGTGCTCAACACTGCGGCTGCGCTGCGCCAGTTCGGCGCTCAACTCGTGCGTCGCGGCAATGGCGAGTGGTCGGTTTGGGGAATGGGTGTCGGCGGTTGGTCGGAACCCGGAAATGTCCTCGATTTCGGCAATTCAGGTACCGGCTCGCGCCTCGTGATGGGGGCGATGGCGACGACGCCGATAACTGCTGTGTTTACGGGCGATGCTTCACTGCGCAGCCGACCAATGGCCCGTGTACTGGAGCCCTTGCTCGCTTTCGGCGCCACGTACGAAGCGCGACTGGGCGGATTGATGCCCGCTACGCTGACGGGTGCCGACCGACCAATCTGCGTCGATGCGCGCGTCAGCGTCGCTTCGGCCCAGGTGAAGTCCGCGCTGCTTCTGGCGGCCCTGGGGGCGCCCGGCCGTTCGCGCATCGCGCAAGATGAACTGACGCGCGACCATACCGAAAAGATGCTGAAGGCATTCGGCGCCGATATTTCCGTTGAAACGTTGACCAGGGGCGAAGCCATTCACGTGAGCGGAGAAGCCGAACTCGTGGCGTGCGACGTCGATGTGCCGCGCGATCCGTCGTCTGCAGCTTTCGCCATCGTTTCTGCGTTGATCGTGCCGGATTCCGAAGTGCGTATACCGTCGCTTCTTCTCAATCCGCGCCGTGTCGGGCTCATACAAACATTGCTCGAGATGGGAGCCCATATCGTCATCGAGAACGAACGCGTAAGCGGCGGCGAGACGATCGGTGATATTGCCGTCCGCTCGTCCGCGCTTAAGGGCATAGAGATTCCGCCGGAACGTGCACCGTCGATGATCGATGAATATCCGATTCTCGCTGTCGCGTCCGCTTTCGCAGAGGGCCGCACTGTGATGCGCGGTCTTGCCGAATTGCGTGTCAAAGAAAGCGACCGCCTATCTGCCATGGCCACCGGACTGAAGGCGAACGGCTTGGACGTCACGGAGACACCGGACTCATTGGCGGTCGAAGGCAGGGGACTCGATGGCGTCGCGGGTGGTGCTCGCGTGGCTACGCAGTTGGATCATCGTATCGCGATGGCGTTTCTTTCCCTCGGCCTGGCCGCGAAGAATTCGGTGACCGTCGACGACGTGTCGATGATCGCGACGAGCTTTCCCGAGTTCGAGAAACTCATGCGCGACCTCGGCGCGGACTTCCAAGCGGTGAACGCGTGAGCATTGTCATCGCGGTGGACGGCACGGCGGCATCGGGTAAGGGAACGCTCGCTAAGCGGCTCGCACGGCACTTCAATTTTGCCCACATGGACTCCGGTGCGCTCTACCGCCTGACGGCACTGGCGGTGCTGGAGCAACAGGGCGATCCCGCGAATGAAGCGGACGCAGTCAAAGGCGCCCGCACGATCGATCTTTCGCGCGCGGGCGACCCGAAAATCAGAAGTGACGTGATCGGCAAAGCATCGTCGCAGGTCGCAGCCATTCCGGCTGTGCGCCAAGCATTGTTCGCGTTTCAGAAGTCCTTTCTCGCGCAGCCGCCCGGACAAAGTTCCGGCGCGGTTATGGACGGACGCGACATCGGCACCGTGATTGCGCCCGACGCGACGGCCAAGCTCTTCATCGACGCCAGACCCGAGGTTCGAGCCCACCGCCGCCGTCTCGAACTCAAGAGTCTCGGGATTGAGAGACTTGAGGCGGATTTGTTGGCCGAAATCATGGCGCGCGACCAAGCCGACCGCAGCCGAGCAGTCTCGCCGCTAAAACAAGCTCCCGACGCGAGCTTGCTCGATACCAGTACATTGGGTATAGACGCCGCGTTCGCGGCTGCGCTTGCCTTGGTCGAACCCAAGGTGACCCGCGCGCTCAAGGCACGCCAGAGGGGTTAGGAGACCCGGCGACCTCATCGAGCCACTGCGAACTTGACCGACAACCCAACCGCCCTTGCGGACGCCTGTCCGTTCGGGAAGTCCATTGGCGAGAGCTGATCGGCAGAAAAGTACGATTGGAAATAACGGAATGGCTCGCCACGCGACCGCAACCAAAGTTCACGAACACGCCAACGCAATTTCTTCTCCCAGCCGTGACGACTTCGCGGCCATGCTCGAAGCCAGTTTCGTCACCCAGTCACCGCAGGAAGGCAACGTCATCACCGGCACGGTGGTGGCTATTGAAAACGACTTCGCAGTGATCGACGTCGGCCTGAAAACCGAAGGGCGAGTTTCGCTCAAGGAATTCTCCATGCCGGGTGTTCCTCCTGCGATCGCGATTGGCGACAAGGTCGAGGTCTATCTCGAACGCGTCGAAAACGCGCTCGGAGAAGCCGTATTGTCGCGCGACAAGGCGCGGCGCGAGGAAAGCTGGATCAAGCTCGAACGCGCATTCAACGAGCAGACGCGCGTCACAGGTGTGATTTTCGGACGCGTCAAGGGCGGCTTCACCGTGGATCTCGACGGCGCGGTCGCATTCCTGCCGGGCAGCCAGGTCGATGTGCGCCCGATGCGCGATGTCGGACCGCTAATGAACCAGCCGCAGCCATTCCAGATTCTGAAAATGGATCGCCGCCGCGGTAACATCGTCGTCTCGCGCCGCGCAGTGCTCGAAGAGCGCCGCGCCGAAGAGCGCACCAGCCTAGTCGCTTCGCTCCAGGAAAAGCAGATGGTCGAAGGCGTGGTCAAAAACATCACCGACTATGGCGCATTCGTCGATCTTGGCGGCGTCGATGGCCTGCTTCACGTCACCGATATTGCCTGGCGCCGCGTGTCGCATCCGACGGAAGTTCTCTCGGTCGGACAGACCGTCAACGTGCAGATCATCAAGATCAATCACGAAACGCAACGCATCAGCCTCGGTATGAAGCAGCTTCAAACCGATCCGTGGGAAGGCGTTAGCGTCAAATACCCGGTCGGCGCCAAGTTCACCGGCAAGGTCACCAATGTTACGGACTACGGCGCTTTCGTGGAACTTGAGCCGGGCGTGGAAGGTCTCGTCCACGTCTCCGAAATGTCGTGGGTCAAAAAGAACGTCGCGCCGTCGAAGATCGTGGTGCCGGGCACGGAAGTCGAGGTGCAGGTGCTCGAGGTCGACTCCAACAAACGCCGCATTTCCCTCGGCCTCAAACAGACTCAGGACAATCCCTGGGAGGCCTTTGTGCGCGATCATCCGGTCGGCAGCACGATCGAAGGCGAAATTAAGTCGATCACCGAATTCGGCCTGTTCATCGGCCTCGGCGGCGAGATCGACGGGATGGTCCATCTCTCCGATCTCAGCTGGTCTAAGTCCGGCGACGAGGCAGTTAAGGACTACGAAAAGGGCCAGGTCGTTTCCGCCAAAGTGCTCGATGTGGACGCCGAAAAGGAACGCGTCAGCCTCGGCATCAAGCAACTCGGCGACGACCCCATCGAAAAAGCCGGCGCCGGTGGTGGAGCGCTCAAGAAGAACCAGGTTATTACGGTGACCGTCACGGAAGTGAACGACGGCGGCATCGAAGTACAGCTGGCGGACGGCGTTAAATCGTTCATCCGGCGCTCCGACCTCGCACGCGACCGCAACGACCAGCGGCCCGAACGCTTTCAGACCGGAAACAAGGTCGATGTTCTCGTCACCCAGGTCGACAAGTCGAGTCGCAAGGTCTCGGTCTCGATCAAGGCGCGCGAAATTGCCGAGGAAAAGGAGGCCGTGGCTCAGTACGGTTCATCCGACTCAGGCGCCTCGCTCGGCGACATTCTCGGCGCGGCGCTCAAGAAGCGCGGCGGCAAGAAGGACGAGGAATAGTCTCAAACAAATAAAAAAAGGGCGCGCAGCGATGCGTGCCCTTTTTTATTGCTGAGCTACTGTCAACATGCTGACACAACACTGTCAGCAGCCGAGGATTAGTCTCTGCGCCAGACTTGGAGAGGCGCATGAGATATTCACCGATTGTCATAGGATTTCTGTTCGCTGCGATGACTATCGCCGGTGGTTGGACAGGATGGTAGTCCGCTGGCCGGTCACCAATTGCAGCATCAAGACCTGCAATGGGTGGCCGCAACTGCCACCTGGCGCGACGCCAATGGCGCAGGATTACTTCAGCAAGATCGACGGAAAGCGCCTTAAAAAGCAGCGAAATCGATCAAACCGACGAAGCGCACTTAACCGCTCATTATGGCGGCCCGGGATACATTTGGCGTGGACGGTTTCCTGCCTACCGGGTCCTAAACATGCCCAGCGAATTCATCGCCGACAGCAAGAGTTTCTCGCGCGTGTCGCCGCTGTTTCTTGTGGCGCTTGCGGCGCTGATTTTCACGACATCGTGGCTATGCGTAGCGCTGACGGGTTACACCGGCCGTGTTGCGGCGATTTGGATTCCCAATGCGATCCTGACCGCAAGCTTGCTCAAGCACGCACGGCGCGATTGGGCGCTCATGATCGGCGTCGCGTTCGTCGCGAACGTCTGTGCCAACATGGTTTGCCACGATGGGATCGTGACGGGCTCGGGACTCGCCTTCGCCAATGTCATCGAAGCA
>Ga0157379_10001515_pt1 | contig 19126 bp, 16 predicted proteins | sample S25metaG_FD_121802 | JGI IMG/M metagenome (GOLD analysis project Ga0157379, IMG submission 121802) | Switchgrass rhizosphere microbial communities from Kellogg Biological Station, Michigan, USA - S2-5 metaG | ecosystem: Host-associated > Plants > Roots > Rhizosphere > Soil | place: USA... | reverse complement strand
CTCGCCAAAGGCGCGGGCATGATTGCGCCCGACATGGCGACGCTCATCGTCTGCGTCCTCACCGACGCGCGCATCGCGGCGCCGGCGCTGCGGACCTTCGCCCGCGCCGCCGCCGCGACGTCGTTCAACGCGATCACCGTCGACGGCGACATGAGCACCAACGACACGCTCCTCGTGCTCGCCAACGGCGTCGCCGGCAACACGCCCGTGCTGCCGAAGAGCGCCGACGGGCGGCGCTTCGCGGCGGCGCTCGCGGGCGTGATGGAAGAGCTCGCCGACATGGTCGTGGCGGACGGCGAGGGCGCCAGCAAACGCGTCCGCATCGAGGTGCGCGGCGCGCGGAGCGAGACCGGCGCGCGTCGCATCGCGCGCAGCATCGCGCAGTCGTCGCTGGTGAAGACGGCGCTCTACGGGGGCGACCCGAACTGGGGGCGCATCGTCTGCGCCGCCGGCTACGCCGGTGTCCCGCTCGATCCGGCGCGCATGAGCGTGCGCATCGGCGGCGTTGCGGTGCTGCGTCGCGGCGAGCCGGCGCCGGATGCGATCACGCGGCGTGCCGCTCGTCTGATGCGCGGCGATGCGTTCACGATCGCGGTGGACGTCGCCGCCGGCGGATCACGCAGCGCGGCGATCACGGCGAGCGACCTCACGCCGGCCTACGTGCGCTTCAACTCCGCGTACTCGACGTAGGACACGCCGACACAGCGTCTGCCCACCCGTCCCGCCCATCACCTGGGTGGATTCCGTTGCAGGGCCGTCCCGCCGTGCGTTTGTACCAGCCCCGATCTCCACGCCCAGCGGGAGAACCAGCGGCACGACTCTTGAACCGGTGACGGCGTCCCCCCGAGGTGACGCATGCAAGATGATTGGACCACCGCCGTCGTCGTCGATCCGCGCCAGCTGAAGCAGCTGGAGGACGAGAACGCCAGCCTCCGCGCGATCAAAGCCCGGCAACGGCTCGCGCTCGCGATGGTCGCAGCCGTCAGTCTGGGCGCCTCGACCTGGCTCTGTCTGCAGTCCACGCGCCTGTCGGTCGTCGCCGACGAGGCACGACAGTATCGCAAGGCATCCGTCCGCTCGAGCTTGGCGTTGACCGCGCTCGCCCGGAGTCACGAGCAAATGCTCTCCGCAACCGAACAGGCGCCGTCGATCGGCACCAAGTCGTGGGGCCGGCGCTTCACGGTCACCAAGTATCTGCCGCGCAGCCCGCTCTACGGGAAGTTCAACGACGGCCTCACCGCCACTCTCGTGAAGGCCGATCCGGAGGCTCGCCTCATCGCGGTCGATCCGAAGCTGATCCCGTACGGCTCGTGGGTGTGGATCGAGGACCTCGGCTGGTATCGCGCCGAGGACTGTGGCGCGGCGATCAAGGGCTTTCGTCTCGACGTCCTCACCGCCACCGAGGATGACGCCACGACGTTCGGGAAGCAGGACCGCTTCGCGATCGTCGTACCGGCCGACAACTCGCTCTAGGGCTCTTCGGTCGTCGCGATGAGCCACTGGCTCTCGAGCCCGGCCGCGCGGTGGACGCCGATCTCCTGCACGCGCTCGCTGAGCGCGATCTCGACGAACTTCTGGCGCGAGGGGTATTCGACGAGCCCGACCATGTCGAATCCTGCCGCGTCATCGCCGATGACGGTCGAGTCGACTCGTCCGACCCAGAGGATCCGGCCGCCGGCCTGCTCGACGATCGAGCGCATCTCGTCGACGTAGCGTCGATACGCCTGCTCGCCCGTCAGTCCCGCGTCGACGCCGTCCGCGCGCGGCTTGAAACGCAGCAGATTCACCATCACGACCGGGCGGTCGGCCGGGCCGGCCAGCAAGGTCTGGATCTGCTCCGCGCTCGGGTAGATCGCCATTGTTCCCTCCTCTAGTGCGCGAAGCTCCGCGCCGACAGGATCAAGCTCGGGACGGCCCAGGCCGTTGCTGCGACCGACGGCGGCGGGTCAGCATGAGGTACGCGCGCGCCAGGGCGGGGACCACGCGCGGGCGCAGGAGGCGCGGATCGTAGGGCGCGAAGCGGCGCGTGTTCTCGCCGAGGCAACGCTCGACGAAGCCGCGCAGCGAGAAGTCCCCGCCGATCGCGCCGGCGCCGCTCGCGGTGAACCCGTCCTTCGGGCCGCTGCCGCCGGCGGCCACGTTGCCGGCGGAGCGGGCGCGGTCGTAGGCGGCGCCGGCGAACGCGGCGAGACAGCGTGCGCGGTGGAGGATGCGCGCCGGCGCCGACCGTTGCCCGCGCTTGTAGGCGACCCAGTTCACCAGGAAGAGGATGTGCCGCACCTCCTCCTGCACGATCGGCTCGAGCAGATCGAGCAGCGCGTGCGGCAGGAACTCGGCATCGCGCGCCATCGCGAAGAGACCGAAGGCGAAGAACGAGTCGATGCACTCGCCGTAGCCGGTGCGGGTGAACGCCCATTCGAGGTTGCGGGGCAGGGCGGTCTCCGGACCCGGATCGACGCTGATGCCGTAGCGGCGGATCAGCGTCTCGAGCAGGGCCGCGTGGCGCGTCTCCTCGTAACCCTGGAGGGCGACGGCCTCGCGCAGCAGCGGCGGCGACTCCTGCGTCGCGTAGGCGCAGACCTTGGCGCCGGTGCGCCGCTCCGTCCGGATGGCCTCGTCCCAGAACGGCAGGGCCCGGAGCTTCGCGACCCCCGCGTCGTCGAGTTCTGGCCAGGGCAGAGCGGCCGGCTCGAACGCCTGATGGGTGTCGATGAACTCCCGGCAGAGGAGCTGCAGGTGCTCGGCCGACCCGGTGCGCACGGCGGAAATGTCGCCGCTCCCCGGGGCGGCGTCAAGCGCACGCCTCGATCCGTACGCCCGTACGAAATTTCTTTACAGGGCGAACGGGATGGCGGTATGACCATCGTGGCCCGCCCGCCCACGCCGAGCCGAAGGGCGGCCAACCACCTTCCGAGACAGGAGAGCCCCGATGTCGAGCCGTCTTCCCCTTGCAGTCTTTGCGCTGCTGGCGCTCGCTCCGAGCCTTGCCCGCGCCGAGTTCCCGTACCCGACGTGCGGTGGGCCGCAGGCCCCGAGCTGCACCAACGTGGTGGACTATCAGTCGTATCTCTTCCTGCCCACGACCGATCCGCCGACCATCCCGTCGGATGTGAGCGCCACCAACTTCCGTTACTCGAGCCTGGTCGACCCGGCCGTGCCGGCGACCGCGCAGGAGCTCTTCGGCGTGCGCGGCCCGAGCGTCGACAAGGCCTGGCAGATCACGACCGGGCGTCCCGACGTGGTGATCGCGGTCCTGGACTCGGGCATCAAGTGGAACGACGTCGGCGACATGAACGACCTCGCCGCCAAGGTCCACCTCAATGCCGCCGAGCTGCCGCTCCCCGAGGGCACGAGCAACGGCTACGACCGGAACGGCGACGGCGTCTTCAACGTTCGCGACTACCTGGCGGACGGCACGCACGCCCAGGACAGCCGCGTCAGCGACCAGAACGGCAACGGCATCATCGATCCGCAGGATCTCATCAAGATCTTCTCCAATGGCGTCGACGACGACGGCAACGGCTACGTCGACGACATCGCCGGCTGGGACTTCCACGAGAACGACAACGATCCGTTCGACGACGTCTCCTACGGTCACGGCACCGGCGAGGCGGAGGACTCCACCGCCGAGGCCAACAACGGCGGCGACGTCGGCACCGCGCCGAACTCGATGGTCATCCCGGTGAAGGTCGCCGACAGTTTCGTCTCCGACGTCAACGACTTCGCCAAGGGCGTGGTCTTCGCCGTCGACAGCGGCGTCTCGGTGATCCAGGAGGCGAACGGCTCGCTCGACAATACGCCGTTCGCGCAAGCCGCGATCGACTATGCCTACAGCAAGGGCATCCCGGTCATCGCCTCGGCAGCGGACGAGGAGTCGTTCCACCACAACTATCCGTCGAACTACAACCACACGATCCCGGTGAACTCGATCCGTGCCCAGGACGGGACATTCGTGCAGGACCACACGTATCTCCTGCTGAACGGCTGCACCAACTACGGCGCGCACAACGTCCACGTCTCGATCCCCTCCAACTCGTGCTCCTCGGAGGCGACCGGGAAGGGCTCCGGCATGGCGGCGTTGATCGTCGCCGCGGCGAGGAACCTCGTCGACCGCGGCCAGCTGAGCAATCATCCGGTGACGGGCACCCCGCTCTCCGCCAATGAGGTGAAGCAGATCTTCGCCGCGACCGCCGACGACATCGACTTCAGCGGCAATCTCGCGCTCTCGACGTCCTCGACGGTGAAGATCGGCTTCCTCACCGACCTCACCTCCACCCGTTTCCCGTCGCATCCGGGGCGCGACAAGTACTTCGGCTACGGGCGCGTCAATGCCGACCGGGCGGTCCGCACGCTCTCCGCCACCACCATCCCGCCGGAAGCCGACATCCTGACTCCATCGTGGTTCCGCAACCTCGATCCGACGGTCACGCCGTCCGTCGCGATCACCGGCTCGACCGCGGCGTACCGCCGGGCGCAGAACTACACCTACACGGTCGAGTACGGCTGCGGCGTCGATCCGGTCGAGTCGGAGTTCCAGCGCCCCGGCCACCTCATTGCCACGGCCACGCCGGGCGCGGCGATCACGGGCGGCACGCTCGCGACCTGGGCGATCGGCGGCGTCTCCGCCGACTGCTCCTTCAACTCGATCGTTCTGCCGGTCGCCGACCGCGATCAGTTCGACGAGATCTACAACGTCACGATTCGCGTGCAGGTGGTCGACAACCTCGGCAACGTCGGCGAGGATCGCAAGGTCGTCTCGGTGCATCACGATCCCGACGTGAAGCCGGGCTTCCCGCTCGATATGCAGGCCTCCGGCGACAGCTCGCCGACCCTGGCCGACCTCGACGGCAACGGCGTCCTCGACATCATCGTGGCGACCTCCGACGGCCGCGTGCATGCGCTCGACGGCGCGACCGGCGCCGAGCTGCCGGGATGGCCGGTGACGACCGCGCTCGACGTTCTCCACACCGGCTCGGCCGGGTTCACGAGCTTGGCCGTGAGCACGCAGGTGCACGAGTCGATCCTCAGCTCGGTCGCCGTCGGTGACCTGGACGAGAACGGCACGATGCAGGTCGTGGTCGCCTCGACGCAAGGGAAGCTCTACGTCTTCGAGGCCGACGGCTCGCCCCGTCCGGGATTCCCGGTCAGCACCAACCCCGCCTTCTCCGCCCCGGCGATCCGCAACGAGGCCAATCGCCTCGATCCAGGATTCTTCGCTTCGCCGGCGCTCGCCGACCTCGATCGAGATGGCAAGCTCGAGATCGTGATCGGCGCGATGGATCGCCACCTCTACGTGTGGCGCGAGGACGGAACCCCGCAACCGGGCTTCCCGATCCTGATGGTCGATCGCACCGTGACGACGGTGAATCCCCTCACCGATCAGGTGACGTGGAACCTCTCCGGCGGCCAGCCGGTCGGCTCGCGTGGAACGAAAGTCGTCGCCTCGCCGGCCATCGGCGACATCGACGGCGACGGTTGGCTCGAGATCGTGCAGGGCACGAACGAGGAGTACGTGCGGGGCGAGTCGGGCAACGTCGACATCTCGCCGTTCGCCAACCTCTTCGGCCTCTCGGCGATCAACGGGCGCGTCTACGCGGTGGCGCACGACGGTGCCTTGAGTCCGCGCGTCGTCGGCAACCCGGCGGGACCATTCCTCCCCGGCTGGCCGGTGAAGATCGCGATCATTCTCGACGACCTGCTGCCGACCGTCGGCCACGGCGTGCCGCAGGGGGCCGCGCTCGCCGATCTCGACGGCGACGGCGTGGAGGAGATCGCGGTGCAGGGTAGCAACGGCCCGGTCTACGTACTGCGCGGCGACGGCAGCTCGTATCTCGGCGTGTCGAACAGCGGCAAGCCCATCACGCTCTCGTACGACATCGATACTCACATCCCGCCGAACTCCGAATCGGTGGACTTCCCGCTGCTCTTCGCTCTCCTCGGGAGCCCGACGATCGGCGATCTGCGGGGTGACGGAGCGCGAGAGGTCGTGGCCGGGACGGCGGGCACGATCAAGCTCATCGATGCGCAGGCACCGGCGCGCCAGGAGCCGGGCGACAACCAGATCACTGCCTGGGATCCCGAAACCGGTCATGTGCTCGACAACTTCCCGCGCAAGATCGAGGACCTCATGTTCTTCGGGAATCCGACGATCGCCGATCTCGACGGCGACGGCGTGCCCGAGATCGTGACCGGCAGTGGCGGCGGCCTCGTGCACGCGGTCAATGCCGCGGGGGCACAACCGACGGGATGGCCCAAGTTCACCAACAACTGGATGATCCCGATCCCCGTGGTCGGCGACATCGACGGTGACGGCCTGCTCGAGGTCGCGGCCTCGAGCCGCGAGGGCGCCTTCACGGTGTGGGAGGCGACGGGAAGCGCCAGTTCCACGGCGGTGCAATGGAACGGCTTCCGCCACGATCGCCAGCGGACCGGCAACGTCGACTCGGGCGTTCCTCCGGGCCTCGTGCCGGCCAACTGCACCGCGGGAACGTTTCCGCTCGCGTTGCACGTCACGCGCGTCTCGCACGGACATCTGCCCAACACCGACAAGATCAAAGTGCGCGCCGACATCCGCGTCGCCGGCAACATGCTCGATCCCGGCACCGAGGACGTCGCGATGCAGCTGACGACCTCGAGCGGCACCGTCTACAGCGGCACGGTCACGGGCGGGCTCACGCTGACGGGCAGTGGCTACAAGTTCAACGGCGCCGTGCCCGGAGGCGGCACCTTGAACCTGAAGCTACGCACCAAGGACCACGTGCTCTACAAGCTCACCGGAAGCGCCAAGGGTTTCGCCGTGGGCGCCACCTCGCCGCCACTTGCCACGACCATGGTACGCATCGGCAACGACTGCTTCGCACGGCCGGCGCCATGCCACGCCAACTCGAAGGGTACACGCGAGACCTGCAAGAACGAGTGACAATCGAGGAACGCCACCCCTAGGCCGTGCGCAGGGCGGCGGGCTCGGGGCCGTGGTTCTTGAGCTTGCGTAGCAGCGTGCTGCGGCCGATGCCGAGGCGGCGCGCGGCGAGCGTCTGGTTGCCTTCGCACAGGGCGAGGGCGGCGACGATGTAGTCGAGCTCGATGCGGTCGAGGGGCAGGACCATCGTCGACGGCTCGTGCCGCGGCGTGGCGTGCAGCACCTTCCGCACCAGCTCGGCGCTGATCGAGCCGGCCCGCGTCCTGGTCCGCGACTCGCTGAGCACGCACACCAGCTCGCGGACGTTCTCCGGCCAGTGGTGCGCGGCCAGCTCGCCGAGCGCCGAGTCGCGCAGGACGAGCGGCGTCTCGTTGGCCGGGGCGCTCGTGTGCCACAGAACATCCTCGGCGATGGCCGCGATGTCCTCGACCCGCTCGCGCAGGGGGGTGATGGTCAACTGGACCAGCGCGAGCCGCTGGTAGAGCGCCCGTGAGAAGCGGCCGAGGCGCACCTGGGCCTCGAGCGAGGCGCAGCTGCCGGCGATGATGCGCGGGGCACGGCCGCCCTCGACCGCGAGCCATTGCGCCAGGCGATGCTGCAGGCGCGAGGACAGCGTGTCCATGCCGGCGAGGTAGACGGTCGCGCCCCGGCCCTTGGCGAGCATGCCTTCCTTCCCGGGCTCGCCGAAGAGGCGGCGCTCGATGCGCGGCTCGGGCAACGACGCGAGCGGGACGATGTGGAACGGGCCGTTAGCGCGTTCGCTATGGCGGTGGATCGCCAGCGCCCACTCCGATTTCCCGGTTCCGGGCTCCCCCGTAATGATGAGGGGAACGTCGGCGCGAGCCAGCGAGGGGAGGGCATGCTTGAAGCCCCGGACCGTCGCGCTCGTGCCCGTCAGGGCCGCTTCTCCAGCGCGTGCGCCGGGACCGTCGAAGGAGATCGCCTGTTGCATGGAGGCCGTCATGCCTTCACGGGAGAGCAAGTCGCACGCCAGCGGTGTCCGCCGGATCCCGACTATGATACAGGCGCATTATGAGTCAGTCGGACGCCATTCGGTGTTCACTTCCTGAGACAGTGTCGCGAACCCGGTGTCCTCTCGGATAGACACTACCGAATTCGAGCGGCTGCGCGGCGAGCGTGATCTGTACCGCCGGCTGCTCGAGCTGGGCGGCCAGACCGAGCTGACGACCTTCCTGCGCGAGGCGCTCGCCCTCGTCGTCGAGGCGACCGGGGCGGTGCAGGGCTACCTCGAGCTGCACGACGATCTCGACGGCCCGGCCGCCAACTGCTGGTCAATGGCGCACGGCTTCACCGACCAGCAGCTCGAGACGGTGCGAGCGGCCATCTCGCGCGGCATCATCGCCGAGGCGCTGGCGACCGGGCAGACCATCGTCACGCAGTCGGCCCTGCTCGACCCGCGATTCAGCGAGCGCCGGAGCGTGCAGGTGGCCCAGATCGAAGGCGTCCTGTGTACCCCGATCGGCGTCGATCCCCCGCTCGGAGTGCTCTATCTGCAGGGGCGGGCCAACAGCGGCCCCTTCTCGGCCGACGACCGGATGAACGCGGAGATCTTCGCGCGCCACCTGGTGCCGCTCGCGGGCAACCTGATCATCCGCGAGCGGCGCGATGTCGATCCGACGCGCCCGTTCCGCGACACGCTGCGGCTCGAGAACGTGGTCGGACGCAGCGCGGCGCTGGCCGCGATGTTGCGGCAGGTGGCCCTGGTCGTGCCGCTCGAGGTGACGGTCCTCCTGACGGGAGAGTCCGGCACGGGGAAGAGCCAGATCGCGCGTGTCATCCACGAGAACGGCCCGCGCTCGGGCTACCCGTTCGTCGAGCTGAACTGCGCCGCGATGCCCGAGAATCTCGTGGAGAGCGAGCTGTTCGGGGCGCTGCGCGGCGCCCACTCGACGGCCGACCGCAAGATCGAGGGCAAGGTGGCGGCAGCCGAGCACGGCACGCTCTTCCTCGACGAGATCGGCGACCTCGCGCTTCCCGCGCAGGCGAAGCTGCTGCAGCTCCTGCACGCCAAGCAATACTACCCGCTCGGCAGCACGCGTCCGGTGTATGCGGACGTCCGCGTGATCGCGGCGACCAACGTCGACCTCGCGGGCGCCGTCGCGGCGAAGCGGTTCCGCGAGGACCTGCTGTATCGCCTGCAGGTGTTGCCGGTGCGCGTGCCGACCCTCGCCGAGCGACGCGAGGACGTGGCGGAGATCGCGGCGCATTGCTGCGTTGCCGCCTGCGACCGCCACGCGCTCGGGCGGCTCGTGCTCTCGCGTGGCGCGCAGCGGGCGGTCGAATCGGCGGAGTGGCGCGGCAACGTGCGCCAGCTGGCAAACGCGATCGAGGCGGCGGCGATCCGCGCCGCCGGCGAGGGCGCGTTGCAGATCGAGCCGCACCATGTCTTCCCGGAGGGCATCGATCCGCAGATCCGCGAGGAGAACCTGACCTTCCAGCAGGCGACGCGCAACTTCCAGGCGCAGCTCCTGCGCCAGGCGCTCGAGGACGCGGGGTGGAACGTGACCGAGGTCGCACGCCGCCTCGATCTCGCCCGCTCCCACGTCTACAAGTTGATCCGCGCCTTCGGTCTCGAGCGCGTCTGACGCCGTGGCTCGCGCCCGGTCGCGGCGTCGATGACATGGCACTTCCCGCGTGATTTGGCGGTTGCGCCGGGCCATCGTGACGAGGTATTTCCCCGAGTCCGCCCGCGTCACCGCTCACCTGGCGACGCCCGTTTGACCGCACACCGTCCGGCCGGCCGTTCGCGGCATGCCTGAGGAGTCGATGCATGCCGCTCACACGAACGCCCAAAGCCGGCTGGCTCGCGCGCCGCATGGGGAGGCTCTACCTGCGCCTCTTCGGCTGGCGCGTCGAGGGCAGCCTGCCCGCCGGAACGAAGGCGGTCGCGATTGCGGCCCCGCACACCACCAACTGGGATCTGCCGCACATGCTGGCGGTGTCGTACGTGCTCGGGGTGAAGCCGTCGTGGCTCGGCAAGCGGCAGCTCTTCCGCGGCGCGTTCGGTTGGCTGATGCGCCGGCTCGGCGGCGTGCCCGTCGACCGCGACCGTCGCAGCAACCTCGTCCAGCAAGCCGCGGATTACTTCGCGACCGTCGACCAGCTCTTCCTGGTGATCCCGCCCTCGGGTACGCGCCGGCGCGCGACCCATTGGAAGTCCGGCTTCTACCACGTCGCGCGCCAGGCGAACGTGCCGATCATCTGCGCCTTCCTCGACTATGAGCGGAAGGTCGGCGGCATCGGCCCGACGATCGCGCCCGGCGGCGACGTGCGCCGGGACATGGCGGTGATCCGCGCCTTCTACGAGGGCGTCGCCGCGAAGTACCCGGCGCTCGTGACGCCGGCCCGCCTGCTCGAGGAGGACGAGGTCGCGCCGCCGCAGCGGCTCGAGGCCTGAGGGCGTCCGGAGGAGCCGCGCCCGGCGCTACGACTCGCCGCGCAGCTTTGCGGTGAGCAGGCGATTCACGAGCGGCGGATTCGCCTTGCCCTCGGTCGCCTTCATCACCTGGCCGACGAAGAAGCCGAGCAGCTTGTCCTTGCCGGCGCGGAAGTCGGCGACCTTGTCGGGATGCGCGGCGAGGACCTGCTCGATCGCGGCCAGGATCGGGCCCTCGTCCGAGACCTGCAGCAGGCCGCGCGCCTCGACGATGGCGCGCGGCGCGCCACCGCCCGCGACCATCTCCTCGAACACCGTCTTGGCGATCTTGCCGCTGATCGCGCCGCTGTCGATGAGCGCGATCAATTCGCCGAGATGCGCGGCCGGGACGGGCCACTCGGTGATCACGAGCGCCTCGTCGAGCTTGCGCTCCTTCACCAGGCGCAGCACGTCGCCCATCACCCAGTTGCTTGCCGCCTTGGCGTTCGGCTGCGCGGCGACGACCGCTTCGAAGTAGTCGGCGAGGTCGCGCCGCGAGGTCAGCACCTCGGCATCGTACTCGGGGAGCTTCAGCTTCTCGACGAAGCGTGCGCGGCGCGCGTCGGGCAGCTCGGGCATGGTGCGTCGGACCTCGTCGATCAGCGCCTGCGACACCAGCACCGGCGGCAGGTCGGGATCGGGGAAGTAGCGGTAGTCGTGCGCCGACTCCTTGCTGCGCATCGAGCGTGTCTCCTCGCGGTCGGCGTCCCAGAGGCGCGTCTCCTGCACGATCGTGCCGCCGTCCTCGAGCGTGCGGATGTGGCGGTCGATCTCGAAGGCGATCGCCTTCTCGACGGCGCGGAAGGAGTTCATGTTCTTCACCTCGGCCTTGACGCCGAGGGCCTTTGCGTCGCGCGTCCGCACCGAGACGTTCGCGTCGCAACGGAAGCTGCCTTCCTCCATGTTGCCGTCGCAGATGCCGAGGTACACGACCAGGGCGCGGAGCGCGCGCAGATAAGCGCCGGCCTCGGCCGGACTCGACATGTCGGGCTCGCTCACGATCTCGAGCAACGGCACCCCGGAGCGGTTGAAGTCGACGAGGCTCTCGCGGCCGTGGGCGTCATGGATGTTCTTCCCCGTGTCCTCTTCCATGTGGATGCGGGTGAGGCGCACGCGCTTCGGTGTGCCGTCGACGACCAGGTCGACGTGGCCGCCGAGGCAGATCGGCAGCTCGTACTGGCTGATCTGATAGCCCTTGGCGAGATCGGGGTAGAAGTAGTTCTTGCGCGCCCAGCGGCTCGTCGGTTCGATCGTGCAGTGCGTGGCGAGCCCGGCGCGGATCGCGAACTCGACGACGCGACGGTTCAACGCGGGCAGCACCCCGGGCATGCCGAGGCAGACGGGGCAGGTGTGGTGGTTCGGCGGCGCGCCGAAGGTCGCCGCGCAGCCGCAGAAGATCTTCGACTGCGTCAGCATCTCGGCGTGCACCTCGAGCCCGATCACCGCCTCGAAGTCGGACGCGCTCATGACGCGGCCTCCGGCGGACGACGACGGTGCCATTCGGTCGCGGCCTCGAAGGCGCGCGCCGTACGGAGGACGACCTCCTCGCCGAACGGCGGCCCCACGATCTGCAGCCCGATCGGCATACCGGCCGCATCGAACCCGCACGGCAACACGATCCCGGGCAGGCCCGCCAGGTTGATCGAGATCGTGAAGATGTCGGAGAGGTACATCTGCAGCGGGTCGTCGGTCTTCTCGCCGAGGCGGAACGCCGTGGTCGGCGCGGTCGGCGTCACGATGACGTCGGCGTTGGCGAAGACACGGGTGAAGTCCTGGCGGATCAGGGTGCGCACCTTCTGCGCCTTCAGATAGTAGGCATCGTAGTAGCCCGACGAGAGCGCGTACGTGCCGAGCATGATGCGACGCTTCACCTCCGGGCCGAAGCCCGCAGCGCGCGTACGGCGGTACATCTCGAGCAGGTTGGCGTCGTCGCCGACGCGGACGCCGTAGCGCACGCCGTCGTAGCGCGCGAGGTTCGAGCTCGCCTCGGCCGTGGCGATCACGTAGTACGTGCTCACCGCGTACTCGGTGTGCGGCAACGACACCGGTGCGGCCGTCGCCCCGAGGCCGGTGAGCGTATCGACGGCGCTGCGTACGGCGCGCTCGACCTCGGGCTGCATGCCCTCGACGAAGTACTCGCGCGGGATCGCGATGCGCAGGCCCTTGGCTCCGCCTCCGAGCGCGGCCGTGTAGTCGGGGACGGGCAGATCGACCGACGTCGAGTCGCGGGCGTCGTGGCCGGCGAGGGTGCCGAGCAGCAGCGCGCAGTCGGTGACGTCGCGCGCGAACGGGCCCACCTGATCGAGCGAGGATGCGTACGCGATCACCCCGTAGCGGCTGACGCGGCCGTAGGTCGGCTTCATGCCGACGACGCCGCAGTACGACGCGGGGAGGCGGATCGAGCCGCCGGTGTCGGTGCCGAGGCTGCCGAGCGCCAGGTCGGCGGCGACCGCCACCGCGGAGCCGCCCGACGAGCCGCCGGGGACGCGCGTCGTATCCCAGGGGCTCCGCACCGGGCCGTACGAGGAGTTCTCGTTCGACGAGCCCATCGCGAACTCGTCGCAATTGGTCTTGCCGACGATCACCGCGCCGGCCGTCCGCAGCCGGGCGGTGACCGTGGCGTCGTATGAGGGCACGAAGCGGTCGAGGATGCGCGACGCCGCGGTGGTGCGCAGGCCGGCGGTGGCGATGACGTCCTTGACGGCGATGGGGATGCCGTCGAGCGGGCCGGCCGGCGTGCCGGCGCGCAGGCGGGCGTCGGCCGCGGCGGCGGCGCGCAGGACCTCGCCCTCGTCGGCGACCGTAATGAACGCGTTCAGCTCCGCCTGGCGGGCGGCGATCCGCTGCAAGGCGGCGCGCGACAGGTCGGTGGCGGAGATCTCCTTGCGGCGCAGCTTCGCGCCGGCCTCGGCGATGGTCAGCCCCGTCATTCGATGATCACTCGATGATTTTCGGCACGCGGAAGAAGTCGCCGTCACGGGCCGGCGCGTTCGCCAGGAGGGCGTCGCTGTCGGGGCCGTTGGTGACGACGTCGTCGCGCCAGGGCGGAATCTGGTCGAGCACGTGCGCCGTCGGCTCGACCGCGGAAGTGTCGAGCTCGTTCAGTTTTTCGATGTAGGTGAGAACCGCGTCCAGCGTCGTCGTCATCGCCTCCTCCTCGGCCGGGTCGAGGGCGAGGCGGGCGAGCACGGCGACGTGGTGGATCTCGTCGCGCGAAATCTTCACGGCCGCCGAGTGTAGCAAGCACGGGCGGACCCCGCCATCGGTGCCGAGATCGGCGCCCGTCACGACGGCGGTCGACGTACTCGTCGCCGTTCGCGTGGCAGCGCCCGATGCTACCCGCGAACGGTGACCCACGAGCGGCTGCGCTGCGGCGCCGACGGCGAGGCCATCGCCGCGGCGTTCCTACGGGCGCGCGGCTACACGATCGTCGTCCGGAACTTTCGCTGCGCCGCGGGCGAGCTCGATCTCGTCGCGCTCGACCAGCGGACGATCGTGTTCACCGAGGTGCGGACGCGGCGGGGCCGCGCGCAGGGCAGCGCCCTCGAGTCCGTCACCATCGCGAAGCAGCGTCAGGTCGCGCGGGTGGCGGCCGCGTACCTCGCGCGCCATCGCCTGCACGCGCACCCGGTGCGCTTCGACGTCGTGGCCGTCGAGGTGCGAGGGTGGACAGTGACGGTTGCGCACGTGGTGGACGCCTTCCGCGCCGACTGAGCAGGCCGACGCGGCCGTTCTCTTCGGAGAATGCGCACGGATTTGCACTCGGCGGCCGATGTGCACCGGTTTGCAGTCGCCTGCGCGAGTGACGATTTTTGGCAATCGCGTACGGCCGCCGAGATCGACCCGCGCGCCTGATCCGCGGGCGCACCGTCTTGCAGTGGCCGCCCGGGGTCGCGTTCGGTTCCATTGGGGCCATCAGAAGAACGCGCACCGATTTGCACTCCGCAACGTCGCGCACCGACCTGCAGTCGATCGCGAGTGACGATTCTTGACACTCGAGGGTGCGCCGATCCGACCCCCTGCCGACCCGCTCGAGCGCCGCGATCCACGACATCGTGCTCCTCACGAACACGCCAACGCGTCCTCGCTCCGTGTGCTGCGAGCGCAGAGACATCGGTACGGTACCGGTACGCTCTCGTCCAACACGACGCGAGAGTCGTCGGTTCCGTGGGGCGAAGAATAGGCGAAACCGATGTGGTCGTCAAGAGGTCAGCCGACTTGCGCGACCGCACCCATGTGCTTCGTCATCGCGCTTCCCTCCCCGAATTGAGAAAGCTTGCGAGAGGGATGCGCCGCCAACGGTGCGGGCCCGACTTCACGATCGTCGCGGGCAGGTGCCAAATTGCCGGGGGGAAACTCGCGTGCTACGACCCGTCGATGCTCGACATCCGGCTCATTCGCGAGCACCCCGACGACGTGAAAGCAGCGCTGCGCACGGTCGGGGTCGAGCCCGCTGAGATCGACGCGCTCCTCGCGCTCGACGCCGAGCGGCGGGCGGCGATCCACGAGGTCGAGTCGAAGAAGGCGGAGCGCGGGGCGGCGTCACGCGCGATCGCCGCCACCAAGGATCCGGCGGAACGCGAGCGCGCCATCGCCGCGACGCGCGGCCTCGGCGACATCATCACGGCCGCGGAAGCGAGGCTCGCGGAGCTGGCGGAGCGTTTCGAGGCGCGCATGCTCGAGATCCCGAACCTGCCGCATCCGGACGTGCCCGTCGGCGCCGACGAGCGCGACAACGTCGTCGTGCGCACGATCGGTACGCCGCGCGAGTTCGCGTTCGACCCGCGCCCACACTGGGAGCTCGGCGAGGCGCTCGGCATCCTCGACTTCGAGCGCGGCGCCAAGATCTCGGGCTCGCGCTTCTACCTGTTGCAGGGTGCCGGGGCGCAGCTGCAGCGCGCGCTCATCAGCTGGATGGTCGATCTGCACGTGCGCGAGCACGGCTACGTCGAGATCTACCCGCCGGCGATGGTGCGGCGCGAATGCCTGGTCGGCACCGGCAACCTGCCCAAGTTCGGCGACAATCTCTACCGCGACGCCGAGGACGATCTCTGGTTCGTGCCGACGGCCGAGGTCTCGGTCACCAACATGTACCGCGAGGAGATCCTCGAGGCCGGCACCCTGCCGCGCCGTCACGTCGCCTACAGCCCGTGCTTCCGGCGCGAGAAGATGTCGGCCGGGCGGGACGTGCGAGGCATCAAACGCGGCCACCAGTTCGACAAGGTCGAGATGGTGAAGTTCGTGGAGCCGACCGCCTCCGATCGCGAGCTGCTGTCGCTGCTCGACGACGCCGAGGACGTCTGCCGCCGGCTCGAGATTCCGCATCGCGTCGTCCAGATGTGCACCGGCGATCTCTCGTTCACCGCCGCGATGAAGTTCGACGTCGAGCTCTGGGCGCCCGGCTGCCAGGAGTGGCTCGAGGTCAGCTCCTGCTCCAACTTCCGTGACTTCCAGGCGCGCCGCGCCAGCATCCGCTATCGCCCGGCGCCGCAGGCGAAGCCCGAGCTGGTGCATACGTTGAACGGCTCCGGGTTGGCGCTGCCGCGGGTCGTGATCGGCGTCCTCGAGACCTACCAGGAAGCCGACGGCTCGGTCCGCATTCCCGCCGTGCTGCAGCCCTACATGGGCGGGCGCACCGTCATCACGCCGCGCGGCTGACGCTCACCAGGCTCACGGGCACGTCGAAGCCGCGGAGCGTCCGCCGGCCGGCCGGCTCACAGCGCAGCGCCGAGCCGGCAAGCGCCGCCTCGACCTCCTGCGACGCGAGCACCTCCTGCGGCACGGCGAGATCGGCGATGCGCGCCGCGAGGTTGACGATCGGCCCGTAGTAGTCGCCGCCGTGATCGATGAGGGCGCCCGACGCGATGCCTCCACGTGGGGTCACGTCCGCGTCGCCCGCGAAGCGCTCGATCAGCGTGAGCGCGATGTCGCAGGCCGCGCCCGCCTCGGGGGTCATGACCATGACGGCGTCGCCGATGAACTTCACGACGCGCCCCTGGCGGATCGTCGCGACGTCGTGCGCCACCTCCTCGAAGCGGTCGATCAGCTTGCTGAGCGCCTCGGGAGAGCTACGGCGCGAGAGCGTCGTGAACCCGACGAGGTCGACGAAGCCGATGCAGCCGTGCGTCGTCGACACGGTGTCGCTGGTGCGCCCGACGCGCAGGCGTCTCGCCGACATCTCGATGTGCACCGGTAGGAGGCCGCGCATCAGCTCGGCGGGCGCGTACGCCCGCTCCGTCGATCGCAGGACCGCTTGCGCGTACGCGAGCTCGGAGCCGCTCGCGGCCGCGAGCGCGAGGCGGCTCTCCCGGTTCGTTTCGATCATCGCCTCGGCGATGCGCGCGACCGACTGGCCGACGACCCGCGCCAAGCGGCGCATGCCGGACTCGCCGAGGAGGTCGATGCCGACGACGATGGACCCGAGGAGCTCGACCTCGCTCTTGGTGAACGTCGCGGCGTCGGGGGCGTCGGGCGGCAGGCCCAACGCGAGAAGGAAGCTCTCCACCTCGGCTGCCGGCATCCCGAGGCGGGCCGGAAGCTCGGAGCGCGGGACGCGCGCGCCCGGGCGGAGCGCCATCCCGGAGGCGAGGAAGGCGAGCCCGCTCTCCTGGTGCGCGGCGGTCATCTGCTCCAGCGTGATCCCGCGCCCACGCAGCCACTCGAGGAGCGCGAGGCGCCCCTCGGCGCCCGGCGCGGTGGGATCGTAGAGCCCCGCACGCTCGTAGTCGGCGACCGTCACGGGTTGCGGATACGTCCGGGGCCATGGACGGTCAAGCACTGTTGCTCGTCCACGCGCCGTCGGCTAACGGAGGCGCGACAGCGACGCTACGTCGCCATCGAAAGGGGAGATCATCATGACGAAGGTGTTCCAGGGGGCGGTCCTCGGCGCGTTGCTCGGTTTGTCGGCGTCGGCGGTGTTCGCGGGCGACGTGCGGACGTATCAGGTGACGGGGCCGGTCGTGAGCGTCAGCGACAGCGCCATCACCGTGCAGAAGGGCAAGGACAACTGGGAGATCGGCAAGAACGCCGACACCAAGACGACCGGCGACGTCAAGACGGGCGACAAGGTCACGATCATGTACCGCATGACCGCCGCCTCGATCGAAGCCAAGGCGCCGAAGGCGGCCGCGGCCAAGTCGTCGAAGAAGAAGTAGCAGCTCGGATCGGGGTCGTCGCGGCTGCGGCGGCCCCCCGGGTTGCTAGGAGGAGTGCTGCTGCGCGCGCGCGGGGCGCTCGCTGAGCGCCTCGAGCGCCCGGACCACCACCTTGCGCTCGTTGGGGAACGTGAGGCGCTCGATCGCCTCGTCGGCGTCGAACCAGCGCGCGTCCTCGACCTCGTCGTCGTGGTTGGCCGTGCTGCCATGCTCGTACTCGAGCAGGAAGAAATAGACGAGCTTGTGATGGCGCACGGCGCCGTCGCCGTCGTTCCAGGTGAACCAGAGGTCGATCTTGGCGAGCCGCTCGCCGACTCGGCCGCTGAGGCCGGTCTCCTCCAGCACCTCGCGCGCCGCCGTCTCTTCCAGCGTCTCGCCGTTCTCGCGCTTGCCCTTGGGGAGCTGCCAACGCGTCCCGCCCTTGGTCGCGATCAGGCAGACCTCGATACCCGTCTGGGTGCGGCGGTAGATCACGCCCCCGGCGGAGATCTCGAAGAGCGTCTTGCCCTGCGGGCCGCCGCCCTTGGTCCGGCGCTTCCCTCCCGGGCCTTTGGCGCGCCCGATCGGGACGGCGCTGCCGCGACGGGACTCTGGCGGCCGGCTCATGTTGCCATTCAACCACGTATGTCAGCGCTCGACTAGCGCATTGCGGCGTGCGGATTTGCGAGGCTTCGGGGCGCGAAAGGCGCCGAGCGCGCGCGCGAGATGGCGGCGGTAGACGGCCTCGAAGTCGTCGTCGACGTCGAGCAGGGCGCGCAGCAGCGGCTCGAAGAGGCCGAAGCCGAGCGTCGCCGTGAGCGCCAGGGCGGAGACGGCGTTGCCGTCGACCGAGCGCGGCGGCCGCGCCGTCTCGCGATGCAGCGCCAGCAGGCGGCGCACCGGGGCGCGGTCGGCGGCGAAGAGATCCTCGGTCAGGATGCCGCTCAGGACGCCCCAGGCGAGCAGGCGTACGTAGTTCGGGTTGCGGCGCTGCGCCTCGAAGAGCGAGGCGAGGAGCGGCTCCGGTCCGCGCTTCGCCTCGCCGCGCTCGTAGAGGTCGAGGGCGCGCGTCAGCTGGCGCGTGAAGGGTTGGCGCATCGCTTCGCGCAGGAGGCCGGCTTTGCCGCCGAAGTAGCGGTGGATCAGGCCGAAGGAGACGCCGGCGGCCTCACCCAGCTCGGCGAGCCCGAAGCCGTCCGGGCCCTTGCGCGCGATCAGGTCTGTCGCCGCGGCGAGGATCGCTGCGACGGTCTCGGCGCGGTTGCGTCGTGTGCGGCGGCGCCGCTTCAGGCGAGCGTCACCTTGGCGTTGGAGATCACGGCGTGCCCACCGGCGGTCGCCTGCACCAGGACGTCGTGATCCGAGTCGTGCCACATCTGCACGGTGATCGTGTCGCCGGGCATCACCGGGCGCACGAAACGGACCTTGATCGAGCGGAAGCGGGTCGGATCGTCGCCGGCGCACGCCTGGATCACCGCCCGCCCGACATTGGCGAACGTGCAGAGGCCGTGCAGGATCGGCTTCGAGAAGCCGCCCATCGAGGCGAACCCGGGGTCGGCGTGCAGCGGGTTCTTGTCGCCGGAGAGGCGGTAGAGCAGCGCCTGGTGCGTCATCGTCGGCAGCTCGACGACCGCGTCG